>Ga0316202_10003059_pt1 | contig 10398 bp, 6 predicted proteins | sample 3monrhotite_MG_FD_204934 | JGI IMG/M metagenome (GOLD analysis project Ga0316202, IMG submission 204934) | Microbial mat bacterial communities from mineral coupon in-situ incubated in ocean water Damariscotta River, Maine, United States -... | ecosystem: Environmental > Aquatic > Marine >...
GGTAGCGTCGGGCACGTCGAGGTCTTTCCGATGGATGGCGTAGGAACCTCCATCGTCGGGAGACCTCGACGTCTATCTGCGGACCGACGCGCCCGGCCGACCTACACCGTCATCTGAGAAGACCCGGGAAACACGAACTCGGTCGTCAGGAAGTCAGGTCGACCGAGTATGCCGCGATGAGAGGTGAATTCGAGCCGGGCAGTTAGGAGCTGGTGCAGGAGCACCTCTGCGGCCTCCGGATCGACCTCGGCAAGTTTCTGAATCAGCAGCGAAAGCTGAGAGTCGTCGCTGTCTGAACGGGCGGCAGTAAGCAGAATCAAGAGCTTCCTCAGGTGATCATGCGGCTGGTAGCCCTCATACAGTTGACGAAATACGTCGAACCATAGCTGTTGAGACATCTGCCCGCGGTGCTTCGCAAGGATCTCCAGCATGCTTTCTCCGCGGTCCACAGAGATCGACCTTGTCACCCAGGCACTCCACATGGCTTGAGTTCGAGCAGTTTGCTCATTTGCAGGTTCGAAGATTACATCCAAAATGCCGATTGCCTCAGCATGTCGCATCCACTCAGTCGGGTCAGCCCGACCCACAAAGTGACGAGAATACTCCTCATCGCTTAGCAGCCACGAAAGCTCCGGGTCTGGAGTAGTTCGGTCGGACGGTCCCTTATCGATCAGTGCCACAATTGCGTCATAGCGGTCTTCGCTTGTAGAGGTAACCCGCTCGCGCCAGTTCGTGAAGAAAGTTTGGAGTCGAGCGTGCCCATTTGACCCTTCCGCTTTCGGATACAGAACGGGCGAGACGTCGAGGCGCTGCCACTTCGCAGTCATTTCGTCTTTGTAGTCCTCGCGCATGAATGCGAATCGGGTTCCCCCGTCAGTGGGCAACGCGCGTGCAAGGTACCGCATAACGACGTCATCTGCGCTGTATCCAACAAATACGGTGACGTACTCTTCGAGCATTCGAGTAAGGAACTGCGTAGCCCAACCTTCGGTGATGTAGGCCTGGCCAAAATCTTGATCAGTCAACACCATACGCTGAAAGTGCGTTGGATCGATCGGCCCATGCAAGTGCACCAAGCCGCTGAAGTCGTTGCCTAGCGGCAATGCCGGCGCATGGTGGACAGACAATTCCACTTCTGCTCGACGCGCGGCCTCCTCGAAGAGTAAGTCAAAGTTGGTTGTGACGATTCGAGGTTTGTTGCCGTTAACCGTTGCGAGGGCGATTAGATCCTCGTGATAGGTGTTCGGCTCAGTTATGGGCCTGAGTCTTGCACTCACTCGAGCATGCGCGTCTCCATGAAGATCATTCAAGCGCCCCATGATTTCATCGAAGTGGATGGAAGGATCTGGTTTCTCGGGCACCCAATCCGAGTGACCCATGTCATTTGCGATGTCGGCCGCAAGGCCCAGAAAACCTGGCAGGTTTGAAGGCGACGCGGAAGAGACCCCAGCTCCAACAAAGAACACAAGTTTGTCGGAACTTAACGCGCGATCAAGCTCCTGCGGTAGCGAGATTCCGCCTGCCTGCCACGCTCTAGTCAAGATTCTCCTTCTGCTTCTGCTCATTCGCCTGTTGAGAGTTCTACTGCCTCTGGTCTGGAGGTGTCTCCAGCCAAAATGTATGCCGCAAGGCTCAGCGTATCGCTGGCACAGTTGCGATGTGAGCTTTGTCGCCGCAGCCTGCTATCCGGGAGTCGCCGCGTGCGGGTTGAATGCGGTGAACTTGGCGGGCTTACCACCAGCCTGGAGCCACCAGCAATCGAAGCCGATGCTCCGGCCTTCATCGGCGGCAAAGATAAGCGTGTTCAGGTTGATGCCGCTCTTCTACTCACGAGTGGTGTTTGATTTCCTGCCCCATTCGCTCATCTAACGGTTGATAGCGGCACACGACCTCTGGTATCAAGCCGGTTCCCGCCCGAACGTATCCTCTGCATCGGAGGCGTAGGCTCTGCCGCCTAACCCGTAACTCGCGAACAAAAAGCGCTGTTCTCAGCTCACCAGTGCAGGGCTTCGGTCGGAAGGTCACACTTCGCTTGCATGAGATGCAGTAACCGAACCCTGCCCATATCCTTCGAACTCCTGACGCGGGCGGTATTCGGATGAGGCGACACAGTGCGAAGCCGGCGCATCGGCCCGATGTGGAAGCTCCAGTTCGTCTACCGCTCGTGCAGATGACCGTGCAGTCAGACGGGGCGATGATCGTACTCGTTGACGGTGAGACGTACGCGCCGCCGCCGTATGCTCCAGCCTGGCGCAGGGAGGCGTTCTCGGCAGTGCTCGAAGCTATCACCACGAGCCTGGGCACAGCGGTCAAGGTCACCGTCACCGAGTACGACGGCGCAAGATTCACTGATATCGTGATGCCGTCGCGCGCCCCAACCGCACATCCAGTCGCTCCCGTGTCTGATCCGGTGCCGGTCATGCAAGCGCCTCCGGTGCCGGTGCAGGGGCACGGGTTTATCGCTGGCGAGGATGTCGCGATCGCGCCGATCATCGGCTACGGCAGCGCCGCCCCAGACGGGCAGGTCAACGCGGTCGTGGCGCAGGATCAGATACCGGCAAATGTGCAGGAGATGTTGCTGATTGGGCGCGTCTCGGGCACCATGCAACTCGTTCGGGCGACGCCATGAACCGGCAAGTCGGCGGGTACGGGCACGAACTCACCAACTTCGCGATGGCCGGCCTCGCCGCCCTGTTCGCGCTCGCACTCGTGCTGCGTGCCGCTGGCACCATCACCGCATGGGCGACCGGGCTCCCCGCACCGGAGGCTGGGATCGCGGCAGGTGGCGGAGTGCTCTTCACTCCCGGCGACCCTGGTACGCCGCTCGGCGCGCCAGGGCTGAACCCTGTCGTATACTGGCTCGTCGCGGCCGTAATCCTCGGGATGCTCGCAGGCGTCGGAATATGGGCGTGGACGATGGTGCGTCGCGGCCAGAAGAAGCGAGAGGCCGATCCTCGCCGGATCGTCGGTATCGCGACCCGTGCAGACATCGAGGCGCAAGCGTCAGAGAAAGCACTCATGCGACGCGCATCAAATCTTCGCCCCTCGCTCGCATCCCCCGGCCCTCCCGATGTTGGCTACCGGCTCGGCAGCGCCCACGGCAAACCCGTGTGGGCATCGGTCGAAGACTCAATGCTCGTGCTCGGCCCGCCCCGTTCTGGAAAGGGTTTGCACCTCGCGATCAACATGATCCTTGATGCGCCGGGCGCGGTGGTGACCACATCGACTCGGCCCGATAACGTGACCGCGACGCTTGAGGCGCGCAGGAGAGGCGACCGTCCGGTGGCGGTGTTCGATCCGCAGCGCCTCGCCGATGGTATTCCTGCGGGAATGAGATGGTCGCCGGTGCGGGGCTGCACCGATCCTCTCACTGCGATGATCCGCGCCACCGGCCTCGCCTCGGCGACCGGGCTGGCTTCTGGCGATACCGAGAATGGTGGCTTCTGGGAGGCGAAGACTCGGGTGGCGTTGCAGTCGCTGCTGCACGCTGCCGCGCTCGATGAGAGGCCCACTTCTGAGTTGTTCAGGTGGACGCTCGATCCTGCCGCTGCTGCTGAGGCCGTCACGATCCTTGAGAGCACCCCGAGTGCGGCGTCGGGGTGGGCTGACGCACTCGGTGGCGTGATCGACGCTGACCCGAGAACACGCGACAGCATTTGGCAAGGTGTCGCGCTCAGTCTCGCAGCGCTAGCCGACCCCCGAGTGCTGGATACCGTCTCACCCAGCCCTGGGGAAGAGTTCAACCCAGCGCAGTTCCTCGCTGATCGGGGCACCCTGTATCTGCTTGCGACCGGCGCCGGGGCTGGCGCGTCAGCGTCGCTCGTCGCTGCGCTTGTGGAAGACATCGTGGAGACCGCCCGCCGTCAGGCGGCGGTCTCTGCTGGTGCCCGGCTCGACCCTCCGCTCGCGCTGGTGCTCGATGAGATCGCGAACATCGCCGCGTTGCCGTCGCTTCCGACGCTCATGGCTGAGGGCGGTGGCACCGGCATTACGACCGTGCCGATCCTGCAATCGCTCGCGCAGGCGCGCGAGAAATGGGGTGACAACTCCGCGAACGCGATCTGGGATGCGTCGATCGTGAAAGTGATCCTCGGCGGCGCGTCGAATACGCGCGATCTGCAAGACCTCTCCGCCCTGCTGGGTGAACGCGACGAGCACACCGATTCGATCACGATGGGCGCGTTCGGTGAGCGTTCCTCGCAGCGGTCGATCCGCAGGGTACCGATCATGCCGCCAGAGAAGCTGCGCATGATCCCGTTCGGCACGGGCGTGATGCTGCTGCGTGCCGCACCCCCGATCATCACCGATCTACGGCCTTGGACAGCCCGTAACGATGCGGCGCAGCTTCGCTCGGATCGGGCGCGGCTCGAATCCGCGTTGAGAGGCGGTGCTTCCGATGGCGAGGCGTAGACGGCAGCCGCCACCAGACCAGCTTGAGCTCGACCTCTGGGGCCTGGATGAAACAACCGCTGACGCACAGATTGCCGAAGCTGGCACAAGAGAAGCAGGTGAGAGCAATGACGCACTACACGCACCGGATCAGGGCACATTGGGAGAGATACGCCCCGAACCACATGAAGACTTTGGCGGCTTCGAGCGAGGAGCTGGAGACACTCTTTTCGGAGATTGGAACCGAAGTGCTGGGCGAAGTGAGTTCGCTGAGCGAGGACATGGCGCGCGTGATGCTGGCGGAAATGCCCGAAGCGAGGGAGGATTATCTTACCCAGGTCGCACTGCTGACCACGGCACGGAAGATAGCGGAGGAGATCGCCATGACTCATCAACTCGCATGGATGAGCGATCCCTCGCTGACGCTGACCGAGGCTCGGCAGGAGTGGGAGGACACCCGGCCGATGGACGAGGGGCTGATGATGATCGTCGATCGGATTCAGGACAGCCCGTACCCGATCTACGCGACCGAGGAACTGGAAGAGATAGCTCAGGAGTGGGCGATCCCGATGTGGTTCTTCGAGGGCCTGATCGGAGCGGAGAACCCCTATCGTTACCTGGAGGAGCATCAGGGGATCATGGAAGAAGGGGCGAACATTCGCTTCCTCCGCGAAGTCCAGTAGCCGAGACCACCGAGCCAGCACCGCCTCACCCGACTGCTCCCCGGTTTGTGCCGGGCACGGTCGAGGCTCGCCCGCCGAGCGGAGCAAAGAGCCGCTACCACGCAAACATCGCTGCGATCCGGCTATTGCGGCAGCTTGAAGCGGAGCAACGGCCGGCCACGGAGGCTGAGCAGTCGGTGCTCGCGCGCTGGTCGAGCTGGGGTGCGGTTGCAGACGTTTTCGATACGTCGAAACCGGAGTGGGAGAACGAGCGCGCCGAGCTGCGTGAACTGCTCAGTGAGGACGAGTGGCGGGCTGCGGCTCGCACGACGATGAACGCGCACTATACCGACCCCGATGTCGTGCGTGAGATATGGCGGGCGCTCGGAGACCTCGGTTTCTCGGGCGGTCGCGTGCTCGAACCCGGTAGCGGCTCCGGTACTTTCATCGGTCTCGCACCCGAAGGTGCCCATGCGACTGGCGTGGAGCTTGACCCGATGACGGCAGCGATCAGCCGCGCACTCTACCCCCACGCGGATATTCGCACCGAGTCGTTCGCGGACTCCCGGTTTCCCGAGGGCACATTCGACGTCGCGGTGGGCAACGTGCCCTACGGGAAGATCCAGCTGCATGACCGGGTGTACAACGCCTCTGAATACGCGATCCACAATCACTTCATTATCAAGTCGCTGAGGCTCTTGCGGCCCGGTGGGCTGATGGCGGTACTTACTTCCTTTTACACGCTCGACGCGAGAAACCCTGGCCCACGCCGGGAAATGAACGCGGTCGCTGACCTCATCGGCGCGGTCAGGATGCCGAGCGGCGCGCACCGCAGGATCGCGGGCACCGAGATCGTCACCGACCTGCTACTGTTCCGTCGCCGCGCAGACGGTGAACCACCGCGCGACCTCACATGGGAGACGGTGACGCAGCTCGACTTCGACGGGAAACCGTTAAACCTGAACCGCTACTTTGACGAGCGCCCGGAGATGGCGCTCGGTGACATCGGGATGCAGCACGGCCTCTATTCGGCACTCACCCTCGTCGTGAAAGGCGACCACGAGCACGCCGCCGAGCACCTGCGGAACGCACTCGACCAGCTGACATTCCAGGCACGTCGAGAGGGGTTGACACTGACCGAGGCCGCACCGGAGGTCGAGGCGCGGCGCGCGGCATTCGTGCCATCGGAGCCCGGCAGATGGGATGGGTCAATCGTGCCGCACGACAATGGCAGCTTCGGCGTGGTCGCCGCAGGCGCAATCGTACCGTTCGCCGTACCGACGTCAGCGGCACGAGAGCTACGAGCGCTACTCAGTTTGCGGGATCAAGCGTCGACACTGCTCACGATGGAGGCGCACTCGCTCGATGACACCCCTGAACTCGATCAGGCACGCGAGCAACTACGCCGCTCCTACCAGAAGTATGTAGGCGTCTATGGGTCGCTGAATCGCTACAAGCTGCGCAGTACGGGGCGCTTCGATGAGGACGGCAACCCGAAGTATGCGCGCACGGTGCCGACCCCGATCAGGCTGCTGCGCAGCGACCCGTTCGGGCCGCTCGTGCTCGCGCTCGAGAACTTCGAGGAAACCACTCAAGAGGCAACTCCGGCGACGTTGCTGAGCGAGCGGGTCGTGGTGCCTCGACCTGAGATTCAAGGGGTGGAGACCCCTGCGGACGCGGTGGCGGTGAGTCTCGACCGTACCGGCGGGATCGACCTGATCTTGATCGCTGATCTGCTCGGCATGAGCGAGCACGAGGCTCGCGGCGCGCTCGACGGCCTGGTGTTCACCGATCCGGTGACCGATGAACTGATTCATGCCCCGGCGTACCTTTCGGGTGACATCTACGAAAAGCTCGACGCTGCCCGTCAGCGTGCAGAGCGTGATCCCGAGTTCGCGGTGAACATCACCGCGCTGGAACAAGTGAAACCCGAACCTCTCGGCGCTGAAGACATCACGCCGAGGATCGGAGCGGTGTGGATCAGCGCGCAGATTCACCAGCAGTTCCTCACCGAGCTTCTGCAGGCCCGTGATGTCGTGGTCGAGAACCCGGTGCCAGGTATGTGGCAGGTGAAGGGCGGCAGGCACGGTATCCGCTCAACCTCTGAATGGGGCACCGAGCGTCGCTCCGCGCCCGTTCTGCTTGAAGCGCTCGCTGAGCAACGGCCCATCCTCGTCTACGACACCGAAAAGGACGTAGAGGGCAAAGAACGGCAGGTACTCAACCCAACTGAGACAGCAGCTGCGCAGGAGAAGGCGAACCAGCTGCAGGAGCGGTTCGCTGAATGGGTGTGGGAAGACCCCGAGCGCGCCCGCACCCTGGTAGACGGCTACAACCGCAGGTTCGCGTGCATCGCGCTCCGCGATTACACGAGCGCAGCCGACTATCTCACATTCCCAGGGCTTGCTGCGAACACGATCACGCTGCGCCCGCACCAGCGCGCAGCGGTAGCCCGGATGGTCGCAGAACCGTCCGTCGGTCTCTTCCATGAGGTCGGTGCCGGGAAGACCGCTGAGATGGTGTGCGGCGCGATGGAGATGCGACGTATGGGCCTCATCAACAAGCCCGTGGTCTCGGTGCCGAATCATATGTTGGAGCAGTTCTCGCGTGAGTGGTTGCAGTTATATCCGAACGCGAAGATTCTCACAGCGTCGAGCCAGGATGTGACGCGGGATCGACGGCGCGCGTTCGTCGCGCGAGCGGCGGCGAACGAGTGGGATGCGATCATCATGACGCACTCTGCGTTCGAGCGCGTGCCGCTGCGGGTGGATACTGAGCGCGAGTATCGTGACCGGCAACTCGACGGTCTCCGCGCCGCGCTTGAGGGTGCCGACAAGGATGATCGAATCAGTGTGAAGCGGATGCAGCGCGCCCTCACGATGGCCGAGGAACGCCTCAAGAAGCTCGCTGACAAACCGCGCGATTCGGGCATCAACTTCGAGGACACCGGTATCGACTACGTCATTGTGGACGAGGCGCATCTGTTTAAGAACCTCGCCACTCCTTCGAACATTCGAGATGCCGCTATCACGGGCTCCGAGCGCGCTTCTGATCTGCATATGAAGCTTGAGTATCTCCGTTCGACGGGGAGGAAAAGGATTGTGACCGCTGCGACGGCGACACCGATCTCGAACTCCATCACCGAGGCGTATGTGATGCAGCGCTACCTGCGCCCAGATCTGTTCTATGCTGCCGGGATCGGTGAGAGCTTCGACGCATGGGCGGCGACTTTTGGCGAGACGGTCACGCAGATGGAGATGTCTCCTACGGGAGCATCGTTCAGGATGAAAACGCGCTTCGCGAAGTTTCAGAATGTGCCGGAGATGCTCAGGATGTGGAGCACATTCGCTGATGTGAAGGCCGCCGAGGATCTGAAGCTCCCCGTTCCCGATATTCGCATTCGCGACGATGGCAACCGTGCCCCGCTGACCAGAGGCGTAGCCCCATCGTCCGAACTGGTGGCGTTCGTGAAGACCCTCGGTGAACGTGCCGAGATGATCGCCTCGGGCAGTGTTGACCCGCGCGAGGACAACATGCTCTCGGTCACCAGCGACGGCAGGAAAGCTGCACTCGATATGCGGCTGATCGTATCTGACGATCCCTCCGGCCCTACCAAGGTCGACGTCGCGGCCGACATGATCTTCCGTACTTGGGAAAACACCCGAGATACCGAGTACCTCGATACGGTGACCGGCGAGCCATCGCCGATCAAAGGTGCGATGCAGTTGGTGTTCTCCGACCTCTCGACACCGAACAAGGAACGGTGGAATGTGTACGAGGAACTGCGCACCCAACTCATCTACCGTGGGATGCCTGCCGAGGGTATCCGGTTCATTCACGAGGCCCGCAACGACCTCGAGAAAGGTCGCCTGTTCGCGGCTGCCCGCGCCGGGCACATCTCTGTACTTCTCGGTTCCACCGAACGCATGGGCGTCGGCACCAACGTTCAAGCACGGGCCATCGCGCTGTATCACCTTGACTGCCCTTGGCGACCCTCTGACATTGCCCAGCGCGAGGGTCGGATTCTGCGGCAGGGCAACCAGAATGAGGAAGTCGCGATCGTTAGGCTCGTCACAGAGCGTTCTTTCGACTCGTATATGTGGCAGGGCGTTGAGCGTAAAGCGAAGTTCATTTCGCAGGTGATGCGCGGCAGGCTGGATGTGCGCGAGATCGAAGAAATCGACTCCGCCTCGCTCACCGCTGCCGAGGCGAAAGCCATCTCGTCCGGCAACCCGCTGTTGCTCGATCAGGCTAATCTTCAGAGTGAAGTTACCCGGCTGCGACGGCTCGAACGGGCGCACCAGAACAACGAGCGGATGCTTGAATACACCCGTTCCCAGGCAGTTCAAGACGCTGCCCGTGCTGCCGATGACATCGAGGGGATACGGGCAGCGATCCCGAACATGATCGACACCACGGCCGAGAAGTTCCGCATCACGATCCAAGGCCGCTTCTACGATTCGCGTAGCGATGCCGGCCACGCGCTCATGGGGTGGGCAAGGCAAGCGAACATGCAGTACGCGGGGCGTCACCAAGTACAGGACTACGGCGTGATCGGGCGGATCGGTGGCTTCGACATCAGCTGCGAGCTCGTGCCCGAAATGGCCGGAGACGTGCTCGTGCGTACCAGCTTGCACGGAGTTCCGAGGGGATCGTTTACAGTCACCCGAGACTCGTTCCTGCAAGGCGGTGTCGGCCTAATCCAGCGGATCGAGAATCGTATGGCCGCACTCCCGAAGCTGCTGACCGAAGCCGAACAGGATCTAGCGCGGGCCGAACAGACCCGGCAGGATGCCGAGCAACGACTCGGGCAGCCGTTCAAGCACGCCCTCGCACTCTCTGCGGCTGAGGCCGACCTCGAAAAGGTTGAGAAGAAGATCGCCGTTATGCAGCGGCAAACCCCGGAGGAACCCACCCCTGAGCCTGAGCGGGTCTCGGCTTCGCCGCCTCGCCCAGAACTCACGGTTGAGGCGGTGCGCGCGTATCAGCCTCGGGGCGGTGTGCGCTCTGAACCCGACCAGCAGCGACCCCATACTCCAGCTGCTGCTCCCAGTGCGTTCGACCCGATGCCGCTGAGACCGTCTGGGTTGCAGATCGGGCGGTAACCGCTTCTCGGGGTGGCGACCTCACCTGCTTGTTGCCGCGCGGAGGCGCGGCGCGACATCCAAGGAGCACCACCATGAACGACAGCAGCGAACCGGCCCCCACATCTGAGCCGATCGAGTAGTGCCCCGTAGAGTGGTGTAACGATCCCGGCCAGTAAACGTCAGCGTGGCCACCGGGATCTTCCTTCGAGGAAACTCTCACATCCCACTCGAAAGGCGTCACACCGATGACCACTCCCTCT
>Ga0316202_10003060_pt1 | contig 10395 bp, 8 predicted proteins | sample 3monrhotite_MG_FD_204934 | JGI IMG/M metagenome (GOLD analysis project Ga0316202, IMG submission 204934) | Microbial mat bacterial communities from mineral coupon in-situ incubated in ocean water Damariscotta River, Maine, United States -... | ecosystem: Environmental > Aquatic > Marine >...
GTCGCAGCGAACGCCTGAGGTAGGAGCCGATATGACTTTCCATGATGTGAGATTTCCCGCCTCATTGAGCTTTGGCGCCTTGGGTGGGCCGGAACGCCGGACCGAGATTGTAACGCTGGCCAATGGCTTTGAAGAGCGCAACACGCCTTGGGCGCATGCGCGCCGCCGCTATGACGCAGGCATGGGCTTGCGCTCGTTGGATGATGTTGAGACGCTGATTGCGTTCTTTGAGGCCCGTCAGGGGCAGTTGATCGGCTTTCGCTGGAAGGATTGGAGCGACTATTTGTCAAGCCGTCCATCGTCTGCTGTCGCCGCGTCCGATCAGTTGATTGCGATCGGGGATGATGCCGCGCGCGTGTTTCAGTTGCGCAAATCCTACCGGTCTGGAGGTACGGTGTATCAGCGACCGATTACCAAACTTGTGCCGGGATCCGTTCGGGTCGAGGTTGGTGGTGATCTTGCCCGACGCGGTGTCGACTATGAAGTGGACGACGATAGCGGTGTGCTGAGCTTCGCAAGCGCGCCCGACGCAGGTGCCGAAGTGCGTGCGGGGTTTGAGTTTGATGTGCCCGTCCGTTTCGACACCGATACGATCATGACATCGGTGTCCAGTTTTCAGGCTGGCGAGGTGCCCAATGTGCCGGTGGTCGAGGTGCGGCTATGAGTGCGGAGTTACTTTATGCCCACTTGCGCTCTGGCGTCACGCACACCTGCCATTGCTGGATGATCCGGCGGCGCGACGGTGTGACCCTGGGGTTTACCGATCACGATACTTCCTTGCAGTTCGATGGGATCGTTTTTGCCCCGCAAAACGGTCTGACTGCGCGGGCGATTGCGAGCACGACCGGGTTGTCGATCAATAATACAGAGGCCTTTGGCGTGCTTTCGGACGACGCGATTACCGAGGCCGATATCATGGCGGGGCGCTATGACCGGGCCGCGGTGCAGGTCTGGCTGGTGGGTTGGGACGATGTGAGTGCCCGCAAGACCCTGTTTCGCGGAACCCTGGGCGAGATTACCCGCGGTGAGGGCGGATTTGAGGCGGAGTTGCGCGGGCTGACCGAGACGTTGAACCAAATGCAGGGGCGGTCATATCTCAAGACCTGTAGTGCTGTTCTGGGTGATGCGCGGTGCAAGTTTGACGTCACCCATGCCTCCTATCGGCTAGCGTATACGCTGGATGCGGCGACCGATGGGCAGGTCTTTGCCCTGACAGGCGTTGAGACATTCAGTGCGGGTTGGTTTGAAGGTGGCCAGCTGGACGTGGTGAGTGGCCCGGCGGTGGGCTTGCGCGGGGTGATCAAATCCGACGTTGGCACGCAGGACCGCGTGGTGACGTTATGGGCGCCGATCAATGCACCGGTTGGTCCCGGCGATGTGCTGCGCCTGACGGCAGGCTGCGACAAGCGCCCGGTGACTTGCCGCGAAAAGTTTGGCAATTTGCTGAACTTTCGGGGGTTTCCCGACATGCCGGGGGATGACTGGCTGATCAGCGTGCCGCGCTCGGATCAGAAAAACACCGGCGGGAGCCTCAGCCGATGAGCGCGCGGATCGTCAAGATTGCGCGCTCATGGATCGGGACGCCCTATTTGCATCAGGCCTCTGCGCAGGGTGCGGGTTGTGATTGCCTGGGCCTTCTGCGTGGTATCTGGCGCGCCATCTACGGGGCCGAGCCTGAGGCGATCCCCGCCTATTCGCCTGACTGGTCAGAGCCGCAGGGCGCAGAGCGGTTGATGGCCGCGGCCAGCCGGCATCTGCGCAAGCTGGAGGTCGCGCCCATAGCCCCCGGTCAAGTGATCCTGTTTCGGATGCGGCGGGGGGCGGTGGCCAAGCATTTGGGTGTGATCTCTGAAGTGGGCGAGCGGCCTTGTTTTATCCATGCCTACCAAGGGCATGGGGTGGTCGAGAGCCCGCTTTCCACGCCCTGGCGCAAGCGTATCGCGGCGCGATTTGAATTCATCGAAAGGGATGACTGATGGCTACCATTGCACTTTCCGCCGCCGGGATGGCGCTTGGCGGATCAATCGGCGGGTCCGTGCTGGGCTTGTCGATGGCCACGATCGGGCGTGCGGCAGGGGCCGCGATCGGTCGCCGAATTGATCAGCAACTTCTGGGGTCCGGCAGCCAGTCCGTCGAGACCGGGCGGATCGATCGCTTTCGGGTCACAGGTGCGGCGGAGGGTGCTTATATTCAGCAGGTCTATGGCCGGATGCGGGTTGCGGGGCAGGTGATCTGGGCCTCGCAGTTTCTGGAATCCTCCTCAACTTCGGGGGGCGGCAAGGGCAGCTCTCCCGCCCCGCGCACCACCAGCTATTCCTATACTGTCAGTCTTGCCGTGGCGCTTTGCGAAGGCGAGATCAGCAGGGTTGGCCGGATTTGGGCGGATGGAACCGAAATCTCGCCCGATGCCTTGAATATGCGCCTTTATGTCGGCAGCGACGACCAGCAGCCCGACCCAAAGATTGCAGCCATTGAAGGGGCCGGGAACACGCCCGCCTATCGGGGAACGGCCTACGTCGTGCTTGAAGATCTAGCACTCGGGCAATTTGGCAACCGCATCCCGCAATTGACGTTCGAGGTCATGCGCGCCGGGCAGGGTGCCACGACCGATATGGCGGGATTGGTGCGGGGCGTGGCGCTGATGCCCGGCGCGGGTGAATACGCGCTGGCAACGTCACAACTTCATGCTTCAAGCGGGTATGGTGTGCAGAGCGCGGTGAACACCCATTCTCCTCTTGGAGGCAGTGACTTTACGGTGTCGATGAATGCGCTGGAGGCGGAATTGTCGGCCTGTGGGTCGGTCATGTTGCCGCTGACGTGGTTTGCTGATGATCTGCGATGCGGGGTATGCAAGATCGCGCCCAAGGTCGTGCAGGAACAGATCGACGCGACGGCGATGCCGTGGATTGTTTCGGGCCTGACGCGCGGCGCAGCAGGGACGGTGGCCGAGGTCGACGGTGACCCGATTGTCGGGGGGACGCCTGCGGATGCGGCTGTGATTGAGGCCATTGGTGACCTCAAGGCGCGTGGCTTTGAGGTTGTTGTGAGCCCGGTCTTGATGATGGAGCTGCTTGCGCAGAATGCCTTGCCTGATCCGCTAACGGGTCAGGCCGGTCAACCGGCTTTGCCTTGGGTTGGCCAGATCACGACTTCGCTTGCGCCGGGGATTGAAGGCTCGCCTGATGGCACGGCGGCTGCGGATGCCGAAGTTGCCGCGTTTATGGGGCAGGCGGCTGTCACGGATTTTGCGACTGCGGGAGGTGAGGTGATCTATACCGGCCCTGCGGAAAACAGCTATCGGCGGTTTGTCCTGCACTATGCGCATCTTTGCGCGGCGGCCGGAGGGGTCTCGGCCTTTTGTATCGGAACCGAACTGGCGGGCCTGACAAGAATTCGAGGCGCGGGTGGCTTTCCCATGGTTGATGCTTTGCGCAATCTGGCGGCAGATGTGCGTCAGGTTCTGGGGGCTGGTTGCAAAATCAGCTATGCCGCCGACTGGACCGAGTATCATGGAATGCAGCCTGCCGGGACGCGCGACAAGCTGTTTCACCTCGACCCGCTTTGGGCTGATGCGAATATCGACTTTATCGGCGTCTCTGCTGCAATGCCTCTGGCTGACTGGCGCGACGGCACCGACCACCGCGATGCCGGTTATGGCGTGATCCATAACCTTGCCTATTTGCAATCCAATGTCGCGGGCGGCGAGGATTACGACTGGAACTATCCCACGCCTGAGGCAAAAGCGGCCCAGCGGCGGGTGCCGATTACGGATGCAGACGGTGAGCCTTGGGTTTGGCGCGCCAAGGATTTTCAGGGCTGGTGGGCGCATCAGCACCACAACCGGGTTGGCGGCGTCAGACAGAGCGCGGCAACTGATTGGGTCCCACAAAGCAAACCGATCTGGTTTACCTCGGTCGGCTGCCCTGCGATCAATCTAGGTGCCAATGAGCCGGGGCATGTCCTGCGCGGCGCGCCTTTGTTGCCGTTTGGTTCGAACGGCAATCGCGATGACCTGATGCAGATGCAATATCTGCAAGCCTTTGCCAGCCATTTTGCTGAGCCTGACAACAATCCTGTCTCGTCTGTTTATAGCGGACGGATGACCGACATGGGCCGGTTGCATGTCTGGGGGTGGGATGCGCGCCCATATCCGTTCTGGCCCGGCGACCGCGCAACTTGGCCTGATGGCGATGCCTATGCCACCGGGTATTGGTTGAACGGACGCGCGGCAAATCGGTCGCTGGCCTCTGTGGTGGCGGAGATTTGCGAGCGCTCTGGCGTGACCGCCTATGATGTGACGGGCCTGCTTGGCGTCCTGCGCGGCTATACGGTGAACGATGTCGGCACGGGCCGGGCCGCTTTGCAGCCGCTGATGCTGGCTTTCGGCTTTGATGCGGTCGAACGCGATGGGGTGTTGGTGTTTCAAAGCCGCAATGGGCTGGTGCAACATGATCTGGCCGATGCCCACATGGCCCTTGATCCCGAGACAGACCGCAGCCTGTCACTGACCCGCGCAGCAACCGCTGAAATAGCGGGACGTGTTCAGTTCACCCATATCGCCGCCGATGGCGACTATGATGCGGTTGCCGCCGAAATCGTGCTGCCTGACGATGATACGCCCACCGTGACGCGCAGCGAGGCCCCTGTGGTGCTGACCCGTGCGGAGGGGAAAGCCGTTGTGGCACGCTGGCTGCAAGAAGCACGGATCGGACGCGACACGGCGCGGTTTGCCTTGCCGCCCTCGCAGTTGGAAATTTCGGCGGGGGATACCGTGGCACTGGATACCGAAAAGCATAAGGGCAGCTATAGGATTGATCGGGTCGAAGAGGCAGGTCTGAGGCTGATCGAAGCCACCCGTGTCGAGCGCGAGGTTTACCGCGCGCATGCGCGCCCGGAGGAAGGGGTGCTGCTGCAACCTTACGTCGGGCCGATCCCGGCAGAGGTGTTGTTTCTCGATCTGCCTTTGCTGACGGGTGACGAACTGCCCCATGCACCCTATGTCGCCGCAGCGGGCCGCCCGTGGCCGGGGAACATTGCAGTTTATGGCGCGCCGCAGGACAGCGACTATGCGCTGCAAGACATCATCAACGCGCCTGCAACGGTTGGCACGACACAAACACCGCTGGCGCGTGGCCCGGTGGGCATTTGGGACCGACAAGGCGGGGTTGAGGTCTCTTTGATCAACGGCGCGCTCAGTTCCGCCACGCCCGAGGCGCTGCTTGCCGGGGCGAATACGCTGGCGATTGGCGATGGCTCGGGCGGCAACTGGGAGGTCATGCAGTTTCAGACCGCGACGCCCGTGTCAGAGCGGGGGTATTTGCTGTCAGGCTTGCTGCGCGGACAAGTGGGGAGCGTCGGGTTGATGCCCGACAACTGGCCGATCGGGTCGCGCGCGGTCCTTTTGAACGCGGTGCCCAAGCAGATCAACATCCCCACTGCGGCCCGTGGCACCGAGCGCCACTATCGGTTTGGTCCGGCCAATCAGCCGATCAGCGACCCCAGCTTCCGCTACGAAACCCACGCCTTTGCAGGGATCGGTCTGCGCCCCTATCCCGTGGTGCATCTGCGTGCAAAGAAAAGCGGTGCGGATCTGGATGTGTCGTGGATCAGGTGCAGCCGGATTGATGGCGACATCTGGTCCGATGGCGACATTCCGTTGGGCGAAGACCGCGAGGCTTACCGCTTGCGGGTCTTGAAATCGGGGACGGTCAGGCGAGAAGAGATCGTGACTGTGCCTGGATGGACCTATGCCAGCGCTGACTTGAACGCAGATGTCGGGTCGGGGTTCTACAGCATTGAAGTTGCACAGATATCCGAGCGTTTCGGCGCCGGGCTGGCGACTGAGATACTGAGGTATCGATGAGACCCGTCGGCCTGGCAGATGTGGAAATGGCAGCGCGGGTCTTGATGCGGGTCGCGCCGCACGCGCGCCAAGAACTGATGCAGCAGATAATCTGGCAGACAGAGGAGGCAGATCGGTTTCGATTGGCCCAGGCGGCGCCGCATGCGCTTTATGGGGTGGGTTCGCTGATGTCTTGCGCCGCACGACGACAAGCGGCACCGCGTCCTGATGCGCTTGGTGCAGACGCACTGCACGCCTTTAGCGTCGTATTTCTGGCGCTGATTTCCCGCGCAACAGATCAATCTCCGTGACACCTGTCATCACAGCTTTGTACTTGGCTTGCGTTGCAAATCTGATCTAAGAAGGGGGTCTGAGAAACGCGAGGTAAGTGTCATGGCGCAACCACAACCAACTGTGGCCGAGATTGATCCCGTCTGGCATCGCATTTGCGCCGAGGCGGAAGAGGCGATTGCGAAAGAGCCTTTGATGGGTGGTCTGATCCATGCGGGTGTTCTGCATCACAAATCGTTCGAGGGCGCGCTGGCCTATCGCATTTCGATGAAACTGTCCTCGCCCGAGATGTCTGAACAGATCTTGCGCGAGATCGCCGATCAGGCCTATATCGACGCCCCCGAACTCGTGACGGCGGCACGCGCCGATATTGTTGCAACCTATGACCGGGATCCTGCGTGCCATAGGTTCATGAAGCCGCTACTGTTTTTCAAAGGGTTTCAGGCCGTTCAGGCCTATCGGTTGGGCCATTGGCTTTACCAGAATGATCGCAGGGACATGGCCTATTTCATCCAGATGCGGACCAGCGAGATGTTCGGCGTTGATATCCATCCGGCGGCAAGGATCGGGCAGGGGATCATGATTGACCATGCCCATTCGATCGTTGTGGGCGAAACCGCCGTGGTCGGCGATAACGTCTCGATGCTGCACTCTGTTACTTTGGGCGGCACCGGCAAGGAGGACGATGATCGTCATCCCAAGATTGGCGAAGGCGTGATGATCGGGGCAGGTGCGAAAGTGCTTGGCAACATCAAGGTCGGCCATTGCAGCCGGATCGCGGCGGGGTCTGTCGTGCTTGAAGAAGTGCCACCCATGAAAACCGTTGCCGGCGTGCCTGCGAAAATCGTCGGCGAGGCGGGGTGCTCGCAGCCGTCAATCTCGATGGATCAGCTCTTGGAGACCATGCAATAAGAAACGCCGACCCATCAGTTGGGACGGCGCTATCATTTTTCAGAATGCAGTGGGTTCAAGCCAGCATCGTCATGGGGTTCTCAAGGTTGTCCTTGATCGCATTCAGCAGATTCGCACCCAGGGCCCCGTCAATCACCCGGTGATCGACCGACAATGTGGTGGACATCACAGTGGCCACAGTCAGCGCGCCATCGGCCCCGACAATGGGTTTTTTTGCACCGGCGCCGACAGCAAGGATGGCCGCGTGTGGCGGATTGATGATCGCGTCGAAATTGTCGATCCCGAACATGCCAAGGTTGGAAATCGCAAAACTGCCGCCCACATATTCGTGTGGTGCCAGCTTGCGGTCGCGCGCGCGCGCCGCAAGGTCCTTCATCTCGGCAGAGAGGGCGGAGAGCGATTTCATCTCGGCGTCCCGAAGCACGGGGGTAAACAGACCACCTTCGATCGCGACCGCCACGGCCACGTCTGATTTCTCAAACTTCAACGTGCGATCACCCGCCCAAACGGCGTTGGCTTCCGGCTCTTGCTGCAAGGCAAGCGCGCAGGCCTTGATGATGAAATCATTGACCGACAATTTTACGCCGCGTGGTTCCAACTGCTTGTTCAACTGACTGCGGAACTTCAAAAGCGCATCCAGCTGAATATCACGACGCAGGTAGAAATGTGGCACCGATTGCTTGGCCTCTGTCAGGCGCGCGGCGATGGTTTTGCGCATCCCGTCAAGCTTGACCTCCTCGAAAGGACGGTCAGCGTAGGTCTTGAGAACGACACTCGTGTCAGGACCCGCGGCCAAAGCGGCAGGCGCTGACGCTTCTGCCTTGGCAGCAGGTGCTGCGGCTTTGGGGGCCGCGGTTGCGTCCTCGACATCCGCCTTGACGATCCGCCCATGCGGGCCGGACCCTGTGATCGCTGACAAATCAAGCCCCTTGTCCGCTGCAATCCGGCGTGCCAATGGTGTGGCAAAAATGCGCGCACCGTCCCGGGCCGGGGCAGCGGGGGCCGCCGCAGGCTGTTCGGCCGCTGGCGCGGCACTCTGCGCTGGTTCAGGTGAGGACGGCGCGGCCGCGGCGGATGAACCGGGCGAAACCGCGGCGATATCGTCGGCGCTTTCGCCATCCTCCAGCAGGATCGCGATCACGTCGTTGACTTTCACACCTTCGGTGCCTTCGGCCACGATGATCTTGCCAACAGTGCCTTCATCGACTGCCTCAAACTCCATCGTGGCCTTGTCCGTTTCGATTTCGGCCATGATGTCACCGGAGGCGACGGTATCGCCTTCCTTGACGTGCCATTTGGCCAGCGTGCCTTCTTCCATTGTCGGCGACAGGGCGGGCATCAGGATTTCTGTTGGCATTGCTCTGGCTCCTTAACGGTAGGTGACTTGCTTGACCGCATCGACGACTTCGTCGGTGGTCACAAGCGCGTGTTTTTCAAGGTTGGCGGCATAGGGCATCGGCACGTTCTTGCCGGTACATGTGATGACCGGCGCATCCAGGTAATCAAACGCCTCTTGCATGATCACGCTACTGATGTAGCCGCCCACGCTGCCCTGCGGCCAGCCTTCTTCAACAGTGACGCAGCGGTTGGTCTTGCGCACGGATGCAAGGATCGTTGCGGTATCCATCGGACGCAGGCTGCGCAGGTTGATAACCTCGGCATTGATGCCGTCCTCGGCCAGTTTCTCAGCGGCAGCAAGGGCATAGGTCATCCCGATCCCGAAGCTGACGATCGTGACATCATCACCAGCGCGTTCGATCTTGGCCTTGCCCAGTGGAATGGTGAAATCATCCATCACCGGCACATCAAAGGATTTGCCGTAAAGGATTTCATTTTCAAGGAAGATCACCGGGTTGGGGTCGCGGATCGCGGTTTTCATCAGGCCTTTGGCGTCGGCGGCCGAATAGGGCATCACGACCTTCAGGCCAGGCACTTGCATATACCAGGCCGCATAGTCCTGGCTGTGCTGCGCGCCCACGCGGGCGGCGGCACCGTTGGGGCCGCGGAATACCATCGGAGCGCCCATCTGACCGCCCGACATATAGAGCGTTTTTGCCGCAGAGTTGATAATGTGATCAATGGCTTGCATGGCAAAATTGAACGTCATGAATTCGACAATGGGCCGCAGGCCGCCAAATGCTGCACCGACACCGATCCCGGCAAAACCGTGCTCTGTAATCGGTGTGTCGATGACGCGCTTGGCGCCGAATTCGTCCAACAAGCCCTGGGAAATCTTGTAAGCGCCCTGATACTCGGCCACTTCCTCACCCATGAGGAACACATTCTCGTCGCGGCGCATTTCCTCGGCCATCGCATCGCGCAGGGCTTCGCGGACAGTGGTTTGCTTGACCGCGACATCGGCATCCCAGTCAGGGGTTGCATCGGCGACGACAGCAGCAGGCCTTGCGGTCGCAGGAGCAGCACTTGGCGTGGGCTCGGGTGAAGCGGGCGCGTCAGCGGCGGATGAACCGGCGGAAACCTGAATTTCATCAGCGCTTTCACCCTCTTCGACCAGAACGGCGATCACATCGTTGACCTTCACTCCTTCGGTGCCTTCAGGCACGACGATCTTGCCGACGATCCCCTCATCGACCGCTTCAAATTCCATCGTGGCTTTGTCAGTTTCAATTTCGGCCAGGATGTCACCGGAGGCGACAGTATCGCCCTCCTTGACAAGCCATTTGGCCAATGTGCCTTCTTCCATCGTGGGCGAAAGGGCGGGCATGAGGATTTCAATAGCCATCGTTCATGCCTCCTCTTCTGCGTAGATATCTGTCCAAAGTTCTTCCAGCGCGGGCTCCGGGCTCTCTTTCGAGAACTCGGCCGCGTCATTCACGACGGCTTTGATTTCCTTGTCGATGGCCTTGAGATCATCGTCTGTGGCATGCTTGCCGGTCAGGAGCATGTCACGAATTTGCTCGATAGGATCACGCTCGTCGCGCATTTTCTGCACTTCCTCCCGGGTCCGGTATTTCGCAGGATCCGACATCGAGTGTCCGCGATACCGATATGTTTTCACTTCCAGAATGTAAGGGCCCTTGCCAGCACGGCAGTGCGCCAAGGCGCGTTCGCCGGCCTCTTTCACCGCCAGCACGCTCATGCCGTCAACCTCTTCGCCGGGAATGCCATAGGCCGCACCGCGCTTCCAAAGCGAAGGGGATTTGGTCGAGCGTTTGACCGATGTGCCCATCGCATATTGATTGTTCTCGATCACAAAGACCACCGGCAGCATCCAGAGCTCGGCCATATTGTAGGTCTCGTAAACCTGGCCCTGGTTGGCCGCACCATCACCGAAATAGGTAAAGGTCACGCGGTCATTGCCCTTATACTTGTCGGAAAAAGCAAGCCCT
>Ga0316202_10003061_pt1 | contig 10392 bp, 8 predicted proteins | sample 3monrhotite_MG_FD_204934 | JGI IMG/M metagenome (GOLD analysis project Ga0316202, IMG submission 204934) | Microbial mat bacterial communities from mineral coupon in-situ incubated in ocean water Damariscotta River, Maine, United States -... | ecosystem: Environmental > Aquatic > Marine >...
ACTGATAGAACAGTTATCAAAGCCATTACACCTAATCCCACACCAAGCATCGAGGTTAAAGAAATAAAGGAAATGAAATGGTTACGGCGACGCGCACGGACATAACGCAAGCCAATCAGGGCTTCAAATGAATTCAACATGGATGTGGATTATAGAGTGCTTCGGCGAAGCTTGAAACTAAATTAAGAATATCTTTGAAAATGGTTTTCAATAGCCCATATATTAATAGCACTGCATGATTATATGGGTGTGTATATTATTTCTTCTCCTTTTAGAAGAAAAACCCCGGAGTTTCTCTCTTCTTTTACTTCAAAGACTTTATTCATAATACGAATAATAACGCCCGGATAAACTCTACTGCGCACGACAATCCGTGCGTCTTTTGAGTCGGCCATTAAAGCAGCTAATGCTGCTTTTTCTTCAAGTAACTCATCAAATTCATTGTTTTTTTGTTCTAGTGTGCCGGTCAGTTTTAGTAACAATGCATTTTGTTCTTTTTGTACCTTAGGGTTCTTGCAACAGTGCTCATGTAGTTTCTTTACATCAGAGATTGCTTTTTTAGCTCTAAGTATTTCGTCCACCAATTCTCTTAATTTCATCTGCGCGTCAATACCAGCACCAACTTCAACGATAGTTTTGTTAAAACTATCGGATCCTAAAACGGCAACTTCTACGCCTTTGATGGCTTGTGTGACATCGCCTGCCAAAATACTTTTTTTCGACTTATTATTTCCAACCTGCACTAAACCCTGAGAGCTTGTATTACAATTAATAAGACTGTTTTCTATTAAAATATCGCCCGTAGCATTGAGATCTGCGTTCTCGGCGAATGCAGCAGCAATATTGTGTCCGGCGACAATTTTACTTTGTGTCCCCCGGATACCTGATTTAATAATAATACTACCTTCCGCAGTAACAGTAGCATTCTCAACATTTTCCTGAATGATGGCATCACCTTTAGTTTCAACAACAAACCCTGCTCCAACATAGCCCTTAATATTAACTGTCTTGTCAGAATGGATGTTGCCTGTTTTTTGACATACATCACCATCAAGCTCCAGATTATCAGATACTCTAAAATTGATACCATTAACTAATAAAATACCACCTTCTGTAATACGCAATGTGCCGTCAGCTTCTTTTACTACACCTTCAAGTTCCGGTTCAGAATCCTTAACTTGATTTGCAAGCAACTCTTTACCGATAACATTTCGGCCATCTTCCGAGCGTATAGGTGGAACAAGCTTACCAATCACATCATTTATTTTTACATTCCATGGATATGATTTTTCATGATAATCAATTTCTCCATTTGGCAAAATTTTCCCACCAACGGCAAGCTCTTTATCAAACTCAACTCTCGCATCAACGCCATCTTTAGCTGGCTCCCCTTCTGCAACGAGTAAATCAATCTTGGATTTTTTTTCTCTATTTATGTTCTCTAGAATCAATTTAATCGCATCAGCTTTTATTCCGTAGACAACATCATAATCATTTAATGTTGCAACAACATGCTGTAACAAGATATTTCCTTCATCACCAGCCACATCCGAGCGCAGCAAGCTCATTGTTACTTTTAATTTATCCTCAGATATATTGATTCCTGATTTAACGCTTACGTTCTCCGATTCAAATTGAACCACGCCTAATCTTAAAGACTTGTATTCACGAAGTCCCGGGGACTTTATTTCTTCTATACCGGAACCACATTCAAGATATATTGCATCACCTTCTTCTCCTGAAATAATTTCACCGAACACATCAAGTCCGGCTTTGTAGTGCACGTTTGATTTTATGTGTGCTACAACTTGCCCCGGTATTACAGCACGTTTATTGATGTCTTCTGATTGGATATCCACCACCCACTCAATTGTTTCATCCTCGCCATTAACGGGAGCATCACCTTCTGCAACAATTACGTTCTTAACTACGTCTCCTGATGATTGTGCCTGCTTCAATGCAGACTCAATTTTATTGTGATCTATACCGTTCACAATGCCAGCTGATTCAAGTGTTTTAAGGATGTCTGCTTTTGTAACTTCTCTATTTAGACCAATCACTTTGCCGGCATGAATATCCATACAGACTTGTAATTTGTCATCCGCTATATCAAGTCCTGATTCAACAGTGAGTACGCCAGATTTATAATGAAGTAAGCCTGCGTGGCTACATTCATAGACAACAATGCCATCAGTTTCCTGAGTATGAATAACACCTTCTTCATTATTTATTTGCTGGTCAAAGCCCGGTCGTGGATTTTTGTCTTTGCCAAAGACATTTTTTCCTTTCTTTCCCTGAGACGATAATCTCTTTACAGCAATTTTTACATCTGGCACGACCAGAAATGTTGAGCCTTCATCAGTTATTCCATCTATACACCACTCAATAGTCCCATTTGAACCGTTCTCAACATCTGATTTGGCAATAACAACTGGGGCTTCTGGAATATTATTATCATCAACTGCGGAAATTAATTTGTCTATTGCATCCCGATCAAGCCCATAAACAACCTTCGCCTGTTTGAGTTTATTCAGAATATCAATAGCTTTAACAGGTTTTCCATTACCCGTATGTCTGACTATCTTTTTGACACTGACAATTAGACCATCTTCAGGCACAGCAAGTTGGAACCATCCATTTACAGAAGGCTCTTCATCGCTTCCTGATGTCTCTTGAGTTTGACTTTCCATTGTGTTTTATAAATCCATACATATCGGTCTAAAAGTGTTGTTTGTTTCTGTTAAAATTCGTGAAAATATCTATATGTAATATTAATTATCGACCCAAAACCGCTGTGCTTTAGTAATAATCGTGTAAGTCATTGTTTTATCGTAATTCAAAGCTTAATGATATTAGAGATTGTCTACTGAAAACGACAACATTAACTAATGAATTTACAAATATGAGAACCTGTTTTATATGATTTGCTTTAGATGAAAGTTTTAGGAATGTAAAATTATTGCTCATTACGTTTTTAAGAGTTTAACTTCGGTCTAATACGAGAAAAATATGCATTAATTTAGAAGACCTATTTATTGCTCCTAGTCAGTTCTCGCAGTATTTAAAAAAATAATTTATGTCTATTACAAAGAAATTCTGTAGAAAATAATAATGAAAATATTAGCCATTGAAACAGCCACAGAAGCATGTTCTGCAGCCCTTGATATAGACGATAGCTGCATCCATCGTTTTCAAGTCTCCCCAAGACGACATACAGAGTTAATTCTGCCAATGATCGATGAATTACTGCGAGAGGCTGATATACAAACCAAAGATCTTGATGCTATTGCCTTTGGACAAGGTCCTGGTGCATTTACAGGTGTTCGCATTGCAGTTGGGGTAATACAAGGTCTTGCTTTTGCACACGACACACCCGTCATCCCAATTTCATCATTGAATGCTCTAGCTCAACATTACGCTAGCGAGCACTCCCAAGTTGCATCTGCCATCGATGCGCGTATGCAAGAGATTTACTGGGGGCTATTCAAGAAAAATGATTTGGGCTTAATGCAACAAATTACTGAAGAAAAAGTTTGTTCACCAACTGATATTTCTAAACCATCACGAGGTGAATGGTTTGGTGCAGGGACTGGGTGGAATACATACAGCGAGGAACTTCAAGCACAGTTTAAGCAAAACCTGAGCGGTTTCAACGGTGATGTATTCCCTTCGGCAAAGGACATTATTACTCTGGCAAAACCAGCCTACCTCGAAGGCAATGCAATTCCCGTTGAAGAAGCAATGCCCGTATATTTAAGAAATAAAGTTGTAAATTAATTGTATTTTTTTCAATTACTTATTTCTAACACTGATTATAGAGTTTATTTTCTCATATAAATAACATTCGAACTGATTGAGCCATTATTCTTAAGAATCAGTTTTCTATAGCCCGGTGCTTTATCAGCAACAACAAATTCAGAGCTCCCGGGTTTGAATTGTAAGCAAGTTGATGGTGTGCCAAATAATTTCACATTAGCAATTTCATCTTCAAATTCCTGATGAATATGTCCCCAAATAATACCGCGCACTTGCTTAAATTCATCAACAATTTTCAAAAAGTCCGTTGCGTTGATTAAAGACATGGCATCCATCCAACAACTATTTATCGATACCGGATGATGATGAAGCGCTATCAAACAATGAGAATCAAGATTGGCTTCAAGGCTTTTCCGTAAAAATTCTAGTTCAGCATCAGATAATTCACCGCTATGCTCACCTCTTACACAGGTATCTAACAGTATGATTACCCAATCATCGAATTTGATAAGGTTACCCGTATCATGGCCATTTGCACCCATTACATACCGCATTAACTCTGGCGCATCATGGTTGCCCGGTAAGCTAAGAATAGGTGTTGTCAGTACTGATAAATGATCAGCCAGCTTTTGATAAGCCGTCTTGGTGGGTTCATGAACCAAATCACCCGTCAATAAGATTAAATCTGCATCAGACTCAGACTCTAATATTTCATTTATTACACGCATCAAACTAGCGGAGGTATCATAATCATTAAATGATGGAGCACCGTCATCGAGTATATGAGTGTCCGTGATCTGTATAACATTGATCCTGTCAGGAGCGTTTTTGCTTCGCTTAGTTGTCGTTTCAATTGTCTCAATCATGATATTCTTTAGCTAAAATTATTAGGTCATTACCCTATGTCCAGAAAAAGCATGCAGCTCGATGAACAAGTTTATAATTATCTCTTGTCAGTTTCACTACGGGAACCACAAATACTTCAAGAATGTAGAACAGAAACGGCAAAACATCCCTTGGCCAGAATGCAAATCGCTCCTGAACAAGGCCAATTCATCGCTTTTCTAATAAAATTATTACACGTCAAAAAAGCACTGGAGATTGGAGTCTTTACCGGATACAGCAGTCTTTCTATAGCAATATCATTACCCGAGGATGGTCATCTAGACGCTTGTGATAGTGATCCTGAAATAACCGAAACTGCAAAAAAATACTGGCACAAGGCAAATGTGGCAGGAAAAATTAATTTACATATCGGTCCAGCAATAGAAACCTTGGATACATTGTTAGAAGAAAATAATATTAACACTTACGACTTTGCCTTTATTGATGCTCACAAACCTGAGTACATCGATTACTACGAGAGAGCATTGCAACTCATCAGGCCCGGCGGGGTTATTCTCGTAGATAATGTTTTATGGTATGGCAAGACTGCTGACGATAATATTCAAGATGAAGACACCGTTGCTATACGCAAATTTAATGAACATGTAAAAAATGATGATCGCGTTATGATTAGCATGTTACCCGTGGCAGACGGGATCACATTGCTAATGAAAAACTAATTAAAAAAGTCTTTAACATCATCCAACTCATGTGTAATCGGCATCGGTGGCAATGCCCTGATGATACGCTTGCCATAGGCTTTTCTTATCACACGTTTATCACAGATGACACAGACACCCCTGTCAGTCACATCGCGAATTAAGCGGCCCACTCCCTGTTTTAAACTTATAGCCGCTTGAGGAACTTGGTGATCCATAAAAGGATTGCTGCCTTGTTTACTAAAGTGATTCAAACGCGCTTGCAATACAGGATCATCCGGGCTGGCAAATGGTAGCTTATCAATAATAACTAATGATAAAGCCTCGCCCTTCACATCAACCCCTTCCCAAAAACTGCTAGTACCAAGCAACACGGCATGCTTGGTCTGTCGAAACTGATTTAATAATTCTGATCGTGGTGCCTGTCCTTGAATAAAGATGGGATAATCAATTTCCTTAGATAAAATATCTGCCGATTTTTTTAATGCTTGATGACTGGTAAATAAAACAAAGGCATGACCTTCACTATACGACAGTAACTTTATAGTCCTTTCTATAAATGCATTAAAAAATTCAAATTGATTTGGTTCGGGTAGATCAAGCGGCACATACAGGCAAGTTTGAGTTTGATAATCGAAAGGACTATTCCAAACCTGCGTTTGACATTCTTCAAGACCAAGCTGACGACTGTAATAATTAAAATCATCATTGATAGCTAGGCTTGCCGAGGTAAATATACTCGTCGCATTATATTCACTTAGTCGTTGTTGAAAGGTCTCAGAGATATTAACGGGCGTTTGGTTTAAATAAAGATGATGGCCACGTATTTCTACCCAGCGGATTGAATCTTCATTTTTCGTTTCGATATAGGTATCGATGTAATTATAATGCGTCTTTGCACGCTGCCAGCAATTATCTAGTAACTTTCCGCGCCCACAAGCAGTTTCAAGTATATCGATAACGTCTTGAAAGACGGCCAACATATTTGGAAGCGCCGTTGAGAGTAATGATTTCTCCCAAACCTCTAACCAGTTCAGTCGCTGATCTTCTCGACCAAAGACTAAACGCACATCACGTATCAATTTTTCAAATTTAGTTAATGCCCCTGCTAATTCTTCTATATCACCCGCTTCTTCACGGTCGGCCGCTTTTATATCGGTAATCAATTCCAATAATTGACGAGTACTCATTGTTTGACTGAAATAAGTAGATGCCAATTCGGGCAATTGATGTGCTTCATCAAATACAATCACATCAGCTAATGGCAATACTTCACCAAAACCTTTTTCTCGCAAACTCATATCAGACAACAATAGATGGTGATTGGTAATCACTAAGTCTGATTCCAGTGCAGCCTTTCTGTTTTTAAATACAAAGCAATCGTCAAAGCTAGGGCACGATTGACCAAGGCAATTTTCTGTTGTTGAAGTTATTCTTGATCGAATCACTGAGTTCTCTTCGATCATGCCTAACTCATTAATATCACCCGTCTTAGTTGAAGCAGACCATTGCACAACCTCTTGTAGATCGGACATGTTTTGGTAACTTAAATCTTTAGTATCGTGAATAGCAAGATCCATATGCTCTAAGCAAAGGTAATTTGAACGTCCCTTTAGCACCATTGTTGTTGCCGGCGACGCGAGTGCTTCAAGCACGAGAGGTAAATCTTTTTGTTACAATTGATCTTGTAGATGACGAGTGCCTGTAGAAATAATGACCTTTTGTCTAGACAATAAGGCTGGCACCAGATAGGCCACCGTTTTACCCGTTCCTGTACCTGCTTCGCACACCAAATTCTGACCTTCGGATATCGCTGAGAATATCTTATGCGCCATATCCTCCTGCTCTGGTCGATGTTGATAATCATCAATCAAGTTCGCTAATGATCCACCATCAGATAAAACTTCTTTAACTGTTTTCATAAATTACCAGCACGATCGACCATATATAAGAACCAATGAAAATGTCGTATGAGATGAAGATAGATTATCGTAAACAACGATATATGAGCATAGTGGTTTTATTGATTAAACCACGTCTTGCTCTAGACCATTCTGTTCTGTCCAGAGAAGTTCTGATATCAATTTAAACTGTGCAATAGTCATAGCACCTTTCTTATTATTTTTTCTTTTTTCTTCTAACACATCCATGATGTCATCTCTTTTCGCCATATGGATTTCTTCCGGCATAAAATCAGCATTCATAATCACTAACACAATCGCATCCCATTCTTGTTCGGTCTTAATCTGTCCAAGGCGATGTCCCTGTCGCTTTTCATTGAAGATAGCCCGACCTTTTATTTGAACCTTTAATGATTCGCCAGCAACTTCATAGGTTGCATCATAGCCAGGGATGTTTTCATCGTTTTGCGACATTTCAAGAATCGAAATGGCATCATTTATTGCGATCTCTGGTGTGACGGGTAGCGTTTTGCCGGTAGCAAGCCGATATTCTTTAGCAATGCGGCGGGTCTCAGCAATCAACTTATTAACTGAATAAATGCCCATAAACTAATTAGATCCCAAAGTGAACGTACTGACTTCATTTATATCATCTTTTTCAGATAAAACCATCAATAAACGATCTATTCCAACTGCCACTCCAGAACATTCAGGTAACCCTGATCTCAACGCCGCTACAAATTCTTTATCTATTGGCGGTTCTGTTAAGCCCTTATTTCTTCTTGTCACCAACTCTTTTTCAAATCGATGCACTTGTTCATCCGCATCGATGAGTTCATTAAATCCATTGGCAATTTCCATCCCAGCGATAAATAATTCAAAGCGTTCGCTAACAATAGGTTCGTTTCGTTTCAGTGTCGCCAAGGCCGACATACACTCTGGATAGTCGTAGATAAAAAGTGGTTTGCTCTGATTAAGATTCTTTATAACGGTCTCAGAAAACAAAAAATCAAGCAAGGCATGCCGATCATCACTAGCGCCTTCCCAACCATGTTGTTTGCAAAGGGTCTGCAATTCACTTGTAGCAACCGTATGCGGATCTATTTTTATAGTTTGCTCAAATGCGTCTGCATAAGTAATCTTGTCTGGTATTTCCAAACCAATATCGATCAACAACTCTCCCACTTCAGCCATAAGCTGAAAATAATCAAAATCTGTTCGATACCACTCCAACATGGAAAATTCTATGTTATGACGTTTCCCTAATTCTTCATTACGGAATACATGTGCAATTTGATAGATTGATCCCGAACCTGCAGCAAGCAATCGCTTCATACAAAATTCAGGAGACGTCTGTAGATAGAGCTTTGCATCACTTTCAGCCGTGATTGATGTCGTCATACTCTGGATATAAGGGTCACTGATACCAAAGTGACTAAGAATCGGCGTATCAACCTCGATGATCTCACGTGTATCCATGAAAGCTCGGATCTGCTTCAGTAAACTCGCTCGTTTATTTATTACTTTTAGACTAGCGCTGGGTTGCCATGAATTATCTGACGCCATAAGTGCCTACAATGTTGAAATTAGCACTTTCGACTGCTTAATCACCATGAAAACTGCTGTTTATTTACTCTTTCGCACGACTGACGTATTCGCCGGTTCTGGTGTCTATCTTAAGTAAATCGCCATTTTCAACAAATAGCGGGACTTTCACGATTGCTCCAGTCTCAAGCGTTGCGGGTTTTGAGCCACCTTGTGCGGTATCCCCTTTCAGGCCTGGATCAGTATCCGTAACTTCCAATACAACAAAATTTGGTGCTGCAACTGACAATGGCACATCATTCCACAAGGTAACCAGACACATTTCCTCGCCTTTAATCCACTGCTTGGCATCGCTTACGGCATTTGCATCTGCCTCACACTGTTCATAGCTATCTTTATTCATGAAATGCCACATCTCACCGTCGTTATAGAGATATTGCAGATCTAGATCGATTACATCCGCACCTTCAACAGATTCACCAGACTTATAGGTCTTCTCAAGCACTCGGCCTGTCTTCAGGTTGCGCATCTTGACCCGGTTAAAGGCTTGGCCTTTGCCTGGTTTAACAAACTCATTCTCAATGATTGAGCATGGATCGTTTTCAATCATTATTTTAAGACCTGATTTGAATTCGTTTGTGCTATAAGTCGCCATGATGTCCTCTTTCAAATATGATAATTCTGTTTTGAAGCTTGATAATATAAAAAAAGCGCAATAATACATGGAACTGAAGAAATAATGCAGTCTTTATCATGGCAAGAACAACTGGCACAGGCCATACGAAAACCCACTGATTTACTTGAATTTGCTGGATTAGAGGCCGATTCAATCGGTTATAGCCAACAAGCAATAAGGCAATTTCCTGTCAGAGTCCCCTATGCTTTCGCCAATCGCATTAAGAAGAACGATCCAAACGACCCTATCTTGCGACAGGTATTTCCGTATAAAGCAGAAGAAAATAAAGCTACTGGATTCATTAATGACCCACTAGCTGAATTAAATGTTCAACCAGTAAACGGCTTATTACAAAAATATAACAGTCGTGTCTTGTCGATAACGACCGGTGCCTGTGCGGTGCATTGTCGCTATTGCTTCAGACGGCATTACCCTTATCAGGAGTCATCCTCATCAAGCGAACATTGGCAAGCGTCGTTAGATCACATAAAAGATGATTCAAGTATTGAAGAAGTGATACTCAGCGGCGGCGATCCACTAACGCTGTCAGATCGTCGTATACAAGAAATATGTTTATCGCTTAAAAACATCAAACATATAAAACGCATACGCTTTCATACAAGATTACCTATCGTTTTACCCGCGCGCATTACGACAACACTACTCAAGCAAATAACAGATAACGATAAATCAATCATCTTTGTTATACATACCAATCATGCCAATGAGATTGATAATTCAGTTTCAAATGCTATTAAACGACTACAAGAATTTGGCGTATTAGTTTTAAATCAATCGGTTCTACTGAAAGGTATTAATGATTCTGTTGCGGCGTTAATCAATCTATCGGAACGACTTGTTGAGAATAATGTTACGCCCTACTACCTGCATCTATTAGATCCCGTTGCTGGTGCAGCACACTACGATGTCCCAAAAGAACAAGCACAACAATTAATACAGGAGATGCAAG
>Ga0316202_10003062_pt1 | contig 10389 bp, 8 predicted proteins | sample 3monrhotite_MG_FD_204934 | JGI IMG/M metagenome (GOLD analysis project Ga0316202, IMG submission 204934) | Microbial mat bacterial communities from mineral coupon in-situ incubated in ocean water Damariscotta River, Maine, United States -... | ecosystem: Environmental > Aquatic > Marine >...
CGGATGTTGTGGCATAAATGGCGACACGGTTCGGGTCCCCTTTTTGGGGCGCGTGCTTCTGCGTTGGCATACGGCGCTTTGGAAACAGAAGCACATTTTGATTGGGGTACTTTGGCAGATCAATATTTCGACTGGTGAAGACAAGTGAACACTGCGTCAACGTCAACAAGTCCGATACAACGGCGTCCCCCCAGGTCCGATTGATCAATAAGACAGCTGCCCCACATCGCCATAAGGCATTGAGCAAAATATGGATGTCAGCACTGTCATCACACACAACGCCAATTACATCGTCTTGGACGATTTTGCCGCCTAATTCTTCTGCCAAACCTTGAATATAGTCTTCAAGGTCTTGCCAAGAAAGGGCGGGGGTCGCCAATGAGTCGTCAAACGCTAAGGCGTGTGCGGTGGGTTTCTTTTTGGCCCAGAACCCAACAACTTCATCCAGCGTTAAATCAAGGGGGGCAATCGTGTCAGGTTTGCCTGTCATTCAATTATGCCTTCTTCAATTAAGAACGACAGGGACATAAGAAGACAGCAGATATCCGCGTCAAACCCGGCATCAGAGTTCAGAATGTCCAGGCATTTTTTCACATTTTTCTCTCCGAACACGGAACGCGTGGACAAAACCAAACGTGCCCTGAACGTTTCGTCATTGAGGTAACCGCGCAAAACGGCGTCTGAAATTTTAAAGCGCGTCTTCGCCGTGCGGGAACGATTAGGGATGTTCGTTCTGTAGGCTTCGCGCAGCAGGGCTTTACGCGCGCCAGAGACGTGATCGTTCCAGGGAATAGAAAGGGCAAAATCAGGAATTTGATTGTGTAAAAAGGGCGTCCGCCCTTCGATGGATTTCGACATTAAGCAAACGTCCGTGCGTAGCAGCAGCCGGACCAGCCTCAGTTCACGTTCAATAAGCCTCAGGTCTACGCAATCGGCATAGAGGTCAGAAAACCTGTCCTTTGTGGACTGCGCAGCCGTGTCCCCAAACAACAATTGAACAAGTTTTAATCTGGGCGGGTGCTTGTAATAATCTGTAATATCCTGCCGATTTTGGACCTTGTTATAACTGGAATAGCCTGCGAAAAACTCATCCACACCTTCCCCGGACATAAGAACTCTGACGCCTTCTTCTGAGGCTGCGTTGGCGATGAGTTGAAAGAGGGGCAAACTGGACATATTGGTTGGATGGCCAAAAACCAACGTGGCCGCTTTAAAGGCGTCTAGAAAATCCCAATTTTCATCGACGTTCACGGTGCGGTGTTTCCACGTTGTCCAGGCCCCGCCAGGCGGTAACTTTAGGTCTTCTAAAGATTGCAGCCCGTCATCGTTATCCGGCAAAATAACGGAAATGGTCACAATATTTTCAACGCCTGCGGCGTTGAGTTCCCAAGCCAGGATGCTTGAATCAAGGCCCCCACTTAAAGCGAGGCCAAACGGGCCTGTGCCAACAAGGCACCGCTGAACGGAGTCTCTGACCCGTTGGCGCAAATGTTCTAACCTGTCAGGGGAATGGACAGGTTTGTAGGGAACGGGCTTTTCCCGCTCGACAATGCGCCCCTTGAACGTCTGCAGATTACGCCTGCTGACCAAATGAAGAGGGGCTGCATAGGATTGATCGCTCAGGTACCATCCGTACATGAACAATTCGGCAAGGGCGTCACGATTTATTGTGTTCTGATCACTCATTCGAGAAAGCGGTATAAACTCCGAACAGAAGGCAATCCCCGTTTGTGCGACACGATAAAAAAGCGGTTTGATAAATTGGTAGTCTGTTGAAAGTGTGAGTTCCGTTCCCTCTAAATTGAACAAAGCGCAGGCATACATGCCGTTGATTTTTTCGGCGTCATTTTTCTCTAAGATTGAAACTTCCGTTTCCAGTCCATCCAATACATCCGTGTAATCACCGTTGGGACCATAAAGACCGTAAATTTGCCCATTAAACGCGACGGTGTCGTTCTCTCGAATCAGGGGGAGGGGGATGGTTTCACCGCGAATTTTGAGACGGTTCATCCCCAATCTCATGTTTCCACAATGATATGTTCCAGAGCCATCAGGGCCCCGGTGTTCAATTGATTTCAATAACGTTTCAAATTGAACAGAGGTCCACTCATCACCAATCGTCCCGGCAATTCCACACACGTTCTTAGGTCCCAGCGATCAGGTTCTCTTGCTTTTGGGTATGCAGCAAGCTTTGAGAACCCATAAAATCCTTGGGATAACGGCGAACCATAATTTCAGCGAGCTCGTCAAATGTTTGACACGCCGACAAATCATCAAGGGATATACCTTCCCCGACTTGCCCTTCCATGTGGAGGAAAAAATCGAGGTAAGCGAGAGAGTCAAAAACCGTATCGACACGTGTTTCTGGCGTTAAGGCAGCACCAGGGTGGTGTCCATTTACGTAATGCGTCAAATGGCTCATTGCATTTGATCGAAGCTGCTCTTGGTTGGCGTGTTCGCTGTCACGATCGTCGAGCATTTGAACCTCTTTATTATTCTTAAATGAGCCAGATAGACCGAGTTGGGTGGGGGAGGTACCGATTTCTTCCAACAGCGAGTGATCCAGTAAGCTTGAGTTATAATCCCCCGCCAAAACATGATTGATAAACTGCCCAGCACCAGAGACGACCCGGTAGCTGTGCATCATTCCCGAGGGAATAAAAACACTGCTGGGGCTGTTGACCATGCTGGTGCGTTCGCCCAGTTTGACTTCAACGCTTAGACCCGACAAGTCGTCTTCGTTGCCGATAAATAGAAACAAACTATCGACGTTATGGCGATGGGCATCCACGTGCCCTTGACCATAATCATCCATTTTTGGGATGTTCCGTACGATGCAATATTGCTGGGCGCCGCGCACCACGCGGTCATCCATCATCAAATACCTATCGCCAGGACCATGACGATGATGTTTCAATTCAGTGGCGGATATTATGTCTGGGTTATTGATGAGATAATCTAGAGACTCCGGAAGTGTGTTCTCTTCAAAAGAACAATCACGGCCCAATTTTTGGGGGTCAATCCAGGAATAGGCGCGTTCATTTCGTTTGGCGGCGATTTGGTGAAGCTTTGCCGTGTGCGTGAAGGCATGGCTGCCGACAAAGGGGCGCCATTGATCCACTTGCAGTCTGGTGTGGGATTGCACCACCTTGCTGAGGTGCTGCATTTTTGGGCCATCTGGCAGGGACCTGAGGTTTAAGGCGGAAAGGTTTACCAATAAAGCGTTGGTATCCGTTATACCACTGCGTTCACCGATTCCGTTGACGGATGAAGAGACCCAATTTGCGCCGGCCCTGACAGCACTAAGTGCATTTGCATTCGCCAGACCGCGATCATCGTGAAGGTGGACTTCTAAGTCACAATCGCCCAGTTCGCCGAGCAACCGGGAAACATACTCTTCCGTTTCCCACGGGCAGAGAACCCCGACGGTATCCGCAAAACACAGCCTATCTGCACCAGCAGAAAGGGCGATGCTGTAGGCTTCCATCAACTCTTCAACGGATGTCCGACTTGCATCTTCAACCGAATAGCGAACCCTTAAACCAAGACTTTTGGCATACCCGATGGCATCTCGAACCAGATTGACAATCGGTATATCCCGGATGCGGCATTCTTTTGATATGTCATTAATTCCAGCAAAGATTCCCACCCATTGAGCGCCACTTGCTTTGACGGCGTCAATGTCTTCTGGACGGGCGCGGGCATGCGCAAGAACGGGGACATCACCACAAGCGGCGACAACTGCGGATACACGCCTAGCCTCAAGCACAGACGCACTTGGGTGACCGCATTCAATCATATTAACAGGAAGCGATGCGAGGAGTTTGGCAATTTCGACACTGTCTTCGACGGTGAAGGTAACGCCTGGGGCCTGCGCCCCTTCCCGAAGCGTTGCATCTACAACCCTAGGCGGCAAGGGGCGATTAAAATGTTGGTTTCTGTCAACCATAACCGCCCCCATTCACCCAATACGCTATGTTGCTGTTATTTTTTGATCAGCACAGAAGCGGCGCCACCTTGAAGAGATGCAGCACCACCTTGAAGCGAAGCTGCAAATCCTTGAACAGAGGCGGCAGCCCCGACCATTGATGCGGCAACGCCACGCGCCGAAGCTGCGGCACCGACCATCGAAGCTGCGACCCCACGAGCCGAAGCGGCAACGCCCCGCACCGAAGCGGCCGATCCGCGAACAGAAGCGGCGACGCCCCGTACCGAAGCCGCCGATCCGCGAACGGAAGACGCTACACCGCGTACCGAAGCCGCAGAACCGCGAACTGAAGCGGCAGTCCCGCGCAAGGAAAGCGTCACCCCACGCAAAGAACTGAGAAGGCCACGGATAGAGGCAGCCGCTCCTAAAAGGTCTTTAACGTCTTGTAGGTCTGCATCTGAAAGTTCGCGATTGTATTTGTCACTTGTTGTTTTGTCGGCCATGTAACACCCTTTCTACATTTGTTTAATTTTATTATACACCTTATTATATTAATTTAATAACCCTTGTAAAGAGCATTTATATCTTAAAAGGAGAAAATCTAATTGCATATTGTTAGGCTAGGAATTACAATGTCCAAAAATTTAGACCGTAGTTGTTGAATTACCTCAAGAAAATGAAGTCGAGGTAGGGTGCACGACTAGAGTGTATTTTTGGGAAGTGTTTGGCCGGCAATGATTGAATTTTTTCTCCATGGGTTTGGCTGTTCCAGTCAACAATTCCAAACGTTTTGGCCCGAACGTTCGGAGGGGCCAGATCGATTTTTTTTAAATGGTCCTGAGCATGACCCTTTAACGTCTTGTCGGCGTTGGTTTGAGTTCACATCCCTACCGGAAACGATTGCATCCGGGTTGGGGGGCGCCGCTGACAATGCCGAAAAACAAATTAAAGGGGTGTTGAGCTCAAGCCATCATGCGGAAAATGAAGACATCGTACTGGTTGGTCATTCTCAGGGTGCCATGGTGTCCATGGAGCTTGTGCGCAGATTTAGCCTGAGCATTGCAAAAGCTTATTGTTATGCAGGGTTTTTGCCACCAGAAATGTTTGCTCAACGACAACAAAGACAAGGACGTTCCGTTGAGCTCAACATTTTTTCCTCAACGGCTGATCATTATGTCCGTCACGATAAGGTCTTAGAAACAGCCAACTGCTTTCGGGCCATTCCAGGCGTAACCGTTCGGCATCATAAAGCCTCAGTCGTTTCTCATGGTTTTTCTTCGAAATGGCTTGATGCGTCGAACTTCATTCTTTTAGGAGACGAAAATGAAAACGGCTAACCCATGCCCGATGACATTTCATAAAGGATTACGTGAGACCATTGATCAATGGACCAAATTAACGGCTGAAGAGCAACTCAATTGGGATGGCTGTGTCGTTCGTGATGCCATCAATGAGGCGATTGCACCGGCTTCAGCAGGCTACGGTGCGGTCCGCATCAAATTGCTGGATTCAACGGAAGGGTTTGGCGTTGAAGCTTTGAGCCACCTCATGCTTCAACTGTCAAAACAAGTCGGATATATCCTTCCACAAACGTATGAAAACAACCTTGTTGGTCTCATCCAAGATGAAGGTAAGGATTACAAGCACCATAGTTCCAGAGGGCACAAGACGCGTGCGGAATTGGGATACCACTGTGACCGAAGCGATTTTATATTCCTTCTTTACGCCAGGTCTGCGCATCGCGGCGGTGAGGTCAGCGTTGTGTCCTTTGAAGATGCCGTCACAGAAATGCAAAAAAAGGCTCCAGACTTGGCAGCTATGCTGTTCAAGGACTTTCCTTTTGATCTTCGTGATGAAAGGATATTCTCTTCTTCTAAATGGTGCGAACATCCAATTTTATGGCACACACGTTCAGGTGTACGGGGGAATTATATCCGTCGTTTCATCTTTGAGTCCCAACGCCACGCAGACTGCCCACGGTTAACAGACGCCCAGTTGTTAGCGCTATCTGCTTTTGAGAAAATCATGGAAGAACTCGGCGTCAACAACACCTTTAAGCCCGAGGCTGGAGAGCTTGTGATTCTCAACAATTATAGAGTTCTGCATGCCCGCAAGGGATTTTCGAATGAGGCTCACAATGATTTAGGTCGCCTCGCCATTCGAATTTGGGTCGCCCCCTATCAAAGCGAACCCTTGCCTGACTTCATGCTTCCGATAAGCGGGGCCGTTTCCCCCGGATGCTTTCGCGGAGGTATCGGTTGTGGAGATGTGTTTTTAGGAAAACTCGGAACCACAGACATCCAACGCATTGACGGGCCAACATTATGAACAGAAATACGTTTTCAGAAAAACCTCACAATTATGTAGATGCGCGCCCGCAATATCCGGACGAACTTTATCAGTGGATTGTTGAACATTGCAGCCATAGAGATTTGGCGTGGGATTGTGCAACGGGCAATGGGCAGGCGGCCGTCAGCTTGTCCCCATATTTCAAATCTGTTGTCGCTACAGATATTAGCGAAGAGCAGATATCACATGGTATGCAGCGCGAAAATGTTCAGTATTTGACCCGCACGGCCGAAAATAGTGGTTTTGACGATGGTTCGGTTGACCTTATTAGTGTTGCCCAAGCGCTTCACTGGTTTGATTACAGCAAGTTTTGGCCGGAAGTGATCAGAGTGGCACAACCGGGATCGCTTTTTTGTGCCTGGGGGTATGCCTGGATGGAAAGCACGCCGCTTGTTGATCAAAAACTGATCGCGCCCTTTAAAGCCGTAATTGAACCCCACTGGGCTTCCAATAACAAACTGCTGTGGGACGGTTATCGTCCTGAAGATATTCAATTTCCGTTTACCCCGCTTAAAACACCAAAATTTGAAATCGAAATAAAGTGGACGCTGGATCAGTTGCTCCAATACATGATGACGTGGTCCGCGTACAAAATTTGTCAGAAAGATGAAGAGTCGGTCAGCGCCTTAAACCGGATTGTCTCTGAAATCACGGATCTGATGCCACGGGAAGAACGCGTGCAGGTGCGTATGCCGCTTACTGTTATTGCCGGATACATCAAAGCCTAAAAACCGAAATGAGCCATTATGAATACAAACGAACAGCACCCCGTTTACCTTTGTGACATTTCCTATGAAGTCGGTGAAATATGTGACGTCAACGACATCAAGAACGATGGCGAAACGCATGAGTCGATAGAATTGTTAAAAGAGAGAGGCATTTCCAACTACTCAAAACTCAGTGATAAACTTGAAGACATCATCTTAAAACAAGTGATCACCACCTTGAGTAAAAGCAATGTTAAAGCCGAAGACATTGATGGCGTGATGGTCGTTACCGAGAGTTTCTCTGAATTTTTTGACGGTACGGCCACTCGTGGGGACACCGTTTTTCGCACGATGAGAAACAAGTTGTTCGCCGCCTTTTCAAAAATTGGGATTCAGAAAAAGGTCTTTCTGAGCAGCACATTTGGCGGGTCTGGGAATTTCTTGAATGCCATGTTCATAGGCTTTCCTTTGATTCAGACGGGAAAGCTGACAAACTTGTTGGTGGTTTGTGCCGATCAAAATCCAAACGGCGTGTCTCGATATATGGAAGAAGCCTTAGCCGTTGCGGGTGACGGTGTCGCCGTCTGTCTGTTGACCAATGCGCCCAGTTGTTCTTCGACTGTTCAAAAAATTGAATATGTTGGAATTTCCCCCTTTTCCACTTCGGATGAATGGGAAAGCCTTGGGGAGGCCGTTTTGGAAATGTATCGGTCTACGAAATTCGCGGCGGCGGACTGTTATGAACAAACCAGCCGTCAGCCCGGTGAATTTGATTGGTTGGTTATGAATAACTACAACGACACGACGATGGATATTTTTTCTAAATTGCTTGGATTTAGTAGGGACCGAACCTTTTCAAGCAACATATCTAGGACAGGGCATATTCCAGCCTGTGATATTTTGGTGAATTTAAAAGATTTGAGCAAATCGTCTCCCGAACTGAAAGCGGGAAATAAGACAATGGTGTACGTGAACAGCCCCTATGCATGTGGGGCAATATCACTCATTCACCCTGCAAAATGATCTGGTGCCAACCAGCGTCATTATCAACATTCAAACTCAAGTCGACACGCACAAGGTGAAAAGTGCCAGATTTAACGCTGCGAAAATCGCGTTTTCTATCCAACATGAGCACAATAAAACAAAGAACCCGCTCTAAACGATGCCAAGTTTCCAATTGAAAGTGCGCCGACCTCCTAGCTACTGAAAACTTGGAAGGGGCACTTCAGACTCCAGCATACATCCGCAATCACCAGCCACAATTTAGCCGATGGATGCTCTTTGGGGTGCTGAGAGGCGGGTCGGTGTTTATGGGCTAGGTAGTTCATATTGCATATATATTTATCAATAGGAATAGATATGATGAGTGCGAATCTTAGGGTTCCGTTAGAGGGTGGAAAGCATTAAATCATATAAATAAATGCTTCCTGTTTTCCGCCTAATATCGTAATGTGCGAATGCAGACGGCGATAAGACCTGATGTATAAAAAGACGATAACCCGATGCTCTGAACGTGATCTAAAATTATAAGTTGTTCTTAGGGTTATGAATAGAATTGGAAGTCCAGAGGCTGGTGTTGGTGCGAATGATGCGGGGGGTCCCTCGGATCAGGTGTTTTCGGCTGTCTTCGATGCGGCCTCTGCAAAAGCTATGGTTGTGGGCGAGGGGGCTTGGCTCCTTCAGGCTCGATTCGTTCAATCCGGCGGCGATCTCATCCTTATTGGTGCTGATGGCGCACAAGTCTTGGTCCAGGGCTATTTCCAACTTGCGACTCCTCCCAATTTAGTCACGCCTGCGGGCGGACTGTTGTCCCCGCAATTTGTCGATAGTTTGCTGACCCCCTTGGTCGACGCGTCTGTGACGGCGCAGATGATGGGGATGGGTATGGCGACATCGGATGCGGGTGGTGTGGCTGCCCCGATTGGTCAAATCGACGTTATCGAAGGCAAGGTCGAAGTTATCCGCGTTGATGGCACCCGCGACACCGTGGCCCAGGGCGACGCGATTTTCCAGGGCGACGAAATCGTCACCGCCGAAGGCGGCTCCATCGGCATCACGTTTGAAGACAATTCCACCTTCTCGCTCGGTTCCGACGGACGCATGGTCATCAGCGAAATGGTCTACGATCCTGTGGAACAAACCGGGGTCATGCGCGCCGAAATGGTTCAAGGCGTATTCTCGTTCATCAGTGGCGACATTGCCAAGACGTCCCCCGATGGCATGGTGCTGAACACGCCCGTCGCAACGATCGGTATTCGTGGCACCAAAGTCGCGGGCCGCGCGGCGCAAGAAGGCGATACCAACACCATTTCGTTGTTGTCGGAGCAAGGTGCTGACGGCACCGACATCGTTGGCGAAATCACCATCACCACCCAAGGCGGCGTGGTGACGTTGAACCAATTGGGCCAAACGGTGCAAATGACCAGCGCCTTTGCCGCCCCGCCAACGCCACAGGTCTGGACCGACGCCCAAATCAACAGCTCTTACGGCGGTGCCTTGTCGGTTTTGCCAACGCCGCCGAATGCGCCCGCGCCAGACAACACCCAAGGCCAAGACTCGCTGTCGAAAATTCTCCAGAATTTTGAAAATGCCCAACACGACGGGGAACTTCAAGCGGCCCAGCACCGGGTCGAGTTGGCCCATGCCCAACAAGAAATTTTCAAGTTCTTAGCCCCAGAATTCATCGCGCCCACGGCTGTCGAACGGAGCATTTTGTTGCAACAATTTACGGCAGCTGATTACAGCGGCTTGGTCACACCACTGACCTCCATTGTGCAAAGTGCTTTGTCTGCGGCGCAAGCGGCAGGTGCGGTGGAAGTCTCTGCGGCGGCGAAATTGAGTGCCATGGCGAACACCATCACCACTTTGGCGACAGCGCAAAACGTCGGCTTGTCGACGGTTCAGGCGCAAGAATTGGCCAGTGTGATGACCGCCCCGATGAAGGCGTTGGGGGCGGCGGGTGCGTTGTCGGCCAGTGCCTCGGCATTTTCCAAGGTGGCGTTGGCGGCGGCCTCGGAAGCCGCCAAGGGCAATGCCGTTGATGCGGCTATTCTCAGCTATTTAGAGTCGACAGCGGCTCAGTTGACGGCGTCGGCGACGAAGATGGCGACCATCGTCAATGCGGCGATTACGGCCACCGACACCACCTGGGCGGCGACGTTGGCTGCGGCCAAGGTCTCTAAAGCGGCGGGTGGCAATGCCACTACGGTTCTAACGGCAGCCAAAGCCAAAGTGGTTGAAAAGTATGCGACCGAAGTGGCATCCGAGCTGACCAAAGGCGGCAGTGGTCTTGTCTATACCGATATCGACACCATTTCCAACGACGTTAAGCTGAAGATGGATGCGCTGGATGTGGCGGTTCAGGCCAAGCCCATGTCCACTTCAATGGCAACCGCGATGACGGCG
>Ga0316202_10003063_pt1 | contig 10388 bp, 15 predicted proteins | sample 3monrhotite_MG_FD_204934 | JGI IMG/M metagenome (GOLD analysis project Ga0316202, IMG submission 204934) | Microbial mat bacterial communities from mineral coupon in-situ incubated in ocean water Damariscotta River, Maine, United States -... | ecosystem: Environmental > Aquatic > Marine >...
TACTCTGCGGCAATGGGGATTTTGACTTTGAGAGTAACGCCTGTTTCTTGCGCCATTCGTCCAGCGATATCACCGACATCTTCAGCGATCTCCTTTGTTCGACACGCCACCTGAATTTCATCGTGGATCCAGCCCATGATGAACGCCTGATCAGGTCCGTGCTTTTGGTTGATTTCTTGGTCCACAAGCTGGACCCACTTTTTGGCTACCACGGCCCCAGCCGACTGAAGCAGCTGGGAGAGCAGCCGATGCTCTGAGCGAACAAACAGCCTTCGGCCATCGAGGCCCTTTAGGTAACCACGGCCCTGTGCTGCTTTTAGTTTTTTCTTGAGTTCAGCAAAGGCTGGGACGGCCTTGTCGTAGTCTTGCTTCAGCTTCTTGCCACGCTTGGCACCACCACCAGCAATCTTGCCGATCAGGCTGTCCCCAGCACCATAAAGTGTGGCATACACCCACGTCTTGGCTTGGTCTCTCGTGGCCAATCCAGCAGCCTTCATGTTGAAGGTGTGGATGTCCCCTTCCAGTATCTGACGAGCATATTCGCCGCCATCATCAAGGTAATGAGCCAATAGGCGCAACTCAACGCCAGAAAGATCACTGCCAGTGATCCACCAGTCCTTAGGTGCAGTAAATAGTTCACGACATTCTCTTCCATAGGGGGCACTCGCTCTCGGTACTTGTTGAAGGTTTGGGGATCGACACGATGCCCGTCCTGAGACGGTCCCACCTGAGATCATCTGGTGTCTTAGGCGTCCATCTGTGTCGACCTTTTTGAGCCAAGCAGCGGACCCTTCGGCCAGCTGCCCGATGCGCTTTTGGAGCATAAAGAACTCGGCCAGCTTTTGTGCTTCGGGATAACTCAGTTTGCCCAAGATGGTCTCATCGATCTGGGCCTGTCCGCTGGGGGTAAACTTGGTTGGCTTCCAGCGGTACTTGTCCTTCAGGCACTTCTCGATGTGCTGGCGGCTGGCAGGGTTAAAGTGGACCGTCTTGCTCTTAACAAAGGTCTCACCTTTGACGTACCCCAGCTTGCTGTTGTTCACCTTAGGCATAAAGTCTGTCTCGATGGTCCACGGTGGAAAGAGGTCATTCAGTTCATCTTCCAGATCACCTCGGCGCTGGGCCAGCTTGGCGTAGAGGGCCGTGGCTTTCTCCATGTCAAAAGTCCAGCCGTTGGATCCGATCCTCAGGCAAATCTCGGCCAGCTGGTGTTCTAGCTCGATGCACTGCTCGGAGAAGCCAGCCTTGGAGAACTCCTTGGCAAGCGAGACTGTGACTGAGGTGTCTTGGACACAGTAGTCCAGCATCTCTTCGCTGAACTCGGCCCATCCCCCGTCATAGTCGCCCTTGTGGTTTCCCAGCCTGAGACCCCACGCCTTTAGAGCGTGTGACCCCCAGAGCCGCTTTGGAAACTTGTCTGAGGTCCACCCACGGTTGGCGTCCTCTTCCACCAGATTGGCACGGCACAGGCGCGACAGGACAAGGGTGTCTCTGACGGTTCCTTGGTACTCACCGATCTCTGGATACAGCTTGTAGATCACAGGCAAGTCGTAGCCGATTATGTTGTGGCCCCAGATCTCATCAGCACCCCAGAGCATCTTGAGTGCATCTCGGATCTGGTGTGGTCTGAAGCTGAGGGCTTCACTTGGGTCATCGAGATCTCTGATGACGCAGCAGTGGACCTTGGAGACCTTTGGCAACAGGCCGTCAGTCTCCAAGTCAAACATGAGACGCTGTCCCATCAGATGCCCAGTTCCAGCTGCCTGTTCAGGCTAAAGTATGCAGGGGTGACACGATAGATACGCTGGCTGCGCCCAGACAGCCCAGCGCGGCGTCCGATGACCTCTATGAGGCCAGAGTTGAGAAGGTATCTGAAGTGGTTCGTGGTGGAGCCGTAGGGCATCCACTTAAGTGACTTTTGTATCTGGTCGCTGATGCAGCCAGTTTCACCATAGGCCGCTATGGCCTCTAGGACTGTGTTGCGGTTACGGGTCATGTTGGTCCCGTTAAAGGCGGCTTGGGATGTCGCGGACATACCACGGCCAGCAGGAATCTTATCCAGCATCGTTGTCTCCAATTTGTAACTTTGGTTAAGTTTTGACCTCAGCAAAAGCCGAGGCCATCAGTAGTTTGAACGCAGGGACTCATAGGCCCTCTGCTCCTGACTGTTGGCACTGGCTTTTATGCTGTCCTCTAGCCGCATAATCTGATTGTTCAGCTGTACAAACCTAAAGCCGCCCTTAAGGATGTTCAGAACTTCGTTGGATATCTTTACCAACTCTATGTTCCTATCCAGCTGCTCCTCATATTGCTCTCGCCAGTTCCTAGCTTTGGCTTGAGCCTCTACTACCCTCGCTGTCAGATAGTTGACGTCCTGTCGAAGCACATGGCGTCCAACGTGTAGTCGCCTGACTTTTCCTTCAGCAGTAAACTCAGTAAACCTGTCGATTACAGCATAGGCCAAGTCATCATCTGCCAGCTTCATTGCATTAAACTTGCTGGACCTTTTTTCAACCTCGCCATTACCACGGGCATAAGCCCAGATCTTTGTTGACGTGTTACTATCGGGATGAAGGTAAACCTTCGCTCCATTTTCCATCGTTGTCTCCAATTGTCTGTAGAAGTTGGTGGGATCTCAGTTTGTCAAAAGGCCAACCCTCAGAAATAAAAACTAAGGTTGGCCTTTCATCAGAATGGACAGTCAGCAGCTGCCGATGCTTCCAGCAGTCGACCTGTTGATCTGTCGTATCTTACCGATCCAGCTGGCCCCACTTCACCAGTCCATCGGCTCTTCAGTACTATGATGTCTCGGACCCCACTGGTGGGATCCTCGCTGTCCACTTGCAGGGCCAGACACAGGTCTGACAGCTGCGCAATGCTGTGGCTTGATCTGAGGTGGCTCAGGCTTACTCTGGCCCCCATTTCGTGCCCCTGATCGCCGCTGGGGCGTCTGAGGTGACTTACCAGCACAAGGCATATGCCCAGCTGCTGTACACACTCGGTTCTCAGGCGGTGTACAATGGAGTCGGTCAAGCGCCTTTCGTCTTGGACCTCTCCAGTTAAACCACTGAGAAGGATCGAGATGTGATCGAGGAAGATGACCTCGCAGCCCAGCGCATGTTTCATGTAGTGGATGCGGTTGATGATGGTATCCAACGAGGTGGATCCAAAGTGATCAAAGAGAAAGAACTCCTGATCCTTTAGTAAGTCATCATACGCAGCCTCAATGTCCTCGGCGCTGCTGGCCTCAGGATCCAGCACGATGTTCTTGTTCATGTGGAGACCCACGAGGCCCTGTGCGGTTCTCTTGGTGGTTTCCTCAAGCATCATCATGCCAACCTTGAAGCCGTCCGTGTGGCACTTGTAGGCAATCTCTCGGACAAGGGTGCTTTTGCCTGTTCCTGAGCCAGCACACAGCGTGATCAGGGACGGCACCTGTAGCCCCCGTGTCATCTCGTTCAGTCGTGTGTACGGAAACTGGATGGGGGACATACTGTCAGCCTTGGATATCTCCGAGCGGAGTTCACTGGCCGACATGATGCCGTCGGGTCTAAAGTCCTTGGCCTTAAAGATGGCCGTGATGACAGCGGATTGATCCCCAGCCACCAAGCACTCATTGACGTCCTTGTGGGGCAGCTTGGCGATCTTCACACGACCCACTGGCAGGACCTCGGCGCAAGCCTCGGCAGCCTCGATGCCAGCGGTGTCGTTGTCAAACATCAGGATGATCTCTTCAAAGTTCATGAGGAAATCAAAAGAGTTCAACAGCGCCTTCTTGGCTGATGACACACCATTGGGGATACCCACTGTGGGCCACTTGTGGCCTTGGATCTGTGAGCAACTCATCGTGTCCATTTCGCCCTCGCAGATCACCAGCTTCTTGCCAGTGGTCCACAGGTTCTGACCAAAGAGGGTCATGGCCTTGGCGTCACCCACGATAGAGAACTTCTTGTCACGGGTTCTGATCTTCTGAGCCACAGGACGACCAGCATCATCTTTATACGTGGCGATCTGCACGGGCTGGCCCTTGTGCTTGCCGACCGTGTAACCAAACTTGCGGCACGTCGCTTCGGTCAGCTTGCGCTTGGGAAGAGACACGTAGTCCCCTTCTAGTAGTCCAGAGACTTTGCTGCTGGGCTTTGGGCTGTCATCCGATGGGGATCCGCTGGTGTAGGTTTCGCAGCCGAAGCACCATGTGCTGCCATCGGCGTACAGAGCGGCGTTATCACGGGACCCGCAGCTGTCGCAGGGCACATGTTTGACGAAGGTGCTTTCGGTGTTGTCATGTTTCATCGGGAAACGCCTTGTCCCATTCGATCCCAGTCATCAGGAACTCACGTTCATCAGGGGACAGGTGAGGCATGACGTTCTGGATCAGTTCGCCGCCCAGCCACTCATCGATCTGATCTTGGGTGACGTCCATGGTCTTGGTTCTGACGACACCAGTCAGTAGGCATTTGCGTGTTACACTCATCATTGGCTTGGCCTCGCTTTGGGTCTCAGGGAGACCTCAGGGGCCAGCTTGTAGTCGTGTGTCCAGTCTTCGATAATGCATTGCCAGTCTAGGCCCTCGTACAGCTTGTGCTTTTCCATGAACTCGTTGCAGGGGTCTGGGTCGCTGAAGATGGCAAAGGCCACCCAGACGAATGCGTTGACGCCGTCGGTCATTTTTGTCTCCTCATGTCTCAAAAAGAAAAAGGGGCCAACCGAAGTCAGCCCCTCTTTTGATCATTTGCTGGCAGTAATTTTACTTCTTGGCGTCTGCCCCATCTGGGTAGGCTAAAGAGCCTAAGTTAAAATCATAGTTCTTAGCGTTAATATCGCAGCCCTCTGCCTCTTCGTAAGACCAGTCAGGCTCAAATCTCCACCCTGCTAAACGCCAATCAAACGGGTGTTCTACATTTGGGTTCATAGTATCCATGTGTTTATGTGATTCATCCATGGCTTCGCTTTCGCTTGATGCTTCGAAAACACGCGAATAAACACGATGACTGTTTATGAACACTCTGTACTTGGTTTTTTGAGGCTTAGTTTCTGTAGTCATTTTCAGTTCTCCTATTGATTGAAATAAAGAAGGGCCAACCGAAGTCAGCCCCTCTTCTGCTCTCACTTTTGTGCGTCTAAGCACTCTTGGATCCACTCGTCTGGGATCGTCCTGAAGGCGTACACAAAGCCCCACTTGTCGCAGTACTGTGAGTATTTAGTGGGTGATCCTTTGTAGAGCCGCTGGTCTCTCTGGAAGAGAAACCTGATGTCCAACTCTGGATGCTGCTGCTGGATCAGCCTGTGCTTGGCTCGGTCAGCAACGGCCCAGATACCCTTGGCCTCAAGATACCAGAAGCCGCCTTTCTTGGGCAGCTTGAAGTCTGGCGTGTAGTGCGTGGATCGCTCAGGGATCTTGTAGTAGACCTTTTCTGTCTCATACTCGACTTTGAGGCCAGCATCAGAAATCTGCTTGCTGATGGTTTCTTCCAAGCCGCTTCTGTAGCCATGCTTTAATCCCCTTTTGAATGCTGCACTCTTCCGATTAAAAATCCGAGGCATCATCACCATCGAAGGTGTCAACAACGTCGCCACTGTCGACCGTGAAACCATCGACTGCATCAAAGCCGCCGTCATCGGCACCACCTGAGGATGACACAGGCTCAATCACCTGAACCTTGTCCAACAGCAGGGAGATGCCCTTGGAGCCATTGGCCGTGTAGGGGTTCAGCTGTCCACCCAGCTTCAACACAGAGCCACCAAAGAGGCTCGGCAGTTTGCTGAAGGGGATCACCTGACCAGCAGCGTCATAGTACTTTGGCTGGTACTTGGATTGAGCCTTGATGATGACGTCACCAGTCTCGTCGTCGGTTGTTACAGGAAGTTTGTATTTCGCCTTGGAGCCGAAGTTGTCATGAGCCGTCTCATTCATCAGTGTTACGAGGCCTTCAGCATCAGATGGGTCCAAGATCAACTGGGTCTTCCACTTGCCTTCGGCATCGAACTCGGTGTCAGCTTTGTTGAGCCATGGGTACTTGGCGCGGCCACTCTTCGTGGTAAACTTAATCTTTTGTGACATTCTGTTTGTCTCCTAATGTCTCAGTTGGTTTTCCCAAAGAAAAAGGCCCCACCGAAGTGGAGCCTTAGTTGAGGGCATGGGTTTTACAGGAGATTACCTCGGTAACCTTCTGTGTAGGGGTGACACAAGCCCCCCCACCTAGTCAGGCGGCCACTCAGGGGGCCTGAAGCCAGCCAGCAGCCACTGAAGAACACGGGCTGCAATTGGGTTCACAGGGCGTGGGTCACCCTCTGTCTCCCAGCGTCTCACGGTGCGTGGGTCAGAATTAAGGATCTCCCCCAGCTGGCGCTGAGAGAGACCTAGGGACTGTCGTTTTTCTTTGAACTCAGTTGGTGTCATCATTGGTCTCCTTCCATTGCGCGAACTAAGTCTGCGCCATGTTGAACCCACTTGTCGAAATCTAAGTGGTTAAGTTGCTGAACAATGATGCTATCCTCTGCCCAATCAGCACCCTCTGGGCGGTCATCACCGTCCAACTCTGGGTGTGTGTCATAGGTAAACAGAAAGTAATTACCTACATCCGTTAAAACCTTTTCGAGGCTGAGATGTTTGCAGTCAATTTCCTTGAGGATTTGAGCGCGAGTGATGCGCTGCTTTTTATGCTGCACTTTAATGCTGAAAACATCAGGCGCGTGGTTGTAAACTGTCTCGCTCATTTAGCTTCCCCCTTCTGCCAGTAACCGTAGACCATTTTCTCGCGGCTATCAAAGATGTCGTTGACCGTGCGATACGAAACGGCTGCGAAGTGTCGTGACATACGCACTATGACCATCCCGTCAGGCATGTCGCTACAACGTGCCTTGCGGCCCTCGAACTTAGGGGCTGAGTGCCAGACCCAACCGTGCCGCTTAAGCACGGCGCTAAAGACGTCCTTCATGACACCGTGCCGCACAGACTTGGCTCGACCATTGTCCTTGTTGGCTTGGGCCAGTTCTTTGTAGCAAGCGTCATAGTCAAGACCCAAAGCAATAGCCATTGCTCGGACAGCACAGTCGCCAGTAGTACCCTTGCGACCAGAGGCAGCGCGGCCACCATCGTTATATTCAAAGTAAGCACTCATGATTGCACAATCTCCTCTAGTTCTCCGACAAGCATCTCAATGGAACCTCTCGCGGTATCAAGCTGCCCCATTGCCTCTTCCATCGCTTCACCACGATCACTGTACTGAAGGCTCTCAGGCAAGTTGCCATACGCCTCTTCTTCTTCGTCATAGATTTCATCAAGAGTTTCGGACATCGCCTCTAGCTGGCTGATGAGTTTCTGGATGCGGTTGCGTCTGTTGCGGTTCATAAGGTCTCTCCTAAAGTAGTGGGCGTCATTGCCCTTTGTTAAGGTCAGTGCCGAAAGCCAAGTTGATTGCGTAGGTGATGGCATTGCTGAGGCGGATCATGGAAATTTCCGCTTTGTAATCGCCCTTACACGCATATTCATATGAGTTGTTGCGCCTGCTCAACATGGTGTTAAGCGCCATCTCATAATTCTGATCGCATAGGCGCATATACGAGAGATACACCTTACGGGCGTGGCTCCACTTGGTATGATATTTTGGGTTCAGGCTTGGCATAGCGTGTTCTCCTAAGTTAGTGGGCGTCATTGCCCTTTGTTGAGTTGGTCTTCAGGATGCCAGCCCCGTAGGGCTGGTCACCAAAAGATCATTAGAACGGCACTTCGTTTCTGTTCATGTCAATTTCACACAAGCTGAGGTTAAAACGCACAGGCTCTCTTAGTGAGCTAACCTCTTTAATGATTGATTCCATGTCATCCTCTTCAGATGACCAATCCTCACACTCTAATTCTGGGTGTATTTGTTCTGGACCTTGGTAATGTGGGTTGCGCTCCCAAGTGTCATAATTGGAGCAAATCCACATGCGGTCTTTGTAGCAGTCTTCGTAGCCTACATTCCAAGCCCACTCGCGTACTGCCTCTTGTTCGGTTGCTTTAGTCATCGTCTAAGTCCTTTCAAAAGTGGGCTTCATTGCCCTTGCCCTATACATATAGGGACCAATGGCCCCCATTCAAGGGGAGCCACTAAAGTTTTTTTTACAGCCCCCAGTTTTCTGCACAGATAGGGCCAATACCAGCTTCTATGGATGCCTTGTTTGTCAACTCACGACCGCAGCAAGCACATGTACCCGTGGTACGTCCATAGGCGGTGGCAGTAGTTAGAGGATCTTTGGCCAAACCAATTAAGACTTCAGTCACGCTGTCAGGTGCCGACCGCATTTTGTGGAACTCGCCGCCCATGACCTTACCATAGTATTCTGCATCAAATGATTTCCCAGCTTTGACATAGATAGCACCAGCATTTTTACTGTTGGGTCCAGCCAGTGACAGGGACAGTCCATCTAGGTTTAACTTTGGGTGCTTTTTGCCAGCCGCCTTGGCTGAGTTAAAGATCTCATGAACACGGGCAAGATCGACCTTGGCTTTAGGTGTGGCATTACGTTTTGCATCACGCTCTGCTTGCTCCTGTACAATCTTTGTGCCCAGCGCAATCTGGTTTTCTGTTAGGCTTCCATATTTGGTGAAACCAGCCATGAGGCTAGAAGCTATGCTATGCCACTGCATCTTGGATAGCCCATCAATCAGGTCTTTGTGTGCTACTGTAAAATCAGACCGCTTGTCATCTAGCACTTTGGCCTTACGCTCGACACGCTTTTCCTTGGCTTTCATGCGATCCTTGTAGCTGGCGTAAAAGAAGCCTTTGCCCTTACAGGCGAGGCAGTTGCTGTTGCCGTGGCGGTTTGTGCCGCCAGACCATTTGCCTGTCCCTGCACATTGACCGCATGGGAATGTCTCGCGTGGCTTGCTGACTGTTTTAGTTACGATTGGATCGTCGGCGATGCTGTTTACGAAATCTGTAAAGCTGTCCATAATCTAAGTCCTTCCAAAAGTGGGCTTCATTGCCCTTGCCCTATACATAGGGACCAATGGCCCCCTATTCAAGGGGTGCCACTAAAGTTTTTTGCTGATGTCAAAAACCCAACTGGTAAAAACTTTTATTGCGGTTGGGATTAAGACCAATGGCCCTTGTTAGCTAAAGCAGAACTCACTGTCGGGGATCTTACTGATGTCCAAGTCACCGCGAGATGGCAGCGGTGGCAGCTGGGTCTCTGGATCTGTCAGCTGCTGCCTGACACTCGCGTCAAACTGGGCCAGCACGTCGTTATCCTCGTACATGGTCACTAAGGACTTGCGCACTGCATAGTACATGTACCGTGCGTCCCCAGCCGTGGTGCCAAAGCTGTCGTGGATCATGAAGAAATCCTCGACACCTAGGTCCAGCGCCTGATTGATCGCAAGACACATGTGGGCTGAATCTAATGAGTGCACAAAATTGGCTGCGACGGCATTGAGGCACTTTCGTGTATACACACGGCCATCGGTCTTGCTCAGGCTGACCTTCGATCTCTTGCGCTGCTTGGCTGTCCGATCATAGAGATAAATCTTGATCTCCTTGGACCGAGACATCTTGTAGTGCTGGATCACAGGGAAGCCTGAGGGGGACACCCAGCGGCACCCCTTGTTCTCGGCACACAGGGCCGCCACAGACCCCTTGAGGTAGTCCATGGCCCCTGCCACTGATTGCAGGGTCTGGCTGATGGTCGTGTAGTTGATGCGCCCTAGGAAGCTGGCTGCGTCCCACTGCCCCTTGCCGTCCCCGAAGGGATGCTCAGGGATGTCACCATAGTCGACCTTACGCTGCACTGGATCCATGAGGTCCTCACGCAGCTGGGAACTCATGCCAATGGCATTGCTGTTGTAGGCCCACGTCATGCAGTTCCGCTTACACACGGTCCTCGTGATGCCGTAGTCGAGCCACTGCTTGGCGGCAGCTGCGTCCTCGTGGCTCTCCAGCACTGTGGTGACTTTGTTAGCCACGATGCCATAGAGGTCCTGACAGTCTTGGTTTGGCACGAGGTTGACCTTGAAGCCGTCCTCGCTCGACCGAGTGGCCATGGAATAGTGCTGAATGCCGCTGTTGGTTCCATCTAGGGACACTGGGATGAAGGACACAAAGTCATCACCCTCGTCTACCCAACGGGCGTACTCCAGACAGGCTGCCATGTACTGGAACGGTTTGTCGGCCTTGGACCAGTGATCGTAGGTGGACTGGTAGTCCGCTGCCACTGCCAAGATCTGGTCGTGGTTGTCTAGGACCCACTTCTCACGGTCTGCCAGAGGCTTCTTGGAGATCTTGTCGAAGTCACCACAGTTGGCGAGGTGTACCCGAAAGAGCAAGTGATCCTCAGGCAGCAGACGCTTACCACGGGCCAGCAGGAACTGGGACTTGATGTGGTCATCGCGGTGAAAGTTGAAGCTGGGG
>Ga0316202_10003064_pt1 | contig 10385 bp, 9 predicted proteins | sample 3monrhotite_MG_FD_204934 | JGI IMG/M metagenome (GOLD analysis project Ga0316202, IMG submission 204934) | Microbial mat bacterial communities from mineral coupon in-situ incubated in ocean water Damariscotta River, Maine, United States -... | ecosystem: Environmental > Aquatic > Marine >...
GTCCATGATCACCTGATTCTTCACAAGATAACCATGTATTCCATGGCGTCTTACCACCTGCGCAATTACGCGATGTGTTATTTAAGATAGAGTAGGCATCAACAATGTTGCCTTGATGATTAAACCTTATTGCGCCAACACCGCCTTTCTTGTTATTCATTTCGCTGTTAGAGACATAGATCCAACCATTATCTTCTGTTGCGAAACAGGCGCCACCATCGGGTGCGCTATGCCATAGAAACTTTTTATCATTAATAACCGGCAGGCTTGATTGCGCAATCTGACGAATGACACTGCCTCTGGGTATTTCAATATTAAGTTTTTTATCAAGCCGGGTTTCTTTTGTTAGACTAATAGAATCACGATTGCCTGCTTTTACCAAGGAGGGAATTGCCATGCTGCTTACCCCAAGTATGGCGTATTGCAAAAACTGCCGTCGTGATTTAAAACCGTTCATAGAGCTAGTCTATATAAATTATTCGGAATTAATATTACAAATTACTCCCTGCTAATAATCTGGTTCATACATGTAGTTCCTGATTCTTTGTTCCAAATCATCTGGCCTTTCTGACTTTGTAACCTTTGTTTCATAGGCATCCTCAGCAACTGCCAAGGCTATATTGTATGAGACTTCGCGTATGCTATTTAAAGGCGGGTAGATCATGCCTTTATCAAGATCCTCCTGACTAACTTGATCTGCTAGCGTTCGCGCTGCTACCAAAAACATGTCTTCGGTAATAATATGTGCTTTACTAATTATTGTGCCTAAGCCTATTCCCGGAAAAACATAGACATTATTGCCCTGTCCCGGCGTGTAGTTCTTGCCGTCATAATCAAGTGCAGGAAACGGGCTACCGCTAGCAAAGATGACTTTACCATGACTCCATTCATAGGCTTCTAGCGCAGTACATTCGGCACGCGAGGTAGGATTTGAAAGTGCAAAGATCGTTGGCCGTTCGTTGACACTCGACATGGCCTCAATAACACCACGCGTAAATGTATTTGGTGCGCCGGTTGCTCCTATTAAAACGTTTGGTTTGATGTCGTTTATTGCATCGATAAACCCAAGCTGTTCATGCTCATGCATATAAGGTTCATTATGCGACATCAATCCTTTGCGTTCTTTTACGACGAGGCCTTCTACATCGACAAACCATAATCTTTTTCGAGCCTCACTTTCTGACAATCCCTCTTGTTGCAAGGCATAACAAATGAGATCTGCTATACCGGTTGCAGCGGAACCTGCGCCCAGAAACATGATCTTCATATCTTTGAAATTTAACCCTGAGATACGGGTACTGGCATATACACCGGCCAAGGCAACACCCGCAGTACCTTGGATATCATCATTAAAACAAAGCACTTCATCGCGGTATTTATTTAGTAGGGCATAAGCATTAGGTGTTAGGAAATCTTCAAACTGGACCAAAGCTTGTGGAAATACTTCTTTCACACCCTGAATGAATTCATCAACAACATCATTATACTCATCACCCGTTATTCGGCTTTGAGCTAAACCAAGATAGAAATCATCGTGCAAGTATTCAACATTATTGGTGCCGACATCGAGCATAATGGGCAGGCATTGGTGTGGCGGAATACCCGCGCAAGCGACATACAAAGCCAGTTTTCCTATTGGAATCCCAATACCATTCGCACCCAAGTCACCTAAGCCGAGTATACGTTCTCCATCAGTAACTACGATAACTTTGATATCCTTATAGGGCCAGTTATCTAATATCTCCTTAATGTCACCTTTATCGTTTGCGGTGATATACATACCCCTTGGCCTACGGTACAAATGTGCATATTCCTTACACGCCTGACCAACAGTCGGCGTGTAGATTAAAGGCATGACTTCTTCGATATGATTAATTACGAGTGTATAAAACAGACGTTCATTGCGTGATTGCAATGCGGTTAGGAAAATATATTTTTCTATATCATCATGAGTGCGGCGTAGATTATTGAGAGTTCTTTTTAATTGCGTTTCAGACGAGACGACCTTTGGTGGCAAGAGTCCGCGCAAGTTATATTGATCACGCTCTTCTTCGGTAAAGGCTGTACCCTTATTCAATGAAGCGCTATTGAGTACCTGAAATCCTGTCAGTGGTATGTTTTTTTTATTGTCCATAATTTTAATTGTTTATACCGCTGGGAAATTACCCGCATATTTTTCTATCCACTCACTTGCAGCTTCCTCGCTGTCTATTTCTCGACCTTCATTTTTCAATACTTCATGTCGATAATGTTCTATATGGCATATCTGCTCGATCATGCGTAGATGGAAGACTTGATCTTTACTAACAATAAACTCTATTCCAATTTCATATAGATCGTTTTTCAAACGACACCAAACAGCCTTACCGGTTATTTCAAAATTCGGATTAACACATTCGATTCTCATTTTAACCGTCGTGCCTTCTTTAATAGGCGCAGAACTTATACACGCGACACCACCAAAACTGACATTATTTAAAGTATTAATGCCATGCTTTACCTCACCATCCAACTCATCAAGCTGAAAAGGTACTGATGTAGGATGGCGGATAAACTCTCTCAATGAAAACCTCAAAACCCTGAATTAATGAATGCTATATGCCTTCTATCGGCAACTTTTTAGTTTTATTAATGCAAAAAGGGGCATATAGCCCCTTTTTTTATCGTTGAACTTTATATTTTATTACCCAAAACTAATCTTATTCTCAAGATTGGTTCTAGAGTCGGCATTTCTCAATGCTTCTTCTAGATCAATACGCCCTTCTTTATATAGATTTAACAGCGCCTGATCAAAAGTCTGCATGCCTCTCTGTCCACTTGAATCCATGGCTTCCTTAATTTCATCTATCTCACCCCTGAGAATAAGTTCTGCGATATGTGGCGTATTAATCAGGATCTCAATCGCTGCACACCGTTTTCCATCAACTGCCAATACCAGTCGTTGCGAAATTATTGCTCGAACATTCAATGACAAATCCATAAATAATTGTTTATGGTAATCTTGAGGAAACATATTAATCACGCGTTCCATGGCCTGATTCGCATTATTTGCATGCAAGGTGGATATGGCCAGATGACCAGTATTAGATAACTCAAGTGCAGCCTCCATCGTTAGCCTGTCTCGAATTTCACCGATCAAAATTACATCTGGTGCTTCACGTAGAGAGGCCTTAAGTGCGTTCGCATAAGATTGCGTATCTACACCGACTTCGCGTTGATTAAGTAGAGACTTGATGTTCGGATGACTAAACTCGACCGGATCCTCGATGGTTAATATATGCCCCGACATAGTGGTATTACGATGATTGATCATCGCCGCCAGTGTGGTCGACTTACCGGAACCAGTTCCCCCAACCATCAGGATAAGTCCACGTTTGTTCTCAATAAGTTCATTTAATATATCAGGAACACCAAGCTGTTCTGTGGTCGGAATTTCATTCGGAATGCGCCGTAGGACCATACCGACTGCGCCTCGTTGGCGAAAGACATTAACCCTAAAACGGGCTTTATCCTCCAAGGGAATAGCAAAGTCACATTCCATTGTTTCTTCAAACGTCTTTTTTTGATGGTCATTCATGATTGCGTAGGCTGCGGCCTGGGTCAGATCAGCAGTTAATACCGTCTTGCCTACCGGAGTGGCCTTGCCTTCAATCTTGACTTTGATCGGGGAATTGGTCGTCAAAAAAAGATCCGAGGCATCTTTCTCCACCATCAATTTTAAATAAGGTGTTATATCCATGGGGTATTAACGTTACCTTTTCTTATTATGTCTTCAACAATCTATTAAATAATCGGGTCGATTAACGCATCATGCCAGACTCTTCATCTGTCTCTTCGAGACTGAGATGGTCTAATCCTTCTAATGCATCTCCTCCTTTCGCTGCTTTTCCTTCCAATTTAATTCGTAGACGTAACTCATTCATCGAATCAGCAGAACGTAAGGCATCTTCAAGTTTAATCTTGTCTGCTTCAAATAAATCAAATAGCGCTTGGTCAAAGGTCTTCATTCCCAATTCATTAGACTTGGCCATGATTGACTTGATCTCATGTACTTCACCTTTGAGGATTAAGTCTGAAATCAAAGGAGAATTGAGTAGAATTTCAATCGCGGCGGCGCGCCCTTTACCATCGACCGTTTTTAATAAGCGTTGTGATATAACCGCTTTCAAGTTGAGGGATAAATCCATCAATAATTGCATTTTACGTTCTTCTGAGAAGAAGTTAATAATACGATCCAATGCCTGGTTAGAACTATTCGCATGTAAAGTCGCCATAGCCAAATGTCCTGTTTCCGCAAAGGCGATGCCAAATTCCATGGTATCTTTGTCTCGTATTTCGCCAAGTAGAATTACATCCGGTGCCTGACGTAGAGTATTCTTTAATGCTATTTCCCAATCGTCACAATCCACACCCACTTCACGTTGCATGATGATGCAATTTTTATGGGGATGAACGTACTCGATAGGATCCTCAATCGTAATAATGTGCCCATAGGTATTCGCATTTCGATAATCTAGCATTGCCGCTAGTGATGTCGATTTACCAGAACCAGTACCACCGACCATGATAACCAATCCATTCTTGGTCATAACGACGTCTTTCAATACTTCTGGCAAGCCAAGTTTGTCCAAATTCGGCACATCAGTTTCGATAACACGCATAACCAAACCACAAAAACTCTGTTGGATATACGCATTGGCACGAAATCGACCAATACCCACCGGAGCAACAGCAAAGTTGCATTCTTTGGTCGCCTCATATTCCTTTAATTGCTTGTCATTCATGACAGCATAGGCAAGTGCTTTGGTGTTTTCAGGTGTGAGTTCAGTCTTGGATACCGGGGTCATCTTGCCATGAATCTTCATGGCTGGCGGGAACCCAACTGTGATAAATAAATCGGAGCCACCTTTCTCAATCATTAGCTTGAGAAGATCGCGCATAAATTTAATCGCCTGTTCTCTTTCCATTCGCCCTCTCCTGAATCAGGAATTACTTAATAACTGTTTTAGAAATTATCTCTATTTGCACATTTCGACAGGGCTTCCTGACGTGTCACCACATTCTTCTGCACAAGTTGCTGTAGATCTTGGTCTAATGTCTTCATGCCAAACTGTTGTCCTGTTTGAATCGCAGAATACATCTGAGCGATCTTGTTTTCACGAATCAGGTTACGAATAGCCGGTGTGCCCATCATGATCTCGTGTGCGGCAACACGACCGCCACCTGATTTTTTCAACAAGGTTTGTGAAATTACAGATTTCAATGACTCTGATAACATCGCGCGAATCATATCTTTTTCTGCTGCTGGGAATACATCGACAACACGGTCAATGGTCTTTGCTGCGGAACTGGTATGCAGAGTACCAAATACCAAGTGACCTGTTTCAGCAGCTGATAAAGCCAATCTAATAGTTTCCAAATCTCGCATTTCACCAACCAATATCACATCGGGATCTTCGCGCAGTGCTGAACGCAATGCTTCGTTAAACCCAAGTGTGTCACGATGCACTTCACGCTGGTTGATTAGGCATTTTTTACTTTGATGTACAAATTCGATTGGATCCTCAACGGTCAGAATATGTCCGTATTCGGTTTCATTCTTGTGGTTCACCATTGCCGCCAGTGTCGTTGATTTACCAGAACCGGTCGGTCCTGTCACTAGCACCACACCACGAGGCGTATCCGCGATCTCTTTAAAGATAGGAGGCGCACCGAGTTGTTCTAGAGAAAGGATTTCTGAGGGAATGGTACGAAATACGGCACCCGAACCACGGTTCTGGTTAAAGGCATTAACACGAAAACGCGCCAGTCCTGGTATTTCAAATGAAAAGTCACATTCCAGAAACTCTTCATAATCTTTGCGCTGTTTGTCATTCATGATGTCATAAACCATGTCATGCACATCTTTATGATCCATGGTCGGGACGTTGATGCGACGCATATCACCATCAACACGAATCATCGGGGGTTCACCTGCTGATAAATGCAGATCCGAACTACCATTTTTTACACCGAAGGCTAAGAGCTCACCGATATCCATTAATACCTCCCACTAGGTAATGACATTATTGACCAAGCATGTTGCAATATTATTCTTAGTTTTTTACATGCAAGGCGGGCGAAACCAGAAACTGTGACTATTATTATTGTTCCACCACACATACATTATCAATCTTACTGATATTTTAAATTATAGACTACCGTAATAGCCTCTTTTTTATGAAAATTATTGATAATCTTGCTCATATACGCAATGAGATAAGCGTAGCAGAAAAACGATTTAGTCGTACTGACTCTTCTGTTTGCTTGCTGGCGGTCAGTAAAACACGAAACGTTGATGAAATTATGGCGGCTGTTAATGAAGGTCAGCGCCATTTCGGCGAAAATTATTGCCAAGAAGCACTCGAAAAGATTGAAGCTATTGACCACCCAGACCTAGTTTGGCATTTCATAGGGCCAATCCAATCAAATAAAACCAGCCAGATTGCTCGTCATTTTGATTGGGTGCATACCATTGACAGGATCAAGATCGCCCGGCGTCTAAATGAAATGCGACCTGAAGATATGGCACCATTAAATGTATGTGTACAAATCAATATCAGCGGTGAAGACAGCAAGGCAGGCATCACGCTAGATGATGCTGATGAATTTATAGCGAAGCTTGAGCAATTTAAGCGATTAAAAGTACGCGGCTTGATGTCATTACCCGCCCCTGCAAGCAACTTTGATGAGCAAAGAATCCCTTTTTCGATTTTAAATCAAAAATTACAGGAATTGAGCTTATCCAGACCCGATCTTGATACGCTTTCAATCGGGACAACTCAAGATATGACAGCGGCAATTGCAGAAGGCGCTACCATCGTCCGTATTGGTACTGCGCTATTTGGTCCGCGCGATGCAACAAAACAAACAACTTGATAAACTGGCATAATAAATATCAATACGTAAAACTAATTTAGTTAAATGGAAAATTGCAACATAACATTCATCGGCTGCGGCAACATGTCACGCAGCCTGATCGGTGGATTAATTAATAATGGCGTTAAAACAGAACGCCTATTAGCGACAGATCCTGACGCGGATCAACGTCAAAATATCACTCAGCAATTTGGCATTACCACCTTGGAGAATAACGAAGAGGCCGTAGCCAATGCTGATGTGATTGTCCTTGCAGTAAAACCACAGGTGATGCATCAGGTGGTCAGTAGTCTGGCCAATGCAGTGAAAGGTAGCTCTAAGATGCTAATCTCTATCGCTGCCGGGGTAAGACTCAATTCACTAGCTGGATGGCTGGAAGAACCCGCTGCGGTTATTCGAGTAATGCCAAACACACCTGCCTTGATCCAGGCCGGTGCCGCCGCTTTATTTGCCAATGAACATGCATCTGATACACAGAAGAATACTGCTGAAGCCATGATGCGATCTGTAGGCACAGCAATCTGGCTGGATACAGAAGACCTGATGGATACGGTAACGGCTTTATCCGGCAGTGGACCAGCGTATTTCTTCTATTTTATGGAAGCCATGGAAAAGGCGGCAACAGAGATGGGACTAAGCAATGAGCATGCGCGGTTATTAACCATCGAGACGGCACTAGGTGCGGCCAAGATGGCATTACTGTCTGCCTCTGATCTTGCAGAACTTAGAAGACAAGTCACCTCACCCGGTGGCACAACAGAGCAGGCCTTGAATACATTCCAACAGGGCAAACTGGCAGAATTGGTACAGGAAGCTATGAGTGCAGCTAAAGAACGTTCTATCGAATTATCACAATTATTAGGTGAGTGAGTATGGGTGGTAATTATTTTGCACAAGCTGCTCTTTATCTAATAGAAATATTTTTCACTCTTTATATCTGGGCAGTTTTATTACGTTTTTTATTGGCTAGGGTACGTGCTGATTTTTATAATCCCATATCCCAGATGTTGGTCAAAATAACTAACCCGGTAATAAAACCGTTACGTCGATTTATCCCGGGTTATCTTGGTGTTGATTGGCCTTCAATCATCTTTCTGGTGTTTCTCCAAGGATCAGAAATAATTTTGATTGCATTAGTCAGCAGTGTGCATATCCCGGCGCCACCAGGCTTATTTGTCTTGATTATTGCCAACTTATTAAAAACGGTTATCTACGTGCACATGTTTATCATCTTTATACAGATTGTGATCAGTTGGGTTAATCCGGGCGCTTACAACCCAATTACTGTCATCATGTATCAATTAAGTGAGCCTATTTTGAAACCAGCGCGGCGATTAATTCCCGCAGCGGGAGGATTTGATTTTTCGCCAATGATTGCCATCATTGTTATGCAATTGATGATCATCTTGTTGGTCTCGCCGCTAATGGACTTGGGCGCAAGATTGTCCTACTAATAGTGTGAACTTTTATGAATGGCACGGGAAAGATCTGTTACTCAATATCCATGTCCAAACCCGAGCAAAAGAGGGTGCCATAACGGGATTACATGGTGAAAGACTAAAATTAAGAATCCATGCGCCGCCAGTCGACAACAAAGCCAACCAACATATCGTTAACTACCTTGCTAATGAATTCAATGTTAAACAATCTGACATAAAACTAATAAGTGGCCTGAAACATAGGGACAAACAAATGAGAATCAAACAACCTACTGATCTACCACACTGGTTTAACAATTTATCAGATGGCACCTGATCAAAATTAGCTCTAATATGTCACCTTTATTATGTACTCAGTTTCCAGAAACATTTCTTTGAACCTTAATCGTAAATAATATACATGCAAGAAGGCACAAGACCTGTTGATAATGTCGGATTGGTTGAACCGCAGACAGCGCATTTTAGCGATACGCTGGCGCTCGCCTCGGGCAGTGAATTGCATAGCTTTGATATTGTTTATGAGACTTATGGTGAATTAAATAAAGAACGTACAAATGCCATTTTGATCTGTCATGCACTAAGCGGTGATCACCATGTTGCTGGCTATCACACGCCGCAGGATAAAAAACCGGGCTGGTGGGATAACGCGATAGGTCCCAACAAGGCTATAGATACCAATCGCTTTTTTGTTGTTAGCCCAAATAATATTGGCGGCTGTAGCGGGTCAACCGGGCCACTAAGCAAAAACCCGGAAACAGACAAACCCTATGGCCCGGACTTTCCACTGGTTACGGTTAAAGACTGGGTTAAAACACAGGCCATGCTCGCTGACCAACTTGGCATTGATGTTTGGGCCGTTATTATTGGTGGCAGTCTAGGCGGGATGCAATGTTTAGAATGGTCGATTGCTTTCCCAGACCGACTCAAGCATACCTTCGTCATCGCAGCAGCGCCTAAATTATCTACACAAAATATAGCGTTTAATGAAGTTGCACGTCAGGCAATTCGATCTGATCAAAACTTTAATGAAGGTCATTATTATGAAACAGATGACAAACCTGAACTTGGGTTAATGCTGGCGAGAATGCTCGGCCATATTACGTATTTATCAGACGATGCCCTTGATGAAAAATTTGGCCGTGAACTTCGCGATGGCGAGATAAAATTTGGTTACGATGCTGAATTCCAGATCGAAAGTTACTTACGGCATCAGGGCAAATCATTCGTTGGTCGATTCGATGCAAATAGTTATCTACTGTTGACGAAGGTACTTGATTATTTTGATCCAGCCGGTGATACCGAGGGTAGTTTGGCCGAAGCAATGGCACCCGCTACCGCAGAGTTTCTGGTCATTTCCTTTAGTAGTGATTGGCGCTTTTCACCTGAACGTTCACAGGAAATAGTTAGTGCCTTGCTTGATGCTGACAAGTGCGTCAGCTATATCGAGATCCAGTCGAAACAAGGACATGACTCTTTTCTAATGCCTATCCCACGTTACCATCAAGTCATGAGCACCGCGCTGGATCGAATTGCAGAAGGACTTGGCATCGCATGAGCTTAAGAACAGATCAGGCCTTGATTGCCGAATGGATCAAACCCGGTTCGCGCGTACTTGATTTAGGTTGTGGTGATGGAACTTTAATGGCACATCTACAACAACATCAAGAAGTGAAAGGTTACGGCCTTGAGATAGACGAAGAGAATATTGTGGAATGTATTCACAAAGGCGTAGACGTTATACAAACCGATCTGGATAAAGGCCTTTCTGAATTCAATAAAGATACCTTTGACTATGTGATCATGACACAAACACTACAAGCGATTCGCTATCCCGATAAACTCCTAAAAGAGATGACACGCGTTGGCCGCGAAGCGATTGTGACCTTTCCAAACATGGGTCATTGGAAGAACCGTATACAACTTGCATTAGCTGGACATATGCCAAAGTCTAAAACACTGCCCTATGAATGGTATAACACACCCAATATTCATCTGTGCACGCTAAGCGATTTTGAAAACCTATGTGCT
>Ga0316202_10003067_pt1 | contig 10371 bp, 6 predicted proteins | sample 3monrhotite_MG_FD_204934 | JGI IMG/M metagenome (GOLD analysis project Ga0316202, IMG submission 204934) | Microbial mat bacterial communities from mineral coupon in-situ incubated in ocean water Damariscotta River, Maine, United States -... | ecosystem: Environmental > Aquatic > Marine >...
TGGGACGCTGGTTTTGTAGATGCGGTCCCTGCCATGGTCGAACAAGCCAGCGCCTTGGCCAACGATGAAGAAATCCAAATATTGGCCGCGCGGGCAATTTTGCTGTCCGGCGATGACATGGAAATTTGCGGCAATGCCACGGCGCGCCGCCTGCAAAGCGAAGAAGCCTTCTGGATGAAGCTGCGAGCCTTGTGTTTCCAACGTCAGGGTATGGGCGCTGCGGCGCGGCTTACCTCAGACCTTTTGTATGATTCAGGTGACGAGGACGAGCTGTTCCAGATCTTGCTGGAACGGATGTCCGGCAACGAGCGGGTTGATGTGCAAGCCGAGTTTGGCGTGCCGATTTCCGAACTGCATCTTGTGATGTTGGGTGATGTGGGCATTGCCCCGCCGGTTAGCGGCCTTGGCGATATGTCCATGCCTGTGGCGCGCTCCATCGCGCTATCCAACAGCTGGACGGGCATCAATGACATGCGCCTTGCCACCGGTGAACGGGCAGGGGCGAGCTCTGCACTTAGCTCCGGCGAATTGCTCCAAGTCTATCAAAACAATTCTGCTTATGACACAGGCAGGCGTGCTGAACTGCTGACCCAAGCCACCAATCGGGCCGATGCCAATTCGCGCGCGCTGTTTGCCGAAGCTGTTCTCATGGATGGTGCGCCTCAAGACAAGGCGCAGGATGTCTCCGGCGCCCTTCGGGCGACCGGCACCATGGATGGCGAGCTGGCATACCTTGCAGCCGTCGGCCGCGCCGCCCGCGTGGTGAAATCTGATCCCGCCCTAGCGCGGTCGGCCTTTGATTTTGCGCTTGTGTCTCTGGCAGACGGAAATGTTGCCGAAGCTTCTGATTGGTTCGACGTGATGTTTGCGGACGGTCTGCCTTCGCCGGCACAGACCCAGACCTTGCGCGCCGTGCTGACCATTGCGAACCGATCCGATCGATTTGCGTTCTGGCCAGAACACTCCATGCGCTGGATCGAACAGGCGGATCTGGGCGAATTTTCTCACTCCCGCGTGACCACCCAGCTGATTTTGTTCGAGGCATTGGGCTATTCCATCCCCGAAGAGATCAACATGCGCATGGCCATGCATCAGGAAGATTTGGAGGGCGAATTGCCCGCACCGGCGCTGATCGAGAATTTGCAATTGGCAGCAAGCCAACAGCGGGTCGGCGAGACGGTGGCAACCGCGCTTGTGATCCTTGGCGATGATGGGCCCAGCGCCGCACATCCGCTTGCCTTGGCTGAAGTGATCCGTGCGCTTTCTCGCGTGGGTCTGGAAGTGGACGCCCGCGCTCTTGCCACCGAAACTCTGCTGGTCTTTGCTATGGAAGAAGTGGAGTGAGTGGCGCTGCCGACACGACCAAGGATTTCGTAGCCCTCGAGGCCTTTCTAGAGATGGTCAGCGCGGAACGTGGGGCCAGTCCAAACACGTTGGAGGCCTATTCACGCGATCTGCAAGACTTTGCAAGCTACTTGAAAACCCGGAGAATCGCGCTGGATCAGGCAAGCGCTGATCATGTGCGCAGCTATCTTGCCTCGTTGGAAGATTTGGGGCTAGCAACCTCGACCCGAGCGCGACGGCTTTCTGCGCTAAAGCAGTTTCACAAATTTCTGTACACGGATGGTTGGCGCACCGAGGATCCATGCCTGGGCCTCAAAGGTCCCGGCGCTCGGCGGCATCTTCCCACAACACTCAGTGAAACTGACGTTGACGCTTTGATCGAGGCATCACACAAAAGGGCCGCACCGGACAAAGACGACAAACCCAATGTTGAAGGCATCCGTCTGTTGTGCCTGATTGAGCTTTTATACGCTTCGGGTCTGCGGATTTCTGAATTGGTCGCCATGCCGCTTTCTGCGATAATGGGCGACCCGCGCCTGATCATGATCAAGGGCAAGGGGGGACGCGAACGACTTGTGCCCGTTAGCCCTGCCGCTCGGGAAAGCCTGGATGAGTATCTGGCGATCCGCGAGAGGTTCCTTGCAAAATCCGATCTCAATTCATCTTTCCTCTTTCCCTCCCGAGGAAAGGCCGGCCACCTGACCCGGCACCGGGTCGCGCAATTGCTGAAAGAATTGGCCGTTGAAGCTGGGCTAGAGGCAAAGACCATCAGCCCGCACGTATTGCGCCATGCTTTTGCGACACACCTTCTGGCACGGGGGGCTGATTTGCGTAGCGTCCAGCAGATGTTGGGCCATGCGGATATCTCCACCACACAGATTTATACGCATGTGCTGGAAGAACGGCTCAAGCAAGCGGTCAAGGATCACCACCCGCTTTCCCAAAAGTAGGCCCGACATAACCCCAAATCGCCTCATTGACGCACTGCAACATGAGGCCTAGATTTCCCGCCGTGTTCAGTCACTTTGGCAATCTGCTGTCTCGGAGAAATCTCATGAGTTTTACCAATCACCCGCCCCGTATGGATCGTTTGTACCGGTCAAAGCTTTTTGTGCCTGGCTCCCGTTCGGATTTCTTTGAAAAAGCCGCAAAAAGCCAGGCCGATGTGATCTGCATGGATCTGGAAGATGCCGTAGCCGATGGCGACAAAGTTCAGGCGCGCAAGAACGTTATTGAAGCGCTGAATGATATTGACTGGGGCAACAAGACCATCACGGTACGGATCAATGGTCTGGACACGCATTATTGCTATCGCGATGTCATCGATGTGATGGAACAAGGTGGTGAGCGTCTGGACGCAATGATGGTGCCAAAAGTCGGCGTAGGCGCTGATCTATATGCCATTGATATGCTTGTCTCCCAATGCGAATGGGCCACCAAGCGCGAGAAACGCCTGGGCTTTGAAGTGATCATCGAAAGTGCCATGGGTATTGAGAACATCAATGATATTGCAGCCTCAACCCAGCGGCTGGAAACCATGCATTTTGGCGCAGCGGACTATGCCGCCTCGACCGGCATGCGCACGACGAACATCGGTGGTGCAAACTCGGACTATGTGATGTTGACCGATGGGGATGCGGACGGCGCCAATCGTCAGACCCATTGGGGCGATATGTGGCATTACACGCTTGCACGGATTGTTGCCGCTGCGCGGGCCCACGGCATCACGCCCATCGATGGGCCATTTGGCAATTACAATGACGATGACGGTTTTAACAATCAGGCCACGCGGACAGCAGTTCAGGGCTGTGAAGGCAAATGGGCCATTCACCCCAAGCAAGTGCCTTTGGCCAATGCCATCTACACGCCCCCGGTAGACGAGGTGAGCCGCGCGCGAGACATCCTTAACGCCATGGCAGAGGCGCAAGAAAAAGGCCTTGGTGCCGCCACATTGGAGGGTATGCTCATCGACGCTGCCTCGATCCGGCAGGCTAAAGGCATCATCAAAAAGATGGACCAAATTGATGCCAAAACCGGCTAGGATCACTAAGGTCGCTTTTAACAAATAGAGCTTAAGCTCAGAGTTACCAGGGAATTTCAGGGGAACGCTCAGATGGCAACGCAGACCTATCTTGATTTTGAAAAGCAGATTGCAGAGCTCGAAGGCAAGGTCCAGGAGCTCAAGCAGCTTGCAACCCAAGACAGCACCATGGACATCACCGATGATGTGCAGCGGCTGGAAGCAAAATCAGCCTCGTTGCTGAGAGACACCTATTCCAAACTTTCTCCCTGGCAGAAAACACAAGTGGCGCGCCATCCGCGCCGTCCGCACTTTGTGGATTACATCTCTCGCCTGTTCGAAGATTTCACACCGCTTGCCGGCGACAGATATTTCGCCCAAGACGAAGCCATTCAGGGTGGTCTCGCTCGGTTCCGCGGTCAGTCTGTTGTGGTCATGGGTCATGAGAAGGGCGCGGATACAGAAACTCGCCTGAAACACAATTTCGGCATGGCCATGCCTGAGGGCTATCGTAAAGCCGTACGCCTAATGGATATGGCGGAACGGTTTGATCTGCCGGTGATTACCATGGCCGATACAGCAGGGGCTTATCCAGGCGTTAGCGCCGAAGAACGGGGCCAGGCTGAAGCCATCGCGAGATCAACCGAGAAATGCCTGACCCTTGGCACGCCGCTGATCAACTTGATTATTGGTGAAGGTATGTCCGGTGGTGCCATCGCCATTGCCACGGCGAACAAGGTGTTCATGTTGGAACATGCGATCTACGCGGTAATTTCTCCAGAAGGCTGCGCCTCAATTCTTTGGCGCGATTCCGCCAAGGCAAAAGATGCCGCCGCCGCCATGAAGCTGACGGCGCAAGATCTTTTGGAACTGAAGATCATCGACGGAATCGTTGATGAGCCCATCGGGGGCGCGCACCGCGCCCCGGGCCACGTCATGGACGAAGCTGGCGATGTGATCGAAGAAGCATTGAAGGAACTTTCCGATCTTAGCCCGGATGAGCTTCGGCGCCAACGCCAGGACAAATTCCTAGCCATGGGGCGTATTGAGGGTTCGGCTTAAATTCGCATTCCTAAATACTCGAAGCCTACACATATCCTGCAAGGCTCCGAACATCCCTCAAGAATGCTTCGGGCTGTTCCATTGCCGCAAAATGCCCACCGGCCTCAAACTCCGTCCACTGAACAATATTGGAGTAGCTTTTTTCCACCTGACTGCGCGGTGGGAAGGCGTACATGGCAACTTCTGACGGAAACTTGGCAATTGCGGTGGGTTTGGTGACTTGAGCGCCTGGCTCAATCGGTGTGCCCCAACCGTCTTCAATGATCCCGCGGTAAGGCCAAAGGGCAGTGCCGATGCTATCGGTCACCAAATAGAGCATGATGTTGGTGAGCATCTGATCCTTGGTATAAACGCTTTCAAGATTATCAGCCTCGGTGTCGGACCAGGTGTTCCATTTCTCAATGGCCCAGGCGGCCCAGCCGACAGGGCTATCTTGCAAGGCAAGCCCCAGGGAGCTTGGCTTGGCAATCTGCATCTGAAAATAGGCACCTTCCATGAAAGCGACAGCTTCACCTGCGGCGGCATGCGCCTTTTCTTCATCGGTCTCCGGCCCCACACCGGGAGACCACCAGCCAAGAATATTGAGATGCACCGCGGAGCAGGCATCATGGTCCAGCGCCATGGCGGCAGAAATGGCTCCACCCCAATCGCCGCCCTGGGCGATGTAGCTGTCATACCCCAAAACGTCCGTCATCAGCGTATTGAAATACGCTCCGATGTGGCGCGGGCTGATGGGATTTTGCGGCGCTTGGGAATAGCCGTAACCGGGCAGGGAGGGCACCACCACGTGGAAGGCAGGCTCACCTGCTGACGGGTTTGAAAGCGGCTCGATGAGATGCAAAAACTCAAATACAGAACCGGGCCAACCGTGCGAGAGGATCAATGGCGTTGCGTCGGAGCGTGGTGATTTCACGTGGTAGAAATGCAGCTCCAGCATCTCATCATCCACCGTCACCGGTGCCGTGAATTGGGGATGAGCATTGAGCGCGGCTTCCGCTTTACGCCAATCAAACTCATCGGTCCAATAGGCCGCAAATTCCTGCATGTAGGAAATGTTTGCGCCATAGCCCCATTCCGCGCCGGCGCCTTTGGCACTTTTGGCAGGAGCCTTTGGGAAATTCGTGGACTTCACCCGATCCAAAATTTGATCCAGCTTGCTTTGCGCAACGTCAACTTTGAACGGTTTGGTCATGGCACAAATCTCCGAAAGCCTGAGTTGATACTCAGACTACGGAGAGATGGAGCAGAGTCAATGATCGCAAATGTCGCGACCGGCAGGCTTAAGCTTGCGCCTCAACCTTGCCGTGGCAATGTTTGTATTTCTTGCCGGAGCCACAAGGACATTGCGAATTGCGCGGGATTTTACCCCAACTTGCCGGATCATCTGCCGAGAGGTTTGGCTCAGCGTCTCCTGCAATATTGCCCGTCAGTTTGGCAGACACGCGCTGGTCCGGCTTGCGGCCCTGACGCTTACGCGCCATTTCGTTTTCGCCGGTCAGGGGATTGGCATGTATTTCCTTGACCTGGCGGCGAGGGGCATTGCCCAGTTCCGGCGGGGCCATTTCTATGCGCAGCAATTGACCGGTAACTTCCTGACGCAAGTTCCCCAGTAAATGCTGGAACAATTCAAATGCTTCGGTCTTGTATTCGTTTAGAGGATCCCGTTGGGCAAGACCGCGCAAGGCAACGGCCTGACGCAAATGATCCAGCATGGCCAAGTGATCGCGCCAATCTTTGTCGAGGATTTGCAGCAGCAAAGTCTTTTCCACCCGGCGCAGCAGGGTTGGCCCAAGGTTGGCAGCTTTTTCCGCCATGCGCTTGTCCGCGGCATCGGTCAGACGTTCCAGCATTTCCTCGTTGGCAATGCCTTCTTCCTTGGCCCAGTCTTGGACTGGGATTTCAAGACCGGTGATACGATTGAACTCTTCTTCCAGGCCGGTTGAATCCCATTGCTCGGGATAAGCTTTGGGCGGTATGTGTGCGGTCACAAGATCTTCGACCACTTGATGGCGCATGTCAGAGATCACATCGGACAAGTCTTCGGCGCGCATCATCTCAATGCGCTGCTCAAAGATCGCCTTGCGCTGATCGTTCATCACGTCATCGTATTTCAGAAGGTTCTTCCGAATATCAAAATTCCGTTGCTCGACCTTTTGCTGCGCCTTTTCCAGCGCGCCGTTGATCCACGGATGAACAATGGCCTCGCCTTCATCCAGACCCAGACGTTTGAGCACGCCGTCCATACGATCCGAGCCGAAGATACGCATAAGATCATCGCCAAGGGAGAGGAAGAATTTCGAGCCGCCGGGATCACCTTGACGACCGGTCCGACCGCGCAGCTGATTGTCAATGCGCCGGCTTTCGTGGCGCTCTGTCCCGACCACATAAAGACCGCCTGCGTCCAGGGCGTGTTGTTTCTTGACCTCAACGTCAGCTTCGATCTCCTTGATCTTGGCTTCGCGCGCCACATCATCCTTGATGGATTCTGTTTCTTCCCGCACACGCATTTCCAGATTGCCGCCCAACTGAATGTCCGTACCGCGACCGGCCATGTTGGTGGCGATGGTCACAGCGCCGGGCACACCGGCCTGGGCGACGATTTGTGCTTCTTGTTCGTGGAATCGGGCGTTCAGCACCTTGTGCTTGATTTTACGTTTCTTCAGCCGTTTCGCCAGGTCTTCGGATTTCTCAATAGAAACCGTGCCTACCAAAATGGGCTGGCCGCGATCATGACAATCTTGAACCAGATCAATAATGGCGTTGAATTTTTCGTCCGTGGTTCGATAAACCTCGTCGTCTTCGTCTTTCCGCGCGACCGGCCTGTTGGTGGGCATTTCCATAACGCGAAGACCATAGATCTCGTCGAACTCGCCTTCTTCGGTCAACGCCGTACCGGTCATGCCGGAGAGCTTGTTGTAAAGGCGGAAATAGTTCTGGAATGTGATCGATGCCAGCGTCTGATTTTCCGGTTGAATCGCCACACCTTCTTTTGCTTCCAGCGCCTGGTGCAAGCCGTCTGAATAGCGGCGGCCTTCCATCATGCGGCCAGTGAATTCATCAATGATGATCACGCGGCCGGATTTAACGATGTAGTCGCGATCTTTCTGGAAAATGTGATGCGCCCGTAAAGCCTGATTGGTGTGATGGACCAGGGAAACGTTGGCGATGTCATAAAGATTGCCGGCCTGCAAAAGAGGCTCGATGCTTTCGTCTTCGGCAATGCGCTTTTCGTCATAGGCGCGGATCAGATCTTCGACAAACTCGTTACCGTCTTCGGTCAGGGTGATCTGCCGGGCTTTTTCGTCGATCTCGTAATGGGGCTCTTCAAGGCGCGGGATCAGGCCATCGATCATCCGATACAATTCGGAATTATCATCGGTGGGACCGGATATGATCAGCGGTGTACGCGCTTCATCGATGAGGATTGAATCCACTTCATCGACGATGGCAAAGTTATGCGGACGCTGCACCATGGCGGTGAGCTGATATTTCATATTGTCGCGCAGGTAATCAAAGCCCAGCTCGTTATTGGTGGCATAGGTGATGTCTGCAGCATAAGCGACGCGGCGTTCTTCGTCCGAGAGACCAGGGATCACGCATCCCACTTCAAGTCCCAGGAACCTGTAGACTTGGCCCATCCATTCGGCGTCGCGAGAGGCAAGGTAATCGTTCACCGTCACCACATGCACACCGTTGCCGGACATGGCATTCAGATAGGCAGCAAGGGTGGCGACAAGGGTTTTACCCTCGCCGGTTTTCATCTCGGAGATTTTGCCCTGATGCAAAACAATGGCGCCTAGAAGCTGCACATCATAATGGCGCTGACCAAGGGCGCGCTTGGCCCCTTCGCGAACGGTGGCAAAGGCTTCGTTGAGGATGTCGTCCAGCGTCTCGCCATTTGCGACACGTTCCTTGAACTCGGTGGATTTGGCCCGCAGTTCGTCATCAGTTAGGGCTTCAAACTCAGGTTCCAGCTTGTTGATAGCCTCGACCTGATGCCACATGGGCTTGAGTTTTCGTTGATTGGAATCGCCAAATATACCTTTGGCAATCGCGCCGAGACTTACCATCCGGCTGCCCTTTCTTTATACTGCGGCGAACGCCCCGCCGGGGTTTCGTTCATTAAGAACCGAGCCCCAAAAGCGTCCCCTAAATCAATTGTCGTCCTCGCCCGAAAAACGGGGCCCAGAAACTGGTGTTGGCGCATGGGTTAACGACCCCGGCCAGATGGCCCGACAAACGCGGCAGACATAGGGTTGCGGGGCCCTAAAGTCAACGGAAGCCGGGTGCGCTAAAGATACGCGGAAGCTGCAATTTTCCGACGCAAGTCAACCGCTTAAGTGATAATAGGGTGTGAATGAACGGGGCCTCAACGGCTCGGATAATGTCAGTTAAGGTTAAATAGTATGCCAACAGGTCCCAAACGTCCGCCAAAAAGGCCTCAATCGAAAGTGAAAACAAGGACGAAAAGGGCCTCCAGCGGCACAAATCGGACCACGACCACCAAGACAACCGGGCTCCATCACGCCCTGGACCCCCTGGCTGCTTTGCTCAAGGGTGCCGGGCTCCGGCGGACCCAAGTGACCCAGCCCAAAACGGCCTCTCAGAAAGTCCAAAAGACCAAAAAAGCCAAGAAATCTACACCACGCAAGGCATCCGCCTCCAAGCGATCACCTCTGGCGGTGGGCTTTCCTACCATGCCGGCCCTTGGCGGGGTCAAGCTGAGTTCTGTCGCTGCCGGGGTCAAATATCCCAACAGAAGAGACCTGATGGTGGCCACTTTTAAGCCGGGAACACAGGTCGCGGGCATTTTCACCCAGTCCAAGACCGCATCGGCCCCGGTGGACTGGTGCCGCAAGGCGATTGAGAGGGACAATCCTGAAGCAAGCGTGCTTGTGGTGAATTCCGGCAACGCCAATGCATTTACTGGAAAAGCCGGTGACGATGCCGTGAAGGAGGTGGTTGCCGCTGCCGCGGATGCCGCCAATTGTCGTCAAAAGGATGTATTCATGGCCTCCACCGGGGTCATTGGCGAACCCTTGCCGGTGAAGAAAATCACTTCCCGTGTGGGATCCCTGGTCAAAGGAGGCAGTGCGCGACCCTGGAAAACATCTGCGCAAGCCATCATGACCACCGACACTTTTCCAAAAGGTGCCACCCGCGAGGCGGAAATTGATGGCGTGAAAGTGTCGATCAACGGTATTGCCAAAGGCTCCGGCATGATCGCGCCGGATATGGCCACCATGTTGAGTTTCATCTTTACCGATGCGCCCATTCCTTCGGCGGTTCTTCAATCGCTTTTGATGCTTGGCGCACGAGACAGCTTTAACGCCATCACCGTGGACAGCGACACCTCCACCAGTGACACGGTGCTGGCCTTTGCAACAGGCGCTGCAACCATTGAAAAATCCATCACGCGCATTGGCGACCGGCGGCTGGCCGACTTCCGGCTTAAGCTGCACGATCTGATGCGCGAACTTGCTTTGCAGGTGGTGCGCGATGGCGAAGGGGCCACGAAACTGATCAAGGTCGTGGTGCGCGGTGCGGCCTCCACGTCAGCAGCGCGGACCATCGCGCTCTCTGTCGCTAACTCGCCCTTGGTTAAAACGGCCGTTGCCGGTGAAGACGCAAATTGGGGCCGCATCGTTATGGCGGTGGGAAAATCTGGCGAGGCTGCCAATCGGGACAAGTTGAAGATCTCAATCAACGGCTTGCCGGTGGCGCTGAAAGGTCAGGTTGATCCGGATTACAACGAGACCAAGGCCGCCAATTCCATGAAATCACAGGAGATTATCCTGGAAGTGGATGTGGGCGTAGGTCAAGGCATTTCGACCATTTGGACATGCGACCTCACCCACGGTTATATTTCCATCAATGCTGATTATCGGAGCTGATGGTTTGGACCTCAACAAAAGACGCGATGTCGGAATGGATGGTGACACGCA
>Ga0316202_10003068_pt1 | contig 10370 bp, 7 predicted proteins | sample 3monrhotite_MG_FD_204934 | JGI IMG/M metagenome (GOLD analysis project Ga0316202, IMG submission 204934) | Microbial mat bacterial communities from mineral coupon in-situ incubated in ocean water Damariscotta River, Maine, United States -... | ecosystem: Environmental > Aquatic > Marine >...
GTTCAGGCATATTATATGCTTACCCCTGAAATGGGATATATAAAAATAAACAGATTTGCCGAATCTACCTATAAAGAATTCAACATGGCACTGCGAATATTGCAGCGTCAGGGGGCAAAAAAGCTAACTCTTGATCTAAGGGATAATCCTGGAGGTTATCTGGGAATTGCGGAGCAGTTAGCTGACGAATTTTTACGGGATGGTAAGTTAATCTTATATACAAAAAATAAAAAGGGGAAAATAGAAAAAACCTTTGCCACAAAAAAGGGTAATTTCGAAGATAAACCAGTCTATGTTTTAATAAATGAACGTTCTGCATCCGCCAGTGAAATAATAGCAGGAGCTTTGCAAGACAATGATATAGGAACAATAGTTGGACGCAGGTCTTTTGGTAAAGGATTGGTTCAGCGAGAAATGGAACTGGGCGACGGCTCAGCTGTTCGCCTGACAGTATCGAGATATTACACACCTACAGGGCGTTCGATTCAAAAGGCCTATAAAAATGGGAATAAAGACTATTATCAAAAGTTTACAGAGCGCTATCATAATGGCGAACTGATTTCTGTTGATAGTATCAAAGTAGCAGATTCTTTAAAGTACACCACTCCTAAGGGCAAAGTGGTTTACGGAGGGGGCGGCATAATTCCTGATGTTTTCGTGCCAATTGGCAGTAATGAAGAAGAAGCTGTTGAAAGCCTGGAGAGTCTTGGTTTTATGTCCAGGTTTATATTTGAGCATTTAGAGGAAGACAGAAATAGATATTCCGGTTACACCGAGGCAGAATTTGTCCAGGATTTTAATGTGGATGACATAGTTTTTGAAAAGTTCGTAGACTACTCAATAGATCGCAATATTAAAATTAATTTTTATGATTTTGAGGATAAGATAAAACTCTACTTGAAAGGTGCTTTGGCTGAGCAGTTATTTACCTCAAACCTTAACGCAAAGATAAAGGGAGCTTCAGACAGCATGCTGGAAAAAGTTCTGGAGTTGGATCGACCAACAATCCAGCAAAAAGGAAAAGAGCAGATTGAATTTAAGAACTAATTATCCTCTATTTTTTTCTGAATTTTTTTGGAAGTTATATATATTATAATCAGCAAAATAGCACATAGAGACGCCACAATCCCTATTAAAGCAACAACACTATTTCCTTTCAAGGGCTCATCAAAATCAACAAGAGTAACATTGTAAGTAATAAGTACAAGTGCCAGGATTATAAGTACGATAGTTAGTGTTTTATTCATCTTAGTTGTTTCTGGTTTTTTTACCTTGTTTCCTCCTAACAATCTATTCTAAAATAGTTGGTTAATATTCGAAGTAAATAACTTAACTGCTATAGCTAATAAGATTACTCCAAAGACTTTCCGAATTATATTAATCCCATTCTTTCCAAGTATCCTTTCAATTGCCTTTGACGATTTTAGAACTAGATAAACAAAAATAATATTTATAATAATAGCCACAATAATGTTCTCTACATAAAATTCTGCCCTTAAAGAAAGTAGAGCGGTCATAGTACCCGCACCGGCAATAAGAGGAAAGGCAATGGGAACTATAGAAGCACTTTCAGGGGCATCATCTTTATAAAGTGCTATCCCCAAAATCATTTCAATTGCTAAAAAAAACAAAACAAGGGCACCCGCCACCGCGAATGAATTTACATCTATCCCTATTAGCTTTAGAATTTCCTCACCTATAAATAAAAAAGCGATCATAATACAAGCAGCTACGATTGTGGCTTTCCCGGATTGAATATGCCCAACTTTATTTCGAAGACTGATAATTATAGGGACACTACCAACTATATCTATCACCGCAAAAAGGATCATACTTGCCGAGGCTATTTCTCTTAAGTTAAAATTCATTGGACTATCAAATTAATAAGCTGGCAAATTTACGTATACCAAAGGTTTTTGGATCACTGAAGGACAAATATTTTATGTATGTAAAATTCAATAATTATCTTTACCATCTTAATTTTACAGGATGTTTGAAATTGGTAAAGCCATAATCTCCGACGATATATTGGAAAAGGAATTTGTATGTAACTTATCGGCATGCAAGGGTGCCTGCTGTATAGACGGCGAAGCGGGAGCTCCATTGGAAGATAAGGAGACAGAAATACTTGTTGATATTTACGCAGATGTTAAGCCTTTTCTTAGGGCTGAAGGTGTCTTAGCCATAGAAGAACAAGGTGCCTTTATAAAGGGAGCAGATGGCGAATGGGAAACACCTTTGATTAATAAAGAAGAATGTGCATATGTAATTTACTCAGAAAAAGGGATCGCAAAATGTGGCCTGGAAGAAGCTTATAATAATGGAGCGACAAAATGGAAAAAACCCGTATCCTGTCATTTATATCCGGTAAGAATTACAGAATATGAGGAGCTTACTGCGGTGAATTATCATAAATGGGAAATTTGCGATCCGGCATGTTCTTTGGGGGAAGAATTGAAAACCCCCATTTATAAGTTTGTAAAAGAGGCACTAATTAGAAAATTTGGAAAAGAATGGTATCAGGAATTAGAAAAAATAGCCGTGGAGAATTCTAAATAGTAGGAATATGTAATATTACCTCGGTACCCGAGGCTGCACCCTTTGCATTAAAAAGGTCTACGATTTCTAACTGAAATGTATTTTGAAAATCTTTAGAAAAATTAGCCAAACGTTCTTTTGTAATTTTGATTCCGACTGATTTTCTTTTTAAAACCTTACTTTCTTTGAGTTTGGCGGCAACTTCTCTCCCCACTCCATTATCAGTTATAGAAATATCTATATAACCTTTTTTTCCTCTACTTAAATGCAATAAAATGGATTTGTCACCATCTTTTGAAGAGAGACCATGCCATAGAGCGTTTTCTAAAAAGGGTTGAAGAATAAGAGAAGGAATTTTAACGATATGGGGATCAATACCTTCATCTATGATTATTTTAAACTGAATTTCATTAGAAAAACGAATATTTTCTATTGTCATGTATAATTCTACGGTTTCCAACTCTTCAGCTAAAGGAATTTCCTTTAAGGAAGAGGCCTCAAGTATTTTACGCACCAGTTTAGAAAACTTATTTAGATAATGGACCGCGTTCTTTTTTTCATTGTTTATGATATAGAGCTTTATAGAATTTAGCGAATTAAATAAAAAATGAGGATTCATCTGGCTGCGTAGCATAGTTTGCTCCAGGGTGAGCATCTTCTTATCGCTTTTGAGCTGGGCTTGTCTGTATAAAATATATAACATTAGCGTAAACAAGGCCAATAATAAGGCGCCAATCAATAAGGTATTTTGATTTCTTCGAAGCTTTAAGTTTATGATTTCATTCTCTTTTGCAAGTACTTCTATCTGACTGTTCTTTTTCTCTGTCTCAGAACGAGAAATTAAATCGGCTAAATATCGCCTATTACGATCATTTGAAATTATTTCCTCCACACTTGCGGCTTCTAAAAAGAATTCTTTAGATTTTTTGAAATCATCTTTAAATTCCCATAAATCGGCTAAGAAGGAGTATGCCTCTTCCATCTCACTAAGCAGGTTATATTTCTTAGCTATTTCCAGCCCTTTATTTAGATTGTGTTGAGCTTCTTCAAACTGACTATTTTGCATTTGTGCCCAACCTATATTTATATAAATTGCGGAAACAATCTTCATGTCGCCCAAATCTTTAGATAGTTCAAGAATGGATTCAAAAACCTGAAGCGCTTCATTGTTTTTCCCCTGATGAACATATATATGTGCAATTCCGAGATTTGACATGACGTTGATTCTTTTTGACCCAACCTTTTCATTAAAGATCTTGGTTTTTTCATAATTTTGAAGCGCTTCTTCAAGCTTACTCTGGGCTTCAAGGCATTCTGCAATTCCCATATAATTCATGGCCAGCCCATGGAAATTGTCCAATTCGGCCTCTAGTGCTATTGATTTTTTGAAATTTGCAATAGCAAGATCGTATTGGCCTAGAGTTCTATAAATATGGCCAATACTGCTCAAAGATAAATTTAGGTTCCTTTTAATGTTTTCATTAGGCTGTTCTAGAGACTGAGCCAGATCTATTGCCTTTTGGGCACAGTCTAAAGCCGAGGGTATAGCCTCTGTTTGCCGATAGACGGTACTTAACATAGTTAAACTATAAATTTGAAATTCTGTATTGTCATTTACCTCGGCGGCCTCTAAAGCCATTTGGTGTAGTTTAATGGCATTGCTAAATAGTGCATAATCCCGGTAAGATATGCCCAATTGATTAAGTGCATAGGACTTGCCTTCAAGGTAGTTTTCTTTAGTTGAAGCATTGGCAAAATAACGCATCAAACTAGTGTCCCGCTGTATGGGCTTAAGTATTATGTCTAAATCATGGTAAGTTTGAGGGGCCTTTGATATAAGACTTTCAGTTGTTTCTTTGAAACTTTCGGAGGACTTCTGTGCGTTAGCGTTATCACTAATGAGTATGATAAGAAGACAAAAAAGGCTTGAATAGCTAACAAAAACAGAGAGAATAAGGGGGGTTTTAAAACTCTTTAGCATAGGTAATTCTCGAATTGATTATAACAAATCCAAAAAATCAGACTTTTTTTGACGCGATACAGGTATTTTATGATTGGATTGAAGTACAACATATCCGTCAGTTTTGAGAAACTCTTTAATTTTCGTAAGGTTGATTACGTAAGAGTTATGAATCCTGAAAAAGGAAGCACTTGGCAGCAATTCATTAACTTCTTTTAATTTTTTAGTAAGTACAATCTTATGTCCATCTACAAGGTAAATAGTACTGTAATTACCGTCAGATTCCGCATACAGGATCTGCTCACTTTCCAGGAATACTAATTTCCCATCGGTATTGAAAGTAATTTTTTTATGCTTTTCAGTATCATTAAAATTCAGTAGAATTTTTTCCAGTTTATCTGCAGTATAATTTTTTGCATTAAATTTTTTAATTTTTACAATAGTCTCTTTTAAGTCGTCCGTATCAATAGGTTTTAAAAGATAATCAATAGCCTCATTCTTAAGTGCTTTTATGGCATATTGATTGTAGGCTGTAGTAATCACAACAGGAAAATCCTTATTGCTTAATTTTTGAATGAATTGAAATCCATCCATCGTGGGCATTTCAATATCCAAAAACAAACAGTCCGGGGTGTTGTGGGTAAGATAATTTAATGCTTCAAAAGGATCGGTAAAGGAAGCGACGACATTTATTTCATCGCTGAAATTGGTCAATTCCCATGATAGGCTTTGAAGGGCCTTTTTTTCATCATCTACAATAACAGCCTGTAACATTACTTTATTATATACTCGTAAGTTACAAAATTCAGAGTATTACTATTAAGACTTTTTGAAATATGTATGTATAGATTAAATAGATGTATGACTGGAATTAAAACACTTAAAGTTTACATTTCAAAGAAAATATTTACTCAGCGGGATCTTAATTTTTTAAAGGGAAATATAGATTGTTAGATTTATAACAAAATAACATACAAAAGACCAAAAAAGTTCATTTAAAAACAGAATTTGTAAGGCAATTTATACATAATTCCATACCAATTATACAAATAAGCGATGTAGATTATTTGTAAGTACATACTTTGCCAATTCAAAATTTTCGATAAAAGAGGCCTGTTGCACGCTTGAAAAGTTGAGAGAACTAATGAAAAAATGTGTTATATTTTTTACCCTTTTAATCTTAGTTATACTGCTTGCAGTTTTAACGGATAAAAAAGAACGTTCAGTACTTGTAGATGAAGTGGTGCTCGCCGGAAATAACATTGATCATCTTTTAGCTGAAGAACAGGGCGAAATATCAGAATTATGTACGGAGTAAAAACATAAAATAAACTACCATGCCACATATCTTTATCAAATCCCTCAAGGTTGGCCTATGGGTTGTTTTGACCTTAATTTTCACTTCCAGTAGTTCAATTGAAGAAAAGCCTGATAAGAAGATTTTGGCGGCGGGTAGTTATATGCTAAATATTGCGGGGGAAAGGCAGCTAAAACTGGAGGGGATAATAAATTTTGAAACTACAAAAAAGTGTTCTCCAAAAGGGAAAGAGTATGCCATTATAAAATTAATCCTAAATGATAATCAGGAGCTTCCCGGACATTCACTGGAATTTATTCTTTCTAAACAATACCAATCAATGAATATAGGCCATGGCCGGCATGAAATCTCTGAAAATATTGAAGGGTTCCTTAATTATTTTGACGGAGTTTTTGCATTTGCCAATATAAATCAGTTTGGGGAATTACCGTTTTTCGCAAAAAATGGGGCCATTACTATTGACGATATTAATGACAGAATTATAAAAGGCAGTATAAATGTAGTTTTTGAAAACCCTAATGACAAAATAGTTGGGTTAAATGGTGAATTTAGTGCCTTTAGAAAATAATATTTGCAAGTAAGCAATTGATTTTATAAATATATTTGCTTAACGAAATTAAGTTCATTGAAGAATAATAGCAGTTTTAGTTTTTAAGGAACATATAAAACTGTCAAACCATTATGTACGACTCGAGGGAGGTATATCTTTATAGAAATACCGCTGCTTTAATGCAGACCCTTAGGTGGAATTGCTAATTGGATAACCATACCAATCATGTTGGTCATGAAATTTGCTCGATTTTTAGGTTTCGGGGGAACTACCTAGATCAGCAGACCCAAGCGGTAATTAAAATTTTAACATCTAATGAGTCGTACGGTTTGGCGGTATTTTTTGTAAGTAATAAGCTGCTGGTCTGTTTTTCACCTTGTATTGTCTTAGCGGGAGGCTTAATTTTTTGAAAAAAGCTGGATAATGCAAAATCTTTTCATTTTTACAACAAAGATATTTATATCGAGGGGCCAATGGTATAAATGAGCTATTAGTAATACCAAATTATTTCTAAGCTAAATTAAAACTCTTCATTTTTTGTAGTTAGCTTAACAGCAAGGGATTAAATCATTAATGTTTTAGTTTATTTATTTAATAAACCAAGAAGTATGTTTTATTATACTTTCTGGTTTAATTTTTCACATCCGATAATGACATTTTTTTTCCAAAAATTTTCTTTTCTAGAAACGCAGCAAACATCACTGGCGAACCTAGATTTCAACATACGGTGTTAAAAACTTTGGGTAGTATTTAATAAAACCTCCTTTACAATTTGATAACATTTTTGAATCTTTGTTAGCCCAACTCTTAGGAAATTCCATCCTACATTAACACTAATAAAAAGAAAAAAATGACTGCAGCCTTTGAGCCAATTTTACAGGAAAACGAAGATCGATTTGTGATATTTCCCATACAACACCATGACTTGTGGGAATGGTACAAAAAATGTGAGGCTTGTTTTTGGACTGCGGAGGAGATAGATCTTCATGAAGACTTAACCGACTGGAACAATAAGCTCAGTGATGATGAGAAGTATTTTGTTAAGCATATTCTGGCATTTTTTGCAGCTTCAGACGGAATAGTAAATGAAAACCTTGCGGAGAATTTTGTAAACGAAGTTCAATATTCGGAAGCTAAATTCTTTTATGGATTTCAGATTATGATGGAAAACATTCATTCTGAAACCTATTCTTTATTAATAGATACTTATGTTAAGGATGAAAAGGAAAAAGGGATTTTGTTCAGAGCAATTGAAAATTTTCCAGCCATCAAGAAAAAGGCAGATTGGGCTTTAAAATGGATAGATTCTCCCAGCTTTGCAGAAAGATTAATTGCTTTTGCAGCCGTTGAAGGCATCTTTTTTTCCGGGGCTTTTTGTTCTATATTTTGGTTAAAGAAGAGAGGCTTAATGCCGGGTCTTACATTCTCTAACGAACTAATATCCAGAGATGAAGGAATGCATTGTGATTATGCTGTTCATCTTCACAATAAACACCTGGTTAATAAGGTGCCAAAAAAACGAATTACGGAAATACTTGTGGATGCCTTAAATATTGAGCGGGAATTTATTACTGAATCGCTACCTGTTAGCCTTATTGGCATGAATGCAAAACTCATGACGCAGTATCTGGAATTTGTTACGGATAGATTATTGGTTGAATTGGAATGTGATAAGGTTTACAATGCTACTAATCCGTTTGATTTTATGGATATGATTTCTCTGCAGGGGAAAACCAATTTCTTTGAGAAACGTGTTTCTGAATACCAAAAAGCAGGAGTCCTTAATGTGGATAAAGACGTGGATGCACAAAAAATCAGTTTTGATGCTGACTTCTAAAGTGTAGAACAACGTATTATACCCTATTTCCACAGGGGTTTTTATGTCATTTAAATAGATTATTTCACTTATATAAGCTTTTCAATAACCAGCATAGCACTTAAAACAATTAGAACCACATGTATGTAGTAAAAAGAGATGGAAGAAAAGAGCCGATGATGTTCGATAAGATCACGGCCAGAGTACGTAAGCTTTGTTATGGTCTTAACGACCTTGTAGATCCTGTAAAAGTTGCCATGAGGGTAATTGAAGGTCTGTATGATGGTGTAACCACATCCGAACTGGATAATCTGGCGGCGGAAATTGCAGCCACATTAACTACGGCACACCCGGATTATGCCAAATTGGCTGCGCGAATTTCTGTCTCTAACTTACACAAGAACACAAAAAAGTCTTTTTATGAAACGATGAAGGATTTATATGAATATGTAAATCCCAGGACCGGAAAAAAAGCCCCATTATTATCTGATGAGGTCTTTAAGGTTATCTCTGAAAATGCTGATGAGTTAGATTCCACTATAATTTATAACAGGGATTTTGGGTATGATTATTTTGGCTTTAAAACCCTGGAACGCTCGTACCTCTTAAAATTAAATGGCAAAATAGCCGAAAGACCGCAGCATATGTTAATGCGTGTTGCCGTTGGGATTCACCTCGATGATTTGGAATCGGCAATAGAGACTTATGAGCTCATGTCTAAGAAGTACTTTACACATGCTACGCCGACATTATTCAATTCAGGTACTCCTAAACCACAAATGTCTTCATGTTTCTTGCTGGCAATGAAAGATGACAGTATAGATGGTATTTATGATACGCTAAAGCAAACCGCTAAAATTTCTCAATCTGCGGGTGGTATAGGGTTATCAATACACAATGTACGAGCAACAGGGTCATATATTGCCGGCACAAATGGCACATCTAATGGAATTGTACCAATGTTGCAGGTGTTTAACGATACAGCCCGTTATGTTGACCAGGGAGGTGGAAAACGCAAGGGGAGCTTTGCTATATATGTAGAGCCATGGCATGCGGATATTTTTGATTTTTTAGATCTTAAAAAGAATCACGGGAAAGAAGAAATGAGGGCAAGAGACCTGTTCTATGCCATGTGGGTACCCGATCTTTTTATGAAAAGAGTAGAAGCCGATGCGGAATGGACATTAATGTGTCCTAATGAATGCCCGGGTTTATTCACCCATCACAGTGAAGAATTTGAAAAATTATACACAGATTATGAGGCTGCGGGAAAAGGCAGAAAAACAATTAGGGCAAGGGAATTATGGGAAAAAATCCTGGAATCACAGATAGAGACAGGAACCCCTTATATGCTGTATAAGGATGCAGCGAACAGGAAGAGCAATCAAAAGAATTTAGGTACAATCCGCTCTTCCAATTTGTGCACAGAAATATTGGAATACACTTCCCCTGATGAAGTTGCGGTTTGTAACCTGGCGTCTATTGCATTACCAATGTTTATAAAAAATGGAGAGTTTGACCATAAGGAACTCTTTAAAGTTACGAAGCGAGTCACCAAAAACCTCAATAGAGTAATTGATCGAAACTATTATCCGGTAGAAGAGGCCAGAAATTCAAATATGCGACACCGGCCTATAGGTTTAGGTGTACAGGGATTAGCAGACGCTTTTATAATGTTACGATTACCTTTTACAAGTGATGAAGCCAAGCAACTCAATCAGGATATTTTTGAAACTCTTTACTATGCCGCCGTTACTGCTTCAATGGAACAGGCAATAGAAGAGGGAACTTATTCAACTTACGCCGGATCACCTATTTCCCAGGGTCAGTTTCAACACAATCTTTGGGGTATTCAGGACGAAGAATTATCCGGCAGATGGGATTGGGACAAATTGAGGAAGAAAATAGAAAAGCACGGTGTGCGCAATTCTCTTTTAGTTGCTCCAATGCCTACTGCTTCTACTTCACAGATCTTAGGGAATAATGAGTGTTTTGAACCCTATACGTCTAATATTTATACTCGAAGAGTACTTTCGGGTGAATTTATTGTCGTTAATAAACATCTTTTAGAGGACCTTGTTAAACTGGGATTATGGAATGAAAATCTCAAACAGGACTTGATGCGTGCCAACGGTTCCATTCAACATATTGATAATATTCCGGAGGATATTAAAGAGCTTTATAAAAC
>Ga0316202_10003070_pt1 | contig 10362 bp, 7 predicted proteins | sample 3monrhotite_MG_FD_204934 | JGI IMG/M metagenome (GOLD analysis project Ga0316202, IMG submission 204934) | Microbial mat bacterial communities from mineral coupon in-situ incubated in ocean water Damariscotta River, Maine, United States -... | ecosystem: Environmental > Aquatic > Marine >...
TTGTTTTTTCTGCACTATCGCGGAACTGCAGTAATATTTTTCGGTAAAGTCTCATATTTCCAGACACACGATTAAGCCCTGCATCCACATCGACTCCTGTCAGTTCAGGAACCTCTAACACCTCAACGATGCCATCCTCTCTTGATTCTAATGCAGGAATAACAGCTAACGTCGTAGCTTTCACCCATCTTTCAAGTGTATTATAAAGTTCATTTAGCTTAATTGGCTTGCTCACATGATCATTCATGCCGGCGGCGATGCACTTATCCCGATCACCTGCCATGGTGTTCGCGGTCATGGCTATGATTGGTAGCCCCTTGAATCGCTCAATCTTACGAATAGCCCGGGTCGCTTCAAAACCATCCATGACAGGCATTTGCAGATCCATCAAAACCCCATCAAAATCGTTTTGCTCTACGGCCTCTACGGCCTCTTGACCATTATTGGCTATCGTGACTGAAATACCCGCTTGGTTAAGCACCTCCTTAGCCACTTGCTGATTAATTTCATTATCTTCAACCAACAACAGGTGAGCACCATGCAAACTTGCAGAAGCAGTAGACACGACTCCAACTCGGCTGACAGCTGACCTCCCTTCCACCTCTCTATCAAAAACATGCATAATGATATCAAACAGCATGGACTGATTCACAGGCTTAACAATATAACCGTTCACCCCAGCACCTTGAGCATCTTCATACATATCATCGCGGGAAAAATTCGAAACCATAATGATGGCAGGTTTGATAGGCAGCGATTCACTCTCAAGTATGCGCTTTGAGGCTTCGATTCCATTGATTCCTGGCATCTTCCAATCCATCAGCACCAGCTTATACGGGTCATCATCCGGTGCATTTTCAAGCTGCACAATAGCCTCTTCACCCGATACCACCTCATCGGAGGTAAAACCAAAGGCATCAAGATGATCAACAATAATATGACGTGAACTAGCATTGTCATCCACCACCAGTACGCGCATACATTGCATATCTTTAGGGATAACCTCTGCTTTGCGCTTCACCATCTCTTTTGCAGGCGCGAAGGCAACATTGAAATAGAATGTACTGCCCTTACCTGGCTCACTTTCCACACCGATCTCACCACCCATCAACTCAACTAGACGTTTGCTGATGCTCAAACCAAGGCCTGTGCCACCATATTTTCGGGTAGTCGATCCATCAGCCTGAGAGAATGACTGAAACAATTTACCCTGTTGTATTTTACTCAAACCAATGCCGGTGTCTTTCACTTCAAAATGCAGTTTAACCTTGCCGCACTCCTGATCAATCAATCGAACATCGATGGTAATTTCACCCGAATCTGTGAATTTCACGGCATTATTGGCAAGATTGATCAATACCTGCCCCAGGCGCAGCGGATCGCCACATAGGAATACAGGCAGATCCTTAGAAAGCGAAATGAGTAATTCCAACTCTTTTTCATTTGCCTTAACACCAATCACATCAATAAGGTGATCTAATACTGTATTTAGATCAAAATCGACCTCCTCCACATCGAGCTTTCCAGCTTCAATCTTGGAGAAATCCAAAATATCATTGATGACCCCCAGAAGATTTTGCCCTGAATTATAAACCTTGGTGATATAGTCATGTTGTTTGCGACTCAAGTCCGTTGCTAAAGCCAGATGGCTCAAACCAATAATAGCATTCATCGGAGTGCGAATCTCATGGGACATATTGGCTAAAAAATCACCTTTGGATTTGGTCGCCTCTTCGGCTAACTCCTTAGCTATGGATAACTCACTCTGGACAATCTTTTGATTGGAAATATCTACCTGCCAACCAAGATAACTTTCTCTGCCATGATGGGATATTGTCTGAACACTGACCAGAACATCCTTAACATCACCGTTTGGACCATAACTTTGCAACTCGTAGTTATGAATTTCTCCGTCCCTCTGCAAAATCGCCCTCATGTTAGCCTGATCATTCTCCTGCACATAAGAAAGAGAGATGTCATCGCCAGCCTCTAAACCAAACAACTCAACAAAACGTGAATTCGCAAATTGTAAAATACCATCTGTCGTGATGCTTACACCGACAGGACTAGTGTCGAGAATAGATTGTAATCGCTCTCGTTCAGAACTAACAAACGCCTCCATCTGTTTGCGCTCAGTAATATCAGTTCGCATTGCGATATAACTTTCCGGTTTGCCATCTTCTCCCATGAAAGGAACGATGGTCGTATCTACCCAATAGTGATGACCGTCTTTGGCAATATTCTCCACTTCATCACGCCAAACACTACCGCGCGCTACCATCTCATACATTGATTTCCAGTAACTTTTCGGCTGACTACCTGAATTAAGCATTCTGTGGTTTTGTCCAAGCAGCTCTTCTTCAGAGTAACCTGATTTTTCACAGAAACTTCTGTTGACGTATGTGATCGTTCCGGTCACATCGGTGATAGCAACAATCGCATGCTCATCAAGTGCATACTTCTGCTGCATCACCTCTTTCGTGCGTTCTGCAACCTGATGCTCCAGATCATCCCGGGCTTGTCTCAAAGAACGGTTAGCACTGCGTCCTAACCAAATTACCAGCACTACAAGAATCAGCGCAATCAAAACAGTGATGAGAAGTATGAAAAACATTATCCATCGAATTTTATCAAACGTATGTAGTGCTTCAGCCAGATCAATTTCTGCTGCCATACCTATACCAAGTCTATCATCCCATAACCATGCACCAAATACGAGAACCCCGCGATAGTCTCTATACCCTTCGACATTGACTCCTTGATCACCAATAACGGCATTGCTCGCCATCAGAGTCAGTGGAAAGGTACTCCTCTTTGAATACGGGGCATGGCCTTCTAACAGATTTCCTCCAGGATCTCGAACCTGTATATTCAAGACGCTAGTTTTATTTTTTTCAAGCAAACCCATTTCCTGTAACTCATGCTCGAAACGGCTACCTGAAAGCATTAAAGCATCTTGATCTATAGCGTAAATCTCTCCTGAATGGCCGAAATTTCCCATTTGAATATAACGAGAAAAATCTTTACGCGAATCCAGACGGATACCCAATGCAGCGATGACTTTACCTGCTCTGTTTTTAATAGGGGCCAAAAAGAACATCGTTGGCTGAGCAGCAACTAATTCACCCTCTTCATTTTTCAAAGCGACATCAGATACAATCGGCGGAATCAGAACCGTTTCACCCAAAAGGGTCCTATCGAAAAGATCGCGCCGTTGTTTTACAATCAGGTTTATCGTGCCGATATTCACATCCCTTCGAGAAGCGATGGATATGCCATCCGGTGCAATAATGAAAAAACCCTGTTGGTCCAATTCTTTCATCTCATTAGCAAGGTGCGCTCTAAGCAATGAAAGAAACGAATTATCTATAATCATATCACGCTGGCGAGGAAGTGTAAGTAAGACTTCAGTGAGGGTAATTAATTTGGAGCTTTCAGAGATTCTATTGATCTCTTCAAAATTATTTTCTGCCCACACATTAATGATCGCATGGGACGTGGTAAGCACGGATTGAAGATGTACTCCTACTTGTGTGCGTTCAAGTTTCTCTGCATTTTTTATAGCAAACCACGATATAACAATTACAACGGACAAGGATAATGTGAGAACTGAAACAATAAAACCTTTATTTTCAAACAACTTACTTGATATCGACGTAAGACCATCAGGTAATTCAGTTCCAGCTGGGGAACTCAAAGGAACAATCCCAAGTGCCATGAGCATGCCATTCTTTTCGCATTATAATCCATCATGACCATCACCTTCTCGATCAATATTTCATCGTATGAATATTAGCAATTAACATGCCACCCCCCTCTTTAAAACCGTATTGATTGTCTTTCGTATCATAAATCACATGACTGGAGAAATAGCCGAATCCTTCTAGAATCTAGTTTCGCCTTTGAATTCATACCATGCTCAACGCCATAGAGTGTAAAATAGCATCACATCCTTTTGTTAAATAAGATCTTCACCAAAAAATGACGAATTGCTATTTCGTCTCATTTTGAATTATTTATAGCTATATATTCAGATAAACATTGCCTAATTATTGTTCTCAGAAGCGTTCGATCATTCACAGCAAGGTTTATGCAGCTGAATAGGTGGACATGGCACATCGCCATAAGAGCAATAGACACAGCAGTCGCCGGGCTTGGGTTTAATAAGCTTGTGGCATGATTCACATTCATAAAACCACTGACAGGCATCGGTTGGCATGATCTCTTTTTTACGCTGTCCACATTCAGGACAGGTAATCGTGGATTCAGCAATGATGTGATCACTCACTGGTCATAACCAGCGGCGGACACTGTTTTTATAATTAAGATAGATCTCCCCGAATTGCTGTTCCAAATGCTCTTCCTCTGCATCGATCTGAAATCTGTTCATATAGAGAATAAAAGCGATCACACACAGCAACCCTAACAGCGTACTCAGGTAGATAGACAACGATGTCAGGATAAGTGCCAGCCCCAGATACATGGGATTGCGCGTGAACTGATAGATACCACTGGAAACAATGGCTGAAGTTTTATGCGGATAGCGCGGATCAATCGTGGTTTTCGCAGACTTGAAACTGACTATCGCCCAGACATCAATGGTTCCTGCGATACCCAATAAAACCATCGCAATGATCTTCCTGCTTTCTGCATCCAGAAACTGGATAGAAAGGCTTTGACTCAGAGCCCAGATCATTACGCCAAACACAACCCCCACAATCGGTGGTGGAATTTTCAGACTTAGCTTTTTCATAATCACTCCAGAAGTCTCATCGAATCAGCTTGATGGTATGAGAAGATCAATCACAATCAAGTGAAGAAGACTTTAAATGGTCGCAGGTTTACCATATAAATAGGTAATGAAAGGAGAAACCTTATGTCTGAACATATTCATCTCACTTGTGATCAGTGTCATGCGGTCAATAGACTCGCAAGAGAAAAGCTTGAATCGACTGCAAATTGCGGAGCCTGTAAACAGCCCCTGTTGAATGGAGACGTAAATAATCTGGATCAGCAGCAACTGGACAGATTCCTCGCCAACAATGACCTGCCAGTGATCATAGATTTCTGGGCGCCATGGTGCGGGCCATGCAAAATGATGGCACCAGCGTTTGAAAAATCTGCTGCAGAATTAAAGAAACGTGTTCGATTCGCCAAAGTAAACACAGAAGAGCAACAGGCTATAGCTGCGCGTTTTGCCATTCGCAGCATTCCAACGCTGATCATCTTCAAACATGGGCGGGAAGTAAGTCGTCAATCTGGCGCAATGGATGCCACATCCCTTAAACGCTGGCTGGCATCTGCTTAAACACCTCTAAATATCAATCTCACCATGTGACCCGGCATCCAGGGGTTGTATGCAGTGTTGATGGACTGGAGCGAAGCGCCCTCTCATACTTATGTTATTCACCAGTTTTATTGAGAAAAGAGACTTCTAGCACGACACACCCATCGTCCGTTTTAAATGGCCCATGGATTTCGCCCGGAGGCCTGCTTGCATAGTGACCTGTTTCTAACCACATCTTAAAAGCAGCATCATACAAACGACCACTCACGATAAATATCTCTTCAGGGTATGCGTGGTTTTACCACCAAATGGCGTGGTGTCAGCATCAGGCATAAAGCGGGTTAAACGCGTGTATTCACCTGTTTCATCATCGACACTCAGCGTAAGCTCTTCGGCCATGCCTTCGAGTCCATCAACAGGCTGCCACTTGTCTAAGTTGTCAGGAGTTAATGCATTCCAGTAAGTCGTGGTTGTTTTAGCCATTTCTGCAGTTCCTTATTCGCCTAACGCCGCATTCACCGGCTTATCCGGTGTAATGCTTTGTTAAGGCTCTTCAACCATTTTTCGAATGAATTTCTTAATGACTCCCGGTGGTTTGTATACTCTGTCACGGATAGTCTCAATTTCGTTAATATATTTGATTGAATCTTCGCTCTCCATTCCCAAATTTTCGGCAAAATAATCTTTCAAATTGGCTTTGTAGTTGGTGTCCTTTTCTTCAAGCTTTATATTTGACTTTTTGTTTATAAACCATAAAAACCAAATATATAAAACAAACCCTACTGTAAAAGTTGTACCAACAATCCACTCATCCCTCGTGTTTTCACTGGCTGGTCGAAATTCGATACCTTTTTCATTGCTTATGGGTGTAATAGTTTCAGGTGCTGAACCAGAAAAAAGAAAGCTAGCCGTAAAGTAATTTCTAGCCTGATCACCAGACCGATTAATATAATCAATCAAAAATGCAATTTCGTTTTTATTACTAGGGACTCTCGAAATTGAACCTTTAGGATAATTTTCTGGGCCTTGCAGTGTGCTAGCAATTAGTTCAGTCCCGTCTTTATCCTCAACGGCAAATGAAACCTTGATCTTTCCTAGATGTTTTGTTCCTTTATTTATAAAGTGAACGTTATAAAGACTGAGTTTTTCTTTTGTGTCGTTATTTTTCCCGACTAGGACTTTGACCTCTTTTTTGAGTTCATCGCTTAGATCAAGTAGCTCAGACCCTCCGCGCGAATAATCCAAAAAATAGGTGCTCTCTGGAAGGTTAACGATACCTAGAGTCCAGGCCAGTAATACAGGGCCTAATGCTGCAATTATATATTTTATACTTCGCACGTACTCTCCTATGGTGCATTAACGCTCGGCTAAACGGCGCGAACGCGGTGAGCGTCCGGCGGAGTGAAACGGAGCGAATTTGAGCCGCTTGTTATAGGGCGACGTATACTAAGATATATCAACTTCGATGACATATATGGGAATTCTTTTGTCAGGATATTGGTACTTAGCAGCCAAGCGATCCTCTCTAATCAAGGTTCGATTGACCAGAGTTAGTTCTGCGCCAGAAGAAAATAACACTTCTTTTTCATTGCCCATCCTAGTGCCTTTTCGACGGTAAACGAAGACGTTTGTCTTGGCGCTCACTACCCGCAATACAAATAAATCTATCTGACCAGCATCGCATGCCTTTCCTCGCCATTCAGCATTTCTTAACGCCACTTGTGGACAAAAGCTGGTAGAAAATGGCTTGTTTAGTTTTATGCGTGCTGAGCTACTAGGCCATAATCCTCCATGAAAAAGAAATTGCCCATCAGAAAGGAGATTGGGATTTTTATTTATTTCGGAGTCTACATTGAACTGGTCGTAGTTAGGATACTCTTGTTGAAACCTCCTTATTGCATCTGGAGTTTTAGAAGGCATACATTGCCGCCAAACTTTATACTCAGAGCTGTTGTCTAGCTGCGAATCAATGTGATGCTCAAGAGCATTATCAACGCCATTTCTAGCCATATAGCAAGCAGCTTCAAAAGGGCTTGAAACTCTTGCCTCAAGTCTATCATTTACAAACGGGAGGAAATATCCATTTTTCTGATAGCAATCAAGATGTTCCTGTTGGGTCGGCTGTCTTGTTGACCACTTCTCATAAGGAGGCAAAAAATTATTAACTAAAGGAAGAATCATTTAATCACTCGAATATGAATGGTGGCGCTTAGCCCTATAACTATCCCAATAGGAGTAATCATTATTCCTCATTATTGACTCCTATAGGTGGACATGTTTTCCACTTTATCTCATATTAAAGGGCAAAAGAGGAAAGCCTTTCTTTTCCTCTCCAGTGTACATCTATTTCAGATTCACAAAACCAATCCCTATGAATCGATACCCTACATCTCCCAAAAAGCATTACATCATCAATATTGATGAGAAAACGCAATTATTTTGCAGAAATCGCATTTTTTTATATCTCGATCTCACCCTGCAAAAATTTCACTGCAGTTCCGGCGATAGCCACACGATCACCTTTAAGTTCACAAATGACTTCTCCACCACGGCTGGAGACCTGTTTGGCATGGAGTTTGGATCGGCCTAACTGCCCAGACCAATAGGGAGCTAACTGAGTGAATGCTGAACCGGTTACAGGATCTTCATCAATGCCGTAGTTGGGTGCAAAGAACCGACTGACAAAGTCATATTTCTCAGAAAGCGAGGTGATGATCACCCCTCTTCCATCCAGCTCTCGCAGCAGTTCAAGTTTGGGATCAGCGGTTAACACATCCTCTTCCAACTCATAGACAACAATATAATCTTCAGCTTTCAGGCAGATGACCGGTTCTACTCCAAAGGCGTGCAGAATCTCTTCAGGTGTTTCGCAGGGTTCTGGTGGCTGGGCAGGAAAATCCATGACCAGCAGCTCACCCTCACGACCAACATTGAGAATTCCGGAACGTGAATCAAAAGCAATATCATCACCTTCAAAACCAAGATACTCAAACAACACGAATGCTGCTGCCAGGGTGGCATGACCACATAGATCAACCTCAACGGTCGGGGTAAACCAACGGATATGGAAACCAGATTCTGTTGCAACAAAGAAGGCTGTTTCAGAGAGATTATTCTCTTCGGCGATTAGCTGCATCACACCTTCCGGCAACCAGAATGGCAGAGGACAGACTGCGGCAGGATTACCTTCAAAGGCCTGTTTCGCGAACGCATCAATTTGAAATACCGATAACTTCATACTCTCTCCTCAAACCAATACCTGACACAACTCAATCACAGACAACCTTACATATCAATGTGTTACCAGCCTTACTTCAAGCCAGTTCCCAGCCATGCATCGGATGAAAGTGATGTTGGTGTGTCGGGCATCTGTTCATGCAGATAATGCATCACCAACCACTGTTTCTCCGCCCATTCGGCTTTCGGCATGCTTTGTTTCATCATCATTATTGGCGCGCTACCTTTCACCATCGCATGCCAGAACTTCTTCACCGACTCTACTGGAAACTGCTTGGTCACCCGCTGTATCTGCACATCTTTAAACCCGGCATCTTTGAGCTCCTGTTCAAACAGCTCAGGATTCTCTAACGATTCGATCGCCATCTTCGGTTCCGGCAGCTCCGGTTTAATAATCTTAAGCGCTCCGAACATCAGCTGCATGGCAGGCGACTGATCTACCGCTGCCCAGCTGGAGACAGCAACCTTGCCGCCAGGTTTCAATGTACGATAGATCTCTGAGAACCCCTTGTGTCTATCCGGAAAAAACATCAGTCCAAACATTGAAAACGCAGCATCGAACACATCACCATCATAGGGCAACGCTTGGCCATCACCATGTTGTGTATGCACATGATCAAGACCACCATCTTTAATTTTCCGATCCAGCAAAGAGAGCATCTGTTCTGAAAAATCGATGGCATGCACCGATGCCACCCTGTCCGCCACCAACAGCGATAACGTGCCCGGCCCACAGGCAACATCGAGCACCTTGTCATCACCCTTCAGATCACTGATATCAATCGCCTCTGCTGAATATTGAGCAAGCATCGCCATGGTTGTTTCAGCATATCCTCCAGCCACCAGATCCCATGGTTCAGGTATGGCTAAAAAATCAGGCTTTTTACGCATCTTGCTCTCCTCTCTTCTTATCTCTTATCATATAGACTATCTCTGCCTTGCTGGCACGCAACAGACTATGTCTATTACGATCCCACTTAACTAGTTCGTGCCCCAGGGCACCCTCTCTGCCTTCAGCATTCACCTCGTACCCCAGGGCACCCTCTCTGCCTTCAGCATTCACCTCGTACCCCAGCCTTCGGCATTCACCTTGTCATACCCGGCTAGGTCGGGTATCCATAAAAGCGTTGAAAAACTGGATTCCCGCTTGCGTGGGAATGACGAAAAAAAGCTTAGATCAACTCACATCCCATCCATTTAAAGAATATGGCAAGTTATTGTTTCATAAATACACATTAGCACCTTCTAATTACTTATATGGGAGAGCGGTGCACTATCCCCTTTTCTTCATACCCAAGATGAACACACCGGCAATCACACATAGTGCACCAAGCATCTGCATCAATGATATGGTTTCATTTAACACCATCGCCGCAATCACAATGGTAACAACAGGCCCCAAAGCACCCACAATTGAAACTTGGATCGCACCGATGCGATAAATGGCCGATGCCAATAAAAAGGCCGGAATCACCGTAGAAAACACCGCCATGCAAAAGCCATACAGATAGACTTCAACAGGTTGCCTGAGATCAGATACTTCTCTCAACACTGAGAATTGAATCATGACAGCCAGACATGAGATGATCATAGCATAAGCGGTAAAGCGTCTGGCCCCTACTCTGGGGATCACTTCACCACTACCAACCAGAAACATGGAATAGCTTAACGTTGCGCCAAACACCAACAGAGAGCCATAGAAGGTAAACTCACCGGATATTTGTAGATCATGATACATGGCCAATGCAATGCCGATATACGATATCAACAAGGCAATCACGGCCTCTTTGGCAATGCGTTTACCAAAGAACAATGCGGATATCATCACCACAATGGTG
>Ga0316202_10003071_pt1 | contig 10362 bp, 8 predicted proteins | sample 3monrhotite_MG_FD_204934 | JGI IMG/M metagenome (GOLD analysis project Ga0316202, IMG submission 204934) | Microbial mat bacterial communities from mineral coupon in-situ incubated in ocean water Damariscotta River, Maine, United States -... | ecosystem: Environmental > Aquatic > Marine >...
CATTATTTGCCTGCCGAGGCGGTGAAGTATTTGTTCGACTCGCGCTATTGCCAAGCCGACAGCATGCAGGGCTTTGTCCTTGACCAATTTGGCCATTTGGCGGGCGGCGCGCGAATTATGGCGATGCATGACTGGATCGCGGCGAATTTCACTTACTCCCCTGGCGCATCCAACGCTTCGACCACTGCGGCCGACAGCTTTGCCGAGCGGCGCGGTGTTTGCCGCGATTATGCGCATGTGATGGTCACTCTGGCCCGGGCTAGCGGTATTCCGGCACGCTATGTCAGCTGTTTTGCACCGCAAGTAACTCCGCCCGATTTCCACGCCGTGGCCGAGGTGTTTTTGACCGATCCTGCCAATGCGAATGGCAATGACGAAGGAGGAGCATGGTATCTGGTCGATCCCACCGGAATGGCCAGTGCAGCCGATATTGCGATAATCGGCGTGGGGCGCGATGCCGCCGATGTCAGCTTTATGACCAGCTTCGGACCGAGCAACTTCCTGTCGAGCAAAGTCGCCGTTTCGCAAAGCTAAGCCTGACTGCAGACAATGATTTCGGCAATGAATACGCCAATGGTTACGGCAATGAATACGCCAATGAATACGATTGTCAGTGCCGATTGACAGGTGCGCCATTCTGCCCGCGCTGCTAGCGTAGTGCCTGTACCGCACAATTTGGGAGTATTGCGCGCATGAGTTTCACAGCTGACAGGCTGCTTCTGTTCGGAGCGACCGGCGATCTGGCGCAGCGTATGCTGTTGCCATCGCTGTGCGCGCTCCATGCAGATGAATTGCTGGAAGAGGACGTCACGATTGTCGCCACTGCGCGTTCGGATATGGACGATGCCGAATATCGCAATTTCGCGCGCGAGGCGTTGGAGAAATATTTGCCTGCGGACCGCCGCGGCAGGATGGCCGATTTTCTCAATCGGCTTTCTTACCAATCGCTCGATGCGACGAAGCTTGACGGGTTTGAGGGTCTAGCGGAGAAGGTTGGCGAGCCGAAACGCGGGTTGGCAATCTTCCTTTCCACCGCGCCCAGCCTGTTTGAACCGACGATCAAGGGCCTGCAACACGCCGGATTGGACGGCGAGAATGTGCGCATGTGCCTCGAGAAACCGCTTGGAACCGATCTTGGCTCGAGCTGCGAGATCAACGATGCGGTGGCTGCAGCCTTCCCTGAAGACCGGATATTCCGGATCGACCATTATCTGGGCAAGGAAACGGTCCAGAACCTGCTCGCATTGCGCTTTGCCAACATCATGTTCGAGCCGCTGTGGAACGCCAAACATATCGAGCACGTGCAGATCACAGTCGGCGAAACGGTCGGGCTGGAATCGCGCGTAGCCTATTACGATGATAGCGGCGCGCTGCGCGACATGGTTCAAAACCATATGCTCCAATTGCTCGCGCTGGTGGCAATGGAACCGCCGGGCAATTTCGATGCCACCGCTGTCCGCGATGAAAAAGTCAAAGTGCTGCGCACATTGCGCGATGTCGCCGAGGGCGAGACCGTGACCGGCCAATATCGTGCCGGCGCGATCAAGGGCGAGGCTGTGCCTGGCTATGATGACGAACTGGGCAAACAGAGCGACACCGAAACTTTCGTCGCGATCAAGGGACATGTCGACAATTGGCGCTGGAAGGGTGTGCCATTCTACCTGCGCACCGGCAAACGTCTGCCCGAGCGGGTGACCGAAATTGTAATCCAGTTCCGCGATGTGCCGCATTCGATCTTCGCCGGCAAAGGCGCGACGATGCGGCCCAACCGGCTGGTGATCGGCATCCAGCCGGAAGAGAACATCTCGCTCAGCCTGATGGCGAAAGTGCCCGGGCTCGACCGCGAGGGTATCCGTCTGCGCTCTGTGCCGCTCGATATCGCCATGCCCGATGCCTTCGTCGGCCAGCATCGCCGGATTGCCTACGAACGGCTGCTGCTCGATCTGGTTGAGGGCGATCAGACATTGTTCGTTCGCCGTGACGAGGTCGAGGCGCAATGGAACTGGATCGATGCAATGCGCGCCGGTTGGGCGGAGCATGGGCTAACGCCCAAAACCTACACCGCAGGAAGTTGGGGGCCGAGCGCAGCAATTGCTCTGGCCGAACGCGACGGAGTAAGCTGGCATGAGTGATCTTCACGACACGCTCCACCGCGTCACACAGCGGGTGATCGACAATTCGCGCGACTCCCGTGCGGCCTATCTCGACCTGATCAAACGCGAGATCGACAACCAGCCCGATCGCAATCAGGTTAGCTGTTCCAACCTCGCGCATGCCTATGCCGGGGCGGAGGAAGACCAGGCTGCGCTGATGGCGCATCGCGGGCCCAATATCGGGATTGTCAGCGCTTACAATGATATGCTCAGCGCGCATCAACCTTACGGCCGCTATCCGGAGCGGCTGAAAATCTACGCCCGCGAGATCGGCGCAACCGCGCAAGTCGCCGGTGCTACCCCGGCAATGTGCGACGGGGTGACGCAGGGTGAAACGGGAATGGAGCTGTCGCTGTTCAGCCGCGACGTTATCGCTTTAAGCACGGGCGTAGCGCTCAGCCATGCAATGTATGACGGCGCGCTGATGCTGGGGATTTGCGACAAGATCGTGCCCGGCTTGCTGATCGGTGCGCTTCGCTATGGTCATATCCCGACCATCTTCGTGCCCAGCGGCCCGATGCCGAGCGGCATTTCGAACAAGCAAAAGCAGCAAACGCGCCAACTCTATGCCGAGGGCAAGGCAACCCGCGCTGAGCTGTTGGAAAGCGAATTGGGAAGCTATCACTCGCCGGGCACCTGCACATTTTACGGCACTGCCAATTCCAACCAGATGATGATGGAGATGATGGGCCTGCACATTCCCGGTGCTGCCTTCATCCAGCCGGGCACCAAATTGCGTCAGGCTCTGGACCGCGAGGCGATCCACCGCGTTGCTGCTATCGGCGCGGAAGGCAATGATTATCGTCCAATCGGCCATTGCGTCGACGAGAAAGCGATCATCAACGCCGCAGTCGGCCTGCTCGCAACCGGCGGCTCGACCAACCATGCGATCCATATTCCGGCGATGGCGCGTGCCGCAGGCGTGCAGTTCGATTGGAACGATTTGTCGGAATTGTCGGCAGTGGTCCCGCTCCTCGCAAGCGTCTATCCCAATGGTGCAGGCGACGTGAACCATTTCCACGATGCTGGCGGTATGGGCTATGTGATCGGCGAACTGCTAGATGCAGGCCTTGCACATCAGGACGTTCTTACCGTCGGTGACAGCGATCTGGCTCGTTATGCCGAGGAACCCGGCCTTGAGGGCGATGCGCTAACTTGGCGCGAAGTCGGCCCGTCCGGTGACGAGACCATGCTGCGACCCGCCACGGATCCCTTCCAGAATGATGGCGGAATGAAGCTGGTCGAAGGCAATCTGGGCCGTGCCTGCTTCAAGACCAGCGCCGTTACCGAGGATCGTTACACGGTCGAAGCCCCGTGCCGAGTTTTCGAGGAGCAATCCGACGTGACCGCTGCGTTTAAGGCCGGCGAGCTGGACTGCGATGTGGTGGTTGTGGTGCGGTTCCAAGGGCCGCGCTCGAACGGCATGCCCGAATTGCATTCGCTGACACCGCCGCTCGCCGTTTTGCAGGAACGTGGCTACCGTGTTGCCTTGGTCACCGATGGCAGGATGTCGGGCGCGAGCGGAAAAGTCCCGGCTGCGATCCACTGCACGCCGGAAGCGCTTGGCGGAGGCCCGCTGAGCAAACTGCGCGACGGCGACATTGTCAAACTCTGCGCGAAGAGCGGAGAACTTTCGACAACCGCCGATCTCGCCTCGCGCGAAGCTGCGGCCGACCATCCCCATACCGAAGGCTTCGGGCGCGAGCTTTTCGCAATGTTCAGAGCGCAAGCTGACAGCGCAGAACGCGGCGGATCGGCAATGTTGGCGCAGGCTGGACTGTGACTATGGAACTCGTCGCGGTCGATATTGGCGGCACGCATGCGCGCTTTGCCATAGCAACCATCGCTGATGATGGTGCAATCACGCTCGGCGAACCACAGACGCTGCACACCTTAGATCACGCGAGCTTTCAAACCGCTTGGGAGGATTTTCGTGCAAGGCAAGGCGGCTCCTTGCCAAACGCCGTATCGCTGGCACTGGCCGCGCCTGTAAACGAGGACGTGATCCAACTCACCAACAACCCTTGGATCATCCGGCCGCCGCTGGTTCAGGAAAAGCTTGGCGTCGAACGCTTCACCATCGTCAATGATTTCGCAGCCGTTGCGCACGCCGTAGCGCGTGTGAGCGACGACAATTTCCTCCATCTCGCGGGTCCGGATGAGCCGCTTGCCAAAGCTGGCACATTGAGCGTCCTGGGTCCGGGCACTGGCCTGGGCGTTGCGCACCTTCACCGTGACGGCCGGGGTGGTTATCGCGTCCTGGCGACCGAAGGCGGCCATGCAGATTTTGCGCCGCTCGACAGTATTGAAGACACAATCCTCGCTCGGCTGCGCAAACGCCATACGCGCGTTTCGGTCGAGCGTGTCGTGTCAGGGCCTGCGATCGTCGATATTTATCAAACGCTCGCCGCAATCGAGCACAAAGCGGTACCCGAAATTGACGATATCGAGATCTGGACCAAGGGCGTTAGCGGCGAAGACAGCCTTGCGGCCGCAGCGGTTGACCGTTTCTGCCTCTCGCTCGGCAGCGTTGCCGGCGATATCGCGCTGATCCAGGGCGGCTTCGGCGGTGTCGTGATCGCGGGCGGGCTTGGATACCGTATCCGCGAAACCTTGCTCGCATCCGGCTTTGCCCAGCGCTTTACAATGAAGGGCCGCTACGAGGGCCTGATGGCCAACATCCCAGTCAAATTGATAACCCATCCACAACCTGGCCTGTTCGGCGCGGTTGCAGCCTTTTCAGCCCAACATCTGAATCCAACTGGAGAATTTTCGTGAGTGATATTGAAACCTTGATGCGCACCGCGCCCGTTATCCCGGTGATCGTAATCGAGGATATCGACCACGCGGTGCCGCTTGCCGAAGCGCTTGTCGCGGGCGGATTGCGCTGCCTCGAGGTAACCTTGCGCACACAGCCCGCACTTGAGGCTATCTCGGCGATGAAACAAGTTCCCGGGGCGATTGTCGGCGCTGGCACGGTCACGAATGAAGAAGAACTGGAAGATGCGCTTGAAGCCGGCAGCGAATTCATCGTCTCCCCCGGCCTGACCGATCCGCTCGGCAAGGCAGCAATCCGGCACGGCGTTCCCTTCCTGCCAGGCATTGCCAATTCGGGCGATATCATGCGCGGGCTTGATCTGGGGTTGACCCATTTCAAATTCTTCCCGGCGATGGCCGCAGGCGGCCTACCCGCTCTCAAAGCGCTTTCAGCACCGTTCGGCCAGTGCCGCTTCTGCCCGACGGGCGGTATCAGCCCGGCCAATGTCGAGGAATGGCTCGCATTCGACAAAGTCCTATGCGTGGGCGGCAGCTGGGTGGCACCAAAGGGCGCGCCTGACAAAGCCGTGATTGAGAAGTTAGCCCGCGAAGCAATGGCACTGGCAACATGAAGACGGTCGCCGATCTCACTCAGCGCCTGAGCGAATTGCATCAGCAAACTCGCGAGACTCCGTTGTTCAATCCGGTGTTTCAACTTTCGCTCGATCTGTCGCGCAAACTCGAAGCGAACGAGATTTCGCTCGACGATATTGAAAGCCTTATCGCCGAGCTTGAATGCACCTCTTTGAAGAGCCGTGCGACCCGGCTGCGGCGCAATGTCGGTCCCGTATCGGTGGCAGCAAACAGTACCCAGCTGGACGACTATTGCGAGAAATCGGACTTTGAAACGTTCAAGGCCCAGTGGGAAAACCCCGGCCTGCATGCGGTGTTTACCGCTCATCCGACATTCCTTCTCACGCCGGAGCAAAGCGATGCGGTTGCACAGTCGGCCAGCAGTGAGGCCGACATCAATGATGACGCTTGCGTTGCGACGACCGAGCGGCCCGACATAACGCTCGACTTCGAGCATGGCAGGGCAATGCGGGCGATCGCTCATGCGCAGGACGCCCGCGACTCGATCGTCTCGCAGGCGCTGGCCGGTGCACAGAATTCCTGGCCATCTGAATGGCACAATGCGCGGCCTCTACCCATCCGCTTTGCCAGCTGGATCGGCTATGACATGGATGGCCGGACCGACATCAAATGGTATGATTCAATCGGTTTCCGCCTTTCCGAAAAGGCCGAGCGGCTTGATCGCTATGTTGCATCGCTGGAATCGGTCGACGGAGAGCATCCGCTGCTCGAAACGCTGCGCAATGCAGCGTCCTATTCGCACGAGCGGACCACAGATTTCCGCGCTGAACTGTCCGACCCCGCCGATCTATCAGCGGCGGCCAACCGTCTGACAGCAGACCATCCGCACAAGATCCTCTCGCTCAACCCGATGATCGAGTTGCTCGAAGCCGAAGCGCAAGGCTGCGATGGCGAACGCGCTATCGGGTTGAAAACGCTCGCTGCGGCAATGCGCGCTGACGGCCTGGGTATGGGTTGGATTCACTTCCGGGTGAATTCCAGCCAGCTACACAACGCCATCCGCCGCCGGATCGATCCGGACAACACACTCGACTTGGGAAGCAAGGGTGCGATGGCGACATTGCGCGAGCTTCTCGAACAGGTTGAGCCATTGCGGACCAATTTTGCCGCTCTGGCCATCGAGAGCAGCACAGCGATCCGCCAGTTTCTGGCGATGGCGCAGATACTCCATCATATTGATGGCGATGCACCGATCCGGATGCTGATTGCCGAGTGCGAGCAGCCCTCGACAATCCTCGCCGCGCTGTATTTTGCCAAGCTTTTCGGGGTCGAAGACAAGGTCGATGTCTCGCCGCTGTTTGAAACCGAAACCGCGCTAGAACATGGTGGCCGTTTCCTTGACGCTTTGCTGGCGGAGCCGATCTACCAGACATATGCGCGCAAACGTGGCCGTGTCGCGATACAGACGGGCTTCTCCGATGCCGGACGTTTCGTCGGGCAGATTCCCGCAAGCCTCGCGATCGAGCGGCTCCAGGGGCGTCTTGCGCAAGCAATGGCGGCCAATGAGCTGACCGATGTCGCGGCGCTTATTTTCAACACGCATGGCGAAAGCATGGGCCGCGGCGCGCATCCGGGAGGTTTTGCCGACCGGCTCGCATGGCCGCTCAGTCCGTGGACTCGGCGCCGCTTTGTTCGCGCGGGGATCCGGCTTGAACCCGAAGTCAGTTTTCAGGGCGGAGACGGCTATCTGCATTTCGCCACACCCGAATTGGCGCTGGCGACGCTCACCCGGATTGCGACGCTCAATCCGTCGGCAACCGACCCCGATGCGCCTACCGACCAATTCTATCGCCGCACCGATCTGAGCCTCGATTTTTACCGCGCGGTTCGCAAGCATCAGCGTGACCATCTCGAAAGCCAGACCTACAGCCGCGCGCTTACTGCCTTTGGTCTCGGTCTGCTCAATTCAACAGGCAGCCGCGTTTCGCGCCGCCAATCTGACTTGAATGCGGATCGGGATATGAATTTGCGGCAGATCCGTGCGATCCCTCACAATGCGATCCTGCAGCAGCTTGGCTATCCGGTGAATGTCATCTCGGGCATCGGCAGCGCTGCCGATGGCAATTATGAGGACATCGCCGCTTTGCTGCAGGACAGCGAACGCGGGCGGCAGCTTGTAAGACTTGTTCGCGCCTCCAATGCTCTTGCCAGCATTAAGTCTGTCGCGGCGTTTGGCGAGTTGTTCAACAGTGCCTATTGGGCCAGCCGGCCCTATCGCGGCACCGAAACGCATCTGTCCGATGCCTGCGAAATCCTTGCCGAATACCTTACCAAAGATGACCGCACAGGCGTGTTCCGCAGGCTGGCATCGCGGTTGCGGGTCGATGCGTTGAAATTGCATCGATTGCTTGCGCTGATCCCCAATGAGGCACCGCTTCCCGACCGCGAAAACATCCGCCGTTCTATCGGCGCATTGCAGGCTCTAAGGCTTACTCTGTTCCAGCATATGTTCATCAAGGCCGTTTCGATTCCAACCTTCAGCCGCGCAAATGATATCAGCCGCGACGACGTACTGGAGATGGTCTTTACCTTGCGTGTCGACGACGCGCTCGCGCAGCTCCGGCGCGCCTATCCAACGAGCTTTCCGGGCTTGGACGATTTCAGCATCGAAGAGCCAAGCGATTATCCCGATGGCGACGGCAAGGGCTACGCCCAGATCCAGCGCGATTACATCGATCCGCTAGACCGTGCCTACCGGCTGAGTCTGCGTGTCGGCACGGCGATTGCCAATGAGTTCGGCGCGCATGGCTGATCCTGCTTAAGGGAACTGGAGCGTCTCGCAACGGGACAGCAGGCTCCTTTGCACCCGGGATGGTATGGAAAAATTAGGGCATTTTGGCTATTCATGGGGTCATGAACCCGGTGATCAAATGGATAGGCGGCGCGACCGCAGTGGTGGCCTTGGCGCTTGGCGGTGCGACATTGGCCAGTGGAATGCTGGCGGATCAGCCTGACGAAACCGTATCGCTCGAAGAGGCGATTCCGGTGGATGCAGACGCTCTCGGCAGTCAGGTCGATCCCGAATTCATATCCCGACCGGTCGTCCAACCAGTCCCCGATCCCAGGTCAGAACCCAAGGACGAAAAGTTTGTAATCAAACGGATTCTCCCGATCGACGGGCCGATCAAATATGGCGAATGGCATTGGGACGACAAAGACATTCCCAAAGGTCCGCTGGTGATGACGGTCGATCTCGATGCGCGCGTGATCTCGGTTTTCCAAGGCGGCTACGAGATTGGTGCGGCTGCGGTTCTGCTGGGTACGGACAAGCACCCCACACCTCTAGGCACATTCCCGATCCGCTACAAAATGCGGCACAATGTCTCGGAAAAATACAACAATGCACCGATGCCCTATTCCATGTTTCTAACCTCGGACGGCATTGCGCTGCATGGCTCGCAGGTCGAAAATGGCTATGCCAGCCACGGCTGTGTCGGAATGCCCGACGATTTCGCCGCCAAAGTGTTCGCAATCGCCAAGAAGGGCGACAAGGTGATCATTACCAAGGGCAAGCGCATCGGTATGGGCGACGCGATTATCTGATTTCTGACTAGCCTGTTTTGCGTGGCGGTTCGGGCTCGAACCGCCATACGTCCCCGACGACTTTCACAAGAATCCCGGCGAGGTTCCCGCCCTCACCTTTTGCCAGCCGATCGAGCAAGCGAGCGATGGCATTGCCGCGCGCATCACCGCCCAGTTCAGCTATCAAGCGCTCTGTGACCCGCAGACGGATCGTATTGGGATAAGCCGGCTTGCTTGGCCGATAGACATAGGACTTACCAACCCGCTTAACCCGCTCGTCCCATTCGTGCTGGACCAACCGATCGACAATGGCTTCAGCGTCGGCCAGATGCGCTGCGCTGCGCGCAATCGCGGCTCTATCAAGCCAGTCGGCTTCCGCGAGCCGTTTGCGCATCCTCGAACGGTCAAACCGATCATCTTCATTAGAGGGATCTCGTGCAGGTTCGATCCCGGCATCGCGAACAATTTTTTCCAGCTCCGATTTTCGCCAATCGAGCAAAGGTCGATGCAAATGCCCTCCCCAACCTGGAATTCGCTCGAACCGCCGGATGCCCGCAAGCCCACCCAATCCGCTTCCACGATTGAGCCGCATCAGGAACGTCTCGGCCTGATCATCCGCGTGATGCGCGGTCAGAACCGCTTCGACATTGACCTCGTCATGCCACCGGCCCAGCGCCTCATATCGCGCTGCGCGCGCGGCACTCTGAAGGTTTCCCGCACCCAATTCGACTTTGATGACAGAATGGGGGACGTTTAGTCCCCGGCAAACGCCCTCGACCATTTTTGCCTCATCCGCGTTCGCCTGGCGCAGGCCGTGATCAATGGTCGCCGCAGCAATCAAACCTGGAGAAGCAGCGTTTGCAAGAAGCAGAAGCGCCAGGCTGTCAGGCCCGCCTGAAACAGCAACCCCAAGACGCTTGTGGCCTAGGCCGCAGTCTTCAAGACCCGCTCTGAAACGCTCGACTAAATCAGGATCAAGCGCGCCAATTCTCTCAGGGATATCAATTGCAATCAACCTTGCCCAGATTGCTCTGGTATTGATCGCCCAACCGTCCCGAAGCGAGTGCGGGGTAATTGTCGCCAAATTCGGACAAAGCGATGCAGGCGCGATTGTTGTCATCCAGCGCGATCATCGTTTCCGCCAGATAGAGCAGGCTATCGGGCGCGCGCGCATCCTGTTTGTTTGCTTGGTAGTTGCGCAGGAACCAAGGTGCAGCTTCGTTGGGCTTGTCATCGTCAAGATAAGCCCGGCCAAGAAGATTGCGGCCATAGGTTG
>Ga0316202_10003072_pt1 | contig 10359 bp, 7 predicted proteins | sample 3monrhotite_MG_FD_204934 | JGI IMG/M metagenome (GOLD analysis project Ga0316202, IMG submission 204934) | Microbial mat bacterial communities from mineral coupon in-situ incubated in ocean water Damariscotta River, Maine, United States -... | ecosystem: Environmental > Aquatic > Marine >...
TAAACGCATGTTATCGAGTATGACGCCGACCTTTGTGATTGGCCCGAAACGCACGTTGATTGTAGGTACACCCGGCGGTTCGCGCATTATCAGTATGGTGATACTGGCATCTACGGGATTTATGCTGGATGAGGCTGCTCCTCAGCAGTGGGTGGATGCACCACGTTATCATCACCAGTTTTTACCCGATGTGGTGCAATATGAGCAGGGTGCTTTTTCACCAGGAATTGAAGTATCTTTAAAGCAGCGCGGTCATCAGCTCAAAGGCATGAACAGACAATACGGCAATATGCACGCTATCTTATGGCAACGGCAGAGTGGTAAGCTCATCGGTATTGCCGACCATCGTGGTGAAGGGAATGCAGGTTCAATGAGTAAATAGCTAGCAGTTAAATAGAGGGGTGGGGCATCATGACAGAATTGGCAACATGGAATGAAAGATTCGGCATCACAGGGCAGGTCGAGTTTGTTCAAGGTCAGGGTGATATGCCAGTTGTGGTGATTGCGAATGATTTGGCTCAGGCCTCCATTGCTTTGCAGGGCGCACACGTTTTGGATTTTCAGACAGCAGGTGAATCGCCCCTGATCTGGATGAGTGAAGATGTTGTGCATGCGCCCGGTAAATCCCTGCGTGGTGGTATCCCTATCTGCTGGCCCTGGTTTGGCCCACATACAGCAGATGAGAGCATGCCAGCGCATGGTTTTGCGCGAACAAACAACTGGAAACCGATTACCTCAAAAGCCAATAATGATGGCAGCACGTTGGTAACGTTTGAGCTGATACAAAAAGAGAAAACCAAAGCGCTCTGTTCACATCCTTTGAATGTGCAACTGCATGTCACGGTAGGTGCACATCTGCATCTGGCACTTGAAACCACCAATCTGGGCGATACCCCATTTACCCTTGGCCAGGCTCTGCACACCTATTTCCAGGTTGGCGATGTGAGAGAAACCTCGATTGAAGGATTTGATGGGGGCGAATACATCGATAAAGTGAAATCAGCTGGTGATTATGGTGTTCACAAGATTCAACAGGGGGTTATAAAAGTTGAATCCGAAGTGGATCGTATCTACTTGAACAGCGGTAATCGTTGTGAAATCGTTGACCCGGTCATGCAGCGCAAAATTATTATTAGCAGTGAAGGCAGTGCCTCTACCGTGATCTGGAATCCATGGATAGATATCGCCAATCAGATGGGTGATCTCGGCCTTGATGGTTATCTGAATATGCTCTGTGTCGAAACCAGCAATGCCGCTGATGATGTGATCGAACTTGCAGCAGGTGCTACGCACCGTTTGGTGGCGGATTACTCCAGCCAAGCTTTGTAGTTGATTGTGTGGCCTCTGCGCTAGCCATGATTTATAGGGCTTATGCTTCAGGCCTTGAATGTTAAACCTTCACAAGTTGAATGCATTTGCGTTATAGTTTTTCAATGAAACCAATACTTAACAGGCCGCCATGCAACCATATGGTTGGAGAGAGTGTGTTGTTATGGATTTAAATAAGTTGCAAAAATTGACACTTAGATCTGAACAGCTGGAAGCTCTTCTTGCACCAACGGTTGCAGTATCCATCGCGCATATTGTTGCGGCAGCTGTCATTCTGCTGTTGTCCGAATGGGATGCCGTAGCGAACTCAGAAGGTCTCCTTATTTGCTTCGGTTCCATCTGTGTTGCATCTCTTGGGAGGGGGGGTCTCTACTTTTCATATAGAAAGAAGAGCCCTGAAGGGAGTGAGAAAGCTAGCTGGGAGAAAAGGTTTCTTTATGCCACGGTTTTACTCGCTACTTGCTGGTCACTGACCTCTGTTTGGGTATTTCAAGCTACCGATGAAAAGCATCAGTTCATCATGGTTCTGGCTATTGTTGGCATTGCATCACTAAGCGCATTGAGTTTTGCGCCGATTAAATCTTTTTACCGCCTTACTATTCCAATAACACTTTTTCCAACAACGGTATTGGTTGTTTTAAGCGGTTCTCACGATACAAGTGCTGTGGGGGTGTTGATCTTTATGTTTATGTTGGCCCTTCTTATTGGTAGTGAGCGTAATCATAAAAATATTGAACATAATATCATGCTCCGGTTGGAGAGTGTCGAACGGGAAGAAGATGTTAAGCGTTTTCGCATGGCCCTGGATAGCTCGGCAGATTCAGTTTATATCATTGATCCAGAGAGGATGCGTTTTCTTGACCTTAATGAGACTGCATATACAAGCCTCGGTTATACAAAAGAAGAGATGCTGGGCATGGGGCCTCAGGATATTAAGGCTCTTATCTCAACCGATGCATTGAAAAATATTTTCGCAGGGCTTTTCGAACAAGGCAGGATAGACATGCTTGAAACAGTGCATGCTCGAAAAGATGGTGCGGAAATTCCGGTAGAAATATTCTTGCGTGCAGCAGAGGACAATGCTCAAAAGAAAATAATTATAGCTTCCGTTCGTGATATTTCGGAGCGCAACAAGCATGAAGAGCGGATTCAGATGTTATCCAAAGCACTTGAGGCATCTGCGGAGGCAGTAATAATCACCAATACAAAAGGTGTGATCGAGTATGTGAATCCGGCATTTTCCGAGATTACGGGCTACTCATATGATGAGGCTATTGGCGAAACCCCGTCTATGCTCAAAAGTTCGGCTCAGGACTCAGCCGTCTATCAAGAGTTATGGGAGAGTATTTCCCAAGGGAATATCTGGTCCGGGGCATTGGTGGATAGAAAAAAAGATGGCAGTTTTTATCATGTCTTGATGTCGGTTTCTCCGGTGTTTAACCATGAAGGGGAGATTACCAATTATATAGCTAATCAGCGGGATGTTACGGAATATAAGCATTTGGAAGAGCAGTTCCGTCAAGCTCAGAAAATGGAAGCTCTCGGCACCCTGGTGGGGGGCATTGCTCATGACTTCAATAATATGCTCGCTGCGATCACTGGCAATGTATACCTGGCCAAGAGGCTTGTTCGTGATGATGAGGCGAAGCTGACAGGGCACATTGAAACAATTCATACGATTAGTTTACGTGCGGCAGAGATGATTAAGCAGATGCTAAGTTTCTCAAGAAGACGCGAAATTGAGCAGCAAAAATTTTCATTCAAGAAATTTATGGAAGAGGGCTTTGAATTTACGCAAAAGACCATGCCTGAAAATATCGAACATATATGCATGCCATGTGAAGAAGATATGATTATTAATGGTGATCCCAATCTATTACAACAAGCATTGATGAATCTATTGAACAATGCCCGTGATGCGGTCGAAGAGGTCTCGCAGCCTAAAATTATTTGCAGCCTTTCTTCATATGCTGCAACTGCTGCTTTCATCAAGAGGCACTCTGAGCTTAATGCGCATAAGTTTGCTAAATTAACAGTAGAAGATAATGGGTGTGGGATAGAAAAAGAACGCATTGAAAAAATATTTGACCCGTTTTTCACAACCAAAGGTGTTGGTAAGGGTACAGGGCTGGGTTTGGCCATGACGTTTGGAGCCATTCAGAGCCATGGCGGGGTTGTTGAAGTGGATAGTGAGGTCGGCCGGGGTACATCGTTTCATATTTATCTACCCGTTGTTGATCAGGGCGCAGATGCTCAACCAGAGATTGACGCAATCGTTATTCCCGGGGAGGGAGAAACTGTTTTATTGATAGACGATGATGAGGGCGTCCGAAGCACAACCAACCATATTCTTTCATGCCTGAATTATAATGTGATAGAAGCCGTGGATGGATTGGATGGGCTCACTCTCTTTAGATCCGGTAAAAATAACATCGATCTTGTTCTTACCGATGTGGTGATGCCGAAGATGGGCGGAGTGGAGCTGGCTAACTCCATTCGCATGAGTGGATCAAAAACCCCCATTGTTTTTATGACTGGATATGATGAAGATACTTTGAGCCAAAAGGATGAATTGCAAAAAGGCTCTATGATGATTCAAAAGCCATTTTCAGTTGATGAACTCAGTCAGATCATACGCAAAATGATTCATCACTCCTAAAACCTCACCATAGACTGGTATGGCTGTTAAGCCGTGGTTTTGAGCGTTCTGCATGATCTCCCAATGTATGTATCAGTTTCAGCGTTGAACGAAAATCTGGCCTTCAGGTGGGATTTCGACGGTTAAATCTTCGAATACTTGCACCTGACAACCGAGGCGCGAATTGGGAAGTACATTATCGGCGGAATCAAGCATGTCATCCTCATCCCCGGAAGGGGCGTTTGTTCGATTGGCTCCGGCCTGGAGATAGATATGGCATGTGCTGCACGATAGATTCCCATCACAGGAGTGGTCGAGATCGATGTCATGTTCGAGTGCGGCTTCGAGTACGGTTGTGCCCGGTTTTACTGTTACTTTACGTCCGGAAGGCAAAAAAGTCAGTTCAGGCCCCTCTATTTTTGGCTTAAATGGATTCCACATAAACACCTCATAAACAGTCGTAACTGCCAATATTCCAATTCGATCGATTCAAAATAGATAAGCACATTTGATGCCAGTCAGATGCCCATAAGCGAGTAGTTAAAAAAAACAAGAGCAGGTTTTAACCGAGCCTATTGCTCGAATGATTCATGCTTTGCGGGAGCCGTTTTCCGATCTATCAAGACAATCGGAGCGTTAGTCTGTTAATAAATAAATTGTCCCCTTATTTCTTTGCATCTCTTCGTATAAAGTCCGCCGAATATTTTTGCTTCAAGGGTGTTCAAAACATTATAATTAACGAGCGACACCTTCATCTCTTTCCAACATGGTTGTAAAACAAATGAATGATAAAACGATAGCTACCCACAACGGTAATTTTCATGCAGATGATGTTTTCAGTGTCGCTGCAATTGGGATCATATGCCCCTCTTTTACGCTGATTCGCACCCGTGATGCAGAGCTGATCGCCAAGGCAGATATTGTCATTGATGTAGGTGGCGAATATGACCCGGAGAGTGACCGTTTTGATCATCATCAGCGTGGTGGTGCAGGTGAGCGCGAGAATGGTATTCCTTACTCCTCATTTGGAATCATCTGGAAAAAATATGGCGTAGAGATATGTCAGGGAAATCAGGACGTTGCCAATGCTGTCGATGCCGGGCTCGTATCAACGATTGATGCCATCGATTGTGGTCATGTCGAAGGTGTTGCTCAGGGCATCAGCCTTAGCCAAACAATTGGAATGTTTAACCCTACCTGGGAAGAAGATAGTCACTGTGATGCCTGTTTTGATGAAGCGGTTGCTTTTGCATCGCGCGTGTTAACACGATTCATTGCAGCAGCTTCCGGCGGCATAAGTGCCAAAGCCATTGTGGCCAAAGCGATTGATGATGCGGCTGATCCAAGGGTGATTGTATTGGAAAAATATACCCCGTGGAAAAGAACTGTTTTTAACCTCTCTGAAGAGGCTCTGTATGTGGTTTACCCATCGCAGACGGGCGAATGGCGCATTCAAACTGTACCAGCTGAGCTCGGTTCATTTGAAGACAGAAAATCGCTGCCTGCAGCTTGGGCTGGTCTGTCCGGTAAAGAGCTTCAAGAAGTGAGTGGCATTGAAGATGCCATGTTCTGCCATAATGGTCTGTTTATTGCAGGTTCAGAATCATTTGAAAGCACCATGAAAATGGCATCTATCGCAGTTAAAGAAGAATTGTAACTATTCAGAACCTTTCACCACAGAGTACGCAGAGTACGCAGAGGACACAGAGGAAGAAAAAAAATTATAGAGGGACTGAAATTCTCATGTGGGGAAATTGAAAGGTTTCAATGTGGGATCATTATCAACACAGGTTTATTCATCATTCCCGGCGAAGTAGGCTATTCTGTAATTCATCATGTTACCTTGTGTCTTTACCTTCCTCCGTGTCCTCTGTGGTGAATAATTTACGTTTTTTCCTGTTCTCGGTTCATCTGTTTTTTAGTTTTGCTGGTGGCCTGCGCGGTGAATGGATCATCCGGCCAGTAGTGGCGTTTGTATTTTCCACGCAGCTCTTTTTTTACTTCGTGATAGGTGGTGTTCCAGAAGCTGTTCAGATCTTGCGTGACCTGCATGGGTTTACGCGCGGGTGATAAGAGATGCATCATCAGTTTGCACTGCCCGTTTAACAGCGTGGGCGTATCAAACAGGCCAAATAGTTCCTGGAGCCTGACGGCAAGGACCGGTTGCTCCGGATCGGAGTAATCAATGCTTACTGAGGAGCCGCTGGGTACGCTGATGCGCTCTGGCGCTAACTGCTTGATCAGTTGCTGTTGTTGCCAGCTGAGCTGATTTAAAAGCAGGTTATAGAGATCGAGTTTACAGCACTGCTTGAGGCTGTTTTCATTGTTTAAGTGCGGTTGCAACCATGCATCCAGTGTGTCGCTCAGATGATCTTCTGAAAAATCTGGCAGCGACTGATCAGCAATGCATTTTTTTAAGACTGCGCTGTGATCAAGGTGATGATGAATAAATTGCACACGTTGTTTGAGGCTCTCGGCCTTAGCACTCCAGTTCAGGCACTCCAGTCCCCTCTCTCTGATGGCCTGCATCAGGCACTGCTGCACGGCCTCTCTGCTTTCGCTGTGATGAATGATGGATTCCTGCAATACTATTTTTCCAATGCTGCTGGTCTGCTTGACCTCAACACGTTGGGCGCTCTGATTCCATTCCACGCGTTCTTCGTGCTGAATATTATCCATGAAATATTCCTGCAACTGTTCAGCACTAATATCTGCCGCCAGATAGATAGACGCTTCACCCCTATTGCTATCAAAATTGGCATCAAGGTTAGCGACCACAAGATATTCATGCAGATGATGCTGTAAAAAGTGAGGGATAACCGCACCTTTACCGTTGCTGAGTAGATAACGTGCTTCATTACCGTTGCGCCGTTTGGCAATTCTGTCTGGGTAGGCATAGGCCAGCAGTACACCGCTAACACTGTTGTCCGGTCTATCTTTTTTTCGTGTGGTTTTGCTGCACTGTTTCAGGCGCTTAAAAAAATCATCGGCAGTTTGTGTTATGCGTTTGCATTGCTGGTGATCGATGCCGGGATGGTTTGATCCTCCATGCGCAAGAATATTAATCCGATCATGAATGTCGGCAGATTTGTCAGCCCGGCCCTGAAACAGATCTTTCTCTGTGAGCAGGCTGGCGATCAGACAGGCGTGATAAGCCTGATGAAGTGTAATTGCTGATAACATCATGTGCGCCAGACGTGGATGTGTACCCAGCCTTAACATGTCGCGTCCGTGGTTTGTGATGTTGCCGAGCTCATCGATAGCGCCGAGTTGTTGCAATAGTGTTTTTGCCTGCTCTACGGCACCGTGAGGAGGTGTATCCATCCACTGCAATTCATCAGCATTGGTCACGCCCCAGTTGGCCAGTTCCAGCACCAGCGATGAGAGATCGCTGTGCAGAATCTCAGGCGATGCATGTTTGGCTAAACGTGGCTGTTGCGGGGCACTCCACATGCGGTAGCAGATACCTGCGGAGAGCCTTCCGGCGCGGCCACTGCGTTGCACAGCTGAGTCTTGTGAAATGGAGCGGGTATTAAGGCGGTTCATGCCCGAAGCAGGGCTGTAATCCATCATGCGCTCAAGCCCTGAATCAATCACACAGCTAATACCTTCAATGGTGATACTGGTTTCTGCGATATTGGTGGCCAGAACAATTTTGCGCATGGCCTTTTCGTTGGATGCTGCGATAGCCAAATCCTGCTGCATCTTGTTTAAGCTGCCATGCAGCGGTGCAATGATTATGTTCTTGATCGAATCGTGATCAAGGATCTGTTTGATCTGTCTGGAGAGTTGGTTGATCTCTTTGACACCTGGCAGAAATATCAGGCAGTTGCCCTCGTGTTCATGGATGAATGTTTTGACCGTGTTAGTCAGGTTTATCATCAGTTGCTGTTGGGGATTGATGTTGTGCTGACGGGTAACGTTATCGAGATATCTGTTATCGACAGGGAAACTGCGCCCTTCGCTCTGAATGATCGGTGCGTTACCCAGCAGGGTAGCCACAGCATTGGTATTGAGCGTTGCCGACATCACCAGGATTTTCAGATCTTCGCGTAACACATCCTGACTTTGCAGAGAGAGTGCGAGGGAGAGATCGGCATGCAGGCTGCGTTCGTGAAATTCATCAAAAATAACCAGCGCCGTGTTTTGAAGTTCCGGGTCAGCCTGTAGTTTGCGCGTTAAAATACCTTCGGTGACCACGAGTATCTTTGTCTTATCGCTAAAGCAGTTGTCCTGACGAATCTGGTAACCCACGCTTTCACCGACTTTTTCACCGAGCAAAAATGCCATGCGCGCCGCAGCATTGCGTGCAGCAAGCCTGCGCGGTTCGAGCATGATGATCTGTTTATCACCTAACCACTTCTCACCCAGCAAGGCGATGGGTACGGCGGTGGTCTTCCCTGCGCCCGGTGGTGCTTGTAGTACAAGACGATTGTGTGTGGTTAATGTCTCTTTGATGTCGGGTAGAACATCATGGATAGGCAGGCTCGGCAGGGGGCGGGTTGGCATGGTGAAACTATAACTGAAGGTAAAACAAAAACACTTGCAGTCATTGGGCCTGAGTGGGAGTTCTTGGCAAATGATTTTGATCAATCACCTTTACGTCATTCCCGCGAAGGCGGGAATCCAGCCTTTTCAACGACTCATGGATACCCGATCTCGGCAACATGCTCCATGCGTTGCTCTACCTCCTGCATCCATGCAGTCGAAGTCGGGTATGACAAGGTGAATGCCGCAGGCAGAGGGGTGCCCTGGGATACGAAATGGTTAAGCAGGACAGCCGTGGGGCAGTCCCTTTATCTAGCCCATGGATCAATCTTCTTTTTGGAGGGGTTATCTCCCCATGGATCGACCTTCTTTTTAGCGGGCTTCTCAACCCACTTATCTCGCGCAGGTGACCTGTTTTCACGCTTTTCACGTTGCCACTCAGCTGACTTTTCTGCACGCTTTTCGCGCAACTGCTCAGCACCTTCTAAACTCAGTTTTTTAGGTTTACCCGGCACCTGGTCTGCTGGAATAATCCGCTCCCTTGGAGGTAATGCATACTCTTCATATGATGCTCTAGGTAAGTTTTTATAGTCATACAGATAGAAGGCTTCAACTTTTATACGCGCCCATTCCGTTTTCTTTAAAAACTTAACACTGGAATCAATACTTGGATTGAGCTTAAAGCAATTGATACCTAAATAGGCAAAGAGAATCTCAAAACCATACTGATCTACTATTTCAGTCACCAGGCTTTTCAAACCAAGGCCGTGTAAGGGGTTGTTCGTGTAATCGATCTCATTGTTCATATGAATGTCATCCCAGTTGAGTTAATAGCGATATTGTACCCAGAACTGTCCTTTTATCTCGAAGTGTCGATCTATATTGGGAAATAAGAGTAATTATACTATTTCATATTGTGCTAAGCTAATGCTTTTAGTATGGTGACCAGTGGTCTGTTTTCGCAGCAGGAGTATAGAGAATGAGTAGTGCCTTATATAACACGATTATCCCCAATCAGCTGAATTTGTCAGGCGAATATATTTGAAATCAATAGCGAATTGTCGATTCATAACAGTTCCTCCGAGCTGTGTAAGAGTGGTGAAGAGTAGATTCAGTATCAGGCTGAATTCGGATTACTTTAAATGGAGCATGTTACTAGCAGTTGCTCTGTTGCTGCCACAACAGCTTATGGCCATTACCATTGAGATGGTCTCGATACCTGCCGGTTCTTTTATAATAGGAAGTGATTCCAGTACGAATGTAGATGAAAAGCCGGCTCATAAGGTTTCTGTTAGCGCTTTTGAAATGGCTAAATATGAGCTTACACAGGCGCAGTACACTGAAATAATGGGAAATAACCCAAGCTCATTCAAGGGTGGTGATCTCCCGGTTGAACGGGTGAGCTGGTATGATGCTCAGGCGTTTATTGAGCAGCTGAACCGTAAAACAGGCATGCATTACCGACTGCCAAGCGAGGCAGAATGGGAGTATGCGGCTAGGGCCGGGAGCTGTAAGGAGTACAGCTGGGGAGATGGCGAGGGGCATGCATATAAGTACGCCTGGTATCAACATAACAGTGAGATGAAGACGCATCCGGTCGGTACTAAAAAACCTAATGCTTTCGGATTGTATGATATGAATGGCAATGTCTGGGAGTGGGTCGAAGATTGCTACAATATCAATTACATGGGAGCCCCTGTAAATGGTGAAGCATGGCAATCGGGTGATTGTTCAAAACGTGTTTTGCGTGGTGGGTCCTGGGGACGCCATCCTGGAGGGTTGCGTGTGGCGGATCGTGGCGGATCTGTGGCGAATATTCGTGATAATGATGATGGTTTTCGCCTTGTCTTAGATCATATCAAGTAGAAGATGGAATTGAGGGGGGGGGGGGGGGGTTTAATTAA
>Ga0316202_10003073_pt1 | contig 10356 bp, 7 predicted proteins | sample 3monrhotite_MG_FD_204934 | JGI IMG/M metagenome (GOLD analysis project Ga0316202, IMG submission 204934) | Microbial mat bacterial communities from mineral coupon in-situ incubated in ocean water Damariscotta River, Maine, United States -... | ecosystem: Environmental > Aquatic > Marine >...
CACTGCCTCGGCGGGCGCCGCCGAGCGGTCCCTGTCCGCTGGCGCGCGCGGCTACTTCTGCCGCCCGATACGCGACTGGGAGCGCTTCCGGGACGCCATCGAGCGCTGCATCTCGACGGCCCGATCTCCGGCCGAGGTCATCACCTTCCGCCACCCCGACCAGGGCGCGCTCGCCCGCCTCAAGGGCAAGGCTCCCTCCACGCAGACCCTCCTCCAGAACATCCAGAAGCTCGCCCGGCTGCCCGATCCCCTCCTCATCCGCGGCGAGAGCGGCGTCGGCAAGGAGCTGGTGGCCCGCGCCGTGCACGAGGAGAGCCCCTGGGCCAGCGGGCCGTTCGTCGCCGTCAACTGCGCGGCCATCAAGGAAGAGCTCTTCGAGAGCGAGCTGTTCGGCCACGAGAAGGGCGCCTTCACCGGCGCCGTCCGAGATCGCGCCGGCCTGATCGAGGCTGCCCGGTCCGGGACCCTGTTCCTCGACGAGATCGGCGAGCTGTCGCCGGCGATGCAGGCCAAGCTGCTGCGGCTGCTGGAGCAGCGCGAGTACCGCCGGGTCGGCGACGAGCAGCTCCGCCACCTCGACGCGCGGGTGCTCGCCGCCACGCACGTCGATCTCGAGGCGGCCATCCAGAAGACCGACTTCCGCAAGGACCTCTACTTCCGGCTGTCCGCCTTCGAGCTGTGGGTCCCCCCACTGCGCGAGCGCCGCGAAGACATCCAGCTGCTCGCCTACCACTTCCTCGAGCGCTACAACGAGCGCTACGACCGACAGATCTCCCGCATCTCTCCGTCGGTGATGCGCCGGCTGGAGGCCATCTCCTGGCGACAGAACAACGTGCGTGAGCTGGAGTGGTGCATCCGGCAGGCCGTCGCGCTCAGCGAGAACCGAGACGAGCTGACCCTGGGCGCCTTCGGCGAGCGGCTGCCCGTCGCCGACAGCAGCACCCCACCCCTGGCGTCGACAGAGCCCGAGGCTGCGGTCCCTGCCACACCGGACGGCGAGCAGATCTCGCTGTCGGGGCTGTTTGACATGAAGTATGCCGACGCCCGCTCCGAGATGCGCCGCCGCTTCGCGAGCTGGTATGCCCAGCGCTGCCTCGACGAGGCCAACTACAACCAGGCCTATGCCGCCGAGCTCGCAGGCATGAAGCGTCCGAACTTCCTGCGGCTGCTCCGGGAGCTGGAGATCCCCACCTCTCCGCCACGGAACATCGTCGTCAACGGAAGCTGAGTTAAGCGGGGTGGCATGGTCACCTGTACACGACGCATCGAGTGGGATGCCATGCACCGCATCCCCCGCCACGAGAGCAAGTGCCGCGCCTTCCACGGCCACCGGTACGCCGCCGAGATCACCTGTGCCATCCCAGAGCTGGACGCGCTGGGCCGGGTCGTCGACTTCGGCGTCGTCAAGCAGCGGGTCGGCGGCTGGGTCGACACCCACTGGGACCACACCGCCATCCTGATGCGCGGCGACGACGATCCAGGCGCGATCGCGATGATCGAGGCGAACGCGCGGCTGGGGCGGCCGGTGTACCTGCTCGACGAGCCCCCGACCGCCGAGAACGTCGTCGCCGAGCTGGCGCGGGTGTCCGCGGAGCTGTTGGCCGACACCGGCGTGACGGTGGTGCGCATCCGGCTGTGGGAGACCCCGAACGGCTCGGCGGAGTGGACCCTGTCCTGATCGGGATCAGGCCGTATAGGCGCGGAGGAAGCCGGCGACATGGCCGTCGATGTAGCCCTCGACGTCGAGGTGGCGGCAGCGCGCGCCGAACAGCGACGACTGGTGCAGCATGGCCAGCAGGACCGGCGCGGCGAAGGTGAGCGCGAGCGCGCGCGGCGCGCCCGAGAGCTTGCCCTGCTCGACGTAGGCCGCCATGAGCTGCTCGATGGTCTGGAGGGTGGGCTCGAGGATGTGGTTGACGTAGGACGGCCCGCGCGACTCTGAGCCGAGCCCCTCTGCGAGCCCGGCGAGGTGCATGTTGCCCAGAAAACCCTCCCAGCCGCCGGCGATGTCGCGGAGCAGCGCGGGCAGGGCCTCTGCGGGCGGCTTGTCGGCCAGCGCAGCGATGCGCCGGGTGTACGGAGTGCCGTTGCGCTCGATGGCGGCCAGCGCCGCCTCGATGAGCCCGTCGCGGTTGGTAAAGTAGTGTCGCAGGTTGTTGACGCTGAAACCGGTCTCGCGCGCAATCTCACGCAGCGACAGCCGGTCGGCGCCGTGCTTGATCACGACGAACGCGACCGTCGCCGCCATCGTGTTCCGCTTGTCTTCGTAGTCGCTGTTTCGGGCGCCTGTCGTGCGAGCCATGTCTTTACTTTGCCCTCGACAACCAGAATAACAAGGGCACCGGTGCAGGGTGTGTTCAGCCGCTGGAGCGCTTCGCCTGGTGGTTGTAGGCGCTCCAGTCGATGAACAGGGGGCCTTCGTCGTAGAGCACGTGGTACATCTGGTAGGTGCCCAGCACCCGCTTCACGTAGCCGCGTGTCTCGCGGTACGGGATGTTCTCGACGAACTCGTCGGTCGGGGTGTTGCCCCGGTTCCGCAGCCACTTGTCGATGTTGCCTTCGCCTGCGTTGTAGCCGCCGACCGCCAGGAACATGTTCCCCTTGAAGCGGTCCTGGAGAAACTCCATGTAGCGGGAGCCGATCCGGAGGTTGGTCAGCGGATCGAAGCTCGACTGCTTGGTCACCGAGATCCCCAGCCACGCGCCGACCCGCTGGGCGGTGCCCGGCATCAGCTGGGACAGGCCGCGGGCGCCGGCCCACGACACGATGTCCTTGTTGAAGCTGGACTCCTCGCGCACGAGCGAGTGGAAGACCCGCGGGTCGTAGCCGTAGCCGTCTGCGGCCTCGACCACCTCGTCCCAGTACCGGTTGGGGTACGCCGTCTCCAGGATGGGGCGCTGGTTGGCGGTGTACGTCGAGGGCGGGTGGTCGAGGAGGTACTTGTGGAGCTCGTCGTGAGCGACCACCCAGTTGCGTCGCGCGGCGATGCGGGTGCGCATCGCCGCGCCCGTCGGGCCCAGCTCGGCCTTCGGGATCTGCGACAGCTCGTCGAGCGACTCCCGAACCAGCCCCAGCCGCGCCAGCGCGAGGGCATGCTGGATCGGCTGCTGCTCCGCCATCTCTGAGTCCAGGGTCCACACGCCGGGCGCGCCGCTCAGCGCGGGCCGCTGCATCTCCTCCAGCGCCTCCGGCGCCAGCTCGTAGAGCCGCTGGGCGGCGAGCAGGGCGTAGAAGCGGGTCGGGTGCTCCCGGCACAGGGCCGTGAGGTCCCGGATGCCGGCCTCGACCGACTGCGGGTCGGTGCTCAGGCGGGTCGGGTCAGAGACGTCGGGGTACAGCTTCCAGCGCGCGGCCCAGTAGCGACCGGCCATCACGTGGACCGGGTCCGCGGTGATCGGCACCGTCCAGCTCATGCGCTCGGCCCACTGGATCGCCGCAGACGGATCGCCCTGGCGGTAGCTGTTCCAGGCCAGCCGCCAGAAGCCCTCCGCGGCGAGGTCGCCGTCGGGGTAGGCCTCGACCTGCTTCGCCCACAGGTCCATCGCGGTGCCGGGGCTGCCAGCCTCCTGCCAGCCGATCCCGGCGAGGGCGTAGCCGTCGTCGGCCATCGAGTGCTCGGGGTACAGCCGCGGGATGTCCTGGTAGACCCGCGCCGCGGCAGCCCACTGCTTCTTGCGCTCCAGGGCCTTGCCGGCGATGTAGAGCGACTTGGCGCCCCGGTCGCCGTCGATGCCGGCGCACTTGCGGCCAGCCTTGGAGAGGATGTCGGCGGCGAGCGTGACGTTGTTGCGCTTGAAGTGCGAGCGGCCGTGAGCGTACCAGGCGATGCACGACGCCTCGTCGGCCTCGGTGAAGCGGCCCATCTGGTCGCCGAGGTAGCTGTTGGTCGGCTCGAAGGCCCAGGCGCGCATCAGCGCGTCGCCGCGCTGGGCGACCTCCAGGCGGGTCGGGCGATACGCTGTGCCGCGGGCCTCGTGGGTCGGGAGCTTCTTGTTGGCCTTGTAGCCCTCCGCGCTGCGCGGATACTGCGACCACAGCCGCCGGAGGTAGGGGTACGCCTCGGGGGAGGAGTAGCCGGCCTTGCCCGCGAGCGCCCAGAGCACCTGGGACATGCCGTCCGTCGGGTCAGGCTGCGCGGCCAGCTCCTCGTACAGGTCGCGCGCGGCCTTGGTCTGGCCAGCCGCCTGGAGCGCCTCGGCGCGCCGGAGCACCGCGCGGGTCCACACCGGCACGTCGCGCGGCACCTCCGCGAGGGCCTGGGCCGCCTCGACGGGCTTGCCGGCCTCCAGCAGCAGCTCGCCGACCGTCAGCTGCACGTACGCCGGCGGCGCGATCTCGGCGCGCCGGATGACCTCGATGAGGTGGACCGCTTCCTCTCCGCGGTCGGCGCGCAGCAGGGACCACGCCTCCAGGAAGCCCAGGTCCGCGACCGCGCGGCCCGGCAGGGTGCTCCGGTCGATGGCGGCGAGCTGGGTGAGCACGGTGGTGTGCTTCCGCGCGGCGAGGGCCGACCACAGCTCCTGCGGCGCGTCGATGAAGGGGTCCATGCCGCTCGACTCGATGATGTCGACCGTGGGGGGCGCGCTGACGGCCGCGCCGGCGATGTTGGCGGTCACGTCAGGCAGCTCGTCTGCGCTGCAGACCATCGACATCGAGGACAGGAGGATCAAGACGGGGAGTCGTCGCACGGCAGCACGCAGGGGAGAAGAGGACAGGAGGGCAGGAGTGCAGCCCCGGAAGGACGGTGAAGATTCCAGGTCCGCGGAGGGATGCAGGGATCGTATCACCTCTGTTGACACGTCCACAGTTCTGTTGGCCCTCTACCCTGTCCTGCGGTCTGCCCGCGCGAGCACCACGAGCAGCTGGTTGAGGTCCACCGGCTTGCTGATGTGGGCATCCATCCCCGCCTCCAGGCACCGCTGCCGATCTCCCTCCAGCGTGTTGGCCGTCAGCGCCAGGATCGGGAGGTGCGCGCCCGCCTGCCGCAGCAGCCGCGTCGCGGTGTAGCCGTCGCAGACCGGCATCTGGCAGTCCATCAAGATGACGTCCGGCGGCGCGCGCTTCCAGCTCTGGACCGCCTCCAGGCCGTTGCTGACCACCTCGACCTCAGCACCCTGCTGCTCCAGGAGGCGCCTCACGACGAGCTGGTTGATGGCGTTGTCCTCGGCGACCAGCACCCGCAGCCCAGCGATGTCCGCGCGCGCCACCGAGGCCCGCGCCCGCGGCGCCGCAGACTCGCGCAGCGGCAGCGTCAGGCTGAAGCAGCTCCCGCGCCCAGGAGACGAGGCCACGCTCAGGTCGCCGCCCATCAGGCGGGCAAGCCGGCGGCTGATGGCCAGGCCCAGCCCGGTCCCGCCATACTGGCGCGTCGTCGACCCGTCGGCCTGCTCGAACATCGTGAAGATCTTGTCCACCGCCTCACGCGGGATCCCGATGCCTGTGTCCGTCACCGACACCGACAGCCCCTCGCCACGAGCCTCGAAGCAGACCGTTACGCTGCCGTCCTCCGTAAATTTCAGGGCGTTGGAGATGAGGTTGTTCAAGATCTGCTTGAGCCGGGTCGGGTCGCACAGCAACCATGCCGGAAGCGCGGGATCGAGCACGAGGGCCAGCTCCAGCCCCTGGTCCGCCGCGTGAGCGTGCCAGAGCTGGTAGAGGTCTCGGGACAGCTCGGCGAGGCTGACCGGCAGCGACTCCAGCACGATGTGCTCTTTCTCGATCTTGGAGTAGTCCAGGATGTCGCTGAGGATGCTGTTGAGCATGTGCCCGGAGCGGCGCAGCGTGCGCACGAGGTTCGTGTGCTCCTCGCTGAGATCGGCCCCCTCTAAGAGCTGGGCGATGCCCAGGATGCCGTTGAGCGGCGTGCGCACCTCGTGGCTGACCGTGGCGAGGAAGATACCCTTGGCTTCAGCCGCGGCCTGCGCCTTCTGCTCGGCGATCTGGCGGGTCTGGACCTCATCGCGGAGGGCGGTGTTGGTGGAGCTGAGCTCCTTGAGCGTCATCTCCCACAGGCCCGCCTGCGACCACAGCATCGCGCCGGTCGCGACCGTCGCGGAGGGATAGTCGAAGACCGGCATCCAGGCCAGGTACTCCGCTGGGAGCCCTGGAGGCAGCGGGAGGCCAAGCGACTCGGCGGTCCACAGGCCGATGTAGACGAGCACCGTCGCCCCGCTGATGACCACCCCGTGCCGAGGCCCGACCGTGAAGGTCGCGAGGATCGGGGCCAGCAGCAGCCAGACAGCGCTGTTGCTGTGCATCCCGCCGCGTGCGACGAGCGCGACGGTGATGTTGAAGAAGAACAGCCAGGAGAGGAACTTTCCACCGAGCTCGATCTGACCGCGCCGCGTGAACCGAAACAGGACCACGACGGTGTTCAGAGAGATGACCAGCAGCAGCAGGGCGAGCCCTGGCATCTTGAACCAGTAGAACAGCCCGACGTAGGACAGTCCGATGGTGCTGTACATGCACACGATCGCGTGATGGACGCGGCCGCGTGCCAGGTTGATGGTGTCCGCAGGGAGAGGTGCGTCCACCCACGAAAGAAGCCTCTGCATCTCTTACAGGAGATCGGTTCGTGAGCCGGAAAGCAACAGGGGAGTGTTAGAGCGTTGAAAGTATTTCACGGACCGCCACCGCAGCCTCCTGCTGGAGCGTCTCCTCCAACAACAAACGGTCCTCTGGACCGAGCCCACCCAGCAGCGCGCCGTTCGCTTCCCGCACATCTGCCCACACATCCGCGCAGACCTCTGCCACGAGCGCACCCACACTGGCTGACGGCCCCAACTTCGAGCGCGCTGCCGCACAGCGCGGCGGCGTCAGCCGGCTCATCAGCGCATACTCCAGCGTGTCCAGCGGATCCGCAGCGATCGGAGCCGGCGCCCAGCGCTGCGCCTGATGGTAGCGCGCGTCCTCTGCGAAGCGGGCCGGCTTGCACTTCAGCGTCGGCCGCAGCCCGCCAACCACCACCGGCTCACACGGCTTGAGCACGATGCCCTCCGCGAAGTTGTCCAGAAGCGGCGGCAGCCCGCGCAGAGCGGGGAGGGTGGTCTGGAAGTCCACCGGCTGCGCGCGCGCCTCGGCGTAGCTGCCCACAAACAGCGGCGAGAGCACCGGAACACCCGCCGCGGCGAGCGACGCCTGGAGCCGCTCGTGAGACCAGTAGCGACGCTGCCCGTCCGCGCCCTCCTCGACGACGTCGAAGGCCACAAAGTCGACATCGGGGGTGTACCAGACGCCGGTCTGGACAGGCTGCACACCGGCCACCGGAGCAACATCCGGGTGAGGGTAGCCGCCGCCGAACAGCTCTCCGTAGACCAGCAGCCGCGCCGCCGTGCCCCGGTGCTCGACGTAGAGCTGGCGAAGCGTGCCGCGGAGGCGCTCCAGCACCCGGCCGTGGCCGAAGAAGTCCTCCGTCGGGGACAGCATCGCCTTGCGCTTGGCGCAGTCGATGGTCCCCGACGAGAGCACGAAGCAGAAATTGGCCCCGTGGACCTTCTCGGTGACCACCCAGTCGACCCGCTCCAGGCGGCGAATGTCGGCCGGGCTGGCGTCCCAGCGCTGGCTGGAGCCGGGTATCTTGTCGTAGCTGGTGAATCTCCACGGCATCCCAACACCTCGTCAGTGGCTCACTCTTCTGGTTGTGCTGCTGGTCTTTCTCGGCTGGCACAGCCCGCTGCTCGCCCCGCTGCGCCTCGCGACCGTCGCCACCCACGAATTTGGTCACGCCGTGGCAGCCGTGGTCACAGGGGGCGCGGTCGAGGGCATCCAGCTCAGCGCGGCAGGCGGAGAGACCGTCATGCGCGGCGGCTGGCCGGTTGCCATCCTCTGCTGTGGGTATCCAGCGCCCGCGCTGTTGGCGATGCTGCTGATCCAGACCCGCGCCCGCCCGCTCGGTGGGCTGCTCGCGCTCGCCGCCTTCCGAGACATCTTTGACGACCTCCAGCGCGGGGACGCTGCGGCGCTGGCCGAGCTGACAAGCACCCCTCCGATGCTCTGGTCGCTTGGGTGGGGGCTGCTGGCGCTCGGGGTGCTGGTCCGGTGGGTGTCGGGAGATAAGTCGATTTACTGACATAATGCTTATTGGGTTGTTCGAGTCGCCACGCTTCTCACCTCGGGACACCGCGGGCTGCCACCGCGGGAGCGGATGCGTTCAGAACTGGAAGTAGAAGAACGGCGCAGAGTACCCGGCAAACAGGGACAACACACCGCCGACGAGCAAGGCGATGAAGGCGACTGTCCACGCAGGGGCGGTCGCGAACGCGTCCTGGAGCCGGGTCTTCCAGTCCTGGGGGGTGAAGTGGAGCGCGGCGGCGAAGGCGAGCATCCCGACAGACCAGACGTCAAAGACCCCCGAGAAGCTCCCGAACACGTCGAACATCGAGCGCAGGATGAGCCCGGCGTCGTGGAAGCTGTGGGCGTGCAGGAAGACGAGGCCGAAGCAGATGGTGTTGAAGGTGATGAAGGTCTCGACGGCGATGCCGAGCCGCGAGGTCGACGGCGCCGGCGCGTAGCGGCGCCAGATGGCGAGCACGATGCCGTTGTAGAGGCCCCACACCAAAAACGTCCAGCCTGCGCCGTGCCAGAGCCCGCCGAGCAGGAACGTGATGATGAGGTTCCTGTAGGTGGCCCACTCTGAGCCGCGGGAGCCTCCGAGGGGAAAGTAGAGGTAGTCGCGCAGCCAGGTCGACAGCGAGATGTGCCACCGTCGCCAGTGCTCCATGGGCGTCCGCGACCAGAAGGGGCGGTTAAAATTGAGCGGGAGCTGGAAGCCGAACAGCAGCGCGGCGCCGATGGCGACGTCAGAATACCCCGAGAAGTCGCAGTAGACCTGGAAGTTGGCGGCCCAGAGGACCACGACTGTCTCGACGGCGTTGTGCCCGGTGGGCGACTCAAAGAAGGGGCGGACGGCCCAGAAGTAGAGGCTGTCGGCGATGACCATCTTCTTGAACAGCCCCGCCAGGATGAGGAAGACCCCCTGGCCGATGGCCGCGGTGTCCATCCGGGGCCGCTCGACGAGCTGCGGGAGGAAGTCCGCAGCCCGGACGATGGGGCCGGCGACGAGCTGCGGGAAGAAGGCGACGAAGACCGAGAACTCGACGAGGTTTCGGGCTGGCTTTATCTTCCGCCGGTAGAGGTCAATGGTGTACGACAGGGTCTGGAAGGTGTAGAAGCTGATGCCGACGGGCAGCTCGCCGGGGACCCGCGGCAGCTCGGCGCCGAGCCCGAGCAGTCCGGCGCCGGCCTCGATGTTGCTCAGGAAGAAGTTGCCGTACTTGAAGGCCGACAGCAGCAGCAGGTCCGAGGACACGCCCAGGACGAGGAGCTGCTTTCGGCGTCGCTCGTCGTCGGATCGCGCGAGCGCGCCGCCGATGACGTACGAGGTGACCGTCGAGATGGCGATGAGGATGAGGTACCACGGCTGCCAGCAGCCATAGAAGAAGGCGCTGATGAGCAGCAGCCACAGCAGCCTGGGCCAGCGAAAGCGCTGGATGAGCTGGTAGACCCCGAAGCTGACGACGAGGAAGACGACAAAGCTGAAGCTGTTGAAGAGCATCGTTCAGCCTCCGTCGCCGGAGAGCATGGGGGCGATGACCTCTTTGCACAGCTCGTCGGTGAAGCGCCGGCTGCCGATGGCCGAGAGGTGGTCCGCGTCGGTGTAGAGGCTGCGGGTCGTCGGCCAGCGAGAGGAGCTGGGCGTGAAGCGCGTGACATCGTACCGGGGGGCGAGATCAGCGAGGTAGGCGCCGAGCCGCTTGCGGACCGCAGGCGGGATCTGTGCCTGGAAGGTCGTGTGGAGCGGGACGTGCGCGAGGACAACCTCGACGTCGTTTGCCTTCGCCCAGCGCAGGGTCTCTCGGAGGGCATCGTGGACGCGCCCGTCTCCGACGGCGTAGCGTGCGAATCGTTCCTCACCGACCTGTGGGATGAGGTTTCGCTGCACGAGGTCCCAGCGCGACCGCATCGTCGTTCGGATGGCCTTGTTGCTGTCGCTGCAGGCCTCGGAGTCGTAGCAGAACTGCCCGCCGCCGTGGTGGAGCATCATCCAGCGGAGGTGGTCCTCGGTCTCGTGGCGGCGCGTGAGGAAGATGGCGATGTTCTCGACGCCGCGGGTGAGGGGACGGAGGGCCGCGAGGGCGCTCTGCAGCCCACGGGCCTGCCCGAGCGCGGCTGGGATGCCCGAGAGGTCTGTGTTCGCGGCCGTGCTCTCGTGGCTCTGGTGGTTGTGCTCGTTAAAAAACTCGGGGCCGACCGCGAGCACGAGGACCTGCGGGGTGCGCTCGCCGGCCAGGAGGTCCCGCCGGAGCTGGTCGGCGGTCTTGGCCGTCGCGAAGGTGCGTGCGAGGCTGACAGTCTGCG
>Ga0316202_10003074_pt1 | contig 10354 bp, 9 predicted proteins | sample 3monrhotite_MG_FD_204934 | JGI IMG/M metagenome (GOLD analysis project Ga0316202, IMG submission 204934) | Microbial mat bacterial communities from mineral coupon in-situ incubated in ocean water Damariscotta River, Maine, United States -... | ecosystem: Environmental > Aquatic > Marine >...
CGGAGCTGGAGCCCTTGAGGGGCTCGCGACGGAGAGGGACACCGAGTTGATCGAGGAGGGAGGGGACGTCGACCCAGTCGGCTGGGGACTCCTCTCGCTTGGCTGCGGACACGAGCCGCAGGACTTCTAGGTAGAGCTTGCGAACCGACGCGGGGACCTCGTAGGCCTTGATCTCTGGCGGTGGGACGCGGGTTTCGAGATGGTTGTGGCGGTGGACCTTGGCGACGAGCTGCGTGAGCTGGTCGGCTGCAAACTGCGCCAGGTCCTGTATGAACTCCTTGAGCATGCCGTCGAGGGTTCGGGCGCCTGTGGCCGCGATCTCCTCAAGCCCCGCGAGTCGCGGAGGGACGAGGTAAGCGCGCAGGATCCCGGCGTCGAAGCGGCTCAGCGAGCGCTCCCAGACCGTTTGGCGGTCTGGACCGTCGAGGAGGCGGATGTCGTAGACGAGGTTCCCCTTCTCGTCGCGCTCAGACGGGAAGGTCACAGCGCCAGAGCCCTGGAGTGAGCCCAGGAGCTGGTTCATGTGGTCGATCGCGTCGACCTCGGTTCCGCCCAGCGCCACGAAGCCGCCCGGTGCGTAGCCGACACGTGGCGAGTCGACGCTCCGCTCGAGGTAGCGGAGCTGGAGCAGCTCGGTCGAGAGGCTGCGGCAGTAGTCGGACCAGGCCCGGCGCCGAGCGGAGCGTCCGCGCCAGGAGCCGAAGGCGAAGTCCCAGACGAAGACGTGGGCGCGCTCCGCAAGGTAGCGCTTGCCGTCGTAGCGGAGCGCGACTAAGGCGTCGTTCTTGGCCTCGACGTCTACGTCCTCGGGCCACAGCTCATGGGCCGAGCTGTAGTGGACGTGATCGGGCCAGCGCAGCTCGTCGTGGGCCAGGTCCTCGCAGGTCCAGTTGCAGACGATCGGGATCGAGCCAAAGGCGTAGGCCCGAGCGATCGAGCCGAGCAGGCTCGGCAGGAGCGGCCAGAGCCACTCCTCGGTCTCCTTCACGATCTTGGAATCGGTGTGGGCGACGTAGTAGAGGTCCGGGCGGCGAATGACGCCGGTCAGCGTTCGCTCTGCCAGGTAGACCATGGGGTGGTCGTCCATGGCGCGGAGATAGGCCAGGGGGACGCGGGCAGGATTGGGGTGTTGGACCTGCTGAGCGACGAAGGCTTCAAAGGCCGCCGAGGCGCGGTGTCCCAGCGAGTCTCCGCCGCTACTGGGTGCGCGCCCGAAGGGGCGCGTGTCTTGAGCGGAGCGGCTCACAGGACGTATCCTGGGCCGTAGTAGCCGCCGTCATGGCCTGGCGTCTTGGGCCAGTGGTCGCCACCGAAGACTCGTTTGGCGGACTCGACGTAGCGCCGGATATCGGCCCGGACTGGCTTGGGACGAATCAGGCCGTGGTGCCGGACCCAGTTTGCGAGGCAGAGCGCGATCACGCAGTCGTCGTGCTCGCCGCGAACCTCGGGACATTCGTAGCGAACCTCTACACGTCCGTGGACGACGTGCTGAGTTCCTTGGAACCGACTCAGCTCGTAGCGAAGCTGATCCGAGAACTCGTTCTCAAGCACCTGGACTGAGGCGCCTTGGACGTCAGCTCGCAAGGTCTCAACGATTCGAGCCTTGAGCTGGCGCGAACTCGTGGCCACGTCGAGGACGTTTTTGCCGAGCGCCTTGAGGCGATCGACCATGTAGCTACCGACGTAGGCCTTGTCGATACAGGTGATCTGGACGCCATAGCGCTCGATCAGGGCGAGAATGCGCTCCTCGGTCTCAGGCCACGCCACGTGCCTCCAGCGCCCCACGACCTCGGCCTCGCCGAGTTCGTTGATCAAGACGACGACGGTCCAGTCCTGGTCTTTGCCGAGGTCGACGCCGAGGGCCCGGCGCTCTCCGCCTGCTTCGCGCTGCGGGAAGCTGCGCGTGAATAGGTTCGAGACGTTGGGGAACGCGAGGAGAAGCGCGTCGACGAACTCCGCGTCAAACTCTTGAGCCGCGCGCTCAGGTGTCATTTTGGCGCGGTTGCGGGCGACCTCCTCGTGGTTCACAACGGGGCTGTCGGTTGAGCGAAAGCGGAAGGGCTCGTTGCCGGGTTCGTCGCTGACGAACTCGTCGAAGACCCAGTTCTTGCCCATGGGCGAGGTCGTGAGCAGCTTGCGCGGCGATTTGGCCGAGCTGAGCGCACCAAGCGCCGCGGTCCAGGCGTTCTTGCGCAGGAAGGCGGCCTCGTCGACCCAAAGGATCCCGTCGAGCGCGGGACCACGGACCGAGTCCGGGCGATCGGCAGAGAAGACCTGCCAGATCGAGCCGTTGCTGAAGGTCATGCGCTTCTGTTGCTCACGCCACTCAGCGCCAGGCAACTGGGCACAGACCTTGCGCATGGTGTCGATCGCGGGGCGTGCGTGGAGGTAGGTCGGCGTCAGGAGGACCGAGAACGACCCCGGCTGTTCCAGAGCGATCTCCAAGAGGAGGAAGACCGCGAGGTAGCTCTTGCCGACCTGTCGCGCTGCGACGAGGACGCGACAGCTCGCCTCGGAGCGGCGGACCAGGCGCTGCCCCCACCAAGGCTCGAATCCCAGCGTGCGCAGGCACACGCTGCTCTGCGCGCGCTCTCGTGCTTCGTCCTGGGTGTGCCAGACGTCCTCGAACTGTTCGGCGCGGCTCATGAGCCCACCTCGCAAGCGAGGAGGGCTCGGATCTGCTGTGCGAGCCAGGGGTCGTTCGGCTCCCAGACCCGTCCTGTGGCGTTGCACCACAGGACGTGAAGCCTAAGTCGTCGAGCGAAGACAAGGCGTGGAACCCACGTCGGGAGGCGAGAGCCTTGGAGCCTGCGGTTGCCCTTGCTGCGGTTGTGGAAGCGGCAGAGGACTTGGAGGTTGGTCCAGTGGCTGTCGCCACCCAGCGAGATCGGCTGCTTGTGGTCGATCTCCAGTGGCTCGTCCAAAGGCGGCGTCAAGCCCAGGCGAGTGCAGGCAGCGCAGCCTTGACCGTCACGTTGGGTGAGGAGTGCAAGCACCTCACGGGGGAGGTCGCGACGCGCGACTCGTCGTCGCACGCCACGCCCCCAGGTTTGGGGGTCGCTCACTGGGTCGAGCCCCCTGCGCCGCGTAGGCGCTGGACCTCGGCCAGGGTGGCGTTCGGGAACTCCTGGAGGTCGCGCTCTGCCGCGTCGAGGACGAAGGCCTGGACCTCGTCAAGGATCTTGGGCGAGACGATCCGATTCACGACTCGAGCCAGGAGGAAGGTCGAGTGGTCGACGAGGTGGACGGGGTCGTGATCCCCGCCCGTGTAGTCGTCGTCGCTGGCTGCCTTGGCGCTCAAGCGGGCAGCGCTGAGGCTGTCCTGGAGCGCCTTGGCGATCACCGGCGTCAGCGTGCCCGCAGCGAGCTGAGCAGCGATCTCTTGGTGGATCCGCGTCCGGTCTTCGTGACTCGCGATCGTGCGGATCGCGTGCTCAAGGTCGAGGACCGGCAGTCGGCCGTCCCAGGGGTGGTGGATCGAGAGGAAGCCCTGCCGTGCCGCCCGCAGCAGGAGCGAGACGTGGTTCGCGCTGCCACCCGAGCGCTCACGGACCGTCCGGACCGAAAGGCGTTGGCCCTCTGCGTGGAGTTCGCAGGCAGCCGTTCGAATCCGCTCCCGGAGGTGGGCGGGGATCCCAAAGAGCGAGAGGCTCACAGAGCACCTCCCTCGAAGGGGAGGCCAAGGTCGAAGACCAAGCTCCAGAGCAGAAGCTCAGTCGCACGATCGAGGTAGGGGGCGACGTCTTCGGGATTGAGCCCACCCTCCAAGGCCCAGCGAATCAGGAGTTCGCTCGTCGATCGAACGTCGTCGGGTCGGAAGGAAAGCCGCCGAGCGCGCAGCTCTTGCGCCCGCTCTTCGGCAAGCTCCGCCTGCCGGCTCTTGGCCCTCACGGCTAGCACCCCCGCTCGAGCTGCTGGCTGAGAAGCCAGAGGTCGGCACGCCAGTCGGGATCCGAGGTGACGTCTGCTGGGGGCGTCGAATCGCTTGGAACCTCAGGGAGGTCGAGGTGGCTCAATAGGAGGTTGAGGTGGGTGTCGGGGAGCGAGTCAGCGGCGTGGTTCATGACCACCTCCTTGGGTTCTGTCCAAGGGCTGCTGCGTCTTCCCTACTTCTGATCTCCTTTGGTATCAGCGGTTTAGGGCATGTCTTCTCAGTTCTGCTCGGGAAGATCCGTTTCTGCTCGGAAGGAACGCGATTTCGCGGGAAGACTCGAGAAGACCCGAGCAGAAGTTGCCGCAATTGCTTGCGTGCCAATGCCTTGCGGCGTTGAGAAGATTCGGGAAGAATCGAGAAGACTCAGGAGGCGCCATGCCGGGCTACGAGGGAATCCGCTCACTTGTGGAGGCCGAGGGCTTTCACAAGATCCGCTCGCTGGAGGTCACCGACGGGTTCCTCGACGGACTCAAGATCGAGTTCACCGAGCACCTCAATGTGCTGATCGGGACGCGCGGATCGGGGAAGACGACCCTGCTTGAGTTCCTTCGCTTCGCGCTTGGGATCGGGGGCGAGACGAGCGGCTTGATTCGAGAGAACCTCGAGCACGGCCGAGTGACGCTCGGGATCGAGACCAAGGGCGGGACTCGCTACACGGTGGAGCGGGCCTGGGGTGCCGAGCCTCAGGTCTTTGACTCGGCCGGTGAAGCCGTCCCGATCGAGATCAGTCGCGGTGTCTTGTTTGGGGCCGACGTCTACGGACAGAGTGAGATCGAAGAGATCGCCACCAAGCCGCTCCCTCGGCGGCGGTTGATTGACCGCTTCGTCCAAGAAGAGCTGCGAGGTCTCGACGTCAAGCTCCAGACCCTGGAGCGCAAGCTCCGCCGCTCCCGGCAGGAGCTACTGGCGGTCCTCCAAGAGCTTGACTCGCTGCCGAGCGAGGAGCTGAACAGCAAGAAGCAGGAGCTGCTCGTGAGGCTGCAGGCCCTCAACGAGACGGGGTCCAACACGGTTGAGTTTCGAACCGCGCTCAGCGAGCGCCAAGGTCGGGAGAGTGAAGTCCGGGGTGCAGAGGCTGCTCAGCACGAGCTGGTATTGCTAGACGAGGGGGTTCGCTCGCTCGCGCGCGACGTAGCGGCTCGACTGGCGGCTGCGCTGCCGCCCGTCGCGTTGACTGGCCCCAATGCCGAGGCCATGGTGGGGATCGCCGAACAGCTCGAACAATTGAGCGAAGCGGTCTTGGAGCAGCTCTCAGCCGTCCAGGATCGGATCGTCAGCGCGCAGGAGGGGATCGGGACGGCACGGGAGCGGATCTCTGGGCTGCACGCCAAGCAGGAAGCCGCCTACACCGAGCTCATGAAGAAGCACGAAGCTGCCCGAGTGGCCCAGCTCGAGCGCAATGAGCTGCAAGCCGAGCAGAGCGAAGTCGAAGGGCTCCTCCAGCGCCGGGCGGGTCGGGAGCGACTCTGGCGGGAGAAGGAGACCGAGTGGAAGGAGCTGGTGAAAGAGTTAGTCGCGTTGCGACAGCAGAGGGCTGACGTCCGCGCCGCTGCCGTGGACTGGCTGAACGAGAAGCTTCAAGGGACGCACGTGCAAATCAAACTGCACGAAGGAGCCGACTCGACGGAGTTTCGGGATCGGCTCGACAAGGCGCTCGCCAAGGCGCAGCCGCGCCTCAATAGCCGAGGCGCGATCGTGAGCCAACTCACCCAAGACAGCCCGCGTCGCCTCGTTGACCGCATTCGCCGCCGTGCTTACCGCGAACTCGAAGAGAAGGGGCTGACGAATCACCAGGCCAAGCGGGTCGTCGAAGTTCTCGACTGCACGGAGGACTTGTTCTGGATCGAGACTGCCGACCTCCTGGAGGTCGCCGAGATCTCCTTCGAGGAGAAGGGGACCTGGAAGCCTTCTGACAAGCTCAGCACCGGCCAGAAGAGTTCAGCCGTGCTGCCGATCTTGCTCCAGATCAGCTCCAGACCGCTGATTACCGACGAGATCGAGTCCCACCTTGATCAGGAGACCCTCTTGGAGAGCGTGATTGATCAGGCCAAGAAAATGCGAGGTCGTCGTCAGCTGATCTTCGCGACCCACAACGCGAACGTTCCAGTCAGCGGCGACGACGGCGACACGCGAGTGTTCGTCCTTCACTCTGAGGGGGACAAGGCGAAGGTGATCAAGACAGGGACCGTGGACGAGACCAAGGACGAGATTCTCAAGCTGCTTGAGGGCGGAGAGCCCGCCTTCGAGCGACGACGCCAGCGCTACGGTATCGAGGCCAAGAAGACCAAGAAGGCCAAGAAGAAGTAGGCATGGGCTCGATCGTCGACGAACTCCTCGACTCCCTAGACTCGCCCGATTGGGACGAGCGAGAGCAAGCGATCCTGAGCATTCGCGACTATCCCAGTCTGAGGGACGAGGAGTTGGCTCCCTTGCTCCCAAGCCTCCTCAGGTCCGCGCGGGATCCGAGCTGGCAAGTCCGGTTCGCCCTCGCCGAGCTCCTTCAATCGCTGCAGCCTTCGAGCTTCGACCGCCTCCTCGCGATTCTGCAGGACGACCGCCACCAGAAGGTGCGGACGGCGGCGGATCGGGCCGAGAGCAAGTGGCGGCAGCTGAAGCGTCGCTCCGAGGACGTCCCCCTGCAGGAGCTTGCCAGTCTGCGCAGGCAGGACCCGGACCTGGCGCTCGTCTGCGAGCGCGTCGCGCAGTCCATGCTTCAAGAAGCGACCAAGACGATCGCTCATGACTTCCTCCACCACGCCCACACGATCAACGACCTCCCCGCCAAGCTCCGCCGAGCGGCGTCGCGAGGAGCCGCGCTTGAGCCCCACTTCAAGCGGCTGGAGCAGGTGGTGGCGGCGGTCACGGGCCTCTCGAGGGACCTTCAGGCCTACGGCCGGAGAGAGGCCCTGGAGTTCGCCTCAGAGGGTGTTCTCGAGATCATGGAGGTCGCTGTGGATCGAGTCCGCTCAAGTAGCGAGGGGGCCGAGATCACGTTCGTCCCCGAAGCTCCCTCAGACCTTCGAGCCGACCTGCCTCGAGCCGCTTTCGTCAGCGCTCTGGAGAACCTGATCCGCAACGCGGCGGAAGAACTCGCTAGGGCCCAGTCGCCCCGCCGCCTGATCTACGTGACCGCTGACCAAGAGGGGGTCGAGCTTCGAGTGTCCGTTCGGGACACAGGGCCAGGGTTCAACGAAGACTTGATTGACGCCTGCTTCCTGCCTGGATTCTCGCCAGAGAAGAAGAAGCGAAGCGGAAGCCTCAGCACAGGCATGGGGCTGAGCATTGCCCACTCGATCGTCTTGCGCTGTGCGGGGCGGATCGAAGTCGAGAACAACACTGACGAGGGAGCAACGGTTTCCGTGATCGTCCCCACCAAGCAGGCCTCATGAACGAAGCGGGGCAGTGGGTCGCTCTCGTGGTCGACGATCGAGAGGAGGCGCTGGAGTGGCTGGCAGACTTCCCGGCGGAGCTTGGCCACGAGGTCTTGCGCGCGTCCTCCGTGAACGAGGCCATGGAGATCTTCGACGCTCACGAGGTGGACTACGTCCTCCAGGACCTTGAGATCCCCACCAAGCCAGGGTTTCGAGCCAGGATCGACCACGGATACCAGCTCATAGACGAGATTCGTGCCCGCGCGGGGAGCGAAGAGCTCTACATATGCGTCGTGACGGCCGAGGGGGTTGGCGCGAACGAGTCGACGCGCGCCTGGCGCGGCGGGATCAATCACTACATTGCGAAGCCAGCGAGCTCTACGACGGTCCTTGAGGCGATCAAAGAGGCCGTTGAGCTGGCGGAGACCGCTCGTGAGCGGATTCTGGAGTCGAGCAAGGGAAAGCGGACAACCTCGCGAGGTCTTCGGATCAACTCCTGGGGTGAGTGTCGGGTGACCTTGGGCGTAGAGGTCAGGGCAAGCTCCGCGCTTGGCGGAGCGGGGCGGAAGCTGATCTTCCCTGGATTCTCAGACACTGACGCCAGAGCTGTGCTCGAGGCCCTCTATCGAGCGGGCAAGCGGGGCGACGACTTCGTGGCGCTCTTTCCTGGAGACGCTGGAAAGCGCTACAAGGCCGCGAGCGCGATTCGGAAGGCACTTCGAGCCGTCTTCAAGATCAAGGGCGAAGGGAGGGCCGGGAAGGGCGCCACCAAGTCCTTCAATCCGCTCCCAAAGCAGGGCGGGCGTTATGTCCCGAAGTTCCTGATCAGGGACCCGGACGGAAACCTGGAGCCAACAGAGCAGCCGAAGCTGGTGTCGGCGTCCAAGTCACCCTGCAGTAGCTGCGAGGATCCGGCCGATCCCTTCCGATGCGAAGACTGCGGGACTGAAGTGATCTCCACCCATTGCAGGGCCTGCCACCGAGAGGTCGCTCACGACGAGATCTCGGGCGGGCCGGAGTAGAACGCGCGGACGGACCAGGTCCGAGCGAAACTGGGGGCTTGGCAAGGCTGATTCAAGTGGCCATGATCCCCGCGCAGGGTCAGAGCCGGGAAGAGAGACCCACGGATGCGGGCAACACCAGCGAGAGAACGTCAGGCCAGGGTCGGGGGCAAGAACTGCCGACCCGCCGTAACGTCTCGCCTCTTAAGCCCTTTGTTCTCGACCCCCCGGATCAAAATGCCGCTCGTCGCCGTAAAGGACTTACGACGCGATTTGCTACTGCGTAATGGTTTATGCTTTTCATTGAGAGAAAAAGAAGCAGATCCCCAGGAGCTTGCGCGCGACCCCTGCGTAGCTGTCGGCGGAGCCGCCAGCTCGCCAAACTGTCGAAACCCGACGGCCGCTTCTCGCGTGGATCCTTCGGATCCACGCGCGCGACCCCTGCGTAGCTGTCGGCGGAGCCGCCAGCTCGCCAAACTGTCGAAACCCGACGGCCGCTTCTCGCGTGGATCCTTCGGATCCACGCGCGCGACCCCTGCGTAGCTGTCGGCGGAGCCGCCAGCTCGCCTTGGACTAAGCCTTCGGCAGCGAGGTGAGAGTGGGATCATTACCTCGTCCTCGGCCTCGCTTCGAGGTCGCTCAGATCCTGCGGGACCACGCCGCCGACTACCGCGCCCGTCGCGTCATGACCGAGGAGCAGCGGCGCGCGGTCTGGGCAATGGTCCACTGCCGGACCGCGGCACTGGGTGGGCACCTCGACCGCTGCGACGCCTGCGACTACGTCCGCCCCGCTTACAACTCCTGCCGCCACCGGGCCTGCCCCAAGTGCCAGGGCCAGCGCCAGCAGGAGTGGATCGCCAAGCAGGTCGACCGCGCCCTGCCCGTCGCCTACAGCCACCTCGTTTTTACCCTGCCCGCTGAGCTACGCCCTCTGGCCCGCGCCAACCCGCGCGAGCTCTATCGGATCCTATTCGCCGCCGCATCGCGGACGGTTCAGCGTCTCGCGAAGGATCCTCGCCACCTTGGCGCCCAGGTCGGGATCACGGCTGTCTTGCATACCTGGACCCAAAGCCTGCACTACCACCCTCACGTTCACCTAATAGTGACGGCTGGCGGGCTTAGTGAGGACGGTCAGCGCTGGGTTCGGAGCCGCTGGGGCGAGCGCTACCTGTTCCCGGTCCGCGTCCTCTCGCGAGCCTTCCGCACCTCCTTCGTCCGCGCCCTCGTTCGTGCTCGCACCCAAGGAAGGCTCGTCCTCACCGCAGTGCACGTCGCCGAGCTGGCCGACCACGAGGGCTTCGCCGAGTTCAAGCGCGGCCTCTACGCCAAGGACTGGGTCGTCTACGCCAAGCGGCCCTTCCCAGGCGCCTCCCTGCTCTACCGCTACCTTGGCCGTTACACCCACCGCGTCGGCCTCTCCAACGAGCGCCTGCTCCTCGCTAACGAACGAAGCGTCAAAATCCGCACGCGGAGGGGAACTGCGTCCTTTGAGGTCCATGAGTTCATACGGCGCTTCATCCAGCACGTCCCGCCCAAGGGCTTCGTGCGGGTCAGGCACTTCGGTCTCTTCGCTTCTGCTCACATCACCCGCCTTGGAGCAGCGCAGGAGCTGCTCGAATACGAGCCAGAGGAAGCCAACCAGCCAGCCGACTCTGACGACCCCGACCCCCCGCTGAATCCATGCCCAACCTGTCTCTTTGGGACCTTGGTGCGGGAGGAGATCGAGCCGAGTCCCTCAGCCGAAGATCTGTGGGACCCATGAGCGCGCACAGGATCGCGGCTCCTCCCTGCCCGCTCTCGCGGAGGCTAGGGGTCTGCTCGTCGATCTCCCTCCCCCGCTGGAGCCCTCTCGAAGAGCGCTTCGCGAGGCCGTCGCACCTCTGAGCGCGTCGAACTACGGTGACTGCCGCCTCGCCAGGCCTTGGTAGGGCCGGGCAATGCCCATAGCAACTGCTCTCAATCCTCTTGGTTTCAACTGCTCTCAATCCTCTTGGTTTCAACTGCTCTCAATCCTCTTGGTTTCAACTGCTCTCAATCCTCTTGGTTTC
>Ga0316202_10003075_pt1 | contig 10351 bp, 7 predicted proteins | sample 3monrhotite_MG_FD_204934 | JGI IMG/M metagenome (GOLD analysis project Ga0316202, IMG submission 204934) | Microbial mat bacterial communities from mineral coupon in-situ incubated in ocean water Damariscotta River, Maine, United States -... | ecosystem: Environmental > Aquatic > Marine >...
GCCGAGCCCCGAAGCGTCATCGCCTGGCTGGCCCGCAGCGGAGACGCGCAGGCCGCCCGGCTCGCCTGCGCCGAGGGGCTCCGCGAAGAGGAGCTGATCCGCGCCGCGCCCGCCGTCGCGCTCGGCGCGATGCTGCGCCTCGCGCGCGAGGGCGAGCGGCGCGGCGAGACCTTCGCGCAGTGGCTGTCCGGCCTGGAGCGCTGGACCAGCGACGTGCTCGGGCGGATCGGCGCGACGGTCGACGGCTGGCGGCGCGCCGTCAGCGACTGGCGCGCCGAGGTCCAGGCGGGCACACCACAGGCGCCGCTCAGCCTGGAGGTGCTGCCCGCCGGAATGGTCGAGGGGCTCCGCCACGCGCTCGACAAGCTCGGTGACAAGCACACCAGCCTCAAGGAGCGCCCCGCGGGCGCGGACACCGCCGCGCACCTCAAGGCGCTCGACGCCGCCCGCGAGCAGCTCGACCGCCAGCTCGTCGACGCCCGGCGCCCGCTCGTCGGCAACCTCCGGCTCGTCTCGGCGGTCCGCGCCGAGCTCGACGACGACACCGCCTCTCAGCTCAACGGCGCCCTCCAGGCGCACGTCGGGCTCCTCCAGCACCTCGCCAAGACGGCCTGAGCCCATGACCGCTGAACAGCTCCGCGCGCTCTCCCGCACCCTGGAGCTCCTCACGCCCCAGGATGCCTGGCCGTTCGTCTACACGTCCACCGGACCCGACGGCTTCCCCACGCTCATCGTGCGCAGGCGCCGGATCCCGCCCGACGAGGTCCGCGACCTGCTCCGCTGGACCCCCAACGCCGCCCTCGTCCGCGGGCTCGTGGTCCGCGCACCGGACGGCGTGCTCCTCTTCGACGCCGGGGAGAGGGGAGACGGCTGGAAGGACGAGCTGCGCGCCTTCCTCGGTCCGCTCATCCCCGACCTCGCCGACGCCGGGTAGCCCGCTGGCCCTCAGAGGCCGTTGGTGATCTCCAGCTCGTAGGCCGTGCAGTCCGCGCCGCCGTTGGGGCGGTACACGTGGATGTAGTAGCCGCCGGAGTAGTCGGTGCAGTCGTCGTAGCGAGAGGAGTTGTTGCAGTAGGTGGTGTCCGACGGGGTCAGGTGGTAGGCGCCGCCGTCACCGTCGTCGTAGTTGTAGTAGTCGAACGTGGTGTAGCCGTCGCCCTCGGTGCCCGAGTCGTCGCACTGCAGGTCGCTGGTCGAGCAGGAGCCCTTGTAGACGGTGAACGCGTAGTCCGAGGTGCCGTCGACCATCTCGATCTCAAGGTTGAAGTCCACGAACCCGGCGCTGGTGACCGACTGCGAGGTGTCGATGTAGTACCAGTCGCTGTCGGTGCTGTCGATGATGTTGCCGACGAACGAGATCGTCGTCGAGCCATCGTCGGCGAGGGTGCTCCACTCGTCGACCGAGGTCGAGCAGGTGTCGCCGTAGCCCGCGGAGTCCTCGTGGTCGTCCCAGGTCGCGCAGGACTCGGTGCTGACGGTGTTCGAGATCCCGCTGGTGTTGCCGGAGTCGTCAGTGGCGTACGCGTAGAAGTCGCAGTCGTCGCCCTGGGTGATGGTCGTCGAGGTCGTCCAGCTCCCCGAGGAGGGGACCGTGATCGTGGTGGTCGACGTGCCGCTGTCGCAGTCGAAGTAGATCAGCAGCGAGGAGCCGCCCTCAGCGGTGCCGTCCAGGGTCACCGAGGTCGCGTTGCGGTACCGGTCGATCGCGTCGATGACCGGTGCGTTCGGGGCGGTCCGGTCGGCGACGACCTGCGAGTCAGAGCCGGGCGTTCCGTCCACGTCGCCGTCGTTCGGCGTCGCGGTGCAGGTCCAGGTCTCGTCGTCGGCGGTGTACGTGTAGTCGACCGTGTCCGAGGTGATGCCGGTCGTCGTGCTGTCCTGGGTCCAGGCGTAGCTGTAGGAGATCGGGTCACCGTCCTCGTCGTAGGACTCCGTGGTGATGGTGCACTCCAGGTCGTCCTCGGGCTCCGCGTCTGTCGGCGCGACCAGGACTGTCGGCGCCTCTGGCGGGGTGTTGAGGATGCTCTTGGTCGCCGAGGTGACCGTCGAGCCCGAGTCGGTGCCGTCGTACGGGGTCGCGATGACGTAGACCTCGTCGTCCTTGACGAAGTACGTGTAGTCGAGCGTCTCGGCGGTGACGCCCGAGATGAGGCTGCCCTCGACGTACCAGGCGTAGGTGTAGCCCTCGGTGTCGCTGTCGACGTCTGACCAGCCGCTCACCTCAGCGACGAGGTCGTCGTCGGTGTACGCCGAGGCGGGCGTGATCTTGACCGAGGAGGCCGACGGGGCGGTGTTGCCGACCGAGACCGTGTTGGAGGTCTTCGAGGCGCCGTCCGCGCCATCGCTGGGCGTGACGACGCAGGCGACGATGTCGCCCTTGTCGAAGTAGGTGCCCGTCAGCGTGGTGCCGGTCGCCGAGATGGTCGCGCCGTCGATGGTCCAGGCGTAGCTGAGGCCGACCGAGTCGGCCGGGTCATCGTCGCTTGTGGCGCCCGCCGAGCAGGTCAGCGTCGAGCCCTCCACCACGCCGCTGGTCGGCGTCAGCGACGCCGAGGCGACCTCGGGCAGGGTGTTGTTGATCGTGACCGTGTTCGAGGAGGCCGGCGAGCCGTCGTCGGTGCCATCGTTGGGCGTGACCGCGCAGGAGACCGTGTCGCCCTTGTCGAAGTAGGTGCCGGTCAGCGTCGCGGTGGTCGGCGAGATGGTGACGCTGTTGACCGCCCAGGCGTAGCTGACGGTGACCTTGTCGCCGTCGTCGTCGCTGGTCGCGCCCTCGGAGCAGGTCAGCACCGTCGCCTCGTAGGCGGTCGTCGGGGTGACGCTGGCCGAGGCGACCTCAGGCACGGCGTTGTCGATCTCGATGACCGACGAGGACATCGCGGTCCCGTCCGCGGTGCCGTCGTTGGGCGTGACCTCGCAGTAGACATCGTCGCCCTTGCTGAAGTAGCTGCTCGACAGCGTCGTGCCGGTCACCGACTGCACCTTCGAGTTGACGTACCAGGCGTAGCTGTAGGTGATCGAGTCGCCGTCGTTGTCGGTGGCTGATGGCGAGCAGGACATCGTGTCAGCGACGGTCGCGGGGTCCGGCGAGATGCCCACGGAGGCCATCACCGGGGCGGCGTTTCCGACGGTGGTCGAGGCGGTCGCCGTCTCGCCGTCGCCGTAGCCGTCGTTGGGGGTCACGGTGACCTCCCAGACCTCGCCGCGCGCGGTCGCGGAGGCCGGCACGGCGGCCGTCGCGTACGAGGTGGCCCCGCCGTTGAGGGTCCAGGCGTAGTTGTAGGTGATCGTGTGCCCCTCGGCGTCGAGCGAGGGGCTGTCGATGCTGGCGCTGAAGCTCTCGGCAGAGGAGGGCGGGTCCGGGTCGATGGAGACCGACGGCGCCGAGGGCAGGTCGTTGACGGTGATGTTGGCCGAGGCGGTCGAGGTCAGCTTGTCGGTGTCGGTGGCGCTGACGGTGATGACGTGGTTTCCGATCTCGAGCGCCTTCGACAGGCGGGCGACGCCGCTGGAGTCAGCGCCCTGGGTCGAGAACTCGCCGTCGATGTCGCTGATCCAGCTCACCGAGAGCTCGTCGGAGTCGTCCTGGTTGTCCGTTATCTCCGCCTCGAAGGAGATGGCGTCGCCCTCGTTGTAGAGGTCGCCGCTGGCCGGCGAGACCAGGACGATGTCGGGGCCGGAGCCGACCTTGACGGTGACCGTCTGCGAGCAGGTGGCGCCGATCTCATCGGTGACGGTCAGCGTGATGGTGTGGTTGGTCAGCGAGAGCGTGTCGTCGGTGAACGTCGTCTCACCATCAGAGGCCGGGATCCCACTGCTGAGCTCGCCGTCCTTGTCGCTGTCCCAGACGACCGTGAGCTGGTCGGTGTCGATGTCGTTGTCGGTGGCGGTGCCGATGAACTGGATCGGGTCGCCTTCCTCGAAGATGTCCCCGTCGAGGGGCGCGGTGATCTCGCAGTTGGGTGCGTTGTTGGGGCCGTTGACGGAGAGGGTCGTCTCGGTCGAGGTCGCGAGCCCGGTGGTGTCGGTGACCGTGGCGATCAGGGTGTGCTCGCCGGGGGTGAGCTGCCCGGAGCCTTCCTGGTAGCCCTTGCTGTCGGGGGTGCCGCTGACAGAGAGCGTGCCATCAAGATCGCTCTCCCAGGAGACGACCAGCGCGCTGGGGTCGTCCTCGTTGTCCGAGACGGTGGAGGCGAAGGTGATCTGGTAGTCGCTGTAGTAGGGGCCGTCGTTTGTCTGCGGCAGCACGATGTCGATCGACGGCGCCGTGTTGGCAATGATGTTGAGGCTGATCTCAGAGGTCGCGGCGCCGTTGTCGGGATTGTTGACAGCGAGAGAGAGCGTGACCTCACCGGAGGTGGTGAAGGTGTGGGTGCAGTCGATGTAGCCATCGAGGCTGACCGTGGCGCCCTCACAGATGGGTGTGCCGTCGACGTTCCAGACGGCATCCAGCTGATCGAGGCTGTCTTCATAGACGCTGTCGGTGACGAAGCCGCGCAGGCTGACCGGCACGTTCTGGTTGACGCTGCTGTTGTCCGTGGGCGTCTGGATGGTGACCGCAGGTGGAATGACGAGCACCTTGATTCCATCGTCACCATTGCACGCAGTCAGGAGAAAGAGGACGGACAATTGTCGCATGCGCGGCTCCAGAAGGCATCAGGACGTCCAGCACACTATACCCAGAGCACACGCGCCCCATGCCACAGAAAACCCAATCCCTGCCGTGACCGAGCCCATCGCCCCTTCCAGCACCGGCCCGCTCCAGAAGTGGATGCTCCGCGCGCGGTGCGGCTCCAAGGCCGAGGTCCGCGCCGCCATCCTCGCAGGCCGGGTCGCCATCGACGGCGTGGTGACCACCCGCTTCGCGCACCCGGTCGCACCCGGCGTGTCGGTCACGCTCGACGGCACGCCGGTCTCGCCGCCGCCGGCAGAGCGGCTGGTCTGGGTGATGAACAAGCCCAAGAAGCACCTCACCCGGATCGACGACACGCCCGAGCGGCTCGGCCTCGGCCGCTACATCCCGGCGGACCTCCCGCGGCTGTTCCCGGTCGGCCGGCTCGACTACAACTCAGAAGGGGTCCTGCTGTGGACGGACGACGGGCACCTCGCCCGCCGCATCCTGCACCCGGACTGGCACCTGCCCAAGGTGTACGCCGTCAAGATCCGGGGCCACATCGAGCCAGATGACCCGCGCCTGGACCGGATGCGGCGGGGCATGGACATCGGCGAGGGGCTGGTGACCCGCCCGGCGACGGTCACCCTCGGCGAGCGCCGCACCCGCGCGACGTGGGTCCACATCACGATCACCGAGGGCAAGAACCGCCAGATCCGCCGGATGTGCCACGCGCTGCACTACCAGATCGTCAAGCTGCGCCGGACCGCGGTGGGGCCGGTGTCGCTGGGCGATCTAAACCCCCGCTGCGCCCGCGCGCTCACCGACGACGAGCAGGCGGCCCTCCGGGCAGCGGTGGGGCTGACGCCCTGAGCGCGTGCATCCAGGCCCCCCAACCGATCTGGCCGCGGACAAAATCACGCATCGCAGCCAGGGTGGCTGCGGAGAGGGGCAGCCGCTCCAGCATCGACAGCTGCATCAGCGCCTCGCCGGTGCGCGCGCCGGCGTCATCTTCAGCGCGGGTAGGGAAGACGTGCGCGTCGAGCAGCGCTGTGGCCCAGTCCTGGGTGTCGAGCAGGGAGGCTGTGCCCTGCTGCAAGCCCTCCAGCCGCGCACAGACGTCTGCCACACCCGGCGCCGCGGCGCCGGCCGGCTCGACGAGGATGTCGTGGGGGTGAGGCTGGAGCGACAGCTCTCGGTGGATCTCGTCATGCTGCATCAGGAGGCCGGGTGGGTGTGACTCTGCACGCTGTGCTCTGTTGGATAACGCTTCTCCTCTGCGCACAGCTCAACCTGGGATCGCGGCGCCAGAGCCGATACGACTCGTGGTGTGCGTTGCGAGGGAGGTCCTGCTGTGCACTGTGGACTGCCTGGGCTGCTGACGGTCCTCCGCGGGCGGCGCGTGGTCGCGCTGACCGGCGCGGGCATCAGCACCGAGTCCGGGATCCCGGACTACCGTGGCCCGAAGACACGCCACAAGGCGCGCAACCCCATCCAGTACAAGGCCTTCGTCGGGGATCCGGCGATGCAGGACCGATACTGGGCGCGCAGCGCGGCGGGGTGGCCGCGGATGGCGGCGGCGCAGCCCAACCCGGCCCACCGGGCGCTCGCGCGCCTGGAGCGGGACGGCCTGCTGTGCGGCATCATCACGCAGAACGTCGACCGGCTCCACCGAAAGGCGGGCAGCCGGCGGGTCGTCGAGCTGCACGGCGCGCTCGCTGAGGTCCGCTGCCTGTCGTGCGGCATGCTGGAGGACCGCGCCGACCTCCAGCGGCGCCTGCTCGCCGCCAACCCTGGCTGGCCGGCGCGCCCGGCCGAGCAGGCGCCCGATGGCGACGCCGAGCTGTCCCCGGATCTCGTCGGCCGCTTCCAGGCTGTCGGCTGTGTGTCCTGCGCAGGCCCGCTGAAGCCGGACGTGGTCTTCTTTGGCGAGCGCGTGCCGGTGCCGATCACTGCCGCCGCGTGGCGGCTGTACGACGAGGCCGAGGCGCTGCTGGTCGTCGGCTCCTCGCTGGCGGTCTTCTCGGGGTATCGCTTCGTCCGCCGCGCGGCTGCCGACGGGATGCCGGTCGCGATCCTCAACCTCGGCCCCACCCGCGGCGACGCTGCGGCGGCGGTGTGTGTCGCGGCCCGCGCCGGGGAGCTGCTGCCGCGCCTCGCCGACGCCCTCGGTCAGCGGAGGTAGACCAGCTCCGGGCTCGCGCTGCCGAGCAGGGCGCGCTCCTCGTCGTAGACAAAGATCGCCTCGTGGCCTGCGGACTGTGCCGCCCCCAACACCTGCTTCAGCTTCGTGCGCCGCGCGTCTTCTCCGAGCGCCGCCCAGTCTTTTCCGGGGATGACCAGGACCAGCTCCTCGCTGTTGACGCCGACTGCGCGGGCATCCTGAACCGGGAGGAAGGCGGCATAGGGGCCGGCGTCGGTGGCGTGGCTGGTCTGGCCCATCAAGAACACCGCGCCGCTCAGGCCCGCCGACAGCAGCAGCACCGCGACGAGCGCGATCAGGCGGCCGCGCGAGACCGGGGCCGCGGCCGGCGCGGCGGCCTTCGGGGGTGCTGAGACGTCCTCTGTGGCGGCGCTCGCCAGCTCAGAGAGGGTCTTGCGGGTCTTCTGCTCCTCGGTCGGCGGCGGCTCGACGGCGCGCCCCTCCCGGAGCGCGTCGAACGCAGCGCGGATTTCCTTGTCGCGCGGCGCGCGGGCGAGGGCGATCTGGAGGATCTGGCGGGCGCCCTTGAGGTCGCCGGCCTCCTGGAGCGCGCGGGCCTCCGCCAGCAGGGCCTGTGGGTCGACCGTGCTGACGGCCTCCTTCGAGGCCTTCAGGGCCGCCTGCGCCTGGTGGAGCGCGTCGCGGAACCGCGCGTCAGCGGGGTCTTTCAGCGAGGCGACCTTCAAGAACTTGATCGCGCGCGGGAGCTGTCCGGCGTCAATGGCCTTGAGGGCGCGCTGGTAGCATTCTTCCGGAGAGAGCGCAGGGGCCATGGTCAGTATATTGTCCCTGGCGTGACGCGCTGCACGGCCGTGGTGTGTGTCGCGACATACTCTGCCACCTCTTCGTCTCCGTCGACGTCACACTGGCCGACGATCTGGAAGTTGGTGTCGGGGGAGCCCTCGATCTTGTAGATGCCGCGCACCAGGCCGTCCGGGCTCCAGTCGAGCTGGCTGAAGCCAGACTCTGCGGGCCACACCGTGGGGACCCGGTCGGGCGCGGCGCGGGGCACGAACGAGTCAACGATGAGGTACTCGTCGTTCGCGACGAAGTAGGCGATCTCGGCGCTGTGGAGGCTGTCGACGAGGGACGGGACCTCAGCGCGGCGCGCGGTGTACTGGATGCTGGTGTACTGGGGGATCGCCAGCGACGCGAGCACGCCGATAATCCCGACCACGATGGCCAGCTCAACAAGTGTGAAGCCGCTGCGAGCGCCGCGCATCAGAGGCATCTCCGGTAATTTTTTGGGGGGTTGGAGTTTACCGTGCACCTGAATCATTACAGACTTTCTCGACAGCGCAACGACAATCCGGCCGCGCACGGCACATGAACACTGAACCTTGCAACAGGGTTTTTTATCATCCCGTGTTCCGCATCCCGGCTGCAATGCCGTTGATCGTCAGCATCAGCGCGCGCAGCAGGCGCGGATCAGGCTCCTGCCGGACCCGAGACAGCAGCACCGCCTGGAGTCGGTTCATCGGGTCAACGTACGGGTTGCGCACCGCGATCGAGCGGGCGATCACGGGGCTGGCCTCCAGCAGCGTGTCGCGCGACAGCGCCGCGAGCACCGCGACGCGCGTCCGCTCCAGCCGGGCCCGGAGGTCTTCCCCGATGGCGGCGAGGTCCTCGCTGACCAGCAGCGCGTCGTAGCGCGCGGCAACGTCGGGGTCTGCCTTGGCGAGCACCATCTCGATCATCTCCAGCGTGGAGCGGAAGAAGGGCCACTGCGCGGCCATCTGCTGGACGTCGTCCAGCTCTCCGTCCTCGAACGCTGCCTCCAGCGCGGCGGCGGTGCCCAGCCAGGCGGGCAGGTGGAGGCGGATCTGGGTCCAGGCGAAGACCCACGGGATCGCCCGCAGGCTCTCGATGCCGGTCCCGGCGGCCCGGCGGGCGGGCCGGCTGCCGATGTTGAGGGCGCCGAGCTCTGGCTCGGGCGTGGCGGAGCGGAAGTAGGGCACGAAGCGCTCGTCGCCGTACAGGACCCGGCGGTAGTCCTGCTCGGCGCGCTTCGCGACGCGGCCCATCAGCTCGCGCCACGCAGGCGGCGGCGGCGCCGGCGGGTCGAGCGTCGCCTCCAGCACCGCGGTCGTGTACACCTCCAGGGTGCGGGCAGCGATCTCGGCGGAGCCAAACTTTGCCTGGATGACCTCGCCCTGCTCGGTGACGCGCAGCGCGCCGTCGACGGCTCCTGGCGGCTGGGCGCCGATCGCGGCGTGGGTCGGCCCGCCGCCGCGGCCGACCGTGCCGCCCCGACCGTGGAACAGTGTCAGCGACACCTCGTGGCGCGCGGCAGCGCGCACGAGCCCTTCCTGGGCCTGGTACAGCGCCCAGGCTGCCGACAGACGGCCCGCGCCCTTCGCGGAGTCCGAGTAGCCGAGCATGATCTCCTGGCGGTCGCCGTGCATGTCTGACAGCCGCTGCCGATACCACCGGATCCGGAGCAGGTCGTGGAGGATGTGCTCTGCGTTGTCGAGATCTTCGCGGGTCTCCAGCAGGGGCACCACCCGCATCGGCGGCGCCGACGCGCCGAACCGCTGGCGGGCCTCCTTCTGGAGCAGCTCGACCACCAGCACATCCGACGGACGGCTGGCCATCGAGATCACAGCCGCGCCCAGGCTCCCTGGCCCGAGCTGCGCGGCGGCCGCGAACGTCGCGAACACCTCCAGGACCTCGTCGTCGATGTCGCTGTCTCCGCGCGTCCAGAAGGCGTGCGGGATGAGCGGGCGGCGCCCGGCCAGCTCGCGGACCAGGAACCCGATCCGCTCGCCCTCGCTCCAGTGGCTGTAGGCGCCCAGGCCCAGGTCGAGGGTGACGGCGTCCATCGCCGCGACGTGGCGGCCTGCGTCCTGGCGCAGGTCGAGCGGCGCGAGGGTCAGCCCGAAGGCCGCGATCCGGCGGAGGATGTCCCGCAGCCGGCCGTCGGCGATCCGCCCGCAGCCGACCGCCCGCAGGGAGCGGTCGCACAGCAGCAGCGGCGCGGCGAGCGCCATCGGATCGATGTAGACGTCTTCGCCGCCTGTGCCGTCGGCCTCGGCCCAGCGCTCGGTGCGGCCCAGGCGCGCGATGACGTCGGCGAGCAGCGCCCGGTACGGCTCCCAGGCCGCGCCGACCTCGGCGCGCAGCTCGTCGGTGGCGAGGTTCATCGACAGGTCGTCGTGCAGTGCCTGGACCTCGCGGCGGTACAGCGCCGCAGCGAGCGCGCGGTGCTGGAAGCTGGCGGTGCGGGTGGTCTCGGCGGTGACGTGGGGGTTGCCGTCCCGATCGCCGCCCATCCACGAGCCGAAGCGCACCGGCACGGCGCCCAGCGGCAGCCCCCGGCCCGTCGCAGCAGCCAGCTTCTGGTCCAGCTCCCGCAGCGACGCGGGGAGCTGGTCCCACAGGACCTGCTCGAACCAGGCAAGCCCGCCGCGCACCTCGTCGAGGGGCGTGGGCCGCTCCTGCCGCAGCTCGTCGGTCTCCCAGGCGGCCGTGATCTCGCGGCGGAGGTCATCGACGAGGGCCGCGTCCTCCTCGGGCGTGAGCATGACCCGGTCCCG
>Ga0316202_10003077_pt1 | contig 10350 bp, 7 predicted proteins | sample 3monrhotite_MG_FD_204934 | JGI IMG/M metagenome (GOLD analysis project Ga0316202, IMG submission 204934) | Microbial mat bacterial communities from mineral coupon in-situ incubated in ocean water Damariscotta River, Maine, United States -... | ecosystem: Environmental > Aquatic > Marine >...
CATACAAACACCCCAGAAGAATCATCTTCAGTATAGCTAATTTTTTCGCTGATTTAACCTTTAAAAGCACTTTTTTGCTAATGGCTTGACTGTTCAGTTGTTTTTTAAACAATTATTGTTTGAATATTATCAATTGCCTTGAAATTACGTCAATCGCGTATTCCATTATCATCATTTATTATTCTTTTATTTTGAAATTACCGTAAAAGCAAAAGGCTTTTTCTGGCATCAATATTTCGCCAGTGATAGGATAGCGATTAATTTATAGCAATTAATTACCGTATTTATGACAGACAATAGCGCAACAACTTCTCTTTATGATTTCTCTTCTTTACAAGCCATTATTAGCTCTGCTGGTGTGCAAATTCATGCGAGTGAAGTTCATGGTGTTTTAGCCGGATTAATTTGTGGCGGTTTTACTTTTGAAAACGCGCTTAATGGAAAAAATGAAGGTCATAACTATCTTAATTTGATCACTGATTTACTAAATAATGGTGAAAAATTACCTTCAGTTATAACGGATGGAATTACAGTATTATATAGCCAATTATGGCAAGCAATTTTAGATGATGATTTTTCATTTTCGCCCCTAATTGCTGATGATGATGATAGTTTAGCTGAGCGAAGTGTTGGGTTGTGTCATTGGGTGCAAGGTTTTACCTTAGGTTTTGGCTTACAACAAAAAAATACTAATGCGTTATCAACAGAGGTGCAAGAAGTACTGGCTGATTTTATTGAAATTGCCAACCTTTCTGATGCCATCGATGAAGATGAAGCTAGTGAACGCGCTTTTTTTGAAATTGCTGAATATGTTCGTATGTCAGCATTACTGTGTTTTGCAGAGCTAGGTGTGCCGCCAGAGCAACATTCAACTCAAACAACAGTACATTAATTTTTTACAAGCTTTTATCCAAGACATAAATTGTTGCCCTATAAGAGTATTAACATGACAAATAAAAATAATATCGCACAAACATTACTCCCTTTGGCTGAATTTACTCAGCGACGTGAAAATTTTATGGCACAAATGCCTGAAAACAGTGTCGCGGTTATTAAAGCCTCTGGTGAGGTAACGCGTAGTAATGATACTGAATATGCTTTTTGTCAAAATAAAAATTTTTATTATTTAACAGGTTTTAATGAACCAGATGCTTTGTTGGTGTTAGTAAAAGAAAAGAAAAACAAAGCGTATCTTTTTTGTCGTGACAAAGATCCAATGGCAGAGGTTTGGCATGGTCGCCGTATTGGTGCAGAAAGAGCAAAAATTGATTATGGCTTTGATGATTGTTTCATTTTAGATGACGTTGATAATTTATTACCCGAATTTTTAAAAAACAAAGCGCAGTTGCTATACTGCCAAGGCGAAAACCAAGTATTGGATTTACAAGTACTTGCGTGGTTTGAAGACGTTAAAAAGTTAATAAAGCAAGGGGTAAAAACACCGGCGCAAATTGTTGATTGTGCACCGATCATTGCAGAGCATCGACTCATTAAAAGTACCGCAGAAATCGACATAATGCGCCAAGTAAATAACATTAGCTGTGGCGCTCATCAACGGGCAATGCAAAAAGTACAACCAGGTAAATTTGAATATCAAATAGAAGCTGAATTGCTGCATGAGTTTTCTCGTCATGGCGCTCGTCACGCCGCATATGCTTCAATTGTTGCTGGTGGCGACAACGCGAATATTTTACATTACACCGACAATAATGACGTGCTTAACAATGGCGATTTATTATTAATTGATGCTGGTGGCGAACTGGCAGGTTATGCCGCAGATATTACTCGCACTTTTCCTGTTAGTGGAAAGTTTTCTCCTGAACAAAAAGTGTTATATGAATTAACCTTAAAAGCACAAAATGCCGCAATTAATGAAGTAAAAGTTGGCAACACCTTCGCCGCTTTAAATGTGTTGGTAAATGAAATTTTTACTAAAGGATTACTTGAACTTGGTATTTTAACCGGTGAATTAAGTGACTTGATAGATAATAAAGCCTGTAAAAAATACTTTATCCACGGTTTAGGCCATTGGCTAGGATTAGATGTACATGACGTTGGTGATTATCAAGTTAAGGTGGATCATGGTCAACTAAGAGAGTTTGCCGCCGGCATGGTGATGACGATAGAACCAGGACTTTATATTCCTATTAATGACGATAGTGTTGATGAAAAGTGGCGTGGCATTGGTATTCGTATTGAAGATAACATATTAGTTACTGATCCTTTAACTAATGAGCTAGGTCATGAAAATTTAACTGAAAATGCGCCAAAATCAGTGGTAGACATAGAACAACTAATGGCTCAATAAATTTACTATGACTCAGCAAAAATTTGATGTAGTTATTTCTGGCGGCGGTTTATCGGGTTGTTTAAGCGCGCTCAGTTTAGCTGGTTTAACACATGCTAATGGTTCACCGCTTAATATAGCGATTATAGAAGCAACCGCTATTAAAAAAGGAATAACGCAAACTTTTGATGAACGAGTTTTAGCTTTAGCGCACGGCACGGCTAATTATTTACAGCAATTAGGTTTATGGCCGTTAATTAGCGCTAATGCTTGTGCAATAAAAAACATTCATATCTCAGACCGTGGTCATTACGGTAAAGCACGATTGGCCGCCAAAGATTATCAAGTTAATGCATTAGGTTATGTAGTAGCCATGTCGGTTATGGGTGAAGCATTAGTACAAAGCTTAAGTGCTAAAAACAATACTGATAAAAAGAATACAGTTAAAAACAGGCAAAATATAACGTGGTTCACGCCAGATTCTATTAGCAATATCGATTGGCAAGCCGAGCAAGTAAATATTACCCTTGCTTCAAATCAACAAATTAGTGCCTCATTACTATTGGCTTGCGACGGTGGTAATTCTACTTGTCGAAAATTAGCCGAAATAGATGTAAGTCAAAACGATTATCAGCAGTCTGCAATTATTGCTAATGTCGCTTGTGAACATGATCATAACGGCAAAGCCTTTGAACGTTTTACCGAGCATGGCCCCATAGCCATGCTACCAATGGTTAACTTTACCCTTAGTGAACATGATAAGAACAATGTAAATAAAAATAGCAAAGGGCGTTGTTCATTAGTGTGGACTTTACCACCAGAGCAAGCCATGAAAATAGCCGCTTTAAATGATGATGATTTTGCCAAACAACTTGAACAAAATTTTGGCACTTGGCTTGGTAAAATAGTTCATGTAGGCAAACGTGATGTTTATCCGTTAACGCTTATTCAGGCAAAACAGCAAACCTATCATCGCATGGCACTTGTTGGTAACGCATCACACACTATTCACCCTATTGCAGGACAAGGTTTTAATTTAGGTGTGCGCGATGTAAAACAAATGGCTGATTTAATTTCAATAGCCCTAACTAATAATGAAGATATAGGCTCGTTAGCATTGTTAAATAATTATGCGCAATTACGCAGCCAAGATTTAAAGCAAGTGATTGGTTTAACTGACTCGCTAGTCACTTTATTTTCAAACCAATTACCACCGTTAGTTGCAGGCCGTAATATTGGTTTAAAAGTATTAAATTATATAGAACCGTTAAAAAATATACTCGTGAAAAAGACCATGGGTTATTGATTGTGTATGAGATGCTGAAACAAGTTCAGCATGACGATGAGAGTTCAGCATGACTCAACGATGTTCGTCATCCTAATGGGGTCGTTTAATGCAGTATAATATTACCGTCATCCTGACGCAGGTCAGGATCTATAAAAGCATAACAATAGTCACAAATAAATAGAGAAACAAATGCAAAAATTTGATGTGTTAATCGTTGGTGGTGGTATGGTTGGCTTAACTTTGGCTTTAGCACTACGTCAACAAAGTCAGCTCTCTATTGCTATTGTTGATAGCAATGTGCCAACTGATTTAGCCGAACAGCCAGAAAATCGGGTTAGCGCTATTAATATGGCCAGCCAGCAAATTTTTGCCAATTTAAATGTATGGGATCTTATTAAAAACCAGCGATTACAAAGCTATCAGCATATGCGTATTTGGGATAAACACGGTTATGGCAAACTTAATTTTAATGCTGAAGACGTTGATCAAAAAAATCTTGGTTGGATCATAGAAAATAAAGTGATCCGTAATTCGCTTTGGCAAAAAGCGCAGGCCGATGAAGGTATTAACTTTTTTACCGACCAAGCGTTAACAAATTTAGCAATGGGCGATAACGAAGTGTTTGCCAGTTTTGCTGCAGGTACGCCAATATTAGCCAAGTTAGTGGTTGGTGCAGATGGCGCGCATTCTTGGGTACGTGAGCAAATGAACATGCCAATTGCTTTTCAAGATTATGATCATCACGCCATTGTTGGCACCGTTGAATGTGCACAAGGCCATAACAATATGGCTTGGCAAGTATTTTTACCTGAAGGGCCGTTGGCCTTTTTACCGTTATTTAATTCTCAATTAGCCTCCATTGTTTGGTCAACAACCCCTGAAGAAGCACAACGTTTGCAAGCTTTATCAATAGACGACTTTAGTAAAGAAATTACCGCAGCCAGTGATGGAAAACTAGGTAATGTAAAACTGATAAGCAAACTTTCAAGTTTCCCTTTAACTATGCGTTTAGCTCACGACTTTGTTAAAGGTAAAGTTATTTTAGTCGGTGATGCCGCGCACACTATTCATCCCCTTGCAGGACAGGGGGTTAATTTAGGCTTACTTGATGCCGCCGCTTGTGCTCAAACCCTTACTGAACAAGCAGAAAAAGGTGAATCGTTAACCAGTGAAATCGCTTTAAAAAACTATTCACGCTGGCGTAAAAGTGAAGCGGCTGAAATGATTGCGGCAATGGCGACAATCAAAAATATTTTCAGTGAACAGCCATTTAACCTGCCTGCCTCACCAGTTAAATTTATTCGTGGTATTGGTATGTCTATTTTAGATAATGTCGCGCCAGTAAAAAAAGTAATGATTAAACAAGCATTAGGTTTTAAATCACATTTACCTGAATTAGCTAAACCGCGAGATTCGTTAAAAACTTAACATATCAGTCAAGAAAAGAATAAACTTCATAGAAAAGAGCTTAACCGCTCTTTTTTTATGTTTAATTTTTAAAATCCTTATAATTTAAAATTTAATTCGGTTTAAAGCTGTAAAGCAGTTTTAAATTTGAATTTAAGTCCTTTTTTGTTGAATATCCGAAAGCCCAGCGCTATAATCTGACCAAATTTTGTCAATCTTCAGTTTATAGTCTATTTTTGTACAGTAATTAGGCTCAATTATTCAACAAAAAATAGCCGTTAACATTAACAATGTAGGTAGAAATATAATGGTAAGCAAAACCGTATTACATGCTAAGCACGTAGAAGCTGGCGCAAAAATGGTTGATTTTCATGGTTGGGAAATGCCCATTAATTATGGCTCACAAATTGAAGAACATCATGCTGTTCGTACAGATGCGGGTATGTTCGACGTATCCCATATGACCATTGTTGATATACAAGGTAGCGATGCTAAAGCCTATTTACGTCGTTTAGTGATAAACGATGTTGCAAAATTAACCGTTGCAGGTAAAGCACTTTACACCGGTATGTTAAATGAAGACGGTGGTGTGATTGATGATTTAATCATTTATTTTTTCTCTGAAACTGATTATCGTTTAGTTGTTAATTCAGCAACACGTGAAAAAGATTTAGCGTGGATGAACAAACAAGCGGAAGGTTTTACCATTACCATTACTGAACGTCCTGAATTTGGTATGATCGCGGTTCAAGGCCCTAATGCTAAAGCAAAAGTTGCAACGTTATTAACGAATGAACAACAAGCAGCCGTTGAAGGTATGAAACCATTTTTTGGTGTGCAAGTAGGTGATTTCTTTATCGCCACTACGGGTTATACGGGTGAAGACGGTTACGAGATTATTGTTCCTGAAACGGTTACCGAAAACTTTTGGCAAAAATTATTAGACGCAGGTGTAGCACCTTGTGGTTTAGGCGCACGTGACACTTTACGTTTAGAAGCTGGCATGAACTTATACGGCTTAGATATGGACGAAACGATTTCACCAATCGCTGCTAACATGGCTTGGACTATTGCATGGGAACCAGCTGATCGTCAATTTATTGGTCGTGAAGTGCTTGAAGCGCAAAAAGAAGCAGGCACACAACCTAAATTAGTAGGTTTAGTTTTAGAAGAAAAAGGGGTACTACGCTCTCATCAAAAAGTGATTACAGAATTTGGTGACGGTGAGATCACCTCCGGTACATTTTCACCGACATTAGGGCACAGTGTTGCATTAGCGCGTGTTCCTCGCAGCGTAAAAGTTGGTGATATTGTTGACGTTGAAATGCGTAAAAAATTAGTAAAAGTACATGTAACAAAGCCTAGCTTTGTTCGTAACGGTAAAAAAGTTTTTTAATTTATTCATCATATTTGTAATCGTAGTTTTATCAGCCACAACTGATTTACTACGATCGTAATTATTTGGGATAAAAATTATATTATTTTATAGATTTTGTGCTATAAAAATGAAACAAATTTAACCATTAGGAAATATAAAATGAGCAACATTCCTTCAGAATTAAAATATGCAACATCACACGAATGGGTACGTAACGAAGGCGACGGTATTGTTACTGTAGGTATTACTGAACACGCGCAAGACTTATTAGGCGACATGGTTTTTGTTGAATTACCAGAAGTTGGCGACAATATAAGTACTGGTGACGATGTTGCTGTTGCCGAATCAGTAAAAGCTGCTTCAGACATTTATGCACCAATTTCAGGTGAAGTAATTGAAGTTAATGAAGACCTAGAAGATTCACCAGAATTAGTAAATTCTGATGCTTTTGGAGATGGTTGGATGTTCAAAGTTAAATTAGAAGATGAAAGTGAACTTGATGCATTATTAGATGCAGAAGGTTACGCAAATTCTATTGACGAAGATTAATTATTTAATATAAATAAATGCTTAAAGCCCTGAGTAATGTTCAGGGCTTTCTTTTTATTTTTGTGTTGAGATCCTGATCTTCGTCAGGATGACAAATGGGTATTGTTACCTTGAATTTATTTCAGGGGTTGACCAATTGGATTGAAATGATGTCATCCTGAATTTATTTCAGGATCTAATCAACTCAACATAAGAAAACAAATTTACTTTTAAGAGAAGCTGTTTTATGACTACTCAATCATTTGCTCAATCACTTGTTGAATTAGAGCAAAAAGAAGATTTTATCCGTCGCCATATTGGACCTAACGAGCAAGAAACTCAGGCAATGTTAAATGATATTGGCGCAGAATCTGTTGATGCGTTAGTTAATGAAATTGTTCCAGCTAATATTCGTTTAGCTGATTTACCTAATATTGACGAAAGTAAAACAGAAGCACAAGCGTTAGCTGATTTAAAAGTACTTGCCAATTTAAATAAAGTAAATACCACCTATATAGGGCTAGGGTATTACGGAACACATACTCCCAACGTTATTTTACGTAATGTTTTAGAAAACCCCGGTTGGTATACCGCATATACACCATACCAACCAGAAATTGCCCAAGGGCGTTTAGAATCGTTATTAAATTTTCAACAAATGTGTTTAGATTTAACAGGTTTAGAGTTAGCAAGCGCTTCTTTACTTGATGAAGCAACTGCGGCGGCTGAAGCCATGGCATTAGCGAAACGTGTTTCTAAAAACAAAAAATCAAACCTGTTTTTTATCTCACAAGATGTTTATCCACAAACTATTGACGTAGTAAAAACGCGCGCAGAACAATTTGGTTTTGACGTTATTATTGCACCCTCAGATGATGTTATTAATCATGATATATTTGGCGCGTTATTACAATATCCAAGTGCAACAGGCGAAGTACGCGATATTAGCGACCTAATTGAAAAAGTTCATGCACAAAAAGGCATTGTAGCCGTAGCCGCCGATATTATGAGCTTAGTATTATTAAAAGCACCAGGTGATTTAGGTGCTGATGCCGTTATAGGAACGACTCAGCGTTTTGGTGTACCAATGGGCTATGGTGGGCCTCATGCCGCATTTTTTACTACATCAGATAAATACAAAAGATCAATGCCTGGCAGAATTATTGGCGTATCTAAAGACGCACGAGGTAATGCAGCGTTACGTATGGCAATGCAAACCCGTGAACAACATATTCGTCGTGAAAAAGCCAACTCAAATATATGTACTGCACAAGTGTTATTGGCCAATATGGCTGCGTTTTACGCGGTTTATCATGGGCCAAAAGGCTTAAAAATAATTGCTAATCGCATTCATCGTTTTGCTGATATTTTATGTGCAGGTACAAGTTCAAAAGGTTTAACCGCCATTCATGCCAACTACTTTGATACCTTAACGTTTAATGTTGCTAATAAAGTAGAAATTGTAGCGCGCGCATTAGCGGCGAGTGTTAATTTACGTACCGATGTTGAAGGGCAAATTAGCCTTTCAGTTGATGAAACAACCACACGTGAAGATATTCAAATTTTGTTTGATATTTTATTAGGTGCAGGCCATGGTTTAGATATTGCTGCATTAGACGATGCCGTTGTCGCTTCTGAAAAATCTTCAATTCCTGCTTCATTAGTTCGTGAAAGTGAGTTTTTAACGCATCCTGTATTTAACTCATATCATAGCGAAACAGACATGCTTCGTTATATTAAACGCTTAGAAGATAAAGATTTAGCCTTGAATCATTCAATGATTTCATTGGGCTCTTGTACCATGAAATTAAATGCCACAGCACAAATGATCCCAGTAAGCTGGCCAGAGTTTGCAAATATGCACCCATTTGCACCATTGGATCAAGCGCAAGGCTATAAACAAATGATCGACGAGCTAGCCAAGTGGTTTGTAGAATTAACAGGCTACGATAAAATATCAATGCAGCCTAACGCAGGATCGCAAGGCGAATACGCTGGTTTAATTGCTATTCGTAAATATCATCAAAGCCGAGGCGATCATCATCGTAATATTTGTTTAATACCAAGTTCTGCGCACGGCACTAACCCTGCTTCTGCTAACATGGTTGACATGAAAGTTGTTGTGGTTGCTTGTGACAAGCAAGGCAATGTTGATATGGCAGATTTAAAAGCAAAAGCCGAAGAATTGGCAGACAACCTAGCTTGTTTAATGATTACTTACCCATCAACGCATGGTGTTTATGAAACAACCATTAAAGATATTTGTGATGTAATTCATCAACATGGTGGACAAGTATATTTAGATGGCGCCAACATGAATGCACAGGTAGGTATTACTTCACCGGGATCAATTGGTGCCGACGTTTCACATTTAAACTTACACAAAACCTTTGCTATTCCACATGGTGGTGGTGGTCCTGGTGTTGGACCCATTGGTGTTAAATCGCACCTTGCACCATTTTTACCAGATCATGCCTTAATTAATGTTGATAAAAACACAAAAGGTAACGGTGCTGTTTCAGCCGCTCCATACGGTAGTGCTGGTATTTTATGTATTTCATACCTTTACGTTGCTATGTTAGGTAAAAAAGGTGTAACAGACGCCACTAAATACGCTATTACCAATGCGAATTATTTAGCGAAAAAATTAAGTGCACATTTCCCCATTTTATATTCAGACAATAATGGCCGTGTCGCACACGAATGTATTATTGATTTACGCCCAATTAAAGCCGAATCAGGCATTACTGAAGTAGATATGGCAAAACGCCTGATGGATTATGGGTTTCATGCTCCTACTATGTCATTCCCTGTTGCGGGCACTTTCATGATTGAACCAACAGAATCGGAATCGAAAGCTGAATTAGATCGTTTTATTGAAGCGATGGTGTCTATTCGTGACGAGGTTCGTAAAGTAGAAAGTGGTGAGTGGTCATTAGAAAATAATCCACTGCATAATGCCCCTCATACATTAGCAGATATAACCGATAGCAACTGGGATAGAGCTTATTCAATTAAAGAAGCTGTATTTCCTGTAGACAGTGTTGCTAAAAGTAAATTTTGGCCAACCGTAAACCGTATTGATGATGTTTATGGTGATAGAAATTTAATTTGTTCATGCCCAAGTGTTGATATGTATAAAGATTAGTTGAGGATTGTTGTCGTGTTCTAATTAAGTCTGTGACTTAATTTCGGTAGTTTGTGAGTGCAATTAAGTTTGTGACTCAGGATTAATTAAAAGGTGAGCTTAATGCCAAGCCGTTTACCTAACATGGATTAAAGTATTTTAGGTTGCTAAATAAAAAAGCCCAATTTATAAATTGGGCTTTTTTTGTAGTAACTTTTGTCTTGTCCTGAAATGTGTTTACACATTTAGGACTTATTTTATGAAAACCACTAAAACTAAAGACGTTAAGCGTACTCAACGAGATTACACATTAGGCTTTAAATTATCCATCGTTG
>Ga0316202_10003078_pt1 | contig 10350 bp, 10 predicted proteins | sample 3monrhotite_MG_FD_204934 | JGI IMG/M metagenome (GOLD analysis project Ga0316202, IMG submission 204934) | Microbial mat bacterial communities from mineral coupon in-situ incubated in ocean water Damariscotta River, Maine, United States -... | ecosystem: Environmental > Aquatic > Marine >...
CGCCACAGAGCATGATTCCGGCGCCGATCAGAAAGCCCAAATGGCGCAGGCCGATAAACTGACTGATACACATTGCGAAGAAGGTTCCCGCCGACGTGATCGCACCGGTAAAGACGCCCAACCCGGTTTCGCCGATCATCAACTGCGTCGCCTCAACCAGCGACCTCCCCTTCTGCCGCTCTTCGACGTAACGCGCATACATCACGATGACGAAGTCGGTGCCCAGCCCCATCAGCAGCGCGGTAAAGGCAGAAGACGCCGCGTTCAGCTGCCCCAGAGCGAAGAAGGCGAGCCCAAAGGTCAGCGCCTGTCCGACGAGCAGCGGAAGACTCGAATACAGCAGCGCAGCAAAACGGCGATAGCAGATCCAGTAGAGTGCACAGACTGCGGTCAGAGAGAAGAACAGGTTGAACCTCACCGCCTTGCGGATCAGATCAGACTCATCGGTCGCCATCGCATAGTGGCCGCTGTAGCGAATCTCCATCGCGGCGTCATCGACGAGCGAGCTGTCTAACTCAGCACGCACCTCGGCCTCGACCCCGGCGATAAAATCCATTAACCGCTGATCGAACTCCAGGTCCTGTGACGGACCGGTCGGCTTGACGAGCATGATCAGGTTGCGCTGATCTTTGGATAGATAGTAACCGTCTGAAAGGTCGACCTGGAGCGCACCGCGATTGGAGACGAGCGGTTTTAGAAATAGACCGAGCAGCCCGAGCGGGTCGTTGAGGACAACCTCTTGAGAGATCGCCGCCATCGGCGTCGTTAACGCCAACCGGTTCTCTTCGACCTGCTTAGAGATCGCGCCGTCGGTCAGCTTCGAGGCGAGAAGCGGCAACCGCTCCGGCTCTAAAAACAGAACGGCGTTGTTGTAGAACAGCTCAAGGAAACCGTCGTCTAGCTCGAAGCGAAAATCGACAAAGTCGATCAGCTCGTCATTCGCCTCTAACCTCTCGGCGTAAGCGTCGGCATAGTCTTCGAGCTCATCGGCACCCGCCTCGCCATCGGCGGCGAGCAGCACCAGCAGGTAGTCGATCGATCCAAAGTCCTGCAGCGCCTCTTTCAGCGTGTCGACCTGAACGTTTCCCTGCGGGATCAGCGCCAGCAGGTCGGATTCGATCTTGATCTTGGAGCCGAGCCAACTCGCGATCAGCACCAGCACCAAGGCGACGAGGAACACGACGCGATACCGCTCCCGCGAGAAGCGCTCAATGCGCAACAGCAGCCGATGGCGCCCAGCCTGGTGCGGCGCCTGCGTCGATCGATCGTCCATGAGGGAGGAGTCTCCAAGGGGTTCAAGCGTCCGGATTATTCCGCCGCTGTTCGCGGTCCGTCAAGGGCCGTCTCGGGCAAGCCGTGAGGGCCCAGCCCATGCTATGCTTTTGGCGCTGTTATCGCAGCATGTTTCCACCCACTCCGCGTCACGGTCACGCTCACTGCGCAGGCACGGCGACGCCCGAGGATCGAGCTATGGAGTCTACAAAAACCGGAGCGAATGAGTTTATCCGTCTCGAGAACGAGTATGGAGCCCACAACTATCACCCCCTAGACGTCGTGTTGAGCCGGGGAGAGGGTGTTTGGGTATGGGATGTCGACGGCAAAAAGTACCTCGATTGTCTCGCCGCCTACTCCGCGGTGAACCAAGGCCACAGCCACCCCAAAATTCGACAGGCGCTGATCGACCAATCAGAAAAGGTCACCCTGACGTCGCGCGCCTTCCGCAGCGACCAGCTCGGCCCGCTATACAAGCAGGTTCATGAGATGACGGGCTACTCCAAGATGCTGCCCATGAACTCTGGCGCCGAAGCGGTCGAGACCGCCATCAAGGCAGCCCGCAAGTGGGGTTACGAGATCAAAGGCGTCGCCAAAGATCAGGCCGAGATCCTCGTCTTCACCGGCAATTTCCACGGGCGCACGACAACGATTGTCGGCTTCTCTGACGATGAGCAGTACAAAGAGGGCTTCGGCCCCTTCACGCCGGGATTCACGCTGCTGCCGTACGGCGACATCGACGCAATCAAAGCTGCGATGAACCCCAATGTCGTCGGCGTCCTGATTGAGCCAATCCAGGGAGAGAGTGGGATCATCTCGCCGCCGAAAGGCTTCCTCGCCGAGCTCGCAGCGCTCTGCAAAGAGCACAACGCGCTCCTGATCACGGACGAGATTCAATCCGGCCTCGGCCGCACCGGCAAGCTGTTCGCGCACCAACATGAGGGTGTTCGCCCTGACATGGTGATTATCGGCAAGGCGCTCGCCGGCGGCTTTTATCCGGTCTCGGCGGTACTCGCTGACGACGAGGTGATGTCGGTATTCCGCCCTGGCGATCATGGCTCCACCTTCGGCGGCAACCCGCTCGGCTCAGCGGTCGCCAGCGCCGCGCTCTCCGTACTCGTTGACGAGAACCTGGTCGAGAACTCGGCCAAGCTTGGCGCCTACTTCATGGATAAGCTGGCCACACTAAAGAGTTCCAAGATCAAAGAGATCCGCGGCCTCGGCCTCTGGATCGGCCTGGAGCTTACTGAGGAGGCGGGCGGCGCCCGTCGCTACTGCGAAGCGCTCCAGCATAAAGGTCTGCTCTGCAAAGAGACGCACGAGACGACGATCCGCTTTGCGCCGCCGCTCTGCATCACGAAAGACGAGCTGGATTGGGCCTTTGAACACATCGTCGCCGTCTTCGAGGAGCTAGGTTGAGCCGTAAGTACGGTCATCGAGGTTACCAAGACAACGATCGCGATTCGGGATCGTCGTCAGGCAGTCGCGAGCGGGGCCAGTCCCAGGCCCCGCGTCGTGAACTGACTAAAGAAGAGCAGATCCAGAAGCGTTCGCTGCGACACGCGATCGATCGCGAGGCCAACGAGGTCGTCCGCTGCCCGACCTGCGGGCGCGCCGCGGACGCAAGCAAGCCGATCAGCTTCGACTCCCACTGCTTCAACTGCTCCGCCCCCCTCCACTGCTGTCGCACCTGTAAGAACTTCGACTCTCAGGCGCGATTTGAGTGCCGAGTCGAGATCACGGAGGCGATCGGAGATAAGAACAAAGGCAACCATTGCGACCAGTACAGCCCACGAATGGTGCTGGACTCGACCGGTCGCCGGAGCACGAAGAGCGCCACTGGGCGCGCCAGCAACGACCCCCGCTCCCAGTTTGAGAATCTCTTCAAACGTTAGAAATCCAAGCCTTTCCCCATTCAGCTAGAACATTTTAATGATCCCTTGTCCCGGGAATTTCCGGAACCTATGTTCTGGCCTGTGGTGGGATCACGAATATGTGACCGCACCTGAAGGAGAGGAATGATGAACCGTTCAGAGAGTATGCGGAGCCAGCGCGGAGAGGGAAAACTCGGACTATTGATCGCGGTCGCGATCGTCGCCGTCGCCGCATTCACCGGAATTAAGATCATCCCCGTTCGTGTTGCCGCCTATGAGTTTAAGGATGTAATCCGAGAAGAGGCGCGCTACGGCGCGGTTCGCGCGACCAATAAAGAGGTCCACAAACGGATCATGGAGCGCGCCGAGGATCTCGACATTCCGATCAAGAAAAAAGATCTGAAGGTTACGCGTAACCGTAGCGAGATCACCGTTCTCGCGACGTACGCCAAAGAGATCGACCTCAAGGTGACGACCTACACCTTCTCGTTCGAACACCAAGAGAAGGCGCCGCTCTTCTAGTCGAGTTAGCTCTCGTAGACCACGCCGTTGGCGACGACGGCGTGGATCTCCGAGCTTCCGAAACGATAGACCAGGTGGTATCGGTTCGGCACCCGGTGCACCACGAAGTTCGCACGCTTCCCCGGCTCGATCGTGCCCTGAGTCTCGCCTCTCCCCAAAGCACAGGCAGCGTTCAACGTCGCCGCCGTGATCGCCTCATCGACGCTCAAACGAGCCGTCAGGCAGGCCATCCAAAGGGCTACCGTCATCGAATCGCAGGGGCAGGAGCCCGGATTGAAGTCGGTCGCGATGACGACCGGCACCCCCGCCTCGATCAACCTTCGGCCCGGCGGTGGTGTATCGCTCATCAGAAAAAAGGTTGCAGCAGGGAGCAGCACGCCGCTGGTTCCGGCGTCGGCCAGCGCCCGCATCCCCCGCTCTGAGCTGAATTCAAGATGATCGGCCGAGGCGGCGCCGAGTTGCGCCGCGAGCTCCGCCCCGCCATCGTCGGCGAGCTGGTCGGCGTGCAGCCGAACACCGAGCCCATGAGAGCGAGCAGCTTCGAGAATTCGACGCGCCTCATCCACACTGAAGGCGTTTGCATCGACAAACGCATCGGCGTACTCGGCAAGCCCCGCCGCCGCTACCTGCGGCAACATCTGGTCGATCAGCAGCTCAACATAGCTCTCTCGACGGGGCCGAAACTCCTTCGGTACCGTGTGGGCGCCCAAGAAAGTGGGGACAATCTCGACGGCATGACCGGCGGCGGCGTCTCGTAGCGCCTGGAGCTGCTTGCACTCATCCTCAAGCGTGAGGCCGTAGCCGCTCTTCGCTTCAACGGTCGTCGTACCCAGTTTCAGTAGACGGTCGAGCCGCTCTTTTACTAGCGTGGTGAGATCGTTCGCCGTAGCCGCCCGGGTGTTCTCTACGGTGGAGAGGATGCCGCCGCCACGGGCGGCGATCTCCGAATAGGTCGCGCCACGCAGACGCTCGTCAAATTCGCTCTCTCGCCAGCCGGCAAAGGGCAGATGGGTGTGGGCGTCGACGTAGCCCGGGAGGACGGTCCCCCCTGCGGCGTCGTAGTGGCGGGCGTTCGCCTTCGGCTCCACCGCCTGTTGAAGATCACGCCGTAGCCCGACCCAGACGATCCGCCCCTCAAGGCAGGCGATCGCTGCATCTTGGATCAGCGTTAGTCGCCCGAGATCGGCACCAACCTGGGAGCTCTTACCGCTCGGGGTCGCCAGCTCTGAAATGCCGACAACAACGAGATCGGCCAGGATCATCCGACGTCGATTCCAGCGCGCCGCATCGGACGGACGTTGTCCGGCTGTTTCTCACGCTCACTGGCCCGTTGCTCTAGCATCTGGAGGTGCTCCTCGACGGTGCCACGCAGTCGCTTCTCGAAAAGGTCCCGGTCCAGCCGTGCGCGGCTGATCTCCGCCTCCAGCCGAGAGAGCTGCTCCTGGGCGTCACGCAGCGTCCGCTCAGCCTCAACGCGTGCCTCGTGCAGGACCTGATCGGCCTGAACGCGCGATCGCTCCTTGAACTCTTCGGACATCTTTTGCGCCGTCACCAGCGTCTCCTGAAGTGTTCTTTCGCGGCTTCGCTGCTCTTCTGTCTGGCGCGAAAGTTTGCCGTTTTCTTCACGAAGATTGGCGTTGTCGAGATTCAGCCGCTCCAACTCCTCAGAGATCGAACGCAGGTAGAGCGTCACCTCTTCCGGGTCGCATCCACGCATTTTGCGTGAAAACTGCTGTTTTTCGACATCCATGGCGGTAATGCGTTCGGACATTTGAGATCCTCCCCTAAAACGATCGCGGGGCAGAACATAGGGCCGCCGACGGCTGCGAGCAACCGCCAGAACGAGGACAGGCGTACGTATCCCGTTCATAATCAGCACCTTACAAAAAAATTACCAATAAGGTTCGGAAGCCATCCGAATCTTGACCCACAGTCATTATCGACGAAGTTGGCCCCGAATCAAGACCTTTCGCCGAAGATCGCCCTGCCGACCCGGACCAGGGTCGCCCCCTCTTCGATCGCGACCTCAAAGTCCCCGCTCATCCCCATGGAGAGCTCGGGCAGCGCGGCGCCGGTCCGTTCACGCTCGCTCTCAGCGAGCTGACGTAGCTCTGCAAACCAGCGGCGCGCGTCGGATCCGACCGCGACGGGGGGTGGAATCGTCATCAAACCGCGTAGCTCCAGATGCTCGCAGCGGAGCAGATGATCGACGAGTGCGGGAAGCGCCGCCGGTTCGACGCCCGATTTGGTCGACTCCCCGCCCAGCCTGACCTGCAACAGGAGCGGCTGGGTGAGCGCTCGAGCCGCGGAACGCAGATTGAGTTCGTCGATCAGCCGCACGCTGTCGACGCCATGCAGCAATTCGAATCGGCCCACCACCTGCTTCGCTTTGTTGCGCTGCAGCGGGCCGATAAGATGCCATTCGACCGGCACCTCGCTTGCAGCTTCGACCTCGACCTGCTTGGCCAGCGCCTCTTGGACACGATTCTCGCCAAAGCGAAGCTGCCCCGCCTGACAAGCTTCGATAACCCGCGACCCGGGGTGCGTTTTGGAGACTGCAATGAGGCGCGCGGCCCCCTGCGGACGCCTCGCCCGCGAGAGCGCCGCATCGACACGCCCCTGAACGTCGGCGAGACCACGCGAGATCGCCATCGATTTTCTGTTTAGACCGTGCCGCCGTTCGTCGTCTCGGCAACATCGGCGGGCAGCCCCGCTGCCGCTGGATCGACTGCGGGCGCCTCTACGATACCCGGGGCGTAGTAGAGGTAGCGCTTGCAGTTGCCACAGTTGTGAACCGCCGCCGCGGCGCGCATCTCTTGAAACACCTGCGGACGCATCCGCACAAAGCAGCACTGACAGGTCCCATCGACCGCCTCAGAGAGAAAGACACCCTGGCGTCGCGCTTCGAGTCGCTTCACGCTCGACAACATAGTGGCGGGGAGATCAGCTTCAAGCTCCGCCCGCGTGGCATCGAGACGCTCAATCGTCGCCCGCGCCGCAGCCTCAGCCTCATGCACCGCTTTGCTATCGACCTCGACCGCCTCGCGCTCTTTGTTGATGTGCTCTTCGTGGGTCGCCAACTCGCCCTTCAGCTTTTCGATCTCTTCCATGTCGCGCAACACCGCCTCTTCATGCTCGGCGATCTGCGCTTTAACACCGTCGATCTCTTTGAGCATGGCGGCGTACTCTTTCTGGTTTTGGACCTGCATCAGATCCTCGGTGTACTTCGCCTTACTCTCTTCGAGGACAGTCAGTTCGTTGGTGCGGTAGTTGCGATCCAGCTCTAGCTCATCATGCCGGTTCTTAAGCGCGACGAACTCGGCGTTACGCTCACGAAAATGACTCTCAATCTCTTCGATCTTCCCCGGTGCAGCCTCAACGATCGCCACTGCGGTTCGCATCTTGGTGACCACCTCTTGAATCTTCAATAGACGGATCAACTGTTCCTTCGCGGTCATCTTCTTACCCCTCCAACGCGTTTGCGCCAGCGACCTAAAGAAAAAGGCGCCCTCAGGGGGCGCCTCTTAATTTCTTCGGTCAACTTGCTCGCAAGCGACGATTCAAGAATTCAGGTTGCACTCGACAGACCCGTTTATCACGGAGCCCTGTCGACTCTTTCCGGTAACGTCGTCTTGTTCTTTTTAACCCTGCCACGGTAACGGCTCACGCTATCACCGCACCCCTGGAGCGTCAACCGAACAGCCAGCTGACAACCCAGACCGCGGCAAGGATGCCAACCACGTCCGCGATGAGGCAGGCGGGCAACGCGTGGCGCGTCTTGCGCACGCCAACGGCGCCGAAATAGACGGCAAAAACGTAGAAAGTCGTCTCCGTGCTGCCCTGGAAGGTGCTCACCATGTAGCCGATCAGAGAGTCCGGCCCGTGGGTCGACATGATCTCGGTCATCACGCCCTGGGCACCCGAACCGGTGAGCGGCCGTAGCAGCGCCATCGGCAGTGCCTCTGCCGGCATCCCAATCAGGCTCGTCAGCCCTGAAAGCGCGTCGACGAAGATGGCGATCCCGCCCGAAGCCCGAAACATGCCGACGGCGACCAGGATCGCGACGAGGTAGGGGATGATCCGCACGGCGACCTGGAAACCCTCCTTCGCCCCTTCGACGAAGCTGTCGTAGACGCGCACTCCGCGAACCCATCCGTATGCAACACAGGCGGCGATGAGGGGCGGCAACATCCACGAGGACAGCAGCTCGCGAAGCATCTCAAACATGGAGGTCGTCTCAAGCGCCTGCACTGCATACCGCAGCATCAAACCGAGATAGACGAGCCCTACCAGCGATGCGAGGAGCGCCGCGCCGCGGCGAAGCGGCTGCCGCGTTTCAGCCTTCTCTTTTTCAAAGTCGGGCGACGAGACGATTCGCGGTGCGCTGCGGCGAAAGGTCGGCAACCTCAGTAGCGCCGCCGCTGCGACCAGCGCTGCGATCGTCGCGCAGCCGCTGGCGATCCAGGTCGGGAAGAGGATTCCGGTCGGATCGGCAGAGCCAAGTGAAGAGCGAATCGCGATCGCGCTCGTCGGTAGAATCGCAAAGCCGGCCGTGTTGATCGCAAGGAACAGCACCATCGAGTTGGTTGCGGTCCCCTTTTCGGCGTTGAGGCTGTCCAACTCCTCCATCGCCTTGATTCCGAATGGCGTGGCCGCGTTTCCCAACCCCAGAACGTTGCACGAGATGTTCAGAATCATCGCGCTCATCGCCGGGTGGCCCTCCGGCACTTCGGGAAAGAGCCGACGTGTCACCGGAGCGACCCAACGGGCGATCTGGTGCATCAGGCCGGCCTCTTGCACCACGCGCATCAGCCCAAGGAAGAGCGCCATCACTCCGATCAACTTGAGAGCAATGTCGAAGACTGCGGTTCGGGCCGAATCGAGGATCGCCTGATTTAGCGTCGCCATGCTCCCGGACCAGGCGGCCAGAAGCAGCGAGCTCAGAATCAGAAAGACGAACAGCCCGTTAAGCATCGGACCTCAGCCTATGCGATCGTTTCAGACTCGCGGCGGATCGCCTCTTCCAGAAGCAACTCTTCGCGACGCTCGTGGTCACGAAACTGTGCGAGGAATGTGTAGAGATCGGCGCACAGCTCCGCCGCATCTTCTGGGCGACCGTTCTGGGCGTGAATGCGGCCCATCTCCAGCACCTCGATCATCTTGGCGTGTTCGTGAATGAGTCGAGAGATCTCGACGCGACGCTGAGGTAAGACCTCGAGAATTGCCTGGAACAGCCCCTCGTTCTCTTCCGCCTTATGGTGACTGGCGAAGCGCTCTTTCAGCCCTTCAATCTGAGCGGCGAGGCGACGCATCGGCTCGACCGAAGCGACCTCTTTCATGGCGTCCAGCGCAACTTCGAGTTGATCGAGGTAGAAGTGCACCTGACGGTGCTGCTCAAGCGTCTCGTCCGTCCGACTTCCAAGGATGTTGGCTTCGTTCGTCACGTCGTTCGCCTCACACTTCGATCGAGATCTCATCGATCGATTTCCGATCCAGATCCGGTACCTTGCAACCGTCTTTAGGATAACCGACAGCGATCAGCATGTATGCCCTTTCGTGATCCGGGCGGCCCAATATCTTCTGCAGAAATCCCATCGGGCTGGGCGTGTGAGTCAACGTCGCGAGACCGGCGTGATGCAGCGCCGCGAGCAACATTCCCGTGGCTATCCCGACCGATTCATTCACGTAGTAATGCTTCAGCTTCTCGCCCTCTTCACCGGGCGCCCACGCTTGCGCGAAAACGATGATTAGCCAGGGGCAGGTCGTCAAGAACGGCTTATTCTCATCCGTCCCGAGTGGGGCGAGATCCTGCAACCAGGCCTCCGGCATACGCCGCTGGTAGTTTTCTCGCTCTTCGATCTCCGCCGCTTCACGAATCTTGGCCTTAATGGCGGGGTCACCGACCATGGCGAAGGTCCATGGCTGCTTGTGGGCCCCGGAGGGCGCCGTACCAGCGGTCAGAATCGCGTTTCGAATAATCTCCGCGGGGACGGGACGGTCCGCGTACTCGCGCACCGTACGGCGTCGATCCATCTCTTTGTAAAAAGATTCGGAGCGCGCCGCCATCTCTTCTTCTGAGAAGCGCAGGAAGTCGAGTTCGATAAAGGGGTGGCGTTTCATCGCTCGATTCTAGTTCAGCTTTTGTCGCCGCGGCGAATTCCCCGACGGATTTCTAGACAGCGGCTCAGCCAAACCGAGATCGCCACGCCCCTCAGCACGGAGCACTATCGCCTCCACGGCGGCGTCGATACCCGTCTCCGGATCCCACTCGACGACGTCGACACCGTGGCGACGGCGCAACAGCTCGGCCAGCCGACGGTAACCCTCCAACAGTTGCGTCTGCGCCGGCTCGGTCTCATGCGGCTCCTGCTCATTCCCTCGCCCACGCAGCGTCTGCATACGCTCACCGATGGGCGGCGAGGCGAGCAGCAGTAGATCGGGCAGCCCCGGCCGCACCAACGACAGTTCGTTGACGAGCCAGACCTCGGGAGCCTTCCGCAGAAAGCTCCACCACTTGCCGAAAGGGATCTTTTGCTCGCCCGAGAGGTAACGCACCACGCGACTCATCTGCCGCTCGTCGAATACACCGCGGTAGATGTCGGTCATCGCCCAAGCGGCGAGATCGACGAGTGCGTCTCCATCACCCACGACGTAGCGTGCCGGGTGGCGTGCGACGACCGCC
>Ga0316202_10003080_pt1 | contig 10350 bp, 9 predicted proteins | sample 3monrhotite_MG_FD_204934 | JGI IMG/M metagenome (GOLD analysis project Ga0316202, IMG submission 204934) | Microbial mat bacterial communities from mineral coupon in-situ incubated in ocean water Damariscotta River, Maine, United States -... | ecosystem: Environmental > Aquatic > Marine >...
AATCAAGTTGATTATCAAAAATTGATTATTGGTGGTCGCAGAACTTATTTTGGTGATAAGAATGATGCATTAACACAGTGGGGATATTTTGGTGATTGGGATAAAACCTATGATCAAGATGGTAAGCTATTAGAAGAAGAATACGAACTACATGGTAATATACAAGGGCCGATGCAATTGTTTTCTAACTTTGGTGTGGTCACTCGTAAGCGTTTTTTTGATGAAAAATATTTTAACGAAACGCAGTTTATGGCATTTGCTCAAGTGACCCCTGTTTCTGGGTTTAGGTTAGGCACTTTTACCCGCTTTGGCAAACAAATTGATTTTTCTAATACCCGATTAGGTGATGTCTTTGCCATAGTGCCAAGGGTTAACTGGGATGTGAATAATCACTTAAGTGTTAATGCCAGCCATGATTACACTATTTTAGATGTTAATAGTCAGCGTTTATTTACCGCGAATCAGACAGATTTACGTTTTAGCTATCAGTTTAATATGCGTAGTAAACTCAAATTGGTATTACAATATACAGACATCAAACGAAATCTTACTTTATACGATGAGCCTGATGATCTTAGTGAACATTTTATTTCGTTTGCTACACAGTTAATTTATTCTTATAAAATTAACCCACAAACATTATTCTTCGTAGGGTATTCTGATGGTGGTTTTCAAGACGATAACTTAACACGTCTTGAACGTGATCAACGTAGTATCTTCACTAAATTTAGTTATGCGTGGCAAATGTAACATTATAGTGGTTCCTACTGAACCTACTGAAATGCACACATTCAAAAAGAACGGGTCAGGCTCGTTCTTTTAATTTAATTATTTTGTTTAGTATCCCACTTGTTCTAGAACGTTGCTCTTATTGTTGATCTTAATCAATCATGATGAGCAATATAGTTTTTACTTTCTGTTGGGTAATTTGAAAAAATGCCGTCAACACCTAAAAATTTCATCGTATCAATATCTGCTAGTTCATCAACGGTATAAACAAAAACTTTTAAACCGCGTGCATGGGCGTCTTTCACAAAATCTTTGCTAATAAAATCTACATTAAGATGTACTGAATAAGCATGTAAACGCTCAGCAAATAACGCGTAGTCTAATGGGTAGCAAGCCGTTAAGGCTCCAAGAGGGTATTGTGGTTTTTGTTGGTGAATCGTGTGTAATAAACGGTGATTATAAGAGGAAATTAATAATTGCTGAGAATTAAATCCATATTGTGTTTCAGCATTATTAAGTAACTGGTAAAACAAGGCTAAATTGTGAATACCTTTGAGTTCTAAATTTAAAAAACATTGTCCTGCAATTAACTCAAAAACTTCATTTAATGTTGGTATTTTTTCACCTTTTCCTGCATCTAAGGTACGTAAATATTCAAACTTATGATCACTAATTTGTCCTTTACCACTAGTTGTTCTATGCAACCAGCGATCGTGAATAACGACAATTTCACCTTCAACTTCGTGTAAATCTATTTCGATACCATCAACACCTGTATTCAACGCGTGTTTAATCGCACGTAAAGTGTTTTCAGGTTCATGACCACTAGCGCCACGATGAGCTATTACTTGCATAAATCAACTTAACTTAAATCAATAATTAGTAGTCAACATAGTGCTGTTTTATTTTTTTTGCTAGTTTTATTTTTTACTTTGTGTCAACAGGAATAGTTGTTATGGAACTACATCAGAGATATCAAAAATTGAAAAGTAGTTGATTTTTTTAGTTTCAATTGAGAATTAACAAAAAATTTAATTTATCAGTATAGTAAATTAAAATAAGGGGGCATTAAATGTTTATTCTGCGTACAGCTCTTTCAACTAAAAAAAGTAGAATTACTATGAAAAATGAACCTTGTTATTGTGCAATAACTTGTTGTTAAGGTAGCGTTGAAACTATCAAGGTTAGATGAAAGAATATACCTATTAAGGGCATTATATAAGCCGCAGTATCAATGGTTTTTTCTCAATATGTCGTCAATTTTTTTTCTGCTTAAACAGAACTTAGGTTAATTAATAGCTTAATATTAAATATTACATTAGTATTAAAGTTCAAGTGTAATTGATTTTTATGTCAAATCAATTTGTTACTGGTATTTGGTGGGAATATGGCAACTAAAAATAACATGGGAAAAAATGAACTGAAAGAAGATCAGCCCAAAGAGGATAAAGTACAACCTTTATCAGAACTTGCTCAATTACGTGATATTGTTTTTGGTGAAGCTCAACGTTTACTTCAAGCTCAGCAAAAACAAATGTTTCAAGATTTACAGTCTGAAATTGAAAACTTAGATATAAGCTTGAATCGATCTATGGATCAAGGTTTTAAATCATTGGAACAAGACATTAGCAATTTAGATAAAAAAACCTCTAGCTTTGATATTGATCACCACGAACGTTCTGATATTTTAAAAAGTGAATTAGACCAATTGGCTACGGATTTATCATCTCAAGGCGATCATACAACTAATGAAATGGATACGCTGCATGATAAATTTACAGCTGATCTCAATGCATTGTCGACAGAATTACAAAAACAAATTTTAGAATTAGTATCTAAACTAGCTCAAGTATCTGGTGATCTTGATTCATCTAAAACTGATAGAAAACAACTTGCCCAGTTATTTAATACTGTGGCGTTTAATCTTGAAAAGGAAGATTCTAAATAAGGGATACTGACTATATTGTTATGGCTGATAAAGAATTAGAGCAACTAAAAAATATTCTTTTAAAAGATGATAATGCCCGAGTTGTTGATGTTGTTCGTGAGAACGCTAGAACACTTGTAAGTGAGGTATTATCGGAAGCGTTAAATGACAGGGAAAAAGAAGATGAGTCAGTTGCAAAAGTACTTACCCCTATTGTTGAAAATTCCGTTGAACGTTCTATTACTAATCATCGCGATAAGTTTGTTAGCTATCTTTACCCATTAGTGGGTAGTTTAGTTCGTAAGTCTGTTGCGGCGTTTCTTAATGAGTTTTTAGAAAAAACTAATAAATTAATTGAAAATAGCTTTACCTACAAAGGTTTAAAATGGCGTATTAAAGCAAAGCAAGCGGGTGTAACTTTTGCACAATATGTTGTTAGTCAAACCTATGTATTTCGTGTAGAACAAGTTTTTTTAATACATGCCGAAACTGGATTATTATTGAATTCTGCGTCGCTTGATCCTGATGGCAGTAATGATGCCGATTTAATTTCTTCTATGCTCACGGCAATTAATGATTTTATCGAAGACTCTTTCGGGAAAGAAAAACGTACAGCGCTTGATGTTATTAAAACTGCTAATTTTAATTTAGTCATTAAAGACGGACCTTTTGCTGTTATTGCTGCAGCTGTTACGGGCAATATGTCTGAACAAGTACCAGCAACATTACAAAATGCGTTAGAAGAAATACACCACCTTTATAGTGAAGAGTTAGAAAATTTTGAAGGTGACTCATCTACCGTAGCTAATTCTGAGCAACAATTGAGAGACTGCTTAATAACACAAAGTCGTGATCAAACGAGTAAAGTAAAAAAGAAAAAACCTTGGTATGCCATTATTATTGTTAGTTTTTTACTTGTGTTATTTTCAGTTAAATTATTTGATACGTTCAAATTTGATAGAACATTAGACAAGTTAAAATCGCTAGATAAAACTCCCGGTATTGTTGTGAGAAAACTAACTAAACTAGGTGATGAGTCATACAAATTGTCTATTTTAAGAGACCCCGCTGTTATTTCGATCAATGAATGGATGCAAAATATGAAAATTCCATTGGAACAAATTGAAGTTTCTGAACAATTATTTGTTTCGGCAGATGCCGAAGTAATACAGCATAAAATAGAAAGTACCTTGAAGAACTATGCACTGATCGGTCAATGGAAAGAAGGTAGCCTATTGCTAAGTGGAGAGATTAATTACAGCGATAAAATGAAACTAGGGCAACAGTTGGTGCAATTTTCACCAAACCTTGAGGTCAATTTTGATAATGTTACAATAAAAAGCCAAGATGTCATTAATGAAGAAAATTCAAACTTATTATCTGAGTTGGTGTTTAAAGAAAAAGTAGGGCAAATATCTGCCATACAGATTGACTTTGAGGTTGCTGGATCTGTTTTAAACAATATTGCATTAGCTAAAATACAAGAGCAAACGGTAAGACTAAAAGAGTTATTTTTATATGCTGAAAAAGTACAGATAAAAATAGGTGTTTTAATTGTAGGAACAAGTGATAATACTGGCTTACAAAAAAATAACACATTAATAAGTAAACGAAGAGCTCAAATTATTAAAAGTGAATTAGTTAAAGGTGGTATCGACGCCGATCATTTATATGATGTCGGAATAGGGGAGATACCATTACCGAGTATTGCTAGTGAAGCAAGAAAAGTACTGTTCTCTATTATTTATTTATAGAACATTTAACCATATGGAATTGTTCAATTGATCCAAAAAAAGATATGTATGTTAGGCTCTTCTGCCGTAGGTAAAACTAGTTTGGTTCGCCATTATGTAGATGGTATCTTTTCTGATAAGTATTTAACCACGCTTGGGGTTAAAATTGATAAAAAAGAACTAACGGTTGCTGATAAAAATTTTCTATTAATGCTATGGGATATCGAAGGTACAGATAAATATTCTGGCTTTCAACCACGTTATATACGAGGATCCTCAGCGATAATTTTAGTCACTGATTGCACTAGAGTTCAAACTTTTATAGATGCTGTTGATATATTGAAGCAAGCACGACTGGTCACTGATGTGCCTGCTGTTTTAGTTATCAATAAATCTGACTTATCAAGTGAATGGAATATAGAAGATCAGAAACTTTTGAATGCTGACGAGGAGTTCATTGGTACTATTTATACTAGTGCCAAAACTGGACAAGCAGTCGAAAATTTGTTTAAAACCATAGGAAATCATTTTGTTAACAACTAATGAAGTTTCACGTCGTTTTTCTTCTAATATTGAAATAGAGCATGCCGTATTAAATGCGCTTGATTGTACTGTTCTTCTCCGTTATAAACCGGAAAAATTTTCACTGGTTCATCAAGTTGACACCTGGGCTAATATTGTTATCAGCCATTTACCTGGAAAAAAGGTATCGGTAAACAATTCCTGTTTATTTTTGATTGATTTTTTAGCTGACGCAGAGATTTTTTGGTTACGTAACGAAAGTGGTATTTTACATTCAGGATTTTGGACCGAGCAATTAGACAATGGTGATTTAATTCATTTTGAAGCGCTAGCTTGTATGTCTTCTGGTAAGGCACTTCTTATTATTAAAAATGTTGAACAAGTATTTGTTCAACAACAAAAAATGCTGCAGGTTGCTAGAGAGACTGTAATTGATAATGAAGTATTACAACAGCAAGTTGATGAAACGCACAGTAGATTAGATGGTGTAGTATCACATTCTGATGACTTAGAGGATATGCTGTTAACCATTTCAAGTACCATAGAAAATGCTACTTTTGGTGTTATGTTAATTGATAAAGATCTAAAGCCAATTATACAAAACCCAATGAATTATCGCTTATTTCAATCGTCTGACATTCAAAAGAATGCTTCTGAGGGACCTTTAGACATAGTTTTTAAATTAATGTCTAAACAATATCCTGAGCATAGACGGATATTTGAAGAGGCAACATCTTGGCATGGTGAGCTTTATTGGCTTGCAGCACCGCATTTTATAAAGTGGTTAAAAGTATCTATTTATCCCATAACAAATTCTTTGGGAGAAGTTTGTCAGTGGGTATTTTATATCAATGACATTTCAAGAGTTAAGCATTTACTGCAGCATAATGAGAAACTGTCGCATTATGATAGCTTAACAGAGTTACCAAATAGGCAAATGTTTTGGATGATACTTGAACAAAACTGTGTGCATCAAGAACCCTTTTATTTGTTATACATAGACCTTGATAATTTTAAATTTATTAATGAAACTTATGGTCATGCTGAAGGGGACGAATTATTAGTTATTTTAGCGGAAAGGTTTCAAAAATTACTTAAAAAAGATGATGTTATTTGTCGGATTGGCGGAGATGAATTTGCTGTTATCTTAAAAAATGTGAATGGTGAAAGTCCAAATAAAAGTTGTTATACGATAGCTGAGCGAATATTAGCTAAGGTAAATAATACATATTATGCTCAACATAAAGATCACTTTTCTATTACAGCAAGTATCGGGGTAGTTAAATACCCTAATGATTCGACAAATCCTGACATGTTAGTTAAATATGCTGATTTAGCTACTTACAATGCTAAATTAATGGGTAAAAATAATATTCAATTTTATTCACAAGATTTACAGCAAAAAACAGCAAAAAGAATTGCCCTAGAAAATGCTTTGCGTGAAGCTATTAATCTCGATCATTTCGAAATTTTACTGCAACCTATGATGGATATTAATTCAGGAAAAATTATTAAAGCCGAGGCTTTAGTAAGATGGAATTGCCCTAAAGATGGACTAATAATGCCTGATGAATTTATTCCATTAGCGGAAGATACAGGTCTTATTATACCTTTGGGAAAATTAATTTTTGGCCATGTTTGTAGGGGATTGCAATCACTCCAATCATTAGGTCATGATATCGTTGTATCAGTAAATTTGTCGCCAAAACAAATATATGATCACTCATTACCTCCATTTATATATCAAACGTTAATTGACAACAATATTGATCCTAAACAAATAGAATTTGAAATAACAGAGAGTTCATTAGCGAACGATTTTGAAATAGTTTTAGCTACCCTTCAACAGTTAAAAAAAGGTGGAGTTAGTATTTCAGTAGACGATTTTGGAACAGGATATAGTTCTTTGGCTTATTTGAAAAAATTACCTGTGGATTACTTGAAAATTGATAGAACATTTGTTCAAGACATTGTTAGCGATGAAAATGATAAAGCAATTGTAACTGCTGTTATCGCAATGGCACATAGTTTAAAGTTAAAAGTAATAGCTGAAGGTGTTGAAAATAAAGAACAGTTAAAGTTTTTAGCCGATCTTAAATGTGATATTTCTCAAGGTTATTTATTCAGTAGACCAATTCAGTTAGAAAGCTTTATTCCCTTTTTAAAGAAACATAAATAAGTTTTATTCGTAATTTCCTATAGCAATAGAATCAAGTCATTAGAAATATAGTAAGTGATTTACGATATTTTGCTGGTGAAAGTTCTTGAAAAGAAATAGCATTGAATCCAAAGCCCCGCAATGAAGTGACCCCGTATAATGGGTGCTTCGCAAAGGGCTTTGTTTTTGGCTGCTTTTGAAGCCAAATGAGAGATTTTTTATTGTTTGACTTTAAATTGTCTTGAGGTACTAAAATTAAGGAAATAACATGGATGATATTAAGAGAAAGTGTTTTTTTTGTTCTGAAAAAATAGATGGTAAGGTGTCACTAGAGCACATAATTCCTAACAGCCTTTTGGGGACTTTAGGACTGAAAAATGAAAAGCTCAATGGAGACATTTCCCTAGAGTACAGCAGAATAAAAGTTCCAAGTCATGGAAGTTGTAATAATGAGTTTGGAAGTACATACGAAAGCAAAGTTCTAGAGCTTCTAAGTGAACCTCAAAAATTATATGAAGAACTCAGGTTAGCGAATAATGGCAATGAAATGATGACAGGGCCTTGCTCATCAAGTGTTAAAATAATTTCAACGTGGATGCAAAAAATTCACTACGGTTTTTTATACAATGACCTTATCAAAAATACATCAGTTGAAAGAAAAGAGATTGCAACTTCAATTTTAAATGACAGCAATTTCAAATTACTTCAAGAATCTTACAGAATGAATCTAGGGTTCAACTTGCCGTCTAGTTTGTATGTGTTTAAAGCTAAGAAAAACCATTTCAATCTTTGTAATATTATCAGTCCTCAAGTTTTAATGATAAAAATTGAAAACCTCATATTTATTCTTTGTATTGCAGACGGACATTTAGCTCAAAACTACCTGACAGGTTCAGTTTTGGAAAAACTTGAGAACTATGTAGATAAAGAAGAAATAAAAAATATGGCTTTTCCAAAAGAAGATTATTTATTGGGTGAAATTCTAGCGTTGCTTAATTGTATTCCTAAGTCTTCAAAATTCATTATTGGCAACGACCAAATAATAAATATGAGCTTTTCAACTATGGTATCTAATCCAGACGAATATTATAAAATAGATGAAGAAAAGCTGGATGTAGTAAGAAAAGAAATCATGGAAAGCCTTGGTATTATCATTTAAATAATATTTGGTTCGCTTTGAATCCAAAGCCCCGCACTCTGCTGACCATATTGCAGGAGCAGGGCTTTTTAGTTTTCCAAGAGCATGTTTTGTTAGAAAAACAAAGTAAAAGAAGTGGCTTTAAAATATGGTTACTGGTTTATTAAACCCCTATTTTAATAAGTAATGTAAATATTGTCCGCAGCTGAGTTATATCTCCTTATCTATTTTCTAATTTTATTATCGATCAATTATTTATAAAACAGTTATTTAAATCTAGTAGTATTACCGTTATAGTGAATTTGTACTTAGACGTTCGTACAAACAAGGATAGTTAGATGAAAGATAAAGAAAAAATAGCACTGTTCATAGACGCTGATAATGCACCTGCTTCCAAAATTGATATCATATTATCTGAGCTAGCACGATATGGTGTGGTTAACATTCGTAAAGCTTACGGTAATTGGAAAAGCCCATGCATCAAGCCATGGGAGGATGTTCTTCATGATTTTGCTATCCAACCTATTCAGCAATTTGATTTAACTAAAGGTAAGAATGCGACCGATATTGCTTTGGTGATTGATGCTATGGACATTCTCTATACCAAAGACGTTGATACTATATGCCTTGTTTCCTCTGATTGTGATTTTACTCCTCTCGTAACACGTGCACTGGCCGATGGAAAATTTGTGATTGGTTTTGGTGAACGAAAAGCACCGTCGGCCTTTGTAAATAGCTGTTCAACATTCCTTTATTTGGATGAAATTGAAGCAGAAGAAAAAGTAGTTAATAAAAAAGAGCCAAGTATAAAGTGCGATACAAAGTTAATAAATATGTTGCGCCAAGCAGTGGAATCAGCAGAAGAAGATGATGGCTGGGCTGCGCTTAGAGCTGTAGGTACTCATATTGCTAATCATGCTTCATTTGACCCCAGGAACTATGGCTTTAAAAAATTGAGTGACTTGTTTTTAGCTATCGATCTGTTTGAGTTAAAAAGGAGCAACTCACAAACTACTTGGGTTAGGGATAGAAAAAAAGCCAAACAAAAGGAAGTCTCTAAATAATGATTTACGGTATTGATGTAAAAGTAATCGCAGCTATTATTGCTTTCTTAGGCGTGTTTTTAGCTTCAGCGTTAAGCGCTGGTGCATATTTTTATAAGGTTCGTGCAGAAGCCCAAAAAAGCACTAAAAAATCTCTCTATTATCTTTTAGAAATTAGGTACTTTATTCTTACATCACTTTTTGATCCTGAAAAAGAAACGGAGTTATACATTGAGCATTACTCCCAACATCTTAGTGCTAAAGGTATAAAGCTTACAAGGGAAGACTTTGAGACAAATTTAATTGATTTAATTAGAGGTCATTTTGAAAATATAATTTCTACATTAAAAACTAAAGCTGAAACTGACCTTGTTCAACCCTACGAAGAGTCACTATTAGAACTTGCTACAATAAATCCTGTTTTATCTTATAGCTTAAAAGGACGAGAGAAATTAGTAAAACTTTTATCGCAAGCCAACAGTTACATAGAATCAGTCCCTGAAAATATAGAAATTCCAGAAGGGATGGAGTGGATAGTCGAGTTGGTGTTTGAAATTTCTAATGAAATGTCAGAGAAATCTGTAGAAGAGTCATTATCTCAACTAGAAGACGATATTACTGCATTGGCAAAAACATGTGGAAGAAGAACGTATAAAAAAACAAAGGAAGTATTGAAAAAAAGGTTAAGTTTTAATGATAAAGATACTTTTACGGAACTGGATATTTATATGGATCAAGTAATTGAAAAAATGATAGTAGCCTATAAATTAAGATTTCCTGAAGAAAAAGTACCAGAGAAAGCATAATTATGGTATTACAATCGTATCAAGAGGTTACAGACTATCTTGACCAAAAAAACAGGCAAAAACATCTATTGCTGGGTAATGGCTTTAGCATGTCTTATGACCCTGAAATATTTTCATATAATGCCTTAAATAAATTTATAGAAGAGTTAAATAATCCACTCATTACCAAACTATTTAATATGAAGTGGCATAGTTAATTTGGCCATCTAATTAGAGGTGTTATTATACCCCTCATCAAACTTTAGGTGACACTATGACAAAACCAAAAAAAGCAAATTTCAGCGCTGAATTTAG
>Ga0316202_10003081_pt1 | contig 10349 bp, 10 predicted proteins | sample 3monrhotite_MG_FD_204934 | JGI IMG/M metagenome (GOLD analysis project Ga0316202, IMG submission 204934) | Microbial mat bacterial communities from mineral coupon in-situ incubated in ocean water Damariscotta River, Maine, United States -... | ecosystem: Environmental > Aquatic > Marine >...
CTCGCGCAAAATCCAGATGGAATTCCCCGCATTACGCAAGAGGTACTGGGGCCGTCGCTTCTGGGCTCGGGGCTATTTTTGTACAACAAGCGGGCTGGTGACGGATGATATCATACTTCAGTACATTGAAAATCACGCACCCAATCCTACCGACATCAGTCGGTAGTGGTTTAGTTTGCATTATCACGTTGAAACTGTGGTTTTTTGTCGGCGCTTCAGCGTTTTCGATCAGAGAGTTCTGTTTCCGATAGGTATGCCACCCGAATGATGCTTCTGCCGTGTTTGCTAAGGCCTAAAAACTCAGCATGTGATCGGCTCACGAAGTCGGTTGCCGGTGGTTTGTAACGATGACGGCCTCAGCGCGTGCTTTTGCCCAGAAGGCCCTGAGTTTTTCTGAAGCTCGACAGAGATTTCCGGGGTCATGCTTGTAGACCAACGCCGTCTATTTAAAGCTATGCTGCCACTCCTCAGTGTCATGTGTGCGATTATCATCTATAGTTGTTTTTACGCTTGCTATGAGGGCTAATCATCTTATAAAGGATATATAGCTTCGGGGGAGTTTTCTGTGGGGGAAATAACAGCATTTGGCCAGTATTTGGTCGCGCAAAGGTTGGTGAGCGACAGTGCATGGGCGCGCGTGCAGGAAGTGTTTGCCGAAGCCCGCCAAGGCCTTGCGGGCACGATCACTGGACTTGGTCTGTTATCCGAAAAAGATTTAGCACAGGCCTACAGCCAATATTTTAATGTGCCAATGGCGGATGCTGACGATTGGCCGCTTGAACCCTTATATATTGAAGATATTAATCCCCAGTATTTAAGCGCCCGCCATGTGCTGCCAGTGCGAGATATGGGCGACAGTGTTGAGGCGATTGTTGCAGACCCTGCGGACGATTACGGTATTGATGCGTTGCGATTTGCCACTGGCAAACCGGTTTTTGTGAAAGTTGCTACCCAGCGTGAACTTGAAGGGGCCATCAATCACTTGTACTTTGGCCTTGTCGAAGAGAATATGATGGATTCTATGGATGTTGATGCCCTGGCCGACGACGTAGACCGGCTGAAGGAGCTGGCGACCGATGCGCCAGTCATTCGGTTTGTGGACCGGATGATTGATGATGCATTATTGAAACGAGCCTCTGACATTCATGTGGAACCTGTTCACGGCCATTTGCAGGTACGGTTGCGTGTTGACGGTGTATTGGTTGAAATTCAAGGTCCGCCGCGAGATATGGGGGCCGCAATTGTTTCCCGCCTAAAAATTATGAGCGGACTTGATATTGCTGAGCGCCGTTTGCCGCAGGATGGGCGCATGCGTGTGCGGGCACACGGAAAGGAAATTGATTTCCGGGTTGCAACCAGCAGTACAAGCCAAGGTGAGGCTGTAGTTTTGCGGCTTTTGGATCGTGGGGCGGTGAAACTTGATTTTGATAATCTTGGTTTTGATGATCAAATAAAAAAACCATTTCGGGCTGCGTTGCGTAGGCCCGATGGCATTGTTTTGGTAACGGGACCTACAGGCTCGGGCAAAACTACCACGCTTTATACTGGGCTTTCTGAACTGAATACCGCAGAACGGAAAATTTTGACTGTCGAGGACCCGGTGGAATATGTGATTGATGGGCTGGGACAAGTGCAAGTGGACAGCCGTATCGGTCGTACCTTTGCGAATAGTCTGCGCAGTTTCCTGCGCCAAGACCCAGACGTGATTATGGTGGGTGAAATTCGGGATGATGAGACGGCGGGCATCGCGATTCAGGCCTCGCTTACCGGGCATGTGGTATTATCGACACTGCATACCAACAGCGCCGCCGCCGCAATTTCGCGGCTGATGGATATGGGCGTGGAGGATTATTTGCTCGCCTCTACACTGAGGGTGATAATGGCGCAGCGCTTGGTGCGAACACTGTGTGAAGTGTGCAAGAAAGAAGAAATGCCGAGCAATGCCATGCTTCAGGAGCTGGGGCTAAATGCCGAAGATGGACCCTATTTTAGCGCAAAAGGTTGTGCTGAATGCCATCAGACAGGGTATCGAGGCAGAACCATGATCGGTGAGATATTGGAGATCACGCCAATAATTGAGCAAGCAATATTGGCCCATACAAGCGGTACGGAGCTTGAGCAGCTCGCTAGAAAGAACGGCATGCGCACGCTTTTTGAGCACGGTATGGAGGCGGTGTGTAGCGGAAGAACGAGCTTTCAGGAAGTGCTACGTGTGACTAAGGAACGCGGCTGATGGCGGACTATTATTACCGTGTGCTTGATAAAGAGGGTGAAGTTCAAACGGGCGTTATGGACGCCAGCGATGTGGCCGGTGCGTCGGCTGAGCTTTATCGGCGCGGCAGTGTGCCCCTTGAAATATCGTTGGGTAAAAAAACACTGGCTATGCGGCTGAACGAACCAGTTACATTGTTCAACAAACCAGGCCAACGGGAAGTTTTTGCGTTTCTGCGAGACTTATCGCGTTTGTTGCGCGCCGGATTGGCGATTGACGATTCGTTCAAATTGCTTTTTGACATGCAGGAAAAGGAACTTTTTTTGCGTGTGCTTGAGGACATGAGGGAAAGACTGCGGCGCGGTGAGGCGTTGGCGGCTGCGATGGCTGAACATAAGGGCCTCTTTCTGATACAAGTAGTGGCGTCTGTGCATGCTGGCGAGCTTTCTGGAACTCTGCCTCAGGCATTAGAAGCGATTTCAGCATCTATGGAAAAAGCGCTATCCTTTAAGGACCGATTACGCAGCGCCATGATCTATCCTGCGATATTGATGATGATGGTGGTGGGCACATTTGTTTTGGTTCTGACATTTGTGCTGCCTCAATTTGCTCCAATTTTTGAAGGAAACGAGGACAAGTTACCTTTTGTTACGAAGCTGGTCATGTCTACGGCGGCCGGATTTCGTGACTATTTTTGGCTTGTTGTGACCATTGCTGCGGGGCTTTTAAGCGGTGCCTTTTGGGTGAGTTATGACGCGCAAGCCAAAGCGGCACTGTTGCGGCGAATTTGCAAAATACCAATTCTAAAAGACTGGCTACTTACCCCGGATGTTATACGTTTCGTGCGCACGCTTGGCGTGTGCTGCAAAAGCGGCATTGCACTTGATAAGGCGATTGCAATGGCGATAGAATCCGTTAAAATGCCTCATCTTGGGGAAGATTTGGCACATGCGCGGGTGATGGTTAGGCGCGGCGACCTGCTTTCAGTTGCTCTCAAAGGTTTAGGTTGGTTCCCACCGTTGGCGCTGCAATTTGCGCGCGTTGGGGAACAGTCTGGTAATTTGGGGCTTATGCTTGAGGAAGCCGCAACTATTATGGTTCAGGATTTCGAGGCTCGATTGGAAAAAGCGCTTGAGGTTCTCTCTCCTGTTTTGACCCTTGTGATGGGTGGAATTGTAGCTCTGCTACTTGGATCCGTATTGCTTGGAATAATGAGTATTAATGATGTTGTACTTTAAAAAATACGCTAAGAATTTTTCGAATAACGACGATGGTTATACGCTTTTGGAGCTGCTGGTTGTTCTAGTAATTTTGACGTTAATCGTTGGAATCGCAGGGCCTCAAATATTGCGTCAGTTTGGCAAAGCAAAGTCTGATACCGCGCGTATTGAGGTTAATAGACTGGTGACAGAGGTCGAGTTTTTCAGAGTGGATGTCGGACGATTTCCAACATCTGAAGAAGGGCTCAGTGCATTGTTATCTCAGCCTGAAAACGCAGGGGGCTGGTCAGGCCCATATTTATCTAAGGCGTCGCAAGTGAACGACCCATGGGATAATCCATATCTTTATTCCTTGTCGATTGACGGGCGAGGCGTGGAAATATCAAGCTTGGGAGCTGATGGTGTGGCAGGCGGGACGGGCGAAGACACAGATGTATCGAGCGTCAATTAAGACCAACGATACGGGCTATACCCTCCTGGAACTGTTAGTTGTTGTCGCAATTGTTGGAATTCTGGCAACTGGAGCGCCCACTGTATACGCGCGGGTGGTGCCACAGTTTGAAGTTCGGCAATATGCTAACTCTCTGGCTACGCAGATTCGAAGTCTGAGAGACAAAGCTCGCCGCGAGGGGGAGACAACATATTTGAGCTATTCCGACGAGTCTGAGGTGATTACAGGGAATGCGGATAGTATCCCAACACCCGGAAACGTGAAGGTTAAGTTTAAGCCGGTTGGGCCTTGGCAATCTGACGGTTTGGAACGAGTGGCATTTTACGCTTCTGGGTCAACGACCGGAGGGCTTTTTACTATTTCACGCGACGCTATATCTATTGATTTGCTGATTGATTGGGTATCGGGTTCTGTGGAGATATTTCAATGATAAAGCTTGAGCAGGATCAAGGCTTTACATTGTTGGAAGTTGTCATTTCTCTCGCAATTTTTTCTTTGGCTATTGGTGCTTTGTATCCAATATTTTCTAGTACTCACGGGCGTTTGGTAGAAGCAAATGCCAGAGCTATAGGCATTTCACTGGTTAGTTCAATACTTGAGGAACAGCTTTTGCTGGCAGATTGGAAAAACTTCCCCAAAGAGGGGTCTCGTAACGGCTGGGACTGGAACGCCTCTGTTGAAGCTTTTCCGCATGAGACAGACACAGAGATAGCTGCGGGGAGTTTATTGAAGTTAGTTGTTGCTGCAGAGACTTCTGCTGGGCGGAGGGATGCGCCTGTAGTGTTCCACCGAATAGTCTGGGTGCCGGAAGGATAGCATGATCAATCAGGATGGCTTTACTCTTCTGGAGCTCATAGTAGCGGTAGCGATCTTGGCGCTTTTAGCAGTGCCGATGACTAATAGCGTTCAGCGGGGCGTTGCTATTTGGCAAACTTCGCATGACAGCGTTACTGTCAGCGAACAGGTCATTCTGAGACGTAACCGTATTGCTGGATGGCTCCGAGCGGCTTATCCATTTGTACCCGGCAGGACTTCTGGAGCAGTTCGATACCCACTTGTGGGCAATCAGGATGCAATGCAGTTCCTGACTGCATTGCATCCTGATACGACCAATAACACCTTTTATGTAGCGCACCTTGAATTAGCCAACGACCCGAGTGCGAGCGAAGCCTCCGCTCGGATGTTATCTCTGTCTGTTGCTACAGACTATGAGTCTGCAGCAACATTTGGTGAAACCAGTATTTTGGCGAGCGGTATTGAAACAGCAAAGTTTACGTATTTGGGTATGGAAAGTGGTGATTGGCTGGAAGCGTGGGAAAACAAGGCAAACTTGCCTCGGGCGGTTAAAATATCTGTAACGTTTTTTGACAAGAAAAAAGTTTGGCCTGAACTTGTTGTTGCTTTGCTGACCGAAGAATGGGCGCACTGTGCATACGATTCGATCTCACTCCAATGTCGAACGCAGGAGTGAAAATATGACTGGGTTTTGGAATCCTATTTGGGCCTTCGTAAAATCATTGTTCAACATCTGGGCAAAAGCGCTTTTGGCCGGATTTCCCCAAAAGATGCAACACATTCTGCAGGTTGTGGATGAACCGAAGCGTATTAGAGTAAAAACGTTGAATAATTTGGAAAAGGAGATGCTGTCTGTCGCAGTGGAGGACGAAATTTGTTTCGAGCTAGATGAAACGTTAATACTGAGGCATGAAATGTTGGTCCCTGTTGCCGCTATTGGAGATGCTAGAAATGTTGTTCGGCTTGAGGCTGAACGCATAATGCCCCTTGCCGCCAGTAGGCTGTCGATTTGTCATAAAGTGGCGGATGTGTTTAATCGTGATTTGATTCCGGTAGAGGTTGTAGCCACTCGGCAAGTTACAATAATGGCACTTCTAGATCTCAGCAAAAAACTAGGCCGAAACATCCACAGCATTACCACTTCGACCGACGACAAAAAGCCGTCAATTGCATTCTCTGTGTCAAATATAATGCGACGTAAACTCCTTCGAGGAGCGCTCTTAGTGTGTTCAGTTTTGTTCATATTAGTTACTCTGTCAGCTGTTCCTCAACTCTATCAATCGAGATTGCTCGGGGAAATAAAAAAAATCGATTTGCGCATTCAAGAAACCAGAAGGCAGACAGATACAATTGCAGGGCTACAACGTCAAGTTCGCGCGCTGAAAGGGATTTCAGACGCAGTTCAGGAAGAAAAAGATGCAGCAAATATTATAGAGTTATTAGTGCTACTGACAAAGGCTAGCCCCGACGATATTGTTTTGGATATTTTTCGCATTGATGGTCAGCGTGTTTTTGTCTCGGGTGTGGCGGACGCACCCGAGAATTGGGTTATTGAATTGGAACAAAACTCCGCATTTGAAAATGTAGTCTTGTCATCTGTGCGGGGCGGAGAAGATTCCTTGAGTAAACGGTTTGAAATCAGGTTCGATATTTTGTGGCGTACGTACCGAGAGGAAATCTAGTAGTGAAAGCTTCCTCAATATTAGCCTGGCTTGTTACTTTGTCTCTTTTTTCGGGTACTTACTGGATGCTTACAGAGAAAGAGTTTTCCACTGTTCAGGAGCTGGAAAATACCTACGCTAGGAAAAAGACGCTACTGAGCAAGCTAAGCGCCCTCCCTGAAAAAGAAAGACTGATAAAAAATCAACTTGTAGATCTGGGCGGAGAGGCGGCCTCAGCCTTTCTGTATGAAGGCGAGGATCACGAAGTTCAATCCTATGTTCAAAGAGACGTTCGTCGAATTGCAGGTGAGGCCGGAGTGAATATCAGCAGCATGAGACCACTTGGGAAGGGAACGGCAACAGATAGCCTTCTAAGCACGTCCAGTGTGCAGCTGAACTTCACGGCTCCATATGAACAATTGATCATTTTTCTGTCAAAACTGGAAAGCGTTCAACCGCTTCTTAGAGCCAAGAGGGTATCAGTTCGTGTCCAGCTTCAATCGACTCCGTCGAGAGCCGCTGTACTTGCTGTAACTGTAGATGTGAACGCGTTTCGCCGGGCGGAGAAATAGTTGTGATACGTGTGTTTTCCTCCCCGTTGCTAGTGACCTTGCTGACACTTAATTTGGTTGGCCTTTTTGCTCTTATAGTTCCGTTCATTTCTCCTTTGCCGGATGGACGTTCTCAAACCGGGACCAAAATAGAGAGATCTCTTGATAAAGACGCGGGACAGCGGTCGTTAAACGACTATTCCAGTGCGCTTGATAGACCCCTTTTCCATACCAATAGACGTAAGCCAGTCAAAGAAGTAGCGGTTGTAGCGCCTACAATACAACAGCGGATTGAAGCTCCTTACACCTTGGTGGGAATATTAGGTGGGGGCCCCGACAATAGCCGCTCAGCATATCTGGAACATAAAGAAACTGGCGATACGATTTCCGTTCGACAAGGTGAAACGGCTGGTAGTTGGCTAGTCGACACTATTGGGCAAGATTTTGTGACCTTACTTTTGAATAATGAAAGGCGGGTAATCCAGCTCGCCAATGGGGGATAAATTTGTGAAGTACCGTTTGAAACAGTCAGGTTCTTGGAAATTGGCGGCGCTAGGAAGTATCCTGAGTCTCTTGGTTGTGGGGTGTTCCACACCTGGGGACGATTTACAGTTTAAAAAAGATATAGAAATTTTAGGCTTCGAAGATGAAAAGGTAAGGTCGGCTTCACGCGAGGTAGGTGTTCCGCTTCAACCGTCAACCGTAGCATCTCGAAATAGAGCGGAATACATAGATGGTACTGGCGAATTCTCAAAGAATATTGATCCTATAAAATACGTAAAAGAAGATCAGCAAGGAGCAGTTTCGTTAACGTTTAAAAGTACCGATATTCGTATTGTGCTTCGAGCTGTCCTGGCCGACACACTGAAATTATCCTATACTGTTGATCCGCGCGTACAGGGCCAGGTAACCTTGGAAACCAGTGGCCCTATTGGCAAAGAAGCTCTTCAGTTAATTCTTGAATCACTTCTTAAAACTAAGGGTTACGCCATGGTCGCTGTCGCGGGCGGATATCATATACTACCCGTTGCTGAGGCTCCGCGCAATGTTACTAACATTCGGCAAGGTCTGCCTGCGAGTGTTGATTTACCTGGATTTGGAGTGCAAGTCGTTCGGCTTGACTATACATTGCCGTCAGATATGGAAAAGTTGATGGCGCCGTTTGCGCCTGATGCCGGGGTGTTGCGCGCTGATGATGCTCGGCAAATTCTAATATTGGCGGGTACGACACAAGAGATGGCCGCCATGCTTCGAGCTATAGAGACTTTTGATGTTGATTCCATGACAGGAAAATCATTCGGTATATACAATCTGAATTATGTCGAAGCTGATGTGATAGTGGATGAACTGAAGGCAATCTTTGGCGGTGACCAAGAAAATAGAACTCCAGTTGAGTTTATTCCTGTACCGCGTATAAATCGGTTAATCGCGATCTCAGCTAAGCGAGACATCCTTCGCTCAATTGAGCAATGGATTGAAAAATTGGACCTTGGCGAAAGTTCGCCTGGCCGCCGAATATATGTTTATCAAGTGAAAAACAGCAGAGCTGCGGACGTATCAGAAACGCTGAATTTGATTTTAGGGTCTCGAAATGGAGCGAGTGGCCGATTTGGACAAAACCAAACTTCCAACACCACAAGGAATTCGCAAGGTCGGTCAGCAGGTATATCAGGAAATAACAACCGCACGCAGGAGCGCTCAGGTTCGAATTATTCTGGCCTGAACGCTTACGGTCAAAGCAACGGTGAAGAAGGCATTCGGATTGTGCCAAGCGAGGAAAATAACTCGCTTTTAATAATGGCTACGCCTTCTGAGTTTGGCGTGGTTGAAACGGCACTCAAGCAACTGGACGTTCCTCCAAGACAAGTGTTGATTGAAGTCACTCTTGCAGAAATAGGCCTCACGGATGAACTGCGTTTCGGACTGCAGTGGCAATTTGGTTTTGATGATAACTCTGTTGCTTTTGGTAAGTCAAATAGTCCATCACCTGAGTTTCCTGGCTTTTCTTGGGTATATTCGAAAGGGAATACCAGTGCTGTATTAAATGCGCTTGAGACATATACCGATGTCAAAGTTGTCTCTTCGCCAAGAATTCTGGTGCTCAACAATCAATCCGCGACAATTCAGGTGGGCGACGAGGTGCCGGTGCCAACATCATCTGCGCAAAGCACCTCAGATAGTAATGCTCCGATTATCAATACTATTCAATACCGCAATACCGGGGTCATTTTAACAGTTACGCCGCGAATTAATGATGGTGGGCTAGTGATGTTGGATGTTGAGCAGGAACTAAGTAACGTAGTCGAAACGGCGTCGTCTGGGATTGATGCACCAACTATCCAACAGCGGAAAATAACAAGCTCTATTGCAGTACAAAATGGATCAACAATCGCGTTGGGTGGGCTTATTCGAAACACCGTTTCGAAAACGAATTCTGGCGTCCCAATACTTAAGGATATTCCTCTGATTGGGAACTTATTCAAAAATAGTAATTTTGTTGAACGTCGCACGGAACTTGTGATTTTGTTAACGCCAAGAATTATCAGGGACGTGGAAGAAACTAGAAGCGTAATGGATGAGCTCAGAAAAGATTTTAGATCCTTAATGAAGCCACAGGAATCTGCGGAATAGAACAATGCCTTCCAAGGAAATTGACGATGCAGGGTTCTCGCTTATTGCGGTTACATGGATTGTGCTGCTGCTCTCTATTATGGCAAGTGGCGTCTTGGCGCTTACGCTCAGCGCAAAGAAAAGCACGGATACTCTGGAGGTTTTGGAGGAAAACAGACTTCTTGCTGAATCGGCTTTAGATGTTTTTATGCATCGGTATTTTTACAGCGAGGTAGAGCAAGTTTACCAAAATGGTGTAGTTGCGCTTGATGACCACAGCGTTGACGTCACAGTCACGTATGAGAGCGGTAAAATCAACATCAATAGGGCCAAACAACCCTTACTTTCTGCCATGTTTATAGTGTCTGGTGAAGGCGAAGAGAAATCAAGATCGCTAGCGGCGGCTATTGTTGATTGGCGGGACTCGAATTCTGTTATCGAGCCCGGCGGAGCAGAAACGTCAGAATATGAAGAGGCTCAATTGACGGGCCCAAGAAACGGACCTTTCGAAAGTCTAGGCGAATTAAGAAATATATTGGGGATAAATGACAGCCTTTACCGCTGTATTTCGAGGAATTTAACCGTTTCCTCATTAACGGACAGCCCCAACCTACAATTCGCGCCGGATAGCGTCAGAGATATTATTGATTGGGCGTATACCGAGAACTGGGAAGGTGTCGAATGGCAAAACCCAGGAGATACTGAGCTTCAGAATAGCGTGGCCGGGGCAAATAATAGTCTGAGTGGTCGAGGTATGTCTTTAACGCTTCGAATTGATAGCGATCCCCAAAAAACATATGTTGTAACGGTCAGGTTTGGGACAACTTCTGCAAGGAATATCAACTATAA
>Ga0316202_10003082_pt1 | contig 10348 bp, 9 predicted proteins | sample 3monrhotite_MG_FD_204934 | JGI IMG/M metagenome (GOLD analysis project Ga0316202, IMG submission 204934) | Microbial mat bacterial communities from mineral coupon in-situ incubated in ocean water Damariscotta River, Maine, United States -... | ecosystem: Environmental > Aquatic > Marine >...
ACGCGCTGTTTACTCGGCGGCCAAGAAGTTTTCCGAGATCGTTTTTTCGGATTCGAGCCAGTCTTTCAAGAAAGTGTTGCTGATCGAGTATCCGCGAAAAGGGCTGTACAGCCTCGCTTTCCAGACCGCGACGGATCTGGGTGAGGTCCAGGGGCGGACGGGCGATGACGTTGTCTGCTGCTTTGTGCCGACAACACCGAACCCAACGTCAGGTCTGATTATCATCGTTCCGAAGAAAGACATCACGGAGCTTGATATGGATATTGATGAAGCGCTCAAGATGATCATCTCGCTTGGCGTTGTCGTGCCGACGTGGCGCAAGGACCAGACGCACGAGCTGCCCTTCGAAATACCGGAAGACGCTGAATAGCCTTAGCTTGCGTCACAAGGCTGCTCACCGTACCATTCCGCCTCTTTTTTCACGGGTTTTCCTTAGGTTTAAGCGATGCGTAGCCATTATTGCGGTCAGATCAATGAGTCTCTGAACGGTACCGAGATTGAGGTCTGTGGCTGGGTCCACCGGCGTCGAGATCACGGTGGCGTGATCTTTATCGATTTGCGAGATCGCGAGGGTCTCTTACAGGTCGTTTTTGACCCGGATCGAGCTGAAATTTTTGCGCAAGCGGAGCGCATTCGTTCTGAGTATGTACTCAAAGTGAAGGGCCTGGTGCGTCCTCGCCCGGACGGCACCGTAAATCCGAACATGCGAACGGGCCAGATCGAAGTGTTGGCGCATGAACTCGAGATTCTCAATAAGTCTGAGACGCCGCCGTTTCACCACGATGAGCAGGCAAATGAGGATATACGGCTGAAGTACCGCTATATCGATCTTCGCCGGGAAAACATGCTCGGTAATCTGATGCTGCGCCACAAAGTTACCGTTGCCATGCGTAACTATCTTGATGGCGATGGCTTTGTCGATGTGGAAACACCGATGCTGACGCGCGCGACGCCCGAAGGCGCTCGCGACTACATCGTTCCCAGTCGTACGCATCCGGGCAAGTTCTTCGCATTGCCGCAGTCGCCGCAGATCTTCAAGCAATTGTTAATGATGTCCGGGCTTGACCGCTACTACCAGATCGTCCGTTGCTTCCGCGATGAAGACTTGCGCGCTGATCGCCAGCCCGAGTTCACGCAGCTCGATATCGAAATGAGCTTCGTCGATGAGGCCGCTGTAACCCGAACGGTAGAAGGATTGATTCGGCACATATTCAAAGAGACGATGGAAATCGATCTGCCTGAGACATTTCCTCGCATGACCTATGCCGACGCGATGCATCGCTTTGGATCGGACAAGCCGGATCTGCGTATTGACCTTGAACTGATCGAAGTCGCTGACCTGATGAGCTCAGTCGAATTCAAAGTATTTGCAGGGCCCGCGTCAGACCCTGAAGGTCGCGTCGCGGCATTGTGTGTGCCAGGCGGTGCAGAGATGAGCCGCAAGGTCATCGACGATTACACAGCTTACGTTGCTCGCTACGGTGCTCGAGGCCTTGCTTACATAAAGGTCAACGATGTCGATGCCGGACGCGATGGCTTGCAGTCGCCTATTTTGAAGTTCCTGCCTGATGATGCTGTCACCGGCATTATCGAACGAACGGGCGCGAAGACAGGCGACTTGATTTTCTTTGGTGCGGACAAGGCCCGAGTTGTGAACGACGCGCTTGGCGCGCTTCGCGTCAAAGTCGGCGAGGACCGCGGCTTGGTAGCCGAAGGTTGGGCGCCGCTTTGGGTTGTCGATTTCCCCATGTTCGAGAAGGATGCTGCCAGCAAGCGCTGGACAGCGTTGCACCACCCATTTACGGCTCCGAGTATTGATGATCCTGACGCGCTGCGGGCAGACCCCGGCAGAGCCCTGTCACGGGCTTACGACATGGTGCTGAACGGCTCGGAGATCGGTGGTGGTTCGATTCGAATCCACGACCAGGAGACTCAGGCCGCTGTATTTGACCTGCTGGGAATCAGCGAAGAAGAAGCCGATGAGAAATTCGGCTTCCTGCTGGAAGCATTGCAATACGGTTGCCCACCGCACGGCGGCGTGGCATTTGGACTCGATCGAATCGTAATGCTAATGGCAGGCGCGGAAAGCATTCGCGACGTTATCGCATTTCCGAAAACGCAGACGGCAAGTTGCCCGTTGACCAATGCGCCCGGTGAAGTGTCGCCTGCGCAACTGAAGGAAACCGGCATTCGTTTGCGAGCGCCGCGCACTGAATAAAACGCGCGAGGCCGTTTTTTGTGTCCATGGTTATCTCTCCCATGGCGCCGGCATGTACCTCATCAAACGGCGGCTCGAACGCGAGTACGCCATGCAGGTTTTTTTATTCAGCTATCCGTCCGTACGCGGCACGCTGGATGAAAACGCAAGCGCCCTCGCGACGTATATTCGCTCGCGACATGTCGATATCGCTCACATAATAGGCCACAGCCTTGGGGGTGTCCTGGCGTTGCGAATGCACGCCAATATCCCCGATTTCCTGCCAGGCCGGGTCGTTTGCCTGGGATCTCCATTGGCCGGTTCGCGCGCTGCGAATTATCTGAATGCTCAACAGTGGGCAGAGGAGATTATCGGCAAGTCAGTCCCTGACGCAATGATCAATCAAACGGCCAATGATTGGGCGACGGCGGTTGCGGAGCATCGTGATATCGGTGTGATCGCCGGAAACGTCCCGCTTGGTTTCGGACGCCTGGTCGCCGGTTTTGACGAAGACAACGACGGTACGATCGGCGTGTCGGAAACGGCATTGGACGCAGCCACAGACCACATTGTGTTACCCGTCAGTCACAAAGGCATGTTGGTGTCAGCTGATGTCGCGGATCAGGCCGCTGCATTTATCAGACGCGGCGAATTTCTTCGAACGTCTAAAGGTCTTTAAGTTTGTACAGTGCAGCCAACGCGTCTCGCGGGGACATCGTGTCGGGATCAATCTCGTCAACGGCATCTCGTATAGGATCGACACGAGCTTCGTCTATTGATTCGCGAACACTCAGATCCAACTGTCCCTGCGGGCTGTCGGCATGCAGCGCTTGCTGGGACTCCAGCGTTTCCAGATACACCTTCGCTCGACGAATGACATCGCCGGGCACACCAGCCAACGATGCGACCTGCAGACCATAGCTCTGATTTGCGGGACCGGCTTTGACCGAGTGAAGAAAAACCAATCGTCCAGCATGTTCGGTCGCGTCGAGATGAACATTTTCGCAGCCGTGTAACTCTTGCGCGAGGGCAGTGAGCTCAAAATAATGGGTCGCGAACAAAGTGAAGGCCCGGGCTTTTTCGCCCATATGATGGGCGGCAGCCCATGCGAGCGAAAGGCCGTCAAAGGTGCTTGTTCCGCGGCCGATTTCATCCATAAGGACGAGACTCTGGTCGGTGGCATTGTTCAAAATGGTCGCGGTCTCCGTCATTTCCACCATAAAAGTTGAACGACCACCGGCAAGATCATCGGATGCGCCGATGCGTGTGAAGATTCGATCGATCGGGCCGATCTTCAGCCTGTCTGCGGGCACGAAACAACCGACGTGCGCAAGAATGGCGATTAATGCGGTTTGCCGCATGTAGGTCGATTTACCGCCCATATTCGGGCCCGTGATGACCAGGAGGCGAGTGTCCTCACCCAGTGACAAATCGTTCGCTATGAATGGCGTATCGATCACCTGTTCTACGACCAGGTGCCGGCCACCTTCAATTTCGATACACGGCGTGTCGCTGATCTCCGGTTTGGAGAGACTTAAGGTTTGTGACCGTTCGGCAAAGCAAGCCAGGACGTCGAGCTCGGACAGGCCGCCTGCACTCATCTGCAATGCGCCCAGAACAAGATGCAGCTTGTCGATCAATTCCTCGTACAGAAGCTTCTCGCGAGTCAGTGCCCGTTCGCGGGCACCCAGAACTTTGTCTTCAAACTCCTTCAACTCGGGCGTGATGTAACGTTCCGCCGCTTTGAGTGTTTGGCGTCGAACGTATTCGACCGGGGCTTTGTCAGCCTGCAAACGACTGATTTCGATATAGTATCCGTGCACACGGTTGTAGCCGAGCTTCAGCGTTGCGATCCCCGTGCGTTCGCGCTCGCGAAGTTCGAGATCAACCAGATACTGATCCGCGTTCTCGGCTATCGCACGCAGGTCATCCAGTTCATCGTCGTAGCCGGGCGCGATAACGCCGCCGTCGCGAATCAACATCGGCGGACTGTCAATAATCGCGCGCTCGAGAAGGCGCTTTTGTTCGCGGTGTTCGCCGACCAGGTCAGCAATGTCTGCAAGCAGTGGTGCGTCGATACGGCCTACCTCAGCCTGCAGTTCGGGAAGTCGCGACAAGGCCTCTCCAAGCTGGCGTAGATCCCGCGGCCGGGCCGATCGCAGCGCAACGCGTGAAAGAATTCGCTCGACATCGCCGATTCCGTTGAGCGTTTCCTGCAAGGGCGTGACCTTGCCGCTCGCGATCATGGCTTCCAGGGCCTGATAGCGAGACTTCAGAATATCTCCGCTTCGAAGTGGTCGCTGAATCCAGCGGCGTAGCAAACGGCTGCCCATCGCCGTCTGGCAGTGATCCATGACACCGGCCAGGGTGTGCTGATGGTGTCCACTTAGTGACTCTTCGAGCTCGAGGTTACGGCGCGTAGGGCCATCCATAATGACGGCGTCGCCCTGGCGTTCGACTTTGATTGACTGCAAGTGAGGTAGTGACGCTTTCTGTGTGTCATTGACGTATTGCAGAAGCGCGCCTGCGGCAGCGATACCGCGCGGGAATCCATCGCAGCCAAAGCCGCTGAGATCGCGGGTTCCGAATTGATTGCACAGCAGTCGCGTCGAGCTATCGAGGTCGAAATGCCATGGCGGGCGGCGAGTGATTCGAACGCTGTTACTGACGGATTCACTAAATGAATGGTCTTTGTCGACCAGATCCTCATCAACGATCAACTCGGCAGGCCGCAGCCGTTCAATTTCGCCCAGTAATGCTTCCTGATCAGGCGCCTCTGCCAGCCGAAATCGGCCAGCGGATAAATCAAGCCAGGCCACCCCGTAACCGCCAGCGTTGCCAAACACCGCGGCAACCACATTGTCCCGATGGGCAGATAGCAGTGCCTCATCGGTCAACGTTCCCGGAGTCACAACGCGTGTCACTTTGCGCTCAACCGGCCCTTTGCTCGTCGCCGGATCACCAATCTGTTCACAAATGGCGACCGACTCACCTTTGCGCACGAGCTTGGCGAGATACCCCTCAACTGCGTGGTAGGGAACGCCGCACATCGGGATGGCATTGCCACCTGATTTGCCACGAGCAGTGAGCGTGATATCAAGAAGGGCCGCCGCGCGCTTGGCATCGTCGTAGAACAGTTCGTAAAAATCGCCCATGCGATAGAACACCAGCATGTCCGGATATTCGGACTTGATGCCGAGGTATTGGCGCATCATTGGTGTATGGACGGGTGTGACTTCGGCGTTCATTTTCTTCTTTTTGAAATGGCGCAGAAAGGCGCGTGAATGAGTATCATAGACGCGTGAAAATACTGCATGTCGAAACCGGACGCCATTTTTTAGGCGGTCCGCAGCAGGTTGTCTACCTGATCAATGCGTTACGCGAGCGCGGTCACGACAATACGCTGGTTTGCCCGCCCGATTCCGGGATCGACGGGGTGGCCCGGATGGCCGGAATTCGGGTTCAGAACCTGTTTTGCGCCGGGGATCTTGACCTGCCTTTTGCCTATCGGCTCTCACAGTTTCTGAAAGATGAAAAGCCGGACATCGTTCATTGCCACAGCCGTCGCGGTGCCGATTTGCTGGGGGGACTCGCTGCGTCCTACGCGGATATTCCAGCTGTCGTTTCCCGTCGTGTTGATAATACCGAGATGCGACTGATGGCAACGCTGCGCTACAGGCCGTTTCAAAAAATCATTGCGATATCGGAGGCGATTGCCGACGTGCTGCGTGAGCACGATGTCGAAGAAGAGCGCATTGCGGTTATTCGCAGTGCGGTTGATGCCGACGCTTTTTCTACCGTACCGGACCGTAACGCGTTCATAAAAGAGTTCGGCCTTGATGAGAGTGTGCTGACGATTGCGGCGGCTGGCCAGCTAATCCCACGCAAAGGACACCGTTATTTGTTGCAGGCTGTTGCCGATCTTGTGCGCAGTCTTCCACCGTTCCGGGTGGTTTTGTTCGGCGACGGTTATCTCAACAATCAACTGCGCGCGCAAGCCGCGTCCCTTGGTCTTGGCGGTGTGGTGCAGTTCGCCGGATTTCGCGATGACCTCGATGAGTTTATCGCCTGTTTCGATTTGCTGGTCCACCCGGCGTCGGCTGAGGGGCTGGGTGTGGCAGTTCTGAAGGCGGCTGCTGCGGGTGTTCCCGTCGTTGGTTTTGATGCCGGCGGGCTGAATGAGGCGGTTGAACATGGTAAAACGGGGTTGCTGGTGAAAGCTGAAAACGTCGATGAGCTGCGGGACGCAATCGCGACGTTGATGAAGGACAAACAAACACGTCAGCAGATGGGCTCCGCCGGACAGGAGAGAATGCGGCGGGAGTTTTCGATCAATGAGATGGCCGAGAAGCATGTGGCGCTGTATGAATCACTTTAGACACTGCGTGGCAACGATGGCCATTTGCCTGGCGGGGCTCGCCCAGGCAGATGACGACGTTGTCGCCCAATATTTGGCGAATGCCGGTGTGCTGATCGCCCATGGCGAGACGAAAATCGTATTCGATCCCTTGTTCGATCAGGATTTTGGGACTTACGAACTCGTGCCGGAGGATATCCAGACAGCATTGTTCGCGGGTGCGCCACCATTTGACGGGCTGGACGCGGTCTTCGTCAGCCATCACCACGGCGATCATTTCTCGCCGGAACGGATGGTGAAGCTTCTGATCGCGCACCCGGATCTGCAGCTCTTCGGACCGCCGCAAGCCATCAATAGTATGGCCGTTGACACCGCAGATCTGGCAGATCGACTGCACGTTGTAGAACTGGACCTGGACGGTACGTTCACCCAGATTGTCGGTGGGATTGCGGTGAGCGCAGTCCGTATTCATCACTCGGGCTGGCCGACTCGCCACGCGGACATCGAGAACATTGCTTTCAGCGTATCGCTGAATAAAACAGCAACGGTCTTGCATATGGGCGATGCCCACACAGACCCGACCTTCTTTGAGAATCGCGCCGAATATTGGGCGGCGCAGCAACTGCAACTGGCATTGCCGCCGTACTGGTTTTTCATGTCGAACGGTGGTCAGAAAATTCTCGACGAACATATCCACGCCGATGAGGTAATCGGCGTTCATGTGCCGAGTAACATGCCGGACAGCCCGGCGCAGTATCCGGAAGAAATTCGCGGCAGGACACTTTTTTCTGTTCCGGGAGAGGAAAAGCGAATTCAGATCGACGGAACTACAAAATGACCCGGCGCTAGCGGTCATGGCAGGGCACAATATGCAATTCGAGACCACTGACTCACGACGGGCAATCATCCTCAATGGCTGATCACGAATCGATCTGGAAACTGGCTGACGCCTTGGTCAGCGAGCTTTTAGCAGCGGGGAAAGCCGTCGCGACGGCGGAGTCCTGCACCGGTGGTTGGGTAGCGAAAGCAATTACGGATATTGCGGGTAGTTCCGCCATCTTCGGCTATGGCATAGTCACTTATTCGAATGGAGCCAAGGAATCGATAATTGGCGTTCAGAACGATACACTTGAGAGTCACGGCGCCGTGAGCGCAGAAGTAGTTGAGGAAATGGCGAAAGGGACTCTGCGGCTCAGCGGTGCAGATATCGCCGTGGCAGTGAGCGGTGTTGCCGGACCGGACGGCGGCACCAAAGAGAAGCCGGTTGGCACTGTCTGGTTTGCCTGGGCACGGCGCGATGGCGCAAATGCGCTCGTTGATACGTCCCTGGAACACTTTTCCGGTGATCGAGACCTGGTTCGCGAAGCCTCTGTGGCTTACGCGTTGCAGGGACTGCGGGAGCGCATTTAATCATGAGTACAAAACGCCTGTTTTTCGCACTTTGGCCGGACAACCGGCAGCGTGACCGCTTGCGCGATGTCATCAATTCAGTTGCGAGGACCGTTGAAGGCCGGCACGTCGATCGGCGCAACTGGCACATCACTTTGCCGTTCATCGGGGATGTCGAAGAGCGACACATTGCGGACATCCATGCGTTGGCCGCCCAGGTGGAGGTGGAGCCGTTTCGCCTGGTATTCGACCGTCTCGAGTATTGGGCCCGTCCCAAAGTCGCCTGCCTGGCGGTTGCAACGGTGCCCCCGGAGCTTACACAGCTCATGTCGTCACTGGACGATGTGCTGAGATTAGTCGGCACCGAGCCGCAAGAACGGACGTATCGACCGCATATCACGGTGACACGCAATGCTCGCACCTTCCCGACGGAGCGATTAACGCAGCGGGCGACAACCGAGTGGTCAAGTTTTGAATTGATGGAGACGGTCAGCGCACCGGGTAGCGAGACCTACAGGGCGCTTAAACCCTAGCTTCCACGCGAATTTTCGCGTTTCTTAGTACATTGCCCAAAAAATACCTGTCCTGAGGACTCCCATTGGCGGGGGTTTCGTGCAATACTACTGTGTATATCAACAGTACCCCTAACCACGCCAGCCGGCGGCAGAAAATGGACCAGAATAATGGATGAAAATCGAAAGAAAGCACTCGCACAGGCCCTTGGCCAAATCGAAAAGCAGTTTGGCAAGGGCTCCGTCATGCGCATGGGAGATGGCACATCAATTCGGGACATCGAGGCAATTTCGACCGGTTCCATTGGTTTGGATGTTGCTCTTGGCATTGGCGGTCTGCCGAAAGGTCGCGTTGTCGAAATTTACGGTCCGGAATCGTCCGGTAAGACAACTCTGACGTTGCAGGTTGTAGCTGAGGCACAAAAGGTCGGCGGTACAGCGGCATTTATCGATGCCGAGCACGCGCTCGACCCCAGTTATGCGGAGAAGCTGGGTGTTAACGTTGACGAACTCTTAGTCTCGCAGCCCGATACCGGCGAACAAGCGCTCGAAATTACCGACATGCTGGTTCGTTCCGGCGCTGTTGATATTGTCATTATTGACTCGGTCGCTGCTTTGACACCGAAGGCGGAAATCGAAGGCGAAATGGGTGATTCACATATGGGCTTGCAGGCTCGTTTGATGTCACAAGCGCTCAGAAAGCTGACCGGCAATATCAAACGCTCGAACGTGATGGTCATCTTCATCAACCAGATACGCATGAAGATCGGTGTGATGTTTGGCAGTCCGGAAACGACGACCGGTGGTAACGCGCTCAAGTTCTATGCCTCTGTACGCCTCGACATTCGCCGCATTGGCGCGATTAAGAAGGGTGATGAGGTTGTTGGTAACCAGACGCGGGTCAAAGTCGTCAAGAACAAGGTATCTCCGCCGTTCAAACAGGCCGAATTTGAGATTCTGTACGGGCAGGGCATCTCGCGTTTGGGCGAGCTAATCGATCTGGGTGTTCAGCATGACATCGTGAACAAAGCCGGTTCCTGGTACAGCTACGGCGAAGACCGTATCGGACAGGGCAAGGACAAGGCTCGTGATTTCTTAAAAGAACATCCTGAGATGGCTGATGAGATTGAGCGAAAAATTCGTGCCATCTTGATGCCGCCGAAGCTTGAGGCAGTTGAAGATATTGTTGAGGATGCACCCGCATCCGATGAGGACGTCGCTTAAGACAGGCCCTGGCACAGTTTGATGCAGGTGCTTCACGAAGAAATCAGCGATCTTCTTTCCGAAAGGGAAGAGGATCGTTTTTCGTGTCCGAAAGAGATTCGCAAGAAGGCGATGGATTTTCTGGCGCGGCGCGAATACGGCCAGGCAGAGCTGATCAGGAAGCTCGCTGACAAAGGCTACGCCTTTCGTATCGTCGATGAAGAAATTCAGAGGCTGACCGAAGATCAATTGCAAAGCGACGATCGATTCGCCGATGCGTTTGTTCAATCGCGTATTAACCAAGGCAAAGGGCCCGTCCGAATTCGCCTGGACCTTGGCCAGCGCGGTATCAGCGATGCCGTAATCGAGATGGCGATCGAAGAGTCAGCAGCCGACTGGCACGGTTTGGCTTGTGAGGTTCGCCTGCGAAAATTCGGTAGTGCAGTACCGGCTGATTTCAAAGCCAAAGCGAAACAGATGCGGTTTCTGCAGTACCGGGGTTTTGAGCAGGATCACGTCCAGAGCGCTTTTCGCAGCGAATAACGCTTAATCCTCGGGCCCAAACCCCGTACACTAGCGCGGATTGAAATCCACCGCGTGGCCCCGACTAAATAACAATGAAATCGATGACGAGCAACGAGCTGCGCCAGGCGTTCCTGGACTTTTTTCATGATAATGATCATGAGATCG
>Ga0316202_10003083_pt1 | contig 10348 bp, 9 predicted proteins | sample 3monrhotite_MG_FD_204934 | JGI IMG/M metagenome (GOLD analysis project Ga0316202, IMG submission 204934) | Microbial mat bacterial communities from mineral coupon in-situ incubated in ocean water Damariscotta River, Maine, United States -... | ecosystem: Environmental > Aquatic > Marine >...
AAACTTTTAAAGTGATCAATATCAAGCATCAGGAGGCTGACAGCGACGTTTTCACTTTTCGCAAATTGAATGGCATTTTCAATTTCCACATCAAAACACTTGCGATTGGCAATCCCGGTTAATCCATCCGTCAGCGCCTGTATACGCATGTCTTCCAGATCTGTTTTCAGTTGGTTGATCTCGGACGTAGAGGTGGTCAACTGGCTGGCCAGCGCCAGGTTTTCACTAACCATTGTTTGGGTGGCTTGGGCGACGGCGGAAATGGCGGGTTGCAGATCTGACGGGTTAACGCCACGTCCGATGGCTCCCGACAAGGTGTCGAGAGATTCGCCGTAGGATCCGGAAACCGTGTTGGCGTGGTGTAGATTTTTTAAAACATCTTGCAACTCTTCCATCAGTTGGGCGGCGACAGAATCAATTGCGGATGCCTGACGGTCCCGACCAATAAATGTATCAAACAGCTTCTTTAGCTCGCTGGCACCAAATGCCGGATTACTGGCAAGGAGCGAAGTTAATGCTTTCTTGATCTCGGGATGTTCTCCGGACAGATAGCAATACCATACCGTATAATTTTCTGGTGTCGGTGCGATACTTCGCTCGGAGAGGGCGCCCAGTACCTGGTTAGCAATTGCACCCGGTTTGGTGTCTTGGCCCGTGGATTTGCCCACACGGTTCATGAGTGATTACTCCCATATGACTGAATATTTTTGATACTAGCGAGGATTGTCGTATTTGGGGACTCAATTTATTTAGAGTCTAGCGGGTTTTCCTGATACCTACCTGACGGCCCGATTGTGGTGGGCGGGGAAAACGGGTGTGGTCATCACGCATCTGAGTGAGCGCTGTTTTGGCATGTCCTGCAAAGGGTGCTGATCTGCGGGTGTCCAGGTCTACGTGCAGGATCATAAGTTCAATCGTCGCGGCGGGTTCATCGGCATCAGGCAGGTACATGGAATGGATCAGGTGCAGGCGTTTCTCATCGACGTCAAGGATATGTGTTGATACTTCAACCTGGGTTCCCGATAAAATTTCTTGTAGGTATAGGATGTGGGACTCGACAACAAAAACAGAGCCCCCGGTCTGCTCGCGGTAATCTTCATCAATTCCTACCTGATCCAGCAATGCGTCGGTTGCGTGATCAAAAATCAGTACGTAATAGGCGACGTTCATATGGCCGTTATAATCGACCCATTGGGTCTGAACGGTCTCACGATGAATGACCGGTGCCTTGGTCATGAGCATATCCCGAAGTTGCCTGTTGCTTTATGTCTGGGCACTATGTCACAGGGAGAAATGATTTGCTAACAGTCCAAGGTTTAGGCCGCTCAACTGCGGATTTAGTGGAAAATCAACTTTTGACAGATATCAGTTTCGTTGTCGAAGCCGGACGATCAGCGATCATCACCGGCGCTTCGGGGGCCGGGAAAACGGTGCTGCTGAGAGCTCTGGCGGATCTCGACTCTAGCATCGGTGTTATTGAATTGTCGTCGAAGCCAAAAGACGCTTATGGCGCACCGGAATGGCGCCAACAGGTTTGTTATGTTCCGGCCGAGCCTGGATGGTGGGCATATCTGGCGAAAGACCATTTTGTTGATTTGGGATCAGCACAAAATCATGCCCGGTCTTTGGGGTTGGGCGTCGCCGTTTTTGAGCAACCTGTTGACCAATTATCGACGGGCGAGCGCCAGCGGCTGGCATTGATTCGTGCGCTCCTGGGGTCGCCAAAGGTGATGCTGCTTGATGAACCGACGGCGGCGCTTGATCCGGATGCGACCCAGCTTGTGGAAAACAAACTCCGCCAGTTTTTAGATAAGGGCAACTCGCTTTTGCTAGTGACCCATGACCGAGAACAAGGTTACCGAATGGGTGATCAGTTTTTTGTTATGGAAAGTGGACGGCTTCGTTCCGTGGTGCCCGGCAAATGAATTTTATTGTTCTCGATTACTACGATATTGCGATTGCTGCGAGTTTGATCGCGGTCAACGCCGGGCTTTCGATTGCCCTTCAATTGGGGATCGCGCGCCGGATGATTATTGCTGCGGTTCGAATGGTGGTTCAGCTGACGCTGGTGGGTTTGGTTCTGAAAGCGTTGTTCGCGGCTTCATCGCCAATTTTTACCGCTTTGGCGTTAACTTGCATGATCCTGTTTGCTGGGCGCGAAGCCATGGCGCGCCAGGAACGCCGGTTTAAGGGTTGGTGGTCCTACGGCATGGGAACAGCCAGTATGATGGTCGCGGGAACCCTGGTCACTCTGTTTGCCCTGTCGACACAAATCTCGCCAGACCCCTGGTATGATCCGCGCTATGCGATCCCGATCATGGGGATGGTTCTGGGGAACACCATGAACGGTGTAAGCATTGGTCTGGATCGCATGGTATCGGGTGCCGTGCAGCAAAAAAGTGCCATCGAAGCTCGACTGATGCTGGGCGCAGATAAGGCGGAGGCGATGCAAAATTTGGTGAAAACAGCATTGCGGGCCGGCCTGATTCCGACCATTAACGGCATGTCAGCGGCCGGGTTGGTCTCTTTACCGGGTATGATGACAGGTCAGATTTTGGCCGGTGTGGAACCGGTTGACGCCGTGAAGTACCAAATTCTCATTATGTTTTTAATCACGGGCGGCACCGGGTTGGGGCTCGTCGCATCGGTTTTTTTCGCTCGAAACCGCCTCACCGACCGCCGACATCGCCTGCGCCTGGATCGGTTGCGTCCCCTGTGAAGTCGGTCCGACAGCGGAAAGAGCTTTGATAGACGGGAATCAACGTGTAAAAGCCTAGAGCGCATCATGGTCAAATGGAATTAATTCTGATGGTTTTCGGCGCGTTGCTTGTAAGGCACGGGGCGCAGCGCGATGCGGGGTATCGGGCAAGCCTCGTAACGCGGCAGAAAACCGCCGAAAATCACCCGCTGGGCCGATCTCATTGCGCTTATGCAGCGTTGCATGTCTTGGCCGTAGCCCCGCTACGACCGGCGACAAGCGCCTTGCCTAAGCGCAATGAGAGCCGGTCAGATGGGTTCCATTTGGCCATGATGTGCTCTAGAGAACCGAAGATTTTGCCTTTGTTTTCCCGGCTTTTGAGACATGACGACAGCAGAAAATAATAAAACATCGATGCCCGAGGACACTGTCCCGGCTTTGTCCGTGGTCGTCCCTGTGAAGAACGAAGTCGATAATGTCGAACCCCTGATTTCAGAGATCGCGGCGGCGCTGCGCGGCAAGGAACTGTTCGAAATCATTTACGTGGATGACGGTAGCGATGACGAAACGCCTTCGCACCTGGCGGAATTGACCGTTCCTTTCCCGGAGCTCAGGGTTTATCGGCATAATCGATGCTGCGGACAAAGCGCTGCCATTTGTACAGGTGTTGGCCATGCGCTCGCTCCTCTCATCGCGACGCTCGATGGAGATGGCCAAAATGACCCAGCCGATATCCCGGCCTTGCTGGCGCGGATGCGCGAATCCACAGACATGGATAAAACCATGGTCTCGGGCTGGCGCGCCAAACGGCGTGATACGTTTATTCGGCGGCTGTCTTCGCGGGTCGCCAATTCCATTCGATCCGGCATGCTGAAAGATCGAACACCTGATACCGGCTGTGGCCTAAAGATATTTTCGCGTGCGACTTTTATGCGTATGCCTCAGTTTAACCACATGCACCGGTTTTTACCGGCGTTAATGATCCGCAGCGGTGGCCAGTTATTCTCGGTCGAAGTCAATCACAGACCGCGCGAGCGCGGGACTTCGAAGTATGGTGTGTGGAACAGACTTTGGGTCGGTATCGTCGATATTCTTGGTGTAATGTGGCTTATCCGTCGCCCCGTACGGCCCGATGTGATCCAGATTAAAGGCCCTAACGCGTGAGTTATCATCCCCTCCTAAAAGGGTTTGCCGTTCTGGTTTCTCTGGTTGCGGCTGGATTTTTGATCAAGTTTTTGCAAATTGACGCCGGTTTTAGTGAGGCCTGGATCGATTCCGATATCCGCAATAGCGGTATTCAGGGTGAGCTGTTGTTCGTTCTGGTTGGCGGCGCGTTCACCGCGGTCGGCTTGCCGCGTCAGGGCGTTTCGTTTTTGGCGGGTTATGCTTTTGGGTTTTTTGAAGGCCTTGCGCTGGGATTGGCGGCGACGGTCCTGGGGTGTATCTTTGCCTTTTTCTATGCGCGACTGATTGGCCGGGACTTCGTCAAAGCCCGGTTCGAACGCCGTATCAAGCGGGTTGACGAATTCTTACACGACAATCCCTTTGCAATGACTTTGCTTATTCGTTTCCTGCCCATCGGCAGCAACCTGATCACGAATCTGGCGGCTGGCGTCTGCAGCGTCCCAGCGATCGCTTTCATTACCGGTTCGGCGATTGGTTACGTGCCGCAGACGGCGGTTTTTGCCCTGTTGGGTAGTGGTGTGAACGTTGATGATACGGTTTCGCTGGTGCTTGGTGTCGTTGGGTTTTTGATATCTGGCCTATTGGGCGTCTATCTTTATCGCAAGTATCGCCACGGAAAAACCATGGGCGAAAAACTCGAACGCCAGATCGGCGGTGGAGATTGACCATGCCCGCGCGTTTATCCCCCCATAATTTGGCGGCGCTGTTCTGGGTTTTGCTCATGGGCGCGGCTCTTTATGCGCGGCCTCATCTTCCCGTTGATGAAACCCGATATCTGGCGGTTGCATGGGAAATGTGGCTGCGTGGTGATTTTCTGGTACCTCACCTGAACGGCGAAACCTATAGCCACAAACCGCCCTTGCTGTTTTGGCTGATGCAGGCGGGCTGGCAGGTGTTCGGGGTTAACGAATGGTGGCCGCGACTGGTCGCTCCGCTGTTTGGCCTGGGTTGCCTGTTTCTTGTGCGTCGGCTGGCCATCGAACTTTGGCCCGATGATCCGTGTACCCACGACCTCGCCCCGATGTTTCTGGTTGGCTGCGCATTCTGGTCGTTGTTTGTGACGCTGACGATGTTTGACATGATGTTGGCGTTCTTTGGTTTATTGGGTCTGCTGGGTGTTCTGATCGCCTATCGGAAACCTGGACTTCTCGGATTGTGTTATCTAGCTGTGGCCGTTGGCCTTGGTCTCCTCACTAAGGGGCCGGCAATCCTACTGCATATCCTGCCCGTGGCGCTGACAGCACCTTTGTGGTTCCCGCGCATGTCGGGCGCGACGCAACCGGCGACGGACAAACCCGGCTTTTGGTATTTGAAACTCCTGATCGCCGTTGGTGTGGGTATTGGTTTGGCGCTGGCGTGGGCAATACCCGCTGGAATCGCTGGTGGTGACGCCTATCAGCAGGAGATTTTCTGGGGCCAGGCCGCGGGTCGAATGGTCCAGTCATTTGCCCACCAGCGACCTCTGTGGTGGTATACCGCTTTGCTGCCCGTGCTGGTGCTGCCCTGGTTCATCTGGCCGCCGCTCTGGAAAGCGATAAGGGCCTATGGCGCCGAGTTCTGGCGTGATGGCGCCAGCCTGATGTGCCTGATCTGGTTTGCCACGGCCTTCATCGCGTTTTCATTGATTAGTGGCAAACAACTGCATTATTTGCTGCCCGAATTTCCGGCGCTGGCGTTGCTTTTAGCACGCAGCTTATCCAAATCGGACTTTAAAGCAGAAGGCCGTCGTCATCTGCTGCTTCCGGTTGGGGTGTTTGGCGTCCTGGGTGCTGTCCTGATATTGTTGCAGTTCGGGATGTTGCCGGGCCGCCTTCCTGTTTGGTCGTCCGAGGTTGATGGACTTTGGGGATTTGGTCTGATCGCGGTTGCCTTGGCGGCGTTTGTTTATGCACCTGCGAAAATAACCAACAACGTCATTGTTCTCTCCGCTCTGCCGCTGACCCTGGTGGTGGTTCTCCATTTGGCACTCGCCCCTGTATTGCAGGCGCGTTACAACATGGCGCCTCTGGCCAAACAGTTGCAGGCTTGGGAGCGTGACGGAATAACCATCGCCTACTTCGGCAAATATCACGGGCAGTTCCAGTTTTTGGGACGCCTGACCCAGCCGATGAAGGTCATTGGGCGTCGCGATAACGACGTCGCAGATTTTTTACAGGAAAACCCCGATTCACGGGTCATTACCTATTACAAAATCTTGCCAACCCGGGCCGACCCCGTTGTGACGTACCCGTTTCGACAAGGCGTGATGGCGGTTTGGGACCATGCCACTCTGGTCGCGAACCCCGGAATCGAAAATCGCCTCTGACGCCTGTTATTGGTCTAATTGGGGTGATTAAGGCGTTTTTTACGAAAAAATCACGTGGTTCGCTTGACAGACAGGGGATAGCCGCTTACATCGCTGGCACTCACTTGGGGGGAGTGCTAACACCCTCAAAACGTAACATATATTTCAAAGAGTTCATGGAGAACGACAAATGAAATTCAGACCACTTCATGATCGCGTTTTAGTAAAGCGCGTGAATGCTGAAGAGAAAACCGCCGGTGGAATTATTCTGCCAGATTCAGTCCAGGAAAAGCCAATGGAAGGCAAAATCATTGCTGCCGGCAGTGGCACAAAGTCCGAAGACGGCAAAGTGACACCATTGGACGTCAAAAAGGGTGACAAGATCCTTTTCGGCAAATGGTCAGGCACAGAAATCAAGGTTGACGGAGAAGATCTGTTGATCATGAAAGAGTCCGACATTCTTGGCATTATTGAAAAGTAAGGGAAGTAGCAATCATGGCTGCGAAAGAAGTTAAATTTTCAACCGATGCCCGCGCGCGTATGCTCGCCGGTGTCGATGTTTTGGCCAATGCGGTCAAAGTTACGTTGGGTCCTAAAGGCCGTAACGTTGTGCTCGACAAATCCTTTGGCTCACCACGGATCACCAAAGATGGTGTAACGGTTGCCAAAGACATCGAACTTTCTGACAAGTTCGAAAACATGGGCGCGCAAATGGTTCGCGAAGTGGCTTCCAGAACTGCTGACGAAGCAGGCGACGGAACCACGACGGCTACCGTATTGGCTCAGTCCATCGTTCGTGAAGGTTGCAAAGCTGTTGCAGCTGGCATGAACCCGATGGATCTCAAGCGCGGCATTGATCTTGCTGTAACCAACGTGGTTGCATCTTTGCACAAAGCCTCCAAAAAAGTTTCAACCAGTGGCGAAATTGCCCAGGTTGGCACGATCTCCGCAAACGGTGACCAAGAAGTTGGCGACATGATTGCGAAAGCCATGGAGCGCGTCGGCAACGAAGGCGTTATCACGGTTGAGGAAGCTAAAGGTTTGACCACGGAACTGGATGTTGTTGAAGGCATGCAGTTCGACCGCGGTTACACATCTCCTTACTTCGTAACCAACGCTGACAAGATGACTTGCGAAATGGAAAATCCTTTCATTCTCATTCACGAGAAGAAACTTTCCGGTCTTCAGCCAATGCTGCCAATTCTTGAGCAAATTGTTCAGTCTGGCCGTCCGTTGTTGATCATCGCAGAAGACATCGAAGGCGAAGCGCTTGCAACTTTGGTTGTCAACAAGCTGCGCGGTGGCATGAAGGTTTGTGCTGTTAAGGCACCTGGCTTCGGTGACCGTCGTAAAGCCATGTTGGAAGATATCGCTGTTCTGACCAATGGTCAGGTGATCTCCGAAGACATCGGCATCAAGCTCGAGAACGTGACCATGGATATGCTTGGTTCTGCCAAGAAGATCTCTGTCAACAAAGAAGAGACCACAATCGTCGAAGGTTCTGGCAAGAAGAAAGAAATCACCGGCCGTTGCGCGCAAATTCGCCAACAGGTCGAAGAGACGTCTTCTGACTATGACCGCGAAAAGCTGCAGGAGCGTCTTGCCAAGCTTGCCGGTGGCGTTGCTGTGATCAGTGTTGGCGGTGCTTCTGAAATTGAAGTGAAAGAGCGTAAAGACCGTGTCGATGATGCGCTTCACGCAACCCGCGCGGCTGTTGAAGAAGGCGTTGTCCCCGGTGGCGGAACGGCACTTCTGATCGCAACCAAAGCTCTGTTGAAAGTTGAGCCCGGCAATGATGACCAGCGCGTTGGTGTTGATATCATTCGTCGCGCCCTGCAATCTCCAATCCGTCAAATCGCTGAAAATGCGGGTGAAGACGGTGCAGTTGTTGCCAACAACGTTCTTGACGGCAAAGACAAAAGCTATGGCTTCAATGCTCAGACCGGCAAGTATGTCGACATGATCAAAGAAGGCATTATTGACCCGACCAAGGTTGTTCGTACGGCTCTCCAGGACGCAGCATCTGTTGCTGGCCTGTTGATCACGACCGAAGCCATGGTTGCCGACATTCCTGAAAAAGCACCTGCTGGCGGAATGCCAGGTGGCGGCGCTCCGGATATGGGCGGCATGGGCGGAATGGGTGGAATGGGCTTCTAAGCTCACCCAACCAACCGGACTAAGAACGTATCCGGCGATTTTTAAATCGCCTGAAACGTCCTAACTTAGTGATAAGTTCGCAAAGCCAGGTTCGCGAATGAACAATTCGCTCCGGTTTTGCTAGGTCCAAAAACACGAAAGGCCGCATCGAAAGATGCGGTCTTTTTTGTTGGTTTCAAAATTCCTTAGCTTTCCACATCAATCGCCTTAATCAAGGCCGCATGATCCAGCTCGCCATGACCCGCTTCGATGACCCGGTCGTAGAGGTCGCGGTTGAGGGCGGTGGCGGGCAGTTCCAGGCCGAAGGATGCGGCCAGTTCCAGGGCCTGGTCCATATCCTTGCGTTGTACGGTGCAATGCGCCCCTGGCTCAAACGCGTTATCGAGCATGCGTTGGCCGTGCACTTCGAGAATTTTGGAATCTGCGAAACCGCCCTGGATGGCTTGGCGCACCAGTGCCGGGTCGGCGCCTGCGCGTTTTGCAAGCGTCAGGGCTTCAGCGACGGCACCGATGTTAAGCCCGACAATCATCTGATTGGCAGCCTTGGCGATTTGACCGGCACCAACGTCGCCAACGTGGGTGAGTTTGTCGCCCAGAACATCAAAGATCGGTTTGGCGCATTCGATAGCAGACGGCGTCCCACCGGCCATGATGGTCAATGAGCCAGCTTGCGCGCCGAGCGTACCACCGGAGACCGGCGCATCCACATAGGCCCCGCTTTTAGCGACGGTGGCCGTCGCCAAATCGCGCGTCGTGGGAACTTTGGTTGTGCTCATATCAATCAGCACATCCCCTTGTTTGAGCCCCTCAAGCACCCCGTTCTCGCCAGCCACAACCAGCTCGACAGCTGGTGTGTCGGTCAGCATCAGAATTGTCGCCTCCGATTGGCGGGCGACGTCGGCGGGTGAGGAGGCGGCGATCATTCCTTCGGCTGCCAATTCATCGACAATAGGGCGTGAGCGGTTGTGTATGACAACGCTCGCTCCTGCCCGGTGCAGGTTCCGCGCCATGTGGCGACCCATCAATCCCAATCCAATAAAGCCGATCTTCCATCCGTCGAGGCTCGTCATTATCCGTATCTCCGATCGTTCGATGTGAACATTTTCTTGCTGAGACGCCCTAACCAGATTAGATAGCCCCTCACGTCTTCGCAACCGTCACCTGTTCACTTGCCAGTTCTGGACACTTCCCGCCAATGGAATCCGTATTTAACGTTGTCATCCCTGTCTTTTCGCTGATTTTATCCGGCTATCTGGCCGCGCGGGTTGGCATTTTAACGGGTGAAAGCACGGATGCCCTGAACAAGTTCGTCTACTTTATGGCGATGCCGGTTTTGTTGTTCCATGTGGTCGCGACGCTGGATCCGGCGGAGGTGTTCAACTGGAACTTCATCGCGGCTTTTCTGAGCGCCAATGTTGCGGTCCTTTGCATCTCCATCTTTGTTTCCAAGGTTTTTTTCCGACGTGATCTGGCCGATAGCGCGCTGTTTGCCATGGCCAGTGTGTTTGGCAATGGCATCTATATGGGAATTCCGCTCAGCGTCATAGCCTTTGGTGATGCGGCCCTGATGCCGGCGATTATTGGTGGCATTTTCCAGGGGATCGCGATGATTATCCCGGTTGTGATCCTGATCGAGATCGGCGTCAGCAAGTCGAGCGGCGGGGTGGCAATCTTAAAAAAGTTGTTAATGTCACTGGTCAAAAACCCGGTGATGATGGCCCCGGTTGCTGGTTTGGCCTGGTCATTGACGGGCTGGCCGTTGCCGGTGCCGGTCGATACGTTTGCGACCATTATGTCAGGCGCCGCTGGCCCCTGCGCCTTGTTCGCCATCGGCCTGTTTCTTTATGGCAAACCGCTGCATGAAGGGGTTTGCGAAGTCAGTTCCGTGGTGATCCTGAAATTGCTCATACAGCCCTTCCTTGCCTGGATCTTCCTGTTTCACGTATTTGAGGTCGACCCGCTTTTTGCTAAGGTGGGATTGTTGATGTCGATACTGCCGACGGGTGCGAACAGCTTTGTTCTAG
>Ga0316202_10003085_pt1 | contig 10341 bp, 6 predicted proteins | sample 3monrhotite_MG_FD_204934 | JGI IMG/M metagenome (GOLD analysis project Ga0316202, IMG submission 204934) | Microbial mat bacterial communities from mineral coupon in-situ incubated in ocean water Damariscotta River, Maine, United States -... | ecosystem: Environmental > Aquatic > Marine >...
TAGGTTTAAACCCTACACAAATGAAACAATTTGTTAATATCTTTATGGGTCTTGGCAAAATGTTTACTGATTTTGATTTCGCCTTATTAGAAATTAATCCATTAGTGATCACTGATGAGGGCAACCTTCATTGTTTAGATGGTAAAATTGGTATTGATGGCAATGCCTTATATCGCCAACCTAAAATCCGTGAAATGCACGATCCATCTCAAGAAGATGAGCGTGAAGCACATGCTGCACAGTGGGAACTTAACTATGTTGCCTTAGATGGTAACGTTGGTTGTATGGTTAACGGCGCAGGCCTTGCAATGGGCACAATGGATATCGTTAACTTACATGGCGGCAAGCCAGCTAACTTTTTAGATGTTGGCGGCGGAGCCACTAAAGAACGTGTTGCTGAAGCATTCAAGATTATTCTTTCAGACGACAACGTTAAAGCGGTTTTAGTTAATATTTTTGGTGGCATCGTTCGTTGTGACATGATCGCTGAAGGTATTATCGGCGCGGTTAAAGAAGTAGGTGTTACCGTTCCTGTTATTGTACGTTTAGAAGGTACTAACGCAGAAGCAGGTCGTGCTGTTTTAGCAAATTCAGATGTAGACGTAATTGCTGCTGAATCATTAACCGATGCAGCACTTAAAGTTGTTGCAGCTGCGGAGGGCAAATAATGTCTGTATTAATTAACAAAGATACTAAAGTTATCTGTCAAGGCTTTACGGGTGGTCAAGGTACTTTCCATTCTGAGCAAGCTATTGATTACGGTACACAAATGGTTGGTGGCGTATCGCCAGGCAAAGGTGGTCAAACTCACCTTGGTTTACCAGTATTTAACACGGTACGTGAAGCGGTAGAAGCAACTGGCGCAACAGCAACAGTTATCTACGTACCGGCACCATTTTGTAAAGATGCTATTTTAGAAGCTATTGACGCGGGTATCGAACTTATCGTAACGATTACTGAAGGTATTCCAACTTTAGATATGGTTGACGTTAAAGTTAAACTTGAGCAAACGGGCGTTCGTATGATCGGTCCTAACTGCCCAGGTGTTATCACTCCGGGTGAAACTAAAATTGGTATTATGCCTGGTCATATCCATTTACCGGGTAAAGTAGGTATTGTTTCACGTTCTGGTACATTAACGTACGAAGCCGTTAAGCAAACTACAGATGCTGGTTTTGGTCAATCGACTTGTGTTGGTATTGGTGGCGACCCTATTCCGGGTACTAACTTTATCGACGTATTGGAAATGTTCCAAAACGATCCACAAACTGAAGCAATTGTAATGATTGGTGAAATTGGTGGTACTGCTGAAGAAGAAGCCGCTGAATACATTAAAGCTAATGTAACTAAGCCTGTTGTGTCTTACATTGCTGGTGTAACTGCACCTGCTGGTAAGCGAATGGGACATGCTGGCGCAATTATCGCTGGTGGCAAGGGTACAGCTGATGAGAAATTTGCAGCGTTAGAAGCGGCTGGTGTTAAAACTGTTCGTTCTTTAGCGGAGATTGGCAGCGCACTTAAAGAAAAAACAGGTTGGTAATCAGTTTTTGATTGCAAATTGTTTTGACGAGAAAATCGCTCTAGCTATGAGTATCGTCATCTGACTTATTTCGTCATTTGACTTATTTCGTCATCCTGACGAAGGTCAGGATCTATAGCAATTGAGAATAAACTGTTTTTAATGAAAACCCGCTTCTAGCGGGTTTTTTGTTTAGAAATTTTCATAATCAATGGGGTCAGAGTTAATTGATGTTTTTGTCGGGGTGCCGACTCCACCCAAAGGGACGCTTGCGCCGCTGTCCCCATGGAACCCCATGGCGCTGCTAATCAAGTGTGATCCTACATTCAATGTAATATTTTCGACGTATCAGTAATGATGGCACATCCATGTGCCGACATTACTTTTGCCATCATCCCTGATGGCAATACGTGAATATTACCTTTCATTACCATAATCAATGGGGTCAGAGTTAATTGATGTTTTTGTCGGGGTGCCGAACCCACCCAAAGGGATGCTCGCGCCACTGTCCCCATAAAACAGTACATGATTCTAAATTAGCACATCTATAAATAACTGTATTTCACTGTTTTGCAATATAACTTTTTTCGTAAAATCTGCTATGTAAAGCGCCTATCGTTGTATTGATTAAGTTTAATTAAGGTGCTAAAACTTATAAGAGATGACAACTTAAAATATTAACTAGAATTATGCCGTATCGTTTAATGAACGTTTTATAAACGTTAGTATGTTTACTTGTTTTCTGACAATATTAATGTTCAACAATCCCTAAATTTTTAACAAATCAAATAAAAAGTAAAGGAAATGTTATGGCTAAAATAGTAGTGATGGGAGCAGGAACTGGTGGTATGCCAGTAGCTTATGAAACAAAAGAACTCTTAGGTAAAGAGCATCAGGTTCTAATGGTAAATGAACATCCTGATTTTAGATTTGTACCGTCTAATCCATGGGTTGCCGTAGGGTGGCGAGAGCCTTCTGCTGTTACTATTCCTATTGAAAAATATTTAAATAAAAAGAAAATTGATTTTATTTGTGCTCGTGTTATCGAAATTAAAGCTGAAGAATGTGTTTTAGTGACAGCTGACGGTCAAACAATTGATTATGATTATTTAATTATTGCTACGGGGCCTAAACTTGCCTTTGAAAATGTGGAAGGTTCAGGCCCTAATAGGTTTACTCAATCAATTTGTACGTTAGACCATGCGATAGCAAGTTATGAAAATTTTGAGAAATTAGTTGAAACCAAAGGTCCAGCAGTTGTCGGTGCTTTGCAAGGAGCTAGTTGTTTTGGACCTGCATACGAATATGCTTTTATTTTAGATAAAGCTTTAAGAGATAAAAAAGTTAGGGATAAAATACCATTAACTTTTGTCACATCAGAACCCTATATTGGCCATTTAGGATTAGGCGGCGTAGGAGATTCAAAATCAATGCTTGAATCTGAATTACGGCAACGAGACATTAAATGGATTTGTAATGCTAAAGTTGAACGTTTTGAAGAAGGTAATATGTTTGTTAGTGAACTCAATAGAAAAGGAGAGGTGGAGTTTGAGCATGAACTAGAATTTAAACACTCAATGTTCATACCTCCTTTTGCTGGTGTTGATGCTGTCGCTAACGTACCCGAGCTATGTAACCCGAAAGGTTTTGTTATTACTGATGACCATCAGCGTTCAATTAAATATCCAAATATATTTTCTGGTGGTGTATGTGTTGCTTTACCACCGGTTGAAGTGACACCTGTACCAACAGGAACACCTAAAACTGGTTATATGATTGAAACCATGATGACGGCGATTGCACATAACATTAAGTCGGTACTTGATGGTAAAGAACCTTCAGCTAAAGGTACATATCATGCAATTTGTTTAGCTGATATGGGGGATACCGGCGCCGCATTTGTTGCTATGCCACAAATTCCACCGCGTAATGTAACGTGGTTCAAAAAAGGGAAGTGGGTACACTTTGCAAAAATAGCCTTTGAAAAATATTTTATGCGTAAAATGAAAACGGGTAACAGTGAGCCCATATACGAGAAGTATGTACTTAAGGCATTAGGTATTGAACGATTAAATAAATAGATTGCTAATGTGAATGTAGATTACTCTATAAATGCTTGTAAAATAAATTATATAACCATTTGTTAGAGTTAAGCCTATTAAGTTAGTTTTTGATTACAGGCTGTTTTATCTGATAAAACCCCGCTGATTAGCGGGGTTTTTGTAGGCGTACTAATTACATTAATTTTAAACTCTATTTTACATTTTTAGGTTAATTTACCTATACTGCATGTTAGGGATGAAATTAGAGTATCTAACCAAATTAGTCTAGTATGAGTGTTGTTCAAAAAATATTTACTTTGGGCATATTAATTAATGCTCTTATTAAAACTAGCATCTTTAAATAAAATGAGCTTATAAATGTATTCTAGCCTCAATATAATTTTTAATAACCAGAGTATTTTTAATGAAGTTACAAAATCACCAATTTTCAACTATTGAAAAACTTAGTACGTTTATTGATAAAATTAATAAAAATAAAACAATCTTTATACAAGTACTCTGTGGTGATTTTAATGTACATAAAATTCAAGAAATTTTAGACCTATTAACAACAACACTGCCACTATCTCATATTGTTGGCGCTTCTACCGCCGGTGAAATATGCAATGGCAAAATTTCAAGAAAAGAAATTTTGATTTCATTTTCATTCTTTGAAAAGGTTAACGTCGACACTCATTACTTTCCCATGTCAAACTTTAAAGGTGGTGTAGAAGCTGCAAAAAAAGTTATTCAGCCAGATACCAAGGCATGCATACTCTTTAGTGAAGGCCTTAAAGGTGATCCTGAATCTTTTATCAATGGATTTTCTTCAATAAATAAAGACGTCGTTTTAGCCGGAGGGAATGCCGGAGATAATAATGAATTTAACCAAACATTCGTAATAAAAGGGAATGAAATTTTTTATGAAGGAATTGTTCTTGCTAGTTTAAGTAGTAAAACCTTAGTTGTATCCAATCAATCTGCTCTTGAATGGACGCCAATAGGTAAAGAGATGTGTATAACAAGAGCAGACAAAAACATTATATATGAAATAGACCATCAACCAGTGTTAGATGTTTTTACTTATTATTTGGGGGATGATGCAGTTAAAAATATCCCACAAAACGCCATTGAATTTCCGTTAATAAAAATTCAAGAAGATATTACTGTTGCGAGATCAATGGTTGGAAAAACAGAAAATGGAGGGTTTGTTTTTGCGGGGCATTTTAAAAATGGAGAAAAAGTAAAATTTGCCATTGGTAATCTTGATGACGTTTTAGCTAATGCGCCTAAACTTCAGTTGAAATTAACTAAAAACCCTGTAGAAGCAACGTATATTTACTCATGCTCTGTTAGAGATTTGTTCTTAAAAGAACATTTAAATTATGAATTTGGGCTTATCGAAGATATTGCACCAACAGCGGGCTTTTTTACCTATGGTGAATATTTTCATACGAAAGAAAAAACTCAACTCTTAAATATAACAACAACAACACTTTCTCTTTCTGAAACAAACAAATTAAAACACGATCAAGAAAAATTTGAAATAGCATCTAAAAGCTCGATGCTGAAGTCGTTAACGCACCTTGCTAATACAACGCAAAAAGAACTAGATACTAATATAAACTTTTTAACCCAATATAAGTCAGCTATGGATAGAAGTGCTATTGTTTCTAAAGCAGATGATAAGGGGGTTATTATTTATGCTAATGATAAGTTTTGTGAAATATCGGGTTATTCTCAAAAAGAATTGATTGGAGCAAATCATAATATTGTTAGGCATCCTGATACACCTAATAGTTTATTTAAAGCAATGTGGAATACTATTAAAAGTGGAAAAATATGGAGAGGCACCTATAAAAATCTGACAAAAGCAGGGAAAACTTATTACGTAAAAACGGTAATATCTCCTATTTTTGATGATAATGGTCGTATTATTGAATATATAGCCATAAGAATAGATATTACCGATATTATTGAAAAGGAAGCGGTAATTAGAAAAAGTTTTACTGACTCATTAACCGGCCTTTATAATCGCCAAGCACTGTTAAATACCCTCGAAGAAGAAAATGAACATGTATTAATATTAATGAATTTAGACCGTTTTTCAGAAATAAATAACTACTTTGGTTATGATGTTGGCGATCAAATTTTGATTAAATTTTCAATGAAACTAAAAATGGTTTTTAAACAGAATAAAAATATTTTTAGGCTTTCCGGAGATGATTATGCCGTTATTATTAAACCAGAAAATACACAGGATAATTTAAAAGAGACAATACTCTTTTTTATCAATCAATTAGCCGATAATACCTGCGAACTTAATGGTCATCATATATCTTTAGATGTTAGCTTTGGCGTAGCTTGTGGGAAAAACAATAATATATATAAATTAGCCCACATCGCTTTAAAAGAAGCAAAATCTACACAAGAAAAAATAATATTTTTTAATGATGAAAAAGATTTTGAAAATAAAATTAAAAGTAATATAGATATTATTAATACGATTAAATCAGCAATTAAAGATAATCGCATCACACCATTCTTCCAAGGGATCGTTGATAATAAAACTAAAAAAATTGCAAAATATGAATCTTTAATGCGCTTGATTAAAAAGAATGGTGAAGTACTTTCTCCTTTCTTTTTTTTAGAGCCATCCAAAAAGGCTAAAAGCTATCAATACCTTACTCGTATAATGATAACAAAAACTTTTGAAATGTTTGCAAGCCTTGATTATGATTTTTCTATTAATTTGACACTTAGTGACATGCGTTCAAAAGAAACAATGCTTGTTCTATACGACAATTTGGAAAGATACCATTGTGGAGAACGATTGATTTTAGAAATTGTTGAAAGTGAAGGTATTGAGTATTTTGAAGAGGTTACTCTGTTCATTCAAAAAATTAAAAAATATGGCTGTAAAGTTGCTATTGATGATTTTGGCGCGGGTTATTCTAATTTTTCATACTTAGCAGAGTTAGACATTGATTTCATCAAAATTGATGGTTCATTGATCCAAAATATTGATAAAGATGCAAATAAAAGGCTGGCGGTAGAAAGTATATTGCATTTCGCCCAGCATAAAGGAATTAAAACAATTGCAGAATTTGTTGAAACAGAATCGATTTTTAATATTATTGTCGAGTTAGGTATTGACTATTCACAAGGGTATTTATTTTCTAAACCACAAGAAAAATTATGTTGACCACTTCATGTTGACTATAAAGAGTTAATACAGTGATGACTGCTGGTTTAACTATGGTCTTTTCTATGGTTCTATCTAAATCATTGTATATACATGTATCACCTAAAATAGCAGCTTAAGGTAGAAAAGGGATATGTAATCTTTACCATAAAGTTTGTTGATAAATCATAAAACACGCAATACTCGTTTTAAACCAAATTAATTGCGTGTATCAGGTTAGTACTTTATTTAATTATACCGATTATTTAAGTAGGCAAACATCGCTCTAATACCAAATGCTTCACCACCGATAGGGCGACCCGGTAATTTACGGTTATTCCAAGCCATAACATCAAAATGTAACCAATCGGTATCTTTATTTACAAAGGCTTGTAAATAAAGTGCCGCACAAATTGCTCCTCCTTGAGGTACTGTTGGGCAGTTAGTCATATCGGCAATGTCACTTTTAAATAAATCATTATAAGATTGGTACAAAGGCATACGCCAAACCGGATCGTCAACGCTATCACCAATCGCCATTAAATCAGATGCTATTTGATTATTTGTTGAAAAAAAGCCAGGTAATTCAGTGCCTAAAGCAATTCGCATGGCACCTGTTAAAGTAGAAAAATCAATTAACAACTCAGGATTATCGTTTTCAGCTTCTGCCAAGGCATCACCTAAAACTAAACGACCTTCTGCATCAGTATTATCAATTTCTACGGTTAACCCTTTACGTGTTGTTATAACATCGCCGGGGCGAAAAGAATTATTAGCAACAGCATTTTCAACAGCAGGAATTAATACGCGTAAATTAATGGGTAAATTATTGCTCATTATTAATTGGGCAAGTCCTAAAACATGCGCAGCACCGCCCATGTCTTTTTTCATAAAACGCATACCCGATGCTGGTTTTAAATCTAAACCACCACTATCAAAACATACGCCTTTACCGACTAAAGTTACTTTAGGTGCATTATTATCACCCCAATGTAAGTCGAGTAAACGTGGTTGGTGACAACTTGCGCGACCAACGGCATGAATGGTTGGGTAGTTTTGTGTTAATAAATCATCACCAACAATTTCTGAAAATTCAGCATTAAAAGTTGTTGCTAATTCGCTCATTGCTTCCGATAAGTGTTCTGGCATCATATCGGCTGAAGGAGTATTAATTAAATCGCGAACTAAAGCGGTTGCTTGCATCTGTTTTATTGCTTTTTCTACAACCTTTTGATTATTAATAGCTAAAGTAGGTAGATTTTTATCGTTCTTTTTGTAACGAGTAAAACGATAACTGCCAATCGCCCATGCAAAGGCTACAGAATCAATATTAGTGTGGTCTGTTTTTAATAAATACTGACCTTCAGGTAATTGATTAATTAACTCACCACAAGCGAAAGCAAAGTGAGGCTTTTCAATAACAAAAAGGGCAAGTTCAATATTGCCCTTATTATTCGGAATAATGGATAAACCTGTTTTTGAAAATTTTGTTTGTTCTAACCATTGCTGGGTTAAAGGGGATTGTGAACTTAGCCACGAGGAAAACTGCTCAGGGGATAAAACGTGAAGGTTAATGCCTTCGTTAGCGGCGATGAGATGTGTATTCATATTTGGCCTTTCTAATTTTATGTAAACTAAAGTATAGTGATTTGATTTTAGCAAAATATAAGCACTATAAAATAATGTATTGCGATATATTTTAGATTTAATTTCATCGGCAAGGATTTTTAATAAATGGTCGTTTAGCTCATTCAATACTCTTGTTTTTATTGGCTGAAACCAATCGGCTCTTCTTTTTACTCTAAATTTATTGATGAAGTTGCCTCGTTATTGGCACGCCTTGTCGCAAATAGCGCTATTATTAAAATATTTGTTATATCTTAATAATTGATAAGCATTATTTATTCGACCTTTATGAACCTTAATAGCACAACAAGTACGCTTGAATTAGAGCCACAAGCATTTTCCAAACAAAGCCACCAATTTTGGACATTACAAATTGCTGGTTGGTTAGGTTATGCCGTCGTAGTTTTTATCGCAATTATTAGACCACAGATAGGGCAGCCAGATTTTAATTCGTTCGGGCAATTCGTTAACTTATCAATAGAAACTCTTAGTGGGTTTTTATTATCATATGTACAGTGGCTTTTTATTCAAAAAATAGTGCACCTTCCATTGAAAAAAACGTTATTTTTTAGCTTTGTTTCAGCCGCCACCCTTGGCTTGATTTTTAATGTTATTAAGTTAAGTACCTTTAAAGTAGTTGTTTATCAGCAACATTGGAATGAATCGTGGAATATGCTCGAGTTCGGTGGTTGGCTACTCTTTTCTTTAACCACTATGTTTGTGTGGACGTCAATATTTTTCATTATGTTATACAATACTAAATTGCAAAAAGAGCATGAAATGCTACTCAGGGCAAAAACAGCCGCAAAAGACGCACAATTACAAATGTTGCGCTATCAGCTCAACCCTCATTTTATGTTTAATACCATGAATGCAATATCAACACTTATTTACAAAAATGAAAATGAAAAAGCGAATGAAATGCTAGATAAGCTTTGTGAGTTTTTTCGTTATTCTTTAGATAAAAACGATAAAAGTAAAACAACACTACTTAAAGAGTTGGAATTACTTGAGCTATATTTATCTATTGAAAAAGTGCGATTTGGTCAACGTTTGCATATTGATTTCGCTATTTGTGAAGACACGAAATATTGTCAAGTGCCTAATATGCTGTTGCAACCTTTAGTGGAAAATGCGATTAAATATGCGATAGAACCATGTAAAGAAGGGGGTAGAGTTTGTATATCTACACAAAAAGTTGATGGTAGATTAGTGTTAATGGTTATTGATGATGGCCAAGAATTAAAGAAAGTAGTGAGTGATGGTTTTGGTATTGGTATCAGTAATACGAAAGCGCGTTTAGATGCTATGTTTAATAGTGATTATAATGTCACCATTACGAGTGGTGATCATGGTGGTACTAGCGTGCTTATTTCTATTCCATTTGAGACATTAACGAATGATTAATAATAAAGCGCTTACAGCAATAATTGTTGATGATGAGCCACTTGCATTGGAAGGCCTTAAATTAAGATTAGAAAAAATACCTGAGATTAACGTTATTGCTGAAGCAGTCGATGGAGATCAAGCCATTCAATTGTGCCAAACTTTGTACCCTGATGTGCTATTTCTTGATTTGCATTTACCTGGTTTAAACGGTATTGAAGTTGTACAAGCATTACAATCAGATATATTACCTATGGTGGTTTTTGTTAGTGCATATAGTGAATATGCCTTAGATGCCTTTGAATTAAATGCTATCGATTATGTGCTAAAACCAGCTAATTTAACGCGTTTACAAAAAACGGTTGATCGCATAATACAAAGGGTAAATTCGAATGATTCAGGCAAAGAAAAATTTAAATTACTTACCGCGCTTGGTGAAACGTCAGGTATTGCGGTCCGTGAACTTGAAGATTGGCTCGTGTCAAATAAGCCTTTACCAACACCTTATAATCAAGAGTTAGTCATTAAAAATAATGATAATGAGAAAATATTTTTACCTGTTAAGGATATACGCTGGATTGATG
>Ga0316202_10003086_pt1 | contig 10341 bp, 9 predicted proteins | sample 3monrhotite_MG_FD_204934 | JGI IMG/M metagenome (GOLD analysis project Ga0316202, IMG submission 204934) | Microbial mat bacterial communities from mineral coupon in-situ incubated in ocean water Damariscotta River, Maine, United States -... | ecosystem: Environmental > Aquatic > Marine >...
GCGCAGACGATCTTCCAGATAACGCAGCTGCGTATCATCCAAACCTTGGGTTGCTTCTTTGCGGTAACGGGCGATAAACGGCACCGTCGCCCCCCCATCCAATAAGGCAATCGCCGCACTCACTTGTTGCGTGGTGACATTCAACTCTTGGGCAATTCGCTTCATCATGGTTCAACTCTCTTTATCATTTTCATGGGGAGTCCGTTCAACACCTCCCTGTGGGCGTGCGCTTTCTAGCAACGCCGCCACCTGCTGCAAGCAGAGCGCCTACAGCGGGCGCATTGTGCAGATTTGCGACAGATACGCATCACCAACACCCGATTGTTCGCCTGATCCTTACTGAATATCCGCAGGTTTATTCTTCAGCGCAATCCAGCGCGACATAAACTCTGTGCTGCGATGCTGATGGTGGCGAAGCATCGCCCCTGTGAAGTTGTGCAGGCGATGCTCTGCTAGATTCGCCATGAGCGATTCAAGGCGTGCCAGCAGAGCCGTCTCGTTCTGCTTTTTATGGAACCAATGTTGCAAAATATCATCGCCGCGCTGCTGCGCCTGCTGCCAAAGGATTGCATCCTGATAGAGCGCAACCGCAGCCTGCGCAAAGCTCTCCGCATCATCTTCCACCGCGCCACTCCACGGCCTGCCGCCCGTCATCCCCTCTGCACCCACCGAAGTGGTCACACTCGGCGTACCTGCCAACATCGCATCCGCCAACTTGCCTTTGATGCCACCACCAAAGCGAAGCGGTGCGAGACAGATACGCGCCGCCTTCACCACTTCCAGCGCATCTTCTGCCCTTCCCTCGATAAAAAAGCCCTCTTTGGGGGCGTGAATTGCCATCGCTTTGGGTGGTGCATAGGCACCATAAATATGCAGTTCTGCTTTGGGTAGTTGCGCCCGAATCAGCGGCCAGATGGTCTGTTTCAACCACAACACCGCATCCCAGTTGGGCGCATGGCGGAAGTTGCCGATGGTCATAAAGTGTACGCGCTCTTCAAATGCGGGCATGTGTGCGGGGCGATGCGACGCATCCAACATAAACGGGCAGTGGTGCAGAAGCTCCCGTTTCACACCAAAAAAGTGTTGTAAAATATCAATCTCAGCGTCGGAGATAAGGAGCGACAGATCCACACGACAGATGGAGGCAATCTCACGCTTGGCAATCTCACTGAAGAGATCCTGCGGTGTCACCTCCAGCGCGACCGCTTGCGTCCGCTTCACCACCTGATGACGCGCCTCACGCAAGGTGTGCAGATCAATGGTCTCCAGCAACTGCAACGCTTTGGGACAGTTCAACTCCACCCGCCAACCAAACTGCTCCTCCATCATAAAGCGATCAAAGAGCACCACATCTGGTTGCAGATCTGCGACAAACCGATCAAAGCTCGCGTCATTCAACGCAATCGGCGAACTTTCCACCCCCAACGCAGCCAGATCATTGGCGTGCTCGCTCGGCTGCGATGGCGAGCTAACATGCACCTTCCATCCCTCCTGCACAAACAGGTGAACCCACTCCATCATGCGAAATCCCGCCCCTGAAGAGCGCGATTCGGGCCAAACATACGCGATCATCAGAAGCCGCCTCATACTCACAACACCATCTTCACATCGCTGTGCGCTGTCAGCTCGCGATAGAGGTTATCCAGCTGCTCACGGCTCTCTGCCTGAATGGTGATGGTCACCGCCAGATAGTTGCCATTTTTACTCGGCCGCGATTTCACCGCGCCTTCACCCAAGTTGGGCGCATGTTTGCGTGCAATCATCACCATGGATGCTTCAAAATGTTGGGAGTGGATGCCCATCACTTTGATCGGGAACGCACAGGGAAAACTCAGCAGGGACTCTTCTTCACTCATCTTTCAAACCTCTTGATTGCCACACGCCATGCTCACGTTGGCTATTTCCGCCACCATAAAGGTGATGGCATACCCTGCAAGCAAAACACGATCACCCTTCACCTCACAAAAAACATCCCCGCCACGCTTGGAGAGCTGCTTGGCATCTAAACTACGCTTGCCAAGTTTTTCAGCCCAGTAGGGTGCGAGCATACAGTGGGCGGAACCCGTCACAGGATCTTCAGGAATGCCATATTTGGGTGCAAAAAAGCGGCTCACAAAGTCCACGGCATCACCTTTCGCTGTGATCATCACCCCCCGCCGATCCAGCTGCTCCAGCAGCGCAAGATTCGGTATGCATTGACGCACACTCGCCTCATCCTTCAGCAGCAGCAGATAATCATCCGCACCCCACACTTCCAGCGGCAACTGACCCAAAACTTGCGCCATCACACCTATATTTTCACATCGCTGCGGCGGTATGGCAGGAAAATCCATCACCAACCGACCCTCCTGCTTTTCCACCCGCAATTCGCCACTGCGTGTCTTAAAAACGACCTCTTTCTGCACATTGCCGAGTTCTGAAAAAATCACATGCGCCGCCGCCAGTGTTGCATGGCCACAGAGATCCACCTCGCAGGTCGGCGTGAACCAGCGTAGCGCAAAAGTTTTACCCTCAGGCACAAAGAACGCGGTTTCAGACAGATTATTTTCCGCCGCTATCGCCTGCATCAGTCCATCATCCAGCCATGCCGATAATGGCACCACCGCCGCAGGATTACCTGCAAAAAGCTGCTTGGTGAACGCATCCACCTGATACTGTTTGAGTTTCAAAGCTCACCTCACCGGAGTTGCACTTGGTAGTTGAATCCGCGATCCATCTGCGGCAGAGCCTTCACAATCTTTATCGTTTCGAGGCTGACAGTGATGACACCTATTATGAGGACATAATACTCAACTTACTCAGCTTTCAAATGCGTTGTATATTGAGCCTCTTGCAAAAGTACTAAAAAGCAAGGTCTTAAGAGCCACTTGCAAAAGTCAGGGTTATTTTAAGTGATCATCACTCAGTTGTTGAGAATTGTCGTTTCAATTTTTGTTTTGCCAACGTTTTTTGTCAGATTCAACTGTTTTGCAGCATTTCTCAGTTTTCAGCGCGAGCTGCTCGATGACATTCAGTTTCATGATACCGTTTGATGCAGAATCTTGAAAAGAATCATTAACTGAAGCATGCGCATAAGCTGATCCGCAGTGAGCGCCAGAAGACCAAACATCAGGTGGCACATTGCCTTGGCATGTCCACGCACTCGAAGGTGTCGGCCGCCAAACTCATCTTTCAGCCGTGCATGGTGAAGCAACTTGGAACAGCGAAAGTGGATAAAAAATGCGCGAAGCAAGACCTGACCCCTACACCTCAGCTGAAGCAACGGCTCGAATGGCTGGCCGAGAATCCTGCGCTGGGCAAAAGCCGCGATGATGTCAAAGAGGGATATATCAGTTTCCCTGAGGGCAGGCATGTTATCTTTTATCGCATGGCCGAAGGCTGTATCGAAGTGATCGGCATTGTTCACCAGAGTGAAGATATTGATACCCATTTAAGCGATTGACGAGGTAAGGGGTCAGAGGTAAGGGGTCAGGTCTTGCTTCGCGCATTTTTTATCCACTTTCGCTGTTCCAAGTCGCTTCACCATGCACCCGCTGATTACGCAACACAAGCAACAAAAAAGCCCCACAAACCGAAGTTTGCAGGGCTTTTTAACACTTCACAAAAGTGAAGGGCTGTTTACATCATACCGCCCATACCACCCATACCACCCATACCGCCCATATCGCCGCCGCCAGCTGGTGCCGCAGGCTCAGGAATCTCAGCCACCATCGCTTCAGTGGTGATCAACAAGCCAGCAATCGAAGCTGCGTGCTGCAATGCAGTACGGGTCACTTTGGTTGGGTCAATCACACCCATTTCAACGAGATCACCATACGCTTCAGTGCCTGCATTGTAGCCAAAGTTTGGATCTTCACTCTTCATGATTTCGTTCACAACCACAGAAGCTTCGCCGCCACCGTTGCTGACGATTTGACGCAATGGCGCTTCAATCGCGATACGAACAATGTTGATACCCGCATCCTGATCATGATTATCACCTGTGATGTTATCCAGTGATTTACGCGCACGAATCAGCGCCACGCCACCACCTGCAACCACACCCTCTTCAACCGCAGCACGGGTTGCATGCAACGCATCATCCACGCGATCTTTCTTCTCTTTCATCGCCACTTCAGTCGCTGCGCCTACCTTGATCACCGCAACACCGCCAGCCAATTTGGCTAGACGTTCCTGCAACTTCTCTTTGTCATAGTCTGAGGTGGTGTCATCCATCTGCTTGCGAATCAAGCCCACGCGCGCATCAATATCCGCCTTTTCACCTGCGCCATCGACGATGATGGTGGTGTCTTTGCTGATCTGGATGGTGCCTGCATGACCCAAGTCGTCCAAAGTCACATTTTCCAACTTCAAGCCAAGATCTTCAGAGATCACTTTACCGTTGGTCAGAATGGCCATGTCTTCCAGCATCGCCTTACGACGATCACCGAAACCTGGTGCCTTCACTGCGGCAACATTCATCACACCACGCATCTTATTCACAACCAGCGTCGCCAATGCTTCGCCTTCGATATCTTCAGCGATGATCAACAATGGCTTGCCTGAACGCGCCACAGCTTCCAACACGGGCAACATATCACGCATGCTGGAGATCTTCTTTTCGAAGAAAAGGATGTAAGCATCTTTCAACTCTGCTTCCATGCGATCTGCATTGGTCACGAAGTAAGGCGAGAGATAGCCGCGATCAAACTGCATGCCTTCAACCACATCCAGTTCTGTTTCCAGACCTTTCGCCTCTTCAACCGTGATCACACCCTCTTTGCCCACTTTTTCCATCGCATCCGCAATGATTTGACCAATTTCAGCATCACCATTGGCAGAGATCGTGCCCACTTGCGCCACTTCAGCCTGATTTTTCACTGGGTTTGAAAGCTTCGCCAACTCCGCTGTCAATGCCGCCACCGCTTTGTCGATACCGCGTTTCAAATCCATTGGGTTCATGCCAGCAGCTACAGCTTTGTTGCCCTCTTTGGCAATCGCTTGCGCCAACACAGTTGCAGTCGTGGTGCCATCACCTGCGATATCCGCAGTTTTAGAGGCCACTTCTTTCACCATCTGTGCGCCCATGTTTTCAAACTTGTCTGCAAGTTCGATCTCTTTGGCAACAGAAACACCATCTTTGGTGATGGTAGGCGCACCCCAAGATTTGCCCAACACCACATTACGACCTTTGGGGCCTAATGTTACTTTTACAGCATCTGCCAACTGGTTCACACCGCTCATCATCTTTGAGCGAGCGTCTTCACCAAATACAATTTCCTTAGCCATCGTTGAATCTCCTAATAATATCTTTCTGAATTACTTGCTGATCACGCCGAGAATGTCGTCTTCACGCATCATCAAAAAGGACTCGCCATCCAATTTGATCTCTGTTCCAGCATACGTTGAGAAGATCACAACATCGCCTGCTTGCACGTCGATGGGGCGAATGTTGCCGTTTTCTAAAATCTTACCGTTGCCCACAGCGATCACTTCGCCTTGCACGGGTTTTTCTTTTGCTGAGTCAGGAATAATGATGCCGCCTGCGGATTTTGCTTCTTCGTCTAAGCGACGAACGATTACGCGATCATGTAAAGGACGAACCTTAGTTGCCATCGTTTTATCTCCTTCGATGTTGGGATGTTATGTGAGGGGCTATATGCAGACCCACACTTCAGGATTCAACCCCCTGCCAAAAAAATATTTTCGTAGCAGGGGGTTGATGTTGCTCTATTTAATGTTTGAAGTGACGAATACCTGTGAAAATCATGGCAATACCTTTCTCATTGGCCGCAGCAATCACCTCATCATCACGAATCGAACCGCCCGGTTGAATCACCGCCGTTGCACCTGCATCGGCCAGCGCATCCACACCATCACGGAATGGGAAAAAGGCATCGGAAGCCACGGCTGAACCCTTGGTCGCTTCGCCCCCATGATGTGCGGCAATGCGCGTGGAGTTCACACGGTTCATCTGACCCGCACCCACGCCCAAGGTGGTACCGTTCTTGGCAAAGACAATGGCGTTGGATTTCACATGTTTCGCCACAGCCCAAGCAAACAGCATGTCCGTCCACTCTGCTTCAGTCGGTGCGCGTTCCGTCACCACCTGACAGGCTGAACGATCCAAGATATGGGCATCACGCTCTTGCACCAGCAATCCGCCATTCACCCGCTTGAACTCCAAACCGCCCGCAACAGGCGCAGCCGATGGTGCCAACATCAAACGAAGGTTCTTACGCTCTTTCAACACCTCACGCGCCGCATCATCATACCCTGGCGCAATCACCACCTCCATGAAGGTTTCAGCAATCAGCTTGGCAGTCGCTTCGGTAAGTGGCCGGTTAAACGCCGCAATACCACCAAATGCAGAGACTGCATCGGCAGCACGCGCCCGCTCATAAATTTCTGCTTGCGTGCCATGCCCCATCGCCACACCACATGGGTTGGCATGTTTCACAATCACCACCGCCTCATCATTCAGATCGCGCACCAGTGCAAAGGCCGCATCGGCATCGGCAAAGTTGTTGTAGGAGATCGCTTTACCCTGCAACACAGGGCAATCCGCCAGCGACACACCATCATCTTCAGGATCCGCATAGAACGCACCTGCTTGATGTGGATTTTCGCCATAGCGAAGCTCATCGGTAGTTTTGATAAACTGACGGGTAAAAATATCAGGAAAGGCGCGTTTGCTGCCATCCTCATTCAACGCCGAGAAGTGATTGGCAATCGCACCATCATAAGCGGCCGTATGAGCAAAGGCTTTGACTGCCAAAGCACGGCGCTGGCGTTCATCCAGCGTACCATCATCCATCCCCTGCAACACCGCAGCATAGTCGGCTGGATCCACCACAATGGTGACAAACTGATGATTCTTCGCTGATGCGCGCACCATACATGGGCCACCAATATCAATATTCTCAATCGCATCCACAATCGTGCAGCCCTCTTTGGCGACGGCTTCACGGAAGGGGTAGAGATTCACACAGACCAGATCAATCGACTCAATGCCATGCTCTGCCATCGAAGCAAGATCGCCCGCGTTATCACGGCGTGCCAAAATACCGCCATGAACCTTAGGGTTGAGGGTTTTCACGCGACCATCCATCATTTCAGGGAAACCTGTGTAGTCGGAAACATCGCGGCATGCGATGCCTGCTTCACGCAACAGTTTGGCTGTGCCACCCGTTGAGAGAATATCGACACCTCGTTCCACGAGTTGGCGGGCGAAATGTTCCACCCCTGTTTTATTCGACACACTGATCAGTGCGCGTTGGATGGTTGTAGTCGGGCTGGACATATCGAATAAGCTCCAAGATTTGCAATTTAATAAAAGGTTGCGGAACCTACGCATCATCTTTTTGCGCGCAACCGAAGGAGAACTTGTATGGATGCGAACACTGTCACGCCGCTCACGCCTCTCAATATTGCTTTCAACGATAGCGGCAACCATGTGCGCGCTGTTATTGAAGAGGATCAAGTGGTCGGCATCCTGCTGATGCGCCATCTTCTGGAGCAGGTGGCCTCAGGGCATAACATTCACACACTGGCCGCACGCGATGTGATGCAAACTGAGATTATCTCCATGGAGCAGTCCAACAACGCACTCCATGCTGCACGCCTCTTCACCAAACATCGCATGAAATCGCTTGTGATTCACGATACTCAGGGGAAGTTCCTTCGCCACATCAACGCAACAGAGGCCATAGCTGCTCTTCCAACGAGTCTCATGGGCTTTTTTATGTCGATTCAACAGGTGATGGTTCGCCACCCGCTCACCACGACCGCCGACACTTTGCTCACCGATGTGATCGAAACATGGCTGCTTCACCCTGTAAGCTGCTTGATTGTCTGCAATGAAAAGCATGAGCCCATCGCCATGCTCAGCGAATCGGATATTTTAACATGGATTCAACATGAAAATCCTTCATCCGCACATGTATCTGACTACATGCAGAGCCCACTGATTTCCATTTCACACGCGCTCAATCTGCGCCAAACATGGGAGATCATGCAGGAGAAGAAGGTCGCCAAAATCGCCATCGCCGATGATGACGGCGCACTTGTTGGGCTAGCAACGGCAACCGACCTGCTCATTGCACTCTGCCAAAGCCAGCTCGATACCTTCGCCCAGTATCACTGCCCTGACGATGTCGATATGATGCTGGAGTGGCATAAAGGCGGATTGATTATGGCGGTGAGCGATGGGATTTTGGCGCGCTTTGGATTAGAGCGTGACGAAGTTGTGGGGCTACCTTGGCAAGATGGTTGTGATACCAGCATGGTACAGGCACTGCTTGCCTTAAAGCGCGATGAGACCCTTCAAATACTTTGGGAGGTGGATGGCGCGGCGCTCCCCTTTGTCGCCAGCCGCGATACCGAACAAGCGATGATGTGGTGGAGATTACAATGAAACACTTTGCAAGTTACGCCCTGATGCTTTTCACCCTCTTGTGGGGAAGTGCAGCTTCAGCGGCAACCATTCAACAAGCCACTTTGAAAAATGGTGCTCAATTGATTGTCGAAGAGGATCACTCTGCCCCTGTGGCGATGGTGCAGATCTGGCTAAAAGTCGGCGGGCGCGATGAGCTACCTGGAAAAACTGGGCTGGCGCATGTGTTTGAACACATGATGTTCAAAGGCTCCAAAGCACTCAAACCAGGTGAATACTCCAAAACCATCTCCGCCATGGGCGGCAATGACAACGCCTTCACCAGTCATGATTTCACCGCCTATTTCGAAACAGTTCCTGCAAAGGAGGTGGAGCATGTGCTCAAGATGGAAGCGGAGCGTTTTGCTCATCTCAACCTCGATGAGAAAGAGTTTGCCAAAGAGATTCAAGTGATCATGGAGGAGCGCCGCATGCGCACCGATGATGATCCCAACTCACACATGTTTGAGGAGCTATCCGCAGCAGCTTTGCGCCTTCACCCTTACCGCAACCCTGTCATTGGTTGGATGCAAGATTTGAAAAAGCTCACCATTGCTGATGTGCGCGCCTTTTATCAGCAGCACTATATTGCCAGCAATGCCACGGTCGTGGTGGTGGGTGATGTTGATTTTAACAGCGTAAAAAAAGTGGTCGAAGCGAGCTTTGGGCGTATGCCAACACTGCCTGCAACCGCTCGCTTTAACCCCACCGAGCCTGATCCCTTGGGAGCCAAACGTGTGGATGTGCATCTGCCCGCCAAATCGCCCGTCGTTGCCATCACACTGCCTGTACCGATTTGGCAACCAGGGAAAAATGATCGCGATGTGGCGGCTCTATTTGTCGCCACCCATATTTTAAGCGGTGGTCGAACCGCCACACTTCAACAGCAGCTGGTGGATGAACAGCGCAAAGCCTTTGCTGTGAGTGCGGGCTATGATCCTTTTGGCATGGGGTTGGATCTTTGGTACGCCTACGGCATGTTGGGCAGCGCCCAATCCACCGCCGATTTTGAGCAGGCACTGTGGAGTATTTTGGACAACATGGGAAAAGTTGATGTCTCCGAAGCACAACTACAAGCGGCCAAGCGCAACATCATCGCCAGCCATGTTTTCGCACAAGATTCACTCTATCTGCGTGCCAAAATGATCGGTCGATTGGAGACCGTGGGCATCGGTGCTCATCATCAAGATGCGTGGCTAAAGGCGATTCGTGCGGTCACCGCCGAGGATATCCGCCACGTTGCCAACCATTTTTTCCGCCCCGAACGCACCACAACAGGCGTGCTCATCCCTGAGGTAAAACCATGAAAAAACTTCTTGTTACTGCTTGGCTCTGCTGCATGAGCATGGGAAACATTGCACAAGCCGTGCCTGCCATTGAATCCACCACACTCGACAACGGGCTCCGAATTCTACTCATTGAGGCACACAATGTGCCGATGGTCTCCATGCAGTTAAGCCTACCTGCAGGCGGCCGTTTTGATATGGCCGACAAAGCTGGAACCGCCCAGATGCTTGCGAGCATGTTGAGCGATCACACCGCCCAACATGATGATCAAGCGTGGGCCAACTGGCTCGATTCAGAGGCGATTCAACTGGGCGCAGCGGCCAGTACCGACACACTGAATCTTTCGCTCACCGTAGTGAAAGAGACGCTTCCCATCGGCTTGGATGCGTTTGCCGAAGCGCTGTTACAACCTGGTTGGCGCCATGCACGCTTTGCATCGTTACTGGAAGATGAGATTGCCTCAGCCGTTAAATCGCAAGAGTCACCTCAGGTGCAGGCAAGTCACGCAACCTCCAAGCTGCTTTATGGCGAGCATGCCTATGGTCACAGCACCAGTGGCACCGCTGAAACGTTGCCTCACATTCAGTTGAGTGATCTTCAAACGCTCTATCAAAACCAATGCCGCCCCATCGGCTCCACCC
>Ga0316202_10003087_pt1 | contig 10340 bp, 8 predicted proteins | sample 3monrhotite_MG_FD_204934 | JGI IMG/M metagenome (GOLD analysis project Ga0316202, IMG submission 204934) | Microbial mat bacterial communities from mineral coupon in-situ incubated in ocean water Damariscotta River, Maine, United States -... | ecosystem: Environmental > Aquatic > Marine >...
TACTGATCGTCGCCTTGGTGAGCTATTACCTCACCAACAAGCTAATCAGCCGCAAGCTTCTCTTTAGGCGAAAAAATCCATTTCACTCGAAAGCATATGGGGTATTAGCAACCGTTTCCAGTTGTTATCCCCCTCCTAAAGGTAAATTCTTACGTGTTACTCACCCGTCCGCCACTTGAGTTAAAAACTCTCGTACGACTTGCATGTGTAAAGCATACCGCCAGCGTTCATCCTGAGCCAGGATCAAACTCTCTTAAAATTTCCATGAATTTATTGTAATAACTTTTTTGAAAAAGTATCTCTCTAAAGTTGAATCATAGATTACTAAGTTAGGCGGATAAGAAATAGTTATGTTCGAACTAATTAAATTGACTTAAAAAAATATTTAGTACTATAAAAATCAAATTTATTAAAGTACTGAATATTTTTAATTTTAATTAAGAAAAATATAATTTGATTTTTAATCAAACTATTAATTTAAATATTTGATCAAAAATCATAACCGAACTAAATTCAAAAAGTTCATTTATTCAAAGATTAACATTAAAATAATTTATCGACATGAGTCATCCAAAAATTGTTTAAATGTTCATTAATAAAATTTATATGAGGAAGAAATTCATTTCCTTGACTTACAGTATTTTTTGACAATATCTCTGTTGATAAATAATCAGTTATATGATGAGTATTTTTAACTATTAAAGAATCATAAAGTTGAGGCAATTCTGTTTTTAATTTTTGTTGATTAAATTCATTGATAATATTATCAGGTAAAAATTGAATATCTAAGTCTTTATAGGCTTTTTGCATATAATTTAAAATATCTCGTCTTTCATTGTACCAAAATTCTCTTATATCATTAGGAATCGGATACCTATACCATAAAATTGGTAAATAATGAAAAACTAAAACATCTTTCATTTGTTGATTAATAAATAATTTTGTTTCCTCTCCTTCACTTGGTAAAAATGGCATTGTAAAGATCAAATGATTTAAACTATCTGCTACCACTCCAAGAATACCTAGAAAAACACTTCCAGTGATATTTACTCCAAGTATTGCTGGTACTATTCCTTGTAAAACATCTTCTGTCCAATCTACAGCAGCGGCAAGATAACACCATGGAAATGTGTATGGGTTTATATAAATAAACCAAGATAGAGCTATTCGTAAAATTACAATTTGAGAATAAACCATAAGACCTACAAATAAAACTTCACGAATAGTTTCTAAAAATGTTAGATCTAGACAAATATGTAATCTTACTTGAATAAACTCTGATAACCAATCAGGTAAAAAATAAATATTTTTATAATTTTCAATATAAAAATTGTAGAATCCTTCCTCTTTGCTTTCATATATGTATCTCGGAACTGATTCGACTTTTGGGGATGGTCCAAATATCATTTCAAACCATGTCTCTGGTCGTTGGATAGGGGGCCAAAAAGTTCGATGCGATGGAAGATTGTCAAGAAATTTTGATCGAGCATATGCTTCATTTGGAAGATCATAGATAGTTGGCATTCCAGGATTCTCTGGATAACCAAACAATCCAGCTATTTTCTTAAAAAAATTTCCTAACATTTCATAAAAAGCAGTTCGAACCGGAATAAATTTTTCGTCTAAACTCATTAGTAATTTAAATTAGTATCAAGTTAATTTAATAATATAGAATATAATTGAGCTATAATCAGTCAATAATTAGCATTTACAAGTATGTAGTATAAAAAATAAATAAAATTCTAGCAATAGTTTTTCTAGTTTTAAAAAATTAAATTTTTAAAACCTAATTCAATTATAAAAATATTATCGGGATAGTAGGATTTGAACCTACGACACCCTGCTCCCAAAGCAGGTGCTCTACCAAGCTGAGCTATATCCCGAATCAAGCCATTAGCGAAGAACTTAATTAAAATATATTGTACTAAATTTTGAATATTTCCACAAGGTTTAAATGAATAATTCTAAATATATTATAGAAAAAATATCAAACATCAAAAGAAAATAAAACTTAAATAAAAATTTAACAATATATTATATAATTTTTATTTTTTATTAAAAACTAACTTAACCATTCTTAGAAAATAGCAATTAATTTAATCAAAAAAAATTTTGTGAATTAATATATTTAACAAGTTTTGTTAATTGGTACAAATTAATTTGATTTAAAGCATAAATAGGAATATTTTTTTGTTTGGCTAAATTAGTTAATTTAAAATTTTGTTTTAAATGTTTTTTGAATCCAATTATTAAATTTGCTTTTTTAATTTCATTTGTTAACAAAAACTTAACTCCTATTTTTAATAAAACTTCTTTTAACAAATTATTAGATATTGAATAAGCATATATTATTATTTTTCCTGATTCTAATCTTAAAAATTTCCCATCTTTTGCTTGATTCATTAAAACCCAACTTTTTTCTTTTCTAATAAAAGAATTTGTTAAATTATTTGAACTTTTTACTAAAGAATTTTGATAATTTTTAAATCTATCACATTTAATTTTTATTCTTTCATTTAAAGAAAATTGTCGAATTTGACCAATTGTAAAATTACCACGTAAAAATAAATCTACAGAACTTTTTGTATCTTCATGAATAGTCCACGAATTTTGATGATTTATTTCTATTATAATTTCAAAAGCAGGATAAGCTTTTCGTTCTAATATACTTTTTTGAGTTCCTCTCCGTTTTGCTTCATCATCACTTAATGTAACATATTGAATTCCCCCAATTAAATCAGCCAATGGTGGATTTTTAATTAAATTTTCTAAGTAATTACCATGAGTTGTACCAACTAATTGAACACCTTTTTCAGCAATAGTTCGAGCAGCTAAGACTTCCAATTCTGTCCCAATTTCATCAATAATTATAACTTGAGGCATATGATTTTCAACTGCTTCAATCATTACTTGATGTTGTAATTCAGTTTTTGCTACTTGCATACGTCTTGCACGACCAATTCCTGAATGAGGAATATCACTATCACCTGCAATTTCATTTGATGTATCAATTATTATAACTCTTTTTTCCATTTCATCTGCTAAAACTCTAGCAATTTCACGAATAATAGTTGTTTTACCAACACCAGGTTTACCTAATATTAATATTGATTTTTCTGACTCTAATAAATCTCGAACTACAGAAATTGTACCAAATACAGCTCTACCAACACGACATGTTAATCCATTTATTAAAAATTGACGATTTCGAATACAACTTATTCTATGAAGAGTTCGTTCAATACCAGCCCGATTCTCATTACTAAATTTACTAATTCGTTTTGTTGTGTAATCTATATCTTGCCATGAAATAATTTTTTGTGATAAATATTCATGACCAGTTATAAATCTAGCTTCAGGTCGTCTTCCTAAATCTAATACAATTTCAATAAGTTGATCTTTAAACTTATGTTGATTTAAGTGCTCTTGAAGAAAAAATGGTAAGTTTTCAATTAATTTTTCTAAATCGTCATTAACATTCATCGTATAAAAATTGTTTCTAATTTTCTAATTTAGATTATGATTATATAGATAAGCCAATTAGAATCTAAATTAGATTAAAATTTAATAATTCTTAAAGTTAATCAAAATTTATTAAAGATTTAAATGTAGATGCATCTAAAACCGCAATTTGTGATAACATTTTACGATTTAAATCAATATTAGATTTTTTAAATTTATAAATTAATTGACTATATGTCATTCCATTTAATCTAGAAGCTGCATTAATTCGACTGATCCAGATTTTTCTAAAAATTCGTTTTTTTTGTTTTCTACTGATATATGAATATCTTAACGCTTTCATGACTTGTTGATTTGCTACTCTGAATAAAACAGAATGTGCTCCTCTATAACCACTTGCAAGCGATAAAATTTTTTTTCTACGTTTGCGTGCTACGTTTCCACGTTTAACTCTAACCATTTTAATTTTTATTAAAAATTATATTAATAAGGTAACATTAATTTAATAGCTTGAATATCATTATAATTTACGCGAATTACTTGAGATAATTTTCGCTTTTGTTTATTTGACTTTTTCATTAAAAGGTGACCTTTAAAAGCATGACGACGTAAAAAATTACTATTACCAGTTACTTTATATCGTTTGGAAGCTGCTTTTCGAGTTTTTAACTTTGGCATAAGCTTTTAATTTTTTTTATGAGAATATAATGTTTTAAAATACACTTTGGATCTTAAAGGATGAGAATATAAAATTTTATCACCATATTTCCAATCAACAGGACAAGCTTGTCCTGGATTTTCTTTTACATATTGAATTGATTTTAAAATACGGAGTAATTCATTTACACTTCGACCACATAATAAATTATTAACCGTATAGTATTGAATTATGCCTTCTTTGTCAATAATAAATAAACCAGGAAAAGATAAGCCATCATTTGTTAATAATTTATATTTATTAGTTATAGATTGATTTAAATCGGAAATTAATGGGTAATTTAATTGATCTAAACCACCTTGACTACGTTTTGATAATAAATAATGTAAATGTGAGAATGGACTATCGACTGAAATAGCAAGTATTTGAGTTGATAATTTTCTAAATTCAGAAATACGATCACTTAATGTAATTAATTCTGTTGGAGAAACAGAAGTAAAATTTGCAGGGTAAAAAACAAGAACAACATATTTTTTTCCATAATAATCTGATAATCGAATTTTTCCTAATCGATTTTTATAAACTCCTATAGTTAAAAAATTTGGTGCCATTTTTCCAATTTGTGGATAATCGAGCATAATTATTCTTTTTTTTAAAAATTTTAATTATAAAATAATATCAGAATAAAAAAAACAGATCAATTTTATTGTTGGATATCAATCTGTTTTTATAAATAATAATGATAACTTTAGTTATCTAATTAACTTTAAAATATAAAATTTATTATTTATCTTTTACTTCTGCTAATTCATCAAGCGCAAAATTATTAGTGTTTGTACCAGCATAATTTACATTTTCAAATCTAACTACTACAGGATATCTAATACCACTTTTATCTACTGTTGCAACTGTTCCTACTTGGTTAAACCAATAAGATTCTTTTCTAAGAATACGAACTTTTGAATTACGATCTATCATAAGTTAAATAATTATTTATTAAGCAAAATAATAAGTTACTAATAATTTAAATTATTAATAAGTAATTTTAATCATAAAATTTTAAAAAGAGTTGTTTTTATAATTTTGGTTATGTTACTTTTTAATTAAGAATAAATTTATATAAAGATTAAATAAAAAAAAGTAAAATGGATCGTAATACAATACAAAAAATTCTTATCGGACTCTTTTTTTTAGCTTGCATTTTTATTGGTGTTAGAACATTTAATAATACTGGATTTAATGATAATCAAACTAAACCAGATTTAACTACAAATGTTAGTAGTTCAAGAATGACTTATGGAAGATTCTTAGAATATTTAGAAATGGGGTGGGTTAAACAAGTTGATTTATATGATAATAGTAGAAATGCTATTGTTCAAGCATCTAGCCCAGAACTTGGAAATCGACCACAATCAATTAGAGTTGAAATACCAGTAGGTGCATCGCAACTTATTCAAAAATTAAAAGAATATAATATTGACTTTGATGCTCATCCGGCTCCTAAAAAAAGTATTTTCTTAACTATTGCTAGTAATTTAATTTTACCATTAATTTTTATTGGTAGTTTAATATTCTTTTTCCAAAATTCAGATAATTTTTCTCCAAATTCTGGTTCTTCACCTATGAATTTAGGCAAATCACCAGCTCGATTTGATCAAAATCCAGATACTGGTATATCTTTTGATGATATTGCAGGTATTGACGAAGCAAAAGCTGAATTTGAAGAAATTGTTTCATTTTTAAAAGAACCAGAAAGATATACTCTTGTTGGAGCTAAAATACCAAAAGGTGTTTTATTAGTAGGCCCTCCAGGTACAGGTAAAACATTATTAGCTAAAGCAATTGCAAATGAAGCAAATGTTCCATTTTATAGTGTTGCAGGTTCAGAATTCGTAGAAATGTTTATTGGTGTTGGTGCTGCTCGAATACGTGATTTATTTAAAAAAGCTTCAGAAAATACTCCTTGTATCGTTTTTATTGATGAAATCGATGCAGTTGGACGTGAACGAGGAGCTGGAATTGGTGGTGGTAATGATGAGCGTGAACAAACTTTAAATCAGTTATTAACTGAAATGGATGGATTTAAAGAAAATAAGGGTGTAATTGTAGTTGGTGCTACTAACCGAGTTGATATTTTAGATGCTGCATTATTACGTCCAGGTCGTTTTGATAGACAAATAACTGTTGGTTTACCAGATCGTCTAGGCCGAATTGGGATTTTAAAAGTGCATGCTCGTAATAAACCATTTGGTGAGGATGTTTCATTAGTACAATTAGCTAATCGAACACCTGGATTCTCAGGTGCAGATTTAGCAAACTTATTGAATGAAGCAGCAATTTTAGCAACACGTTATAAAAAAACTACAATCTCAAAAAATGAAGTAAATGAAGCTGCTGATAGAATTATTGGTGGGATTGCTGGGTCTACGATGGAAGATACTAAAAATAAGAAATTAATTGCTTATCATGAAGTTGGTCATGCTATTGTTGGATCAGTTTTAGAAAACCATGATGAAGTTGAAAAAATAACATTAATTCCTCGTGGAGGTGCCAAAGGTCTTACATGGTTTACACCTGACGAAGATCAAACATTAGTTTCTCGTTCTCAATTATTAGCTCGTATTATTTCAACATTAGCTGGACGTGTTACTGAACAAGTAGTTTTTGGAGATCCCGAAGTAACTACAGGCGCTAGTAATGATTTACAACAAGTTACAAATATCGCACGACAAATGGTTACACGTTATGGTATGTCAAATATCGGACCAATTGCTCTTGAAGATGATAATAATGAACAAATGTTTTTAGGTGGTGAATACAATGAAGCAGTTGCTGATCGAATTGATGCCGAAGTTTGTAAAATCATCAATCATTGTGAACAAATAGCAACTGAAATAATTTTAGATAATCGAGTTATTATTGATTTAGTTGTTGAAAAATTATTAGATGCAGAAACTATTGATGGTTCAGAATTCCGTCAACTTGTAAGTCAATACACAGTTTTACCACAAAAAGTGTAGTATTAAATATTATTAATAAATTAAAGTTTAGAAAATTATTATTTAAAATATATTAGAATATCCGAAATTAATAAGATATTCTAATATATTTTAAATAATAAAATAAATTTTTAATAATACTAGAAAATACATACAACGAATTAAAATTGCAGTTAAATCCAGATTTAAGATCAACAGGGTTTGGTAATTTTATAAGTTTTTTACGTGCTTAATGTGAGAATTTTTATGACGATTATGATAATAAGTAATTCTACAATTCTATGAAAGACTTCTTTTTGAAACTACAAGAGGCTTTGAATGAAGAGTTAAATAATTTAGAATAATCGTTTTAGAAAAGTAAATCTATTTTTAACTTTTCTAAAATTATTTCATCTTTCTTCTTTATTATAGAATTTTCTATCTTCCTACAATAAAAAAATTTCTTCTAAAACCATTATTCTGACTAACAACAGATATTAAATAATAAATAATAAGAACCTTTCCAAAATCATAAAATAAATCAATTTTTGACTAATGTAATAAATAACTTAGGTTTTTTAAAATAGATTACAAAACTATCTATAAATTAGATAGTTTTATAATCTATTAAAATCGAAAATTTTATTGAATTAATTTAAGCTAAAACAAAGTTAAATTAACCAAATTTGCCTGAAGTTGAGGCAATAACAAATGATGCGTATGTTAAAATATAACCAACCGCAAAATGTACTAAACCAACTAAACGAGCTTGAACAATTGAAAGAGCTACTGGTTTGTCTCTCCAACGAATTAAGTTTGCAAGTGGTGTACGTTCATGAGCCCAAACTAATGTTTCAATTAATTCTTGCCAGTAACCTCGCCAAGAAATTAAGAACATAAATCCAGTTGCCCAAATTAAATGAGCAAATAAGAATGTCCATGCCCAAACAGATAAGTTATTCATACCAAATGGATTATAACCATTAATTAATGGAGATGAATTTAACCATAAGTAATCTCTTAACCAACCCATAATATAATTTGATGATTCATCAAATTGTCCTGGGTTACCACCCCAAATTGTCATATGTTTCCAATGCCAGTAGAATGTTACCCAACCAATAGTGTTTAACATCCAGAACATTGCTAAATAAAATGCATCCCATGCTGAAATATCACAAGTACCACCACGACCTGGTCCATCACATGGGAAACTATAACCAAAATCTTTTTTATCTGGCATTAATTTAGATCCACGAGCATCTAAAGCACCTTTTACAAGGATTAAAGCTGTTACATGTAAACCTAAAGCAATTGCATGATGAACTAAGAAATCACCAGGACCAATTTTTAAGAATAAGTCATTTTTAGTACTATTAATTGCTTCTAACCAACCTGGTAACCAAATTTGATTACCTGCTACTGAAGCAGGACTAGTTGAAGATGATAATAATACATTAAATTCATAAACAGCTTTACCAGATGCAGCTTGAATATATTCAGCAAATACTGGCTCAAATAAAATTTGTTTTTCTGGTTGTCCGAATGCAACCACAGTATCATTATGAATATATAAGCCTAAAGTATGGAAACCTAAGAATAAAGATGCCCAACTTAGATGTGAAATTATAGCTTCTTTATGTTCTAACATTCTTGCTAAAACATTATTTTTATTTAATTCTGGGTCATAGTCACGAACAAAGAAAATTGCTCCATGCGCAAATGCACCAACCATTAAGAATCCAGCAATATACTGATGATGAGTATATAACGCAGCTTCAGTTGTAAAATCTTTAGATAAAAATGCATATGGAGTTAAAGCATACATATGTTGAGCTGTTAAAGATGTAGCAACACCTAAGCATGCTAATGCTAATCCTAATTGCATGTGTAAAGAATTTGTAATTGTTTCAAATAATCCAGTATGACCTGCGCCTAAACGACCTCCTGGAGGACGATGAGCATCTAGAATTTCTTTCATATTATGACCAATACCGAAGTTTGTTCGATACATGTGACCAGCAACAATGAAAACAACAGCAATTGCTAATTGATGGTGAGCAATATCACTTAACCATAAAGCTTGTGATTGAGGATGGAAACCGCCTAAAAATGTTAAAATAGCTGTTCCTGCTCCTTCTGATGTTCCATAAACATGAGTTGCACTATCTGGATTTTCTGCATAAACTGTCCAATTACCACTATAAAACGGAGTTAAACCAGCAGGATGAGGTGGAGTTGTTAAGAAGTTATCCCAACCAACATGTACACCACGTGATGCTGGAATTGCTACGTGAACAAGATGACCAGTCCAAGCTAATGAACTAACACCCATTAATCCTGATAAATGGTGATTTAAACGAGATTCATTATTTTTAAACCACGATAAACTTGGACGGAATTTTGGTTGTAAATGTAACCAACCAGCAAATAATAAAGCAGATGATAATAATAATAAACCAATTGAACCTTGATATAATTCTTGATTTGTTCTTAAACCAATAGTATACCACCAATGGTATACACCTGAATATGCAACGTTAACAGGATATGTATTACCTTTACTAAATGCTTTTAAAGCTGCTTCACCAAAATGTGGATCCCAAATTGAATGTGCGATTGGTTTAGTTTTTAATGGGTTTGTTACCCATTTTTCAAAATTCCCTTGCCAAGCAACATGGAATAGATTTCCTGCAGTCCATAAGAAAATAACTGCTAGATGACCGAAATGTGAAGCGAAAATTTTTTGATATAAATTTTCTTCAGTCATACCATCATGTGCTTCTAAATCATGAGCAGTAGCGATACCATACCAAATGCGTCGCGTTGCTGGATCTTGTGCAAGGGCTTGGCTAAACTTTGGAAATTTAGTTGCCATAATTATTAGATGCCTTTTTATATAAATTTTAGTTATGAATAAATTATTAATAATTAGTTTTAAACTTGTTTCTTAAAGATAAAGTTAATTTAAAATGATTTAACTAATTGAAATTGCACGTGCTAAGAAGAATGACCAAGTTGTTCCAATTCCACCAAGTAAGTAATGAGCTAAACCAACAGCACGACCTTGAGTAATACTTAAAGCACGTGGTTGAATAGTTGGAGCGAAGTTTAATTTATTATGAGCCCAAACAATTGACTCAATTAATTCTTGCCAGTAACCACGACCACTGAATAAGAACATTAAACTAAATGCCCAAATAAAGTGTGCACCTAAGAAAATTAATCCATATGCTGATGAT
>Ga0316202_10003088_pt1 | contig 10339 bp, 10 predicted proteins | sample 3monrhotite_MG_FD_204934 | JGI IMG/M metagenome (GOLD analysis project Ga0316202, IMG submission 204934) | Microbial mat bacterial communities from mineral coupon in-situ incubated in ocean water Damariscotta River, Maine, United States -... | ecosystem: Environmental > Aquatic > Marine >...
CACTACACATCCCTCCCGCGCCCGTCCGGCGCGGTGTCGCACCACTACGGCCCGCAGGTCCACCTGCTCAGTCAGCCGTACCCGATGTCGCTGCTCGCGCGGCTCTGCGCGCCCGAGACGACCCAGCCAGCGGTCGGCCGCCTGGTGAGCCGGCTGTACGACTGGATGCTCGGCGAGGTGAGCAGCCGGCTGCTGTCGACCCACCAGCAGCGCTCGGCGACCCGGATGGCCGACAGCCACCCCGTGGAGGGCGCCTACACCGGCGAGCGCATCTCTGAGGCACAGAAGGTCGTGGTGGTCGATGTCGCCCGCGCGGGCATGCTGCCGGCCCAGCAGGTCTACATGAACCTGCACGACATCATCCCCGCGGCCAACCTCCGCCAGGACCACGTCGTCGCGAGCCGCACCACCGACGCGGACGGCACGGTGACCGGCGTGGCGCTGCAGGCGATGAAGATCGGCGGCGGCGTGGCGGGCGCCACGGTGCTCATCCCGGACCCGATGGCCGCGACGGGCTCATCGGTTGCGGCGGTCATCGAGCACTACCTCAGCCACCCCGACGGGCCGCCCCGCGCCATCGCGGTGATGCACCTGATCGTGACGCCGGAGTACCTGGCACGGATCACGTCCCGGTTCCCGCAGGTCCACATCTTCGCGGTGCGCCTGGATCGGGGACTGAGCGCCCCGGACGTGCTACAGGCGCCCCCCGGAGCGCGCTGGTCGGAGGAGCGAGGGCTCAACCAGATCCAGTACATCGTCCCCGGCGCTGGCGGCGTCGGAGAGCTCCTCAACAACGCGTGGGTGTAGAAGATGGCTGACAATCTGCGGGTCCTGTTCAGCGAGCAGCAGATCCAGGAGCGCGTCGCAGAGATGGGCGCCCAGATCCGAGCGGACCACGAGGACCGGGTGCTGACCTGCATCGGCGTGCTCAAGGGCTCGTTCTTGTTCATGGCCGACCTCGTCCGGGCCATCCCCGGCGACGTCCGCTGCGAGTTCCTCGGCGTGAGCAGCTACCACGGCGGCACGCGCTCGACCGGTGTGGTCCAGATCACCCAGGACCTGCGCTACCCCATCGAGGGCCAGGACGTCCTCATCATCGAGGACATCATCGACACGGGCCTGACGATGGACTACCTGCTGCGCATGCTGCGGACCCGCGGCCCCCGCTCGCTGCGGGTCGCCACGCTGCTCGACAAGCCCAAGCGCCGCGAGGTCGCGCTGTCGGCCGACTACACCGGCTTCAGCATCCCCGACGAGTTCGTGGTCGGCTACGGCCTCGACCTCGGCGAGCTGTACCGCAACCTTCCGTACGTCGCGGTCTACTCGCCCGAGTGAGCCAGCCGCTCAGGCGCGCTGCTCGGGGGTTCCACCCGAGCGGCGCTTCTTGTTGTTGCGCTTGCGCTTCTTGGCGGGCCCTGGGATCGACGAGATGACGTCGAGGATCGCCTCGCCGTAGTCTTCGACCTGCCAGCTCCGCACGCCAGGGATGTCGGCGAGGTCCTGGAGCGTGGTCGGTGCGAGGCGGGCGATGTCCTTGAGCTGCTGGTTGCTGACCACGACCACCGGCGAGAGCTGCCGGGTGTGGACGACGTCGTTGCGCCACTCCTTGAGGGGACCGAACAGGCGGTCGATGCTGGGCGCGTTGCGGGGCCGGGAGCGGCGGTTGCGCTCGTTGGGGGCGCGCTTGGGCACCTCACGCTCGTCCACGAGCCCCTTGCCGATCGCCTCCAGCAGCTCGTCGCCGTGTCGGCGGGCGAGGTTCGACGACGGGCGGATGCTCTTGTGCAGCTCGTCCATCGAGGTCGGCTGCCGGGCGGCGAGCTCGATCATGATGGTGTCCGAGAGCACCTTGAACGCGGGGCGGTCGAGCGCCCGGGCGCGGCCATCGCGGTACTCCCACAGGGCGCGCAGCACGCGCTTGCCGGCCACGTCCAGCGTGCCGGAGCGCTTGACCCGGAGGAAGTCTGCCGGATCCGAGGTGCGGCCGGACCACTCCCGCTCTGCGAGCAGCGAGCACTCCTCCAGGAAGGCCTCGTATCGGCCTGCCCGGCGCAGCTTTCGGCTGAGGACGTCGTACAGGGCCAGGAGGAAGTGGGTGTCGCCGCGGGCATACTGGAGGTGCTCTTCGAGCAGCGGGCGCTTGGACCAGTCGTGGCGCTGGTACTTCTTGTCGATGTGGTGACCGAAGTAGTGCCCGATAAGGTCGGCGAGGCCGATGCGGGGCATGCCCAGGAACAGGGCGGCGAGCATCGTGTCGAAGATGTTGGTGAACGTGACCCCGTAGTCCCGCTTCATGCTGACGACGTCGTAGTCACCACCGTGGAGAATCACGACCTGGTCGGGGTTGTCAAAGAGGCGCGTGATCGAGGAGCAGTCCTCGATCTTGAGCGGATCGATGATAAAATCTGCCCCCAGGATCGAGACCTGGATCAGGCAGACGCGCTCCTGGTAGTGGTGGAACGAGTCGGCCTCGATGTCTACACCGACGACCGGGTGCGCCTGGAGCGTGTCCATGAGCGCTTCGAGCTCGGCGGTCGTTTCGATGATCGTGAGGGGGGTGTCTCCGAACATGGGTGCAGATGATCCTTCGGTATGAGATGCATCGAGTGCACCGGTTCGCGCCACAAGATTTCCCGCCCTCTTAACCAATCTGCGCCCACTTCCCCACCCTCGGCCTCATCGGACCCCGCGGACGAAGTGCTCCACGAACCCATGGAGAGCGCCCGGATGGGTTAGATGTGCGCGGTGGCCGCCCGGAACCGGCTGCCCGGACACCCCCGGCAGCAGCCTCGGGAGCGCCCCCAGCGACCAGGGCGCCTCGACATCGTGCTGCCCACGCAGCCACATCGCCGGCACGCTCGGCACCGCCGACAGACCCCAACGCTCGATCATCGCCAGCCGGCCACGGAGCACTGCCTTCCCCGGCAGCCCAGCGAGCAGCATCGCCCGCGTGCGCGGGTCGACGCCCTCCTCACCCAGCCGCGCCGCGATCCGGCGCCGGTACAGCACAGAGAACAGCGCGCCGGGCACCGGCGACAGCAGGCGCTGCCGGGTGCGCACGCCGCGCGGCAGGCAGGCGCGCGCGGGCAGGGTCCCGAGCGTGATCAGCCCCGCGACGCGCTCGGGCGCGAGATCGCTCATCGCCCACCCGATCAGCCCGCCGAGGCTCGTCCCCAGGAGCACCAGCCTCGGAGCGTCGATGCTGTCGAGGAGCGACGCGGCGGCCTGCTGAAGGGAGCCGGCGCCGACCGGCAGCGCGTGGGCCGTGGTCGGCATGCGTCGAGAGAGCGGCACCTGCCGGAGGAAGGTCCGGGGGTCTCCGGCGATGCCGGGGAGCAGCACGAGGGCGAGCGGCGCTGCGCGGGCGGGTCCGAGCCGGTATCCACCGGGGATGAGGGTCATCCCTGGCGGGATCAGCACCGCTCGAGCACGCCCTCGATCAGGGCGCCCAGGCGGGCCACGGCGGTTCCCACGACGTCGAGGACCTCGGCGTGGGTGAGGACCTCGTCGGCGAGACCGGCGCCGAGGTTGCTCACCACGCTGACGCCCAGGATCTCCATGCCGGCGTGAGCGGCGCCGATGACCTCGATGGGCATCGACATGCCGACCACGTCTCCGCCCAGCGCGCGCAGCATGCGCACCTCTGCGGGCGTCTCGTAAGATGGGCCGCTCATCATGGCGTAGATGCCCTCGTGGACCGTCACGTCCTGGGCCGCAGCCACCTCGCTGAGCAGGGCGCCGAGGCGCGGGCTGTAGGCGTTGACGAGGTCCGGGAAGCGCGGCCCGATGTCGGCGTGGTTCCCCACCAGGGGGTTCTGCGCAAAGTTGATGTGGTCGGTGATCCGGACCAGGCTGCCCGGCGGCAGGTCACGGCGGAGCGCGCCGACCGCGCTCGTCAGGATCAGGCGCTCGACACCCCAGGCGCGGAGCGCGCGCACCGGGCGGAGCATGGCTTCGTTGTCGTGGCCCTCGTAGTGGTGGATGCGGCCCGAGAGCACCAGCAGGCGCTGCCCGTTGACGTCCATCACCCGGACCTTGCCGGCGTGGCCGGGGACCGTCGACGCCGGCAGCCCGAGCGCGCTGTACGGGAGCGTTTCGCTGACCGGCTTCCAGCGAGAGACCATCGGGCCTCCGCCGCTACCAAGCAACACCGCAGCCGTGGGGGGCGCACCAAAAGCCGCGGCCAGCTTCTCTGCGGCCATCGCGTAAGCACTATGTTGTGTCATGTCTCTCACCGTGGATACAACAACGTCCACTATTGCATCTGCGCACGAATGGACACCCCAGACTGTGTGTCGATCCAGCATCAGGGAGAGCCCATGAGCCGACCGATCCTCATCTCGGCAGGCGCCACACGGAACCCGATCGACGCCATCCGCTACATCTCTGCGTTCTCGACCGGCCGCACAGGCGTCGCTGTCGCCGAGGCCCTCGCCCCATCGGGGCCAGTCACACTCCTCGGCAGCGCCGAGGCGTGCCTGCGCGCCACCGCACAGCCCAACCTGGAGACCGTCGAGTACCGCTCGACGCGGGACCTGATGGCGAAGATGCTCGACTTCGTCCGCACCCACCCAGACGCCATCGTCGTCCACGCCGCCGCGGTCGGAGACTACGAGGTTGCCGACGCCGCTGGCGCGAAGATCCCCTCCAACCGGGACGAGCTCGTCCTCCGGCTCACCCCGACGCCCAAGATCGTCGACCACCTCAAGGCGGCGGGGCCGGACATCCGGCTGGTCTCTTTTAAGGCCGCCTCTCCAGAGACCACCGACGCACAGCTCCACGGCCTCGCAAACAAGCAGCGGCTGCGCACCGGCTCCGATCGGGTCTTCGCCAACGTGCTCGGCCGCCTCTCCAGCCGGGTCCTCTTCCTCGGCGAGCAGGCGCGGTGGCACGCGACCCGCACCGACGCGATGGACGACCTCATCGCGACGCTCCGCGGCTGGCAGGGGTAGCCCCAACAGCAAAGCGCCCTCACCAGCGGGAGGGCGCCCTGGATGCCGTCAGGCTGCGCTCAGAGGATGAAGCCGCCGGCCCTGAGGTGGGCGATGACCTCGTTGGCGCAGGTGTCGACCTCCTTGTCGCGGGTCTCCAGGTGCAGCTCGGGGGCTGCGGGGACCTCGTAGGGCGCGTCGATGCCGGTGAAGCCCTTGATGACGCCAGCGCGCGCCTTCTTGTAGAGGTTCTTGGGATCGCGGGCCTCGCAGACCTCGAGCGGGGTGTCCACGAAGGTCTCGATGAACTCGCCCTCGCCCATGATCTCGCGGACTGCGTCGCGGTCCTTGCGGTACGGGCTGATGAAGGCGGTGATCGTGATCATGCACGAGTCCGCGAAGAGCTTGGCGACCTCGCCGATGCGGCGGATGTTCTCGGTGCGGTCCTCGGGAGCGAAGCCGAGGTCGCGGTTGAGGCCATGGCGGACGTTGTCGCCGTCGAGGACGTACGCCCGCACGCCCTGCTCCAGGAGGAGCTGCTCGGTCCGGCGCGCGATGGTGGACTTGCCGGAGCCCGACAGGCCGGTCAACCAGACGATGCACCCCTTGGAGCCGAGGACCTTCTGGCGCTCTTCCTTGGTGACGTTGGAGCCGTGCCAGGTGATGTTCTCGCTCTTGGTTCCGCTCACAGAAGGCCCCTCTTCATCGCAGGTAGAGGCCCGCACGTAAGGGAGACCTGGGGGGCACGCAACCCCGTCAGCTCCCGGATCCGCTCCGGAGGGCAGCGAGCTCTGCCTTCAGGGCGAGGATCTCGGCTTCCTGGCGCTGGACGGTGCGCTTGAGGTGTCTCACGAGACCGGTCGGTGGCGCGAAGGGGACATCCTGGACGGCCCGCCGGCGCTCCTTGAGGACCTGCATCGCGATGCCCAGCCCGGCGCGGCCGACGGCAATGTCGGTGATGTCATCATCGTCGATGGTGACGTCACCGGGGGTCCATCCCTCGGGCACGAGCCCGTTGCCGCAGGGGTTCATGCGGATCCAGCGCCCCAGCGGGAGGTCGGTGGGTGCTTCGCGGGCCATCCAGAGATCGTACTCTTGCAGGGTCACGCCTCCCTCAGGGAGGAAGTGCATGAACCGGCCGCGCTGGAGCTGTCCGGCGGTGAGGCCGCCGAGCTGGCTGCGTCGGAGGGTCGGCGTCACCGCGCCGACCTGGTCCAGTCGGAGCGCGCCCATGCCGCGGACGACGTCAAACTTGACCGCGTAGCGGGGACTGCTCTTGCTGCCGCCGCGCTGCATCCAGACCGAAAAGGAAGGAGATACGCTTCTATTTTGCGGCAGCATCCGCACAAGAACCTCCACTCCTGCGCACAAGAACCACAAAACGTCGGCAGGAGTCACTTCGTTGATATCACAGCCGCCCCCAATTTTTGAAGATCTCTCGGCCACAACCGACAACGTCTCCAGCCCCACGGTGAGCGCGCCGAAGAGGGTGCCATGTCTTCGCCCTGGATTTTCGTCGTCGGTGCTCCCCGGTCAGGGACGAGCTTGCTCCGGCGCCTCCTGTCGTGTCACCCGAGCCTCCACATCAGCCCAGAGCTGCGCGTCTTAGAGCTGCTGCTCATCGCAGGCGTGCTCTCGGCCGGGGGGGATCCGGCCAAAACGACCTCGATCCCGACAGCGGCCCTGGGCTTTGGGCGGCGCTACGTCGACGCGCTCGGCCGGCACCAGCTCGCAGCGCTCGGTCGACGCCGCATCGGCGACAAGTACCCGCCCTACAGCTTGTCGGTCGACCGCCTCGGGCAGCTCTTTCCAGGGGCACAATTCGTCCACATCATCCGAGACGGCCGAGACGTGGTCTCGTCGCTGGCCCGGACCCGCGCGGCGAACCGCGGCTGGCGCCGCAGCGCGACGATCCCGCCGGCAGAGGCGCTGGTCAGGGACTGGGTGACCTTCGTGCAGCGCGCCCGAGAGGCGGGCCAGCCGCTGGGCGCAGCCCGGTATCACGAGCTGCGCTACGAGCACCTGCTGGCAGATCCGGCCCCGGTGATGCGCCGGCTGCTGGCGTTCCTTGGCGAGTCCCCTCACCCGGCCGTGCTCGACGGCGCCGGCGAGATCCGTCCGGGCCGATCCTGGCGAGAGACCCTCTCGCCGGCCGCGTGGCAGGCCTTCCACGACAACCCGCTGGCCGAGCCGCTGCTCGCAACATTGGGCTACGCGCCGACGCCGACACCGGCCGACCGCGCCGTTCCCGAGGCGCCCATCGCCGCGCGCATCGCGGCGGGCGGGGACAGCCCGGCGCTGTGGGCCGCTGCGGGAGAGCAGGCGCTCTCCGCCGGAGACCAGACCGCTGCGAGGCGACACCTCGTCCGGGCCATCCGCGGCCCCCACCCAGACCGCGGCGCCTGCGTGCGCCTGTTGGGCATGCCCGAGGCGCCCGAGTCGGTCTTCGCTGCGATGAACGCGCTGTCGTTCTCCAGCGACCCGCAGGTCTGCGCGGCGCTGGCCGCCTGGAGCGAGGCCCGCGGGCTCGATGCAGCCGCGAGCGCTGCCCTGTTCTTGCCGCGTCCCGCGTTGGAGGAGGTCGCATGAGCACCGTTCAGCTTCTTCCCTCGGCCAACCTCTCTCCGCGCGGGCTCGCGGCCCGGCTGCACCGGCCCCCACAGGTCGTCGCCCGGCCAGACCGTGATCTCCCGGCCATCCTCTCGGAGCTGTGGGAGTCGACCGAGACCCGCGCGCGCCGCCCGGCGCGGCCGTGGGCGCGGCCCGACTCCCCTCCCTGGATCGAGGCAGCGCTGCGCGAGTTCGCCGCAGACCTGCTGGGCGCCTTCCGCGGCACCGGCTCTGACCTCGTCCTCACCAGCGCTGTGAGCGCGGACGGCCTCGCGACGCTGCAGCGACTTGTGCCCGACATCCCGCTCGTCCAGGTCATCCGAGACGGGCGCGGAGCCCCGAAGCCGCTGGCCAGCCCCCAGGAGGGGCTCGCGTGGGCGCGGCAGTGGGCTGCCTCGGTCGCCCCTGGACAGGAGGCGGGCCTCGATGCGATCACGATCGCGTCCCTGCGCCCCGGCGCGCTGGCAGGCACAGTGCTGGCCCCACTCGCAGCGGCGCACTGGCCAGCCCTCCAGCCGCTCCGCGGCGAGGCGCTGCTGGGATTTCTGTGCTGGGCACCGGCCCGGCAGGCGCTGGAGGCGGCCGGCTTCGGCCAGCAGCCGGCGCCGCCTCAGGCCCTGAGCGACCCGGAGCTGATCGCGGCGGTCGCAGAGAACGAGCCTGTGGAGCAGGCGGTCCAGCGGCTCAACGGCGCAGTGCGGCGGGTGCCTGCGCCGAGGCTGTGGGCGCTCCTGGGCGACAAGCTCTCAGAGCTTGGCGACGACGACCGCGCGTGCGGGGCCTGGCGCGAGGCGCTCCGGCTCGCGCCGCGGCAGCCGTCGGCGCTGGTGGCGCTGCTCTCGCGGCCAGAGCGAGACGACGCGATGCCGCACATCCAGTCGGCGTGCGCCCACGGCTCGGGCGAGGTCCGGGCAGCGGCGGCGCGGTGGCTGGTGGGGCGCGGCATGGACGAGGAGAGCGCCGAGGCGCTCACCCAGGTCCGCGATCAGCGATGGTACGCGACCTGACCCTCAGGACAGCCGCTCCGAGACGACCTCGCCGATGGTCAGCCCGACGGCCATCGTGGTCACCTGCGGGTTGACGCCGAGGGACGTGGGGAACACGCTGGCGTCGGCCACCGAGAGGTTGTCCCAGCCCCAGACCCGGCCGTCGGGGTCAATCACCGACGTCTCGGGGTCGCCGCCCATGCGGCAGGTGCCCATCGGGTGGCTGGCGTACAGGTACATGTTCCGGGCGGGCACGTCGTCGGTGATGATCTTGGCGATGTCGCTTGGCTTGCGGATGGTCCGGGTGCCGACGAATGGCGCGTAGGTCTCGATGGCACCGGCCGCGAAGAAGACCTCTGCGCACTCGCGCATGCCGGCGAGCAGGCGCTTCCGGTCTCCGTCGCCGACGTAGTAGGTCAGCCCCCGGAGCTTGACCTGGCCCGAGGAGTCCTCGTCGTGGACCAGGGCGCCGGCCATGGCCATGTTCTTGAGGTCGCGCAGGATGCGGATGAGGTCCTCGCCGAGCGACCAGGGCATGCCCACGTAGGTCTGGTCGGGGTTCATCGAGAAGGTCTGGAGCAGGTAGCCGCGCTCCCACCGATCGACGTAAAACCCCTGCGTGACGCCGCTCCAGGGCCGGATCTCCTGCTCGAAGCGTGCGAGCATGCCGAGCGCGGGGTGGAGGTGCAGGTTGTGGCCGCAGACGCTGTCGTCTGCGAGGCCGTTGCGCAGCAGGAAGCGCGGTGTGCCGACCGGACCGGCCGAGAGGATAAACTCACGGGCGCGGACGGTAAAATGGCCTGCGGGCTCCAGGGTCTCGGGGTCGATGGTCCGGCCCGAGAGCCGGGTGACGCGCCCGCCCTCCGTGGTGACGCCCTCGACGCGGCAGTTGGCGTTGATGTCACAGTTCCCGGTGAGCAACGCCTCGGGGACAAAATTCCGGTCGACGGACCACTTCCCACCGGTGGGGCAGCCCATCTGGCAGACCCCACAGCCCGAGCAGCCTGGCGCGCTCCGGGGCATCCACTGTCCCGGCAGGCCCAGAGCGTCAGCGCCCTTCTTGAAGATGAGGTTGTTGTTGCGCTGCACGAAGACGGGGTTGACCCCGACCCGCAGCGTCTCCCAGACGCGGTCGAGGCGGGGGCTCATGGCCTCGACGGTCAGGCGGCTGCAGCCGTGGTTGTCGACCCAGTCACGGAGCACGGGCTCGGGGGTCTTGAAGCAGATGGCCGAGTTGATGAGGGTGCTGCCGCCGACGCCCCGGCCGCCGGGGACCGGGAGCATGCAGTTCCCAACGGCGGTCCGGGCGCCGCGGTTCGCGTAGAGGTTTCGGAACGCGAAGGTGGTGTCAGACTTGAACTGCTGCGGCTCCCAGAACGAGCCTGCTTCGAGGACAATGACCTTGTGGCCGTCCTGCGAGAGCCGGGCAGCGGTCGCGGCACCGCCGGCGCCGGCGCCGACGATGCAGACGTCAGCGTCCCACTGTTCTTCGGGGCCATAGTCAGAGAATCGACGCTTCACGCTGCGCTCCCGTCCGAGCAGCCCTGCCGCCAGCCGATGTCAGCGATGACCTCGGGGCGCCTCAGGAAGCCCATCCCGACGAGCACCTTGAACGAGTCGCTGGCCATGCGGCGGGGCGCGGGGTTCTCGGCGAACCAGATGTCGATGACCTCTTTCTGCTCGTCGAGGGGCAGCGCGGCAAAGCGGACCCCGCGGGCGACCATCGCGCCGAGGTCCATGGCGCGGAGCAGGTAGCGGAAGCCAGCGCGGGCAGCGGGCTCCAGCATGTCGGCGACGACGGCGTCGACCATC
>Ga0316202_10003089_pt1 | contig 10330 bp, 7 predicted proteins | sample 3monrhotite_MG_FD_204934 | JGI IMG/M metagenome (GOLD analysis project Ga0316202, IMG submission 204934) | Microbial mat bacterial communities from mineral coupon in-situ incubated in ocean water Damariscotta River, Maine, United States -... | ecosystem: Environmental > Aquatic > Marine >...
AGCAGGGCATCCCTCTAGCGCTGAATTGTCCACATGGATAACATGAGGCCATGAGAATCCTGCTTGTCGGCGCCGGTGGCGTCGGAGACGCCATCGCGAAGATCGCCGCCCGCCGCTCGTTCTTCGAGACCATGATCGTGAGCGACTACGACGTGACCCGCGCCGAGCGCACGATCGCCTGGATCGAAGCGAAGCACGGCCCCCAGGGTGACCGCTTCGTCGCCGCGCAGATCGACGCATCCGACCCGGCCGTCGTCGAGAAGGTCGCGCGCGAGCACGGTGCGACCCACGTCATGAACGCCGTCGAGCCGAAGTTCGTCATGCCGATCTTCGAGGGCGCGAAGGCCGCGGGCGCGGACTACATGGACATGGCGATGAGCCTGTCACAGCCGCACGCCGACGAGCCCTATGCGAAGACTGGCGTGAAGCTCGGTGACGAGCAGTTCGCCGTCGCCGAGGAGTGGGAGGCCGCAGGCCGGCTCGCGCTCGTCGGCATGGGCGTCGAACCCGGGCTGAGCGACGTCTTCGCCCGGTACGCCGTCGACCACCTCTTCAGCGAGGTCGACGAGCTCGGCACGCGGGACGGCGCCAACCTCGTCGTGCGGGACGACGACGGCAACGAGATCTTCGCCCCATCGTTCTCCATCTGGACGACGATCGAGGAGTGCCTCAACCCTCCCGTCGTGTGGGAGAAGGATCGCGGCTGGTTCACGACGCCGCCGTTCAGCGAGCCCGAGGTGTTCGAGTTCCCCGAGGGCATCGGCCCCGTCGAGTGCGTCAACGTCGAGCACGAGGAGGTGCTGCTCATGCCGCGCTGGCTCGACGCGAAGCGCGTGACGTTCAAGTACGGGCTGGGCGACGAGTTCATCGGCATTCTCAAGACCCTCAACCAGCTGGGGCTCGACAGGACGGAGCCGATCCGCGTGCGCTCGGCCGAGGGGCCTGTCATGGTCTCGCCGCGCGACGTCGTCGCCGCGGGGCTGCCCGACCCCGCCACGCTCGGCCCTCGCATGACCGGCAAGACCTGCGCCGGCATGTGGGTCACGGGCACCGGCACGGACGGCCAGCCGCGCGAGGTGTACCTCTACCACGTGAGCGACAACGAGTGGACGATGGCCGAGTACGAAGCTCAGTGCGTCGTCTGGCAGACCGCCCTCAACCCCGTCATCGCGCTCGAGCTGCTCGCGACCGGGGCGTGGAGCGGCGCCGGCGTGCTCGGCCCCGAGGCCTTCGACGCGCAGCCCTACCTCGACCTCATGGCCGCGCCCGAGAGTGAGGGCGGCTACGGCCAGCCTTGGGGGCTCGAGGAGCGCCAGCCCGCGTAGGGTCGAGGGGTGACCTCCTCCACTCCCGCCGGCCGCAACTGGGCCGGCAACGTCGAGTTCCGCGCGCCGCGCTTCGCCGAGCCGAAGACCGTCGATGAGCTCGCCGAGCTCGTGCAGTCGGCGTCGCGCGTGCGCGCCGTCGGGTCGCGCCACACGTTCTCGGCGCTCGCCGACAGCGACGACCTCATGGTCTCCGTCGAGGCTTTGCCCGGGTCGGTGACCGTGCACGCGGAGCGGGGCACGGCATCCGTTCCCGCCGGCATGCGCTATGCCGAGGCCGCGCGCGAACTCGACGCGGCGGGATGGGCACTCGGGGCCATGGCGTCGCTGCCGCACATCACCGTCGCCGGCGCCATCGCGACGGGCACGCACGGCTCGGGCGACGCCGCGGGCTCGCTCTCCGATGCCGTCGTGGCCCTCGACATCCTCCGCGCCGACGGCGACCTCGGCACCGTGCGACGCGGTGACCCCGACTTCGCGGGAGCCGTCGTCGCACTCGGGGCGCTCGGCATCGTGACGCGCGTCGAGTTCGCGGTCGAGCCGAGCTATCGCATGACCCAGGTCGTCGACCGCGGGCTGCCATGGGACGCCGCGCTCGACGATGTCGACGCGGTCATGGGCTCTGCCGACAGCGTGAGCCTGTTCACCCGGTGGGCGGATGCCGAGCGCATCGATCAGGTGTGGCGCAAGACGCGGGGGGAGAGCGTCCCGGCCGCCCTGCCGGGAGCGCACCGGGCAGGCGAGGCCGGGCATCCCCTCCCCGGCGGTCCCGCCGAGAACTGCACCGACCAGACCGGGGTGCCAGGCCCGTGGTTCGAGCGCCTGCCGCACTTCCGCGCCGAGTTCACGCCCTCGCACGGGGAAGAGCTGCAGTCGGAGTTCTACGTACCGCGCGATCGCGCCGCCGACGCGCTCCACGCTGTGCGCGCCCTCGGGCCGCAGCTGCAGGCGCTGCTGTACGTGAGCGAGATCCGCAGTATTCACGCCGACGAGCTGTGGCTCTCGGGGGCCTACGGGCGCGACACGATCGGCATCCACTTCACGTGGCGGCGTGACGAGCCCTCCGTGCGCGCACTCGTGCCCACGATCGAGGCCGCGCTCGCGCCGTTCGACGCGCGGCCGCACTGGGGCAAAGTGTTCACGGCCGAGCCAGAGGCGCTTGCTCGTGTGTACCCGCGTTGGGCCGACTTCGCCGCCTTGCGCGAGCGCTGGGACCCGCGCGGAGTGTTCCGCAACGCCCAGCTCGCCTCCTGGGGCGTGTAGTGCGCATCGTCGTCGCCCCCGACTCCTTCAAGGGCTCCGCCTCCGCGGCCGCCGTCGCGGCGGCGCTCGCCGAGGGGTGGCGGCAGGCCCGCCCCGACGACGAGCTCGTGCTCGCACCCATGGCCGACGGCGGCGAGGGCACGCTCGATGCCGTTGCCGCTGCGACCGCGAGCTCCACCCGCATGCCGGTCACCGTCACGGGCCCGCACGGCCGCCCGGTGTCGGCCGAGTGGCTCCTGCTCGAGCAGCCCGACGGCACGCGCACCGGTCTCGTCGAGCTGGCCCTGTGCTCGGGCCTCGAACTGCTCGATGAGCTCGCGCCGCAGACCGCCCACACGCTCGGCTTCGGCCAGGCGATCCGCGCCGCGCTCGACCATGGAGTCGACCGCCTGCTGCTCGCGCTCGGCGGCAGCTCGTCGAGCGACGGCGGCGCGGGGGCCCTCACGGCACTCGGTGCGCGCCTGCTCGATGAGCGCGGTGCAGCCGTGGCGCTCGGCAACGCGGGGATCGCTCGCATCGCGACGGTGGACTGGGCATCCGTCGCCCCTCTCCCCGCGGGCGGAGCGGTACTGCTGAGCGATGTCGACAACCCCCTCCTCGGCGACCGCGGAGCCGTTGCCGTCTTCGGCACGCAGAAGGGGGTGACGGCCGACCGTGCACCCGCGGCAGAGCGCGCACTGGCGCTCTTCGCGGACGCGCTCGCCGAGAACCCTGGTGGCGCGCGCCCCGATGACCCCGGTGCGGGTGCGGCGGGCGGCACCGGCTTCGGGATGCTCGCCTGGGGCGCCACGATGAGCTCCGGTGCGCGGGCCATCGCCGAGACGATCGGCCTTCCCGCGTCGATCGCGGGCGCCGACCTCGTCATCACGGGCGAGGGTCGTTTCGACGGCCAGTCCGCGGGCGGCAAGGCTCCCGTCGAGGTGGCGCGGCTCGCGCGGTCGAGCGGAGTGCGCTGTGCTCTCGTCGCCGGTCTCGTCGACGCGCCGCCGGTCGGCTTCGACGGCGTCGTCTCGCTCTCCGAGCTCGCCGGGTCGGTCGCCGCCTCGCTCGCCGACCCCCTGCGCTGGGCCCGCGAGGCGGGCAGGCGGCTCGCGCTCAGCTGACGGGCCGCAGCCGGTTTAGGCTGACCCCATGACGGATGCGCACGATGCGGTCGCGGCCGCGAAGAAGGCTCTCGCCGAGGCCGAGGCTGCCCTCGCCGCGGCGACTGCCCAGGCCGAGGAGTCCGCCACGGCATCGGCTGAGGAGGCCCCCGCGCCCTCACCGACACCCGGCCCGCTCGACGAGAGCGAGGTCGACGCGATTCGCGCTGGCTACGTCACCGACGGAGCCGTGCTCGAGATGGGCGCGCTCGTCAACGGTGAGGCGCGCGCGGACGTGCCCGTGCGCATCCCGATCGCGATGACGAACCGGCACGGTCTCGTCGCCGGCGCGACGGGTACCGGCAAGACGAAGACGCTGCAGGTGCTCGCCGAGCAGCTGAGCGCCGCCGGGGTGCCGGTCTTCGCGGCTGACATAAAGGGCGACCTGAGCGGCATCGCGGCCCCCGGCGAGCCGAGCGAGAAGCTCCTCGCGCGCACCGAGGGCATCGGGCAGGACTGGCAGCCCACTGGCCACCCCACCGAGTTCTACTGCCTCGGCGGCATCGGCCACGGCGTGCCGATTCGTGCGACCGTCTCGAGCTTCGGGCATCTCATGCTCGCGAAGGTGCTCGGCCTCAACGAGACGCAGGAGTCGAGCCTTGCCCTCGTCTTCCACTACGCCGACCAGGAGGGCCTGCCGCTCGTCGACCTCGCCGACCTGCGCGCCGTCATCCAGCACCTCACGAGCGACGGGGGCAAGGCCGAGCTCGCCGAGCTGGGCGGACTCAACAAGGCGACCGCGGGGGTGATCCTGCGCGAGCTCATCACCTTCGCCGCCGATGGCGCCGACGTGTTCTTCGGCGAGCCCGAGTTCGACACCGCGCACTTCCTGCGCACGACGGCCGATGGTCGCGGCATCGTGAGTCTGCTCGAGGTGCCGGGCGTGCACGACAAGCCCGCGCTGTTCTCGACCTTCCTCATGTGGCTGCTCGCCGACCTGTTCAACGACCTCCCCGAGGTCGGCGACCTGGAGAAGCCGAAGCTCGTGTTCTTCTTCGACGAAGCCCATTTGCTGTTCAAGGATGCGTCGAAGGACTTCCTCGCGGCCATCACCCAGACCGTCCGGCTCATCCGTTCGAAGGGCGTCGGCATCTTCTTCGTCACGCAGACCCCGAAGGATGTGCCGAGCGATGTGCTCGCGCAGCTCGGCTCTCGAGTGCAGCACCAGCTGCGCGCTCACACGCCCGACGCGGCCAAGGCCCTCAAGGCCACGATCTCGACCTACCCGACCTCCGGGTACGACCTCGGTGAGGTGCTCACGACCTTGGGAATCGGTGAGGCCATCGTGACCGTCATGAATGAGAAGGGCGCCCCGTCACCCGTGGCGTGGACGCGCCTGCGCGCACCGCAGGGATCCATGGATCCTGCGCCGGAGGCCCTCATCGAGTCGACGATCGCCGCATCGCCCCTGCTCGCGCAGTACGGCACGGCGGTCGACAACGAGTCGGCGCGCGAGCTGCTCGCCGCGCGCATGAATGCGGCCGCCGAGGCGGAGGCCGCGCGCGAGGCGGAGCGGCAGCGGCTCGAGCAGCAAGCCGAGGCGGCGACAGTCAAGGATCGTGCGCAGGAGGAGTACGAGCGCGCCCTGCGAGACCTGCAGAAGAAGGACCGCACGACGACGCGCACGACCACTCGGCGCTCGTCCTCCCGGCGCAGCGGTGGCGCGGGCGGCATCGGCGACATCCTCGGCTCGCGCGCGGGTCAGACGATCGTGCGCGAGGTCGTGCGCGGCATCTTCGGCACGCTCGGGCGCCGCTGAGCCGGGGCGCGGCCCGCTCTCACCCTCACCGCAGATCGCGCAGCCGCGCGAGCGGCGCACCCCCTCCGCTGCCGCGACGCTCCGAGCCGACGGCGATGACGAGCAGCACGAGGCCCACGACGGCGAGGGTGATCCACCACGGCATCGCCTCGATGCCGCGCCCGATCTGCACCGAGAAGGCGAGCACGTTCTCGAGCGGCAGCACGAGAATGCCGAGAACGAACGGCGCCGCGAGCCGCCACCGCACCCCCACGAGGATCATGACGAGGGCGATCGCCATGACGAGCACCGCGCGCCACGTCTGCGGGTCGGTCGCCGTCGCCAGAATCGACGCGAGCACGAGCACGACGAGGCCCGGTGCGAGGAGCGGCCAGGAGCCCGTGCGCCCCCTCGGCCAGTGACGCAGGGGAGCGGCTTCGGTCGCCGTCGCACTCCGCAGCGCGATCACCCCGGCCGCGAGCAGCATGATGCCGAGGGGCAACGAGAACGCCTCGACCCGGAGGAACTCCCGCGGGCTCCACGCGACGATCGAGGTCGCGAGAGCGAGCGCGAAGAGCACCCCGGCGTGCGGCAGCACCGTCGTACCGCGAGTGCTGCGGTCGACGGCGACGACCATCAGCACGAGGAGCGCCATCATGAGCGACCAGAGAACCACGACGGTCAGGTCGAACCACGGAGACGAGACGTCGTACTCGACGGCCGTTCCCATCGCCGCGGTCGCGACCGTGAGGGCCGGCACGAGCGACCAGCGGCGCATGGCGGCGTCGCGACTCTGCGTGATCACGAGCCCCGCGATGCCCATCGTGAGCGAACCGGCAAGCGCCACGATCGCGACGACGGCGATGAGCGGCAGGGCGGTGTCGACCGCGTCCACGCGCAGCCCGAGCCGTGCCGCCTGAAGACCTCCGGCGGATCCGGCGACGATCGCGGCGATGAGCGCGGGGGTGGAGAGCACGCGCAGTCGGCCGCTCCCGAGCGCACTGGCGCGGATGCCCGCCCCGAGCCCGGTGAGCGCGACGGCGGCGGCGAGGAGCCCGAGGGTCCGCGCGGGCTGCGCCTCCGCGGAGGCGCCGAGGGCGACGAGCAAGGGCACGATCGCGGCGAGCAGCGCGCCCGCGAGCAGGGCAGGCTTCGGGGTGCCGCGCGCGGTGAGCACGACGGCGACCGCCGCGGCCACGAGCGCGGGGGGCAGTACGTGCACTTCGAGCGACGTGACTCCGAGCGCGAGCCAGAGCGACCACAGCGATGCCGTCGCGGCCGCGCCGAACATCCACCAGTAGGCGGGCAGGCGACGCACCGCGGCCGCACCCGCGGCACCCATCGCGACGATGGCCAGCACGATCGCGGCCGTGGGTGCGCCCGCCGCCTCGCGCGCGAAGCACAGCAGCACGGCGATCGCCGCCGTGAGCAGTGTCGTCGCCTCGATGGCCAGGCCGACGGCTCGACCGTGGGCGTCGGGCAGACCTCGGTGTCGCAGCACCGCCGTGATGCGGGGCAGCAGAGGCAGGGTGACGGCGACGACGACGGCGATCGCCGGCAGGACGACCGGTGAGCCGCTCAAGACCAGGAGCGCCGCACCGGCATTGACGAGCACGACGGCGATCGACGGCACGATGAGGGCGGCGGCGAGAACCCTGATCACGATGCCGAGGCCGGGTCGGCGCGTGATGAGCAGACTCGCCGCGAGCACGAGCATCGTCGTCGTGGAGAGGGCGACCCATCCGTTGCGCTCCACGACCACGAGCCCCACCGCGATCGCGAAGGGAACGGAGGCGACGAGGAGAACGGTGATCCAGCGCGCGGCATCGACGCGGCGGAGGAAGGTCGCGGCGATGGCGCCGAGCAGTCCGACGGTGGCGGTGAGGCTGAGTCGAGCGGGCCCCTCGACCGATGCGAGCGACAGAGCGGAGGAGACGAGCACGAGCGCGTAGCTGTAGCCGACGGCGAGATGTGCTGAGCGCGCGACCATCGGAACCGTGCGCGCGAGGGTGCCGAGGCTGATGAGCGCGGCGACGCCGAGCGCGACGGCCAGCGCGGTCGACTGCCACGACAGCGACACCGCCAGGAGCACCGCGAGGTGCGCGGCGATCACGATGGGCAGTCGCTGCGCGACCGGCGCGCGTCGCGCCCGTTCGGGGCCCGTCAGCACGACGGCGCTGAGCGTGGCGAGCACGAGAGCCCAGGCCGCGCGAGCACCCGGGTCGACGATCGTGAGCCCGAGCGCGCCGAGGCCGGCGAGGGCGAGCGCCCACCAGGCGAGGGCGCGCAGCACTCTCACGGCGCGTGGCGCTCGACTCGTCCGGCGGCTCAGAATCCCCGAGTGGGTGGCGAGACCCGCGCTCAGGATGACGAGCGCCGCGACGGCCGCGACACTCGCCTGCGTGCCGACCGCATCGTCACTCATCCGATCCGCGGCGAGGAGCGTGGAGAGCGCCCCGCTCGCGGCGAGCAGCGCCGCGGGGGCGATCGCGAGCGAGACGACGCTCGTCGCACCCGTCAGTGCCGCGGAGCGACGCACGCGGCCCCGCGCCGAGAGGGTCACGGTCAGCGACAGCAGGCCGATGACGGTCGCCAGGGGTACGAGCGCGATGCGCGCGGGGTCGCCGCCGACCGCGCTGAGGTCGAGAGCGAAGGATGCCGTGGCGAACCCGACGGGCACGCTCGCCCCGGCAGCGAAGCTCCACAGGCGACGGAGGGCGTGCCGGGCGCTCCGGCCGGCAACCGCGCCGGCGCCCAGGACGGCTGTGGCGGCGGCGAGCCACGCCGACGGCGGGTCGACGATCGCGACGAACGCGGCCGCGGCGAGCGCGACGAACCCGACCGCCTGCAGGCCCACGAGCACGACGCGCTCGACGAGCAGCACCGTCGAGCGCCGACGCTCGAGAACCGCGCCGGCCTCCAGCAGCGCGAGGGCTGCGGCACTCGTGCCGAGCGGCCCCCAGAGGGTGGCGAGCGTACCGCCGATCGCCGCGCTCGCGAGCAGGGGAACGAGAGTGAGCGACGTGCTGCCGGCGAGCATCCAGACCCTCATGCGCGTGCGCACACCGAGAGCGAGGGCGAGGGATCCACCGGCGAGGGCAGCGAGCGTGAGCACCGCCCACGTGTCTGCGCGGGCGGCCATGACCGGCAGCAGAACGGACGCCGCGAGGCCCGCGAAGACGAGGGCGAGCGCGGCCACGGATTCGGCCGAGACGCGCAGAGCCCGCCGCATGAGGAGCGGTGCGCCGCCCCAGAACAGCAGGCTCGCGACGAGAAGCACGCTGCCGCGGGCCACTGGATCGGTGAGGTCGGGGTTCAGCAGGGTGAAGATCACGGCGGCGAGCCCGACGAGTGCGGCGCCGGCGATCGCGAGCACCGACTGCACTGTCGTGCTCGCGCGCGGCGGCTGCTGCCGTGAGACGGCGGGTGTGGGGGATGCGCCCACCCTGTCGACGGTGGCGGTCACCCGCGCGGGAGGGCTCGCCACCGGCGTCGGGCGGCGCGGCACGCGCCCGACCGAGGCCTGCAGGGCGGTGAGGGCATCCGCCGCGGCCGACGCGTGCCGCCAGACCTCGACGCCGTCGTCGCCGCGCAGATCTGCGCCGCAGGTCGAGCAGACTCCCGCGGTCAGTCGACGCGTGCACACGGGGCACATCGCCGTATCGCGCAGCCGAGAGACCGTGCTCGATGTCCAGTGCACGGTGCGGGCCCGCTGCGCGGTCACGTCGCTCACGAGGGGTCCTCCTCGCCGTCCGGCGTCCAGACGAGGATGTCGCCCGGCTGGCACTCGAGCACGCGGCAGATCGCGTCGAGGGTCGAGAAGCGCACGGCCTTCGCCCGGCCGTTCTTGAGCACTGCGACGTTCGCGGGGGTGATGTCGATCGCGGCGGCGAAGTCGCCGACCGACATCTTCTTCTTCGCCAGCTGCACGTCGAGGTTGATGATGATCGGCATCAGACCACCTCGGCCAGGTCGCTCTCGAGCTGCGAGGCCTGCCTCAGGAGACCGCGCAGCACGACGACGAGGAGCGCGAGCATGCTGCCGACGATGATGCCGAGCACGCCGAGCAGGGCGATCGAGGGTGAGCCGGCCTGCGCGTTCGAGATGGCGATGAGCGAGCCGAGCACGATGATCGTCGCGAGGATGATCGAACCCAGGATCACGTTTACGTAGCGGAACGCGCGCGGGTTGAAGATGATGCCCTCGCGCACGAGCGAGAGCATGCGCCACACGCACACGAGCGTCACCTGCAGGCACAGCACGAAGACGGCGGCGGCGATGACGCCTGGCCACTGCAGGTAGGCGAGCGGGGGCAGCATCGCGGCCATGTTCGCGGCGATGGTCGGCACGACCACGGTCTGGCAGATCAGCAGGAGCGCGAGCAGCACGGCGATGAGCGCCTTGAGAGAAACGATGGTGAGACGGTGCATCGTGGTCCTATCGATAGTCAGTGGATAACTATCGAAAAACGATACATCATGCGGCGCTCATGTCACGCATGGGCAGTACTGGCTACTCGGCTGGCGACTCGCGGGGAGCGCTGATCGACTATCCCGCAATCAGCGGCGAGGACCGGCAACGGCCCCTCGACGGTCGCGAGGGGAGACCCGAGAAATGGCGGAGGATAGGGGATTCGAACCCCTGAGAGCTTGCACTCAACACGCTTTCCAAGCGTGCGCCATAGGCCACTAGGCGAATCCTCCAGGCGCATTCCGCCGAGACGGAACAACGTCAGCGATCCTACCGGTAAACTCGACGACGGCTCCCCGCGTGGCGCCATCCAGGCCAACTCCCCCAGGGCGGAAACGCAGCAAGGGTAACCGGGCTCTGGCGGGTGCGCGGGGGGTCCTTCGCGTTAACGC
>Ga0316202_10003090_pt1 | contig 10330 bp, 8 predicted proteins | sample 3monrhotite_MG_FD_204934 | JGI IMG/M metagenome (GOLD analysis project Ga0316202, IMG submission 204934) | Microbial mat bacterial communities from mineral coupon in-situ incubated in ocean water Damariscotta River, Maine, United States -... | ecosystem: Environmental > Aquatic > Marine >...
TCGGTGATCGAAATCACGTTGGTCGGAATATAGGCCGACACGTCGCCAGCCTGTGTTTCAATGATCGGCAGAGCGGTCAGCGAACCGCCGCCATTGTCGTCATTCATCTTCGCGGCGCGCTCAAGAAGGCGGCTGTGAAGATAGAAAACGTCGCCCGGATAGGCTTCACGGCCCGGAGGACGACGAAGCAGCAGAGACATCTGACGGTAAGCAACAGCCTGCTTGGAAAGGTCATCATAAACGATCACGGCGTGCATGCCGTTGTCGCGGAAGAATTCCCCCATCGCGCAGCCGGTGTAAGGTGCGAGGAACTGCAGCGGTGCAGGCTCCGAAGCGGTTGCGGCAACAACGATGGAGTATTCCATCGCGCCGTTTTCTTCGAGCGCTTTCACAACTTGAGCAACAGTCGAACGCTTCTGACCGACGGCTACATAGATGCAGTAAAGCTTCTTCTTCTCGTCGTCGCCCGAATGCGCTTCCTTCTGATTGATGAAGGTATCGATCGCGACAGCCGATTTACCGGTCTGACGGTCACCGATGATCAGTTCGCGCTGGCCTCGGCCTACAGGAACGAGAGCGTCAATCGCTTTGAGGCCGGACTGCACAGGCTCATCAACCGATTTCCGCGGGATGATGCCCGGAGCCTTAACCTCAACCCGGCTACGCTCGGTTGCTTCGATCGGGCCTTTGCCGTCGATTGGATTACCAAGCGCATCGACCACACGGCCGAGCAGACCCTTGCCAACCGGAACGTCCACAATCGTGCCGGTCCGCTTAACAACGTCGCCTTCTTTAATCTCGGCGTCAGAGCCGAAGATCACGACACCGACATTGTCAGCCTCGAGGTTCAGAGCCATGCCCTGAACGCCATTGGCAAATTCAACCATCTCACCAGCCTGAACATTGTCGAGGCCGTGGATACGGGCGATGCCATCACCAACGGAGAGGACGGAGCCTACTTCGCTGACTTCAGCTTCGGTGCCGAAATTGGCGATTTGGTCCTTGATGACCTTGGAGATTTCTGCGGCGCGGATTTCCATCATTTAGCCTTTCATCGCTTGCGCGAGGGAATTCAAACGGGTGCGGATCGAGCCATCGATGCGTTTCGATCCAATTGTTACGACGAGGCCGCCCAGAAGATCAGGGTCGACATCGGCTGAAAGTTTTACGGTGCGGCCTTCGCGGGCGGTCAGCTTGTCCTTCAAAGTTGAAAGCTGGCCATCCGACAGAGCGTGCGCGCTGGTGACATTGGCTGTCACTTCGCCGCGCTGGGCTGCGGCGATAGTTCCAAAGGCGCGGATCATGCCGGGCAAGTCACCAAGACGGCGATTGCCGGCGAGCACGCCGAGGAAATTTTGGGTTAGCTCGGAAACGCCGAGCTGCTCACCAACCGCCGCTACAGCGCCATTTGCCTGGTCGCGGCTGACTTGCGGGTTGGTGATGAGATTGTTGAGGTCGTCCGATTCGCCAAGCGCTGCATGCAGCTTCTCGAGATCGGATTCGACTGAGCTAACCGTCCCTGCCTCTGAAGCAAGGTCGAATAAAGCAGATGCGTAACGCCCTGCTAGGCTAGCCTGAATACCGGCGGAATTCTCCACGCGTTTGGTCCTCTTGGGTCCGGAAAATAACGATGCATCAGCCGTTGCTGAAAGAGGGCGATTCTCACCACCCCTGCAAGGCTGGCGCGCCCCTATCACCCACCTTGCTGCGATGCAAGATGAGTATGGTCGATTCTTTGTGGCTAATGTTGCACTGCACGCAACGTTGCTAGTTTGCCACTTGGGTGTCTACATTCGTTCCGGCATAGCAGAGGCAGGCGAGCACATCGTGAATATCGAGAATGAGATCAGACTTCCCGAAGGGATGCGTGCCGCCGGAGCGGGTGATTGGCGGCAGCTGGCTGATATCACTGCAGACGCATTTCGCGACGATCCGGTCAATCGTTGGCTGTTCGGCGAGCCGCGCTCGATTGTGTCGGCTTTCCGCGTTCTTGCGCGCGATATCTACAGCAAGCGCGGGATTTGCCATCTTGCTGGAGACGGCGGCGCGACGATGTGGTTGGATTACTCAACTGGCGCTGCCGATGCTGAAATGAGCTTGCTGGCACAATTGAGCTTCGGAATTGGCCAGTTGCGGCATGGCTCGAAGGGATCGATGAGCCGCGCGATGAAAGCAGGAGAGCTGATGGCGCGTTACCACCCGAAAGAACCCCACCTGTACTTGTTCACTATAGGCACCCGCTCATCAGCCCGAGGAACGGGTCTGGGTAAGGCTTTGTTCGCACCGGTGCTTGAGGCTTGTGACCGGAACGGCGTGGCGTGTTATCTGGAAAACTCCAATCCGGTAAATCACAGCTATTATGCTCTGCACGGATTTGAAACGCGCGAGATATTTGCGTGCGGCGAAGGCGGGCCGCCGCTCGAAGCGATGTGGCGCAAACCGCAACTATCGACTGCTTGAGCTAGGTCACGAAATAATCCATATTGGGTTTCAAACGGACACTTGACGATCCGTCCGAGGAGAGAATCATGCAACTTACACCGATGTCCGTCAATTGCGGCGTAGAGATTTCCGACTTTCAGTTGGCCGATGCTGATGGCGAATCGATGGATGCTGTAAAACAGGCAATTTATGAGCATGGTGTGGCGGTGTTCCGCGATCAGGAGTTTACGCCCGAACAACATATCGCTTTTGGCAAGCGCTGGGGCGGGATCGATGTGAACCAATATTTCCCGCTAGAGCAGGAATATCCCGAAATCGCGATTGTCCGCAAAAGCGCTGATCAGGCAACCAATATCGGCGGTGCCTGGCATACCGATCATTCCTACGATCAGATCCCTGCGATGGGTTCGGTGCTCGTCGCGCGTACCTTGCCGCCAAAGGGCGGTGACACGCATTTCAAACATATGGGCGCAGCCTATGATGCTTTGTCTGACGAGCTGAAGGCAGAGATCGAGGGTCTCGAAGCGTTCCACACTGCAGATCATGTCTACAAAGAAGACGGGCTCTACGCTCAGACCGATATGGGCAAGGATTTGCGCGGTCAAAACCAAAAGACCGGCGCAACGCACCCGATTGTAATCCGCCACCCGCATACGGGCCGCAAGCTGCTTTATGTAAACAGCGCCTTCACGATCAACATCGTTGGCCGGACCCGTGACGAAAGCCTGCCGCTGCTCAACCGTCTGTATGATGCAGCGTTGTCCGCCGACAATGAGTGCAAAGTCGTCTGGCGTCCCGGCACAATCGCGATTTGGGACAACCGCGTGACCTGGCATAATGCGATGAATGACTATCAAGGTCATGCCCGCGAAATGCACCGGATCACGCTAACCGGAGAAGCGCTGGCGGCTTAGTCGGCTTTCACTTCGCAGCTATACACCAGCCGCTCGTTTGGTCGCTCGGGCAACAATGCCGTGACCGCGCCCTGCAAATCGCCCAGCTTACTCGCCGCGTCGTCGCTACCGCATAGAGGCGGAGTGTAGTTTCCGCGTGCTTCTCTCGCTGTGCTCATCGCATTGCGGCTCACTAGGAAGCGGTCTGTGCGAAATGCGCCGCGGTCGGGATCGTAATAGTTGATCGAAACAGTGTCCTCCTGGTTGGGCACGAAGATGCGCGACCATTCGCCGCTCGAATAGCCATATTGGGTGCGGCCATTGACGCAGCCATCGTCGGCCCATTCGAATTCCAAAGCTTCATCTGGGGCGCCCGTTATCCGGCTGCGTTCTGTTTCGAGTGTGCAGATAAGCGTGCCGGCTGGATCATGACCGGCGGTTGCAGGTCCGGCAATGTCATCTTCGGCCATCGCAGCATTGACCCGGCGGTCGATGGCATCGAGGCCCGGGCGAGTGAACCAAAGCGCCAATGCAGCGACCAGCGATATCGCAGCAATAGCTCCGGCAATCATCAGTTTGCGCTCATTTGCCTGGCCGTCATCCTCTTCGCCGGACATTTTGGCCTGCCAAGCGATGGCGCCTGTTCCTGCTGCCATCAGCACAAGCAAGAATGCCAAGGCCATCACATTCTCGCGATCCGCTTGCACCGCCTGCTCGGCTTCAAGTTGCATTCGCTCGCGCTTGGCTCGGCGCGTTTCAGCGCGAGCGGCGAGTTCTGCGCGGGCAATAGCCTGCTCGCGTTCGATTCTCAGCCGTTCGGCCTCATCAAGATCGGCGAGACTGCGGCAGGGCCGCGCGTTGATGACGGTTTCAACCTCATTCGCGCGCAGGAACGGCACCAATTCGCGGTTCGAGACTGCGAAATAGAATTCGGCATCGGATCCGTTGGAATCCGCTCCAAAGCTGTTGACGCCTAGCACCCGCCCGCATGCATCAAGCAGCGGTCCACCAGAATTGCCGCGCGCGATTGGTGCCGTGTGCAGAATTGTATCGAACTGCCGGCTGGGGCGCGCGCCGGACAGAAACCCGCGACTTTTCACTGGCGGCTGAGAATTGAAAATATCGTCGATGTCGAGCCCTTGGGCCCGATCCACATTCATCGGATATCCTAAGGCTGAGACTTCACCGCTGTCACGAGTTCCATCGCCGGAGATTGTAAGTGGGGGAAGTCGAAGCGCTCCGGTGATCTCAACCAGCGCCAGATCATTCCTCGGGCTGACCGAGAGTATTCGTGCATAGGCGGAATCATCGCCTTCAGATGGAACTATTCCGATCCGCAGCGTATCGTCTTGCAAAGCTTCGCGCACGACATGCGCGTTGGTTACTATCCGTGTCGGAGAGATCGCGAAGCCGCTGCCGTGGCTGACGGGGAAAACCTCGGTCCCATCGGTGCCGACAATAACCACGCGCACGACACCGCGCGCCGCTGCGTTGATATCCGCCGGATCGGCTAGGGCTAGCGAAGGTAATGCCAGACCTAGCAGGGCGACGAGCGAGAGAAGAAAGCGCAACATATCGTATGCGTTTAGGCGAGGGGTGACATTGACCGCAAGCTTCGGGAAGCCTGACCGAATAAGTTGTCCTAGCTAGTGATCATCGACACGACATGGCATAGGACACTTGCAATGGCTCAAACACCGCTGACCGACGACGATCGCTGGCAGATCGCATTGGCGAAAGATCGCGCATTTGATGGCGTGTTCGTAACCGGCGTGCATTCGACCGGAATCTATTGCCGGCCCAGCTGCCCGGCGCGCGCTCCCAAACGTGAGAATGTTCGCTTCTATGCTACTTGCGAGGCTGCCGAGGCGGCCGGATTGCGCGCGTGCAAACGTTGCACACCCAATAGCATCGCGCCTGACGAACAGGCGGTGCTCAAATGCCTCGAAGTGCTGCGCTCGAACGAAACCCCCGTTTCGCTGGACAAGCTCGGTATAGTCACAGGCTATTCACCCACCCATGTGCAGCGTGTGTTTAAACGTTCGGTAGGGATGTCACCCGCCGCCTATCATCGAGCCCTGCGGCGCGAGCGTGCAGGCGAGACATTGAGCGCGAGCGATCGGGTAACCGATGCGGTTTATGATGCGGGCTATTCCGCACCCTCGCGGTTTTACGACGACAATAGGGAGCGTCTGGGAATGAGCGCATCGGCTTGGCGCGACGGCGGTCGCGGTGTGACCATTCATTATGCAATTGTGCAAACTAGTCTCGGCAAAATGCTCGTTGCGGCGACCGAAAAAGGTGTTTGCAGGCTCTCATTCGATGAAGGGCATGCAGAACTTGAACGGCGTTTTCCCAAAGCAGAGCTGAGCGAGGGCGGGGCTGAATTTGAACAATTGCTCGATCAAATAATCGACGCAGTCGAAAAGCCAGGCAATGCCCCTCATATTCCACTCGATGTTCAAGGGACGGCCTTTCAGGAAGCCGTTTGGCAGGAGCTACGCAAAATCCCTGCGGGCGAAACGCGCAGCTATGCGCAAATCGCGGCCGCGGCTGGCAGTCCCAAGGCGGTTCGCGCAGCAGGTTCGGCCAATGGCGCAAACAATGTCGCGGTTTTGATCCCGTGCCACCGCGTCGTGCGGACCGATGGTTCGCTCGGCGGATATGCCTATGGCCTCGACATAAAGCGAGAGCTTTTAAAGCGCGAAAACGTGAACAATGGCACGGCCAATAGTGGGACAGGCGACCTGTTTGCCGATTGACTCGCGAGGCCAATTCGTTTCCTTCTTGTGAGAATATGAGGGGGAACTCATGGCCGAGATCGAAGAAACAACCGCCAACAAGCCGCTGTGGCGCAGCATCTGGGAATTTCCGCTGGTTGCGCTTGCGGTAGCCCTGGGACTGATCGTAGCGACAATCTACAGCGTGGGCATATTGCTCGAGTATGTTCCACGCAGCGCCAATTCTGGGATCGATTCGACTATCCGCACCTTGGTAGGTGTGACCGCGGTTTTCATTGTCTACAAATTCGCGATCCGGTTTCTTGGAGCGCAAAAAAAAGATGATCTGCCGCTCAAAGGTTCGCTAACCGACACGGTGCTCGGCATCGGAGCAGGGGCTGCGATTTTCACTGTTGTTGTCGGTATCGCAGCGGTTTTCGGAGCCTATCGGGTCCTCGGCTGGGGCGGCACGGAAGATTTGCTCGAGATCGTAATGGTCACCGGTGTAGCGGCCGGCTTTATCGAAGAAGTTATCACGCGCGGCATAATCTTTCGCTGGCTCGAAGAATTTGCCGGAAGCTGGATGGCACTGGCGATCAGTTCGTTAATCTTCGGCTTCTTGCATATGGGCAATGACAATGCGACGTTGTGGTCGTCGATTGCGATTGCAGTTGAAGCCGGTGTCCTGCTTGGCGGCGCCTATATGCTCACGCGCAATTTGTGGCTCGCAATCGGTCTGCATGCAGGGTGGAATGTAACGCAAGGTTTTGTTTGGGGTGTGCCCGTATCGGGCAATCCCTTCGTTGGGATGGTCGAATCAGGCCTATATGGGCCCGACTGGCTATCGGGCGGAGCATTCGGTCTGGAAGCCTCGGTGATCGCCTTTGTGATCGCCACCAGCGCGGGTATTTGGATGGTATGGCAAGCAGCCAAACAAGGTCAAATCGTTAAGCCGATGTGGATCCGCGACAAAGATCGATTCCTGTAGCGCGCTTGGTCAGTCGAGCTTTGGCGGGAAGCCCGGCTCGGCCTTGGCCATTGCGCTTTGGTAGGCCTCGCGCGCACCGATGCGCTGCAAATAGGCTTTCAGATTTGGCAGATGATCGATGGTCATACCGTTGAAAGCGCGGCTGGTGGTCAGTTGGAAAACCATCATAATATCGGCTGTGGTTAGCTGGCTGCCGCCAAAATAGTCCGCCTCGCCAAGCCGCGTCTCGATCTGCTTCCATGCATTCGTAACGCGCTTGCCCAGCGAAGGAGGCATCTCTGCCTCCACAGCATTTACGGCGATCTGCATCATTCCATTGGTCATGAAAGTCGCATTGGCGAAATGGAACCAATATAAGTGGTCGGCGAAATCCGGATGGTCAGGGCCGGGCACCAGATCACTGTCATGAGCATATTTGCCAATAATATATTCGACAATCGCGCCGCTTTCCCCAAGCAGGGTGCCACCGTCCTCGATCAATGGAGCGATCTCCATCGGATGCAACGCTTTCAATTCGGGCGGCGCCAGTCGCGTTTCCGGATCGCGATTATAGAGCTTCAGATCATATTCGATCCCCAACTCCTCGCACAGCCAAACGATGCGTTCTGATTGTGAAATGCGAAGATGATGGACGGTCAGCATGAGTGGGATTCCTTAAACGAAACTATAGGGATCGATATCGACGCTTATGCGGACTCCGCGCGGAAAGTCGAGGCCATCAAGCCAATTGCGGATGATATGCTGAACTTGCGCGCTGCGCCGGGCGTTGATCAGCAGACGATAACGATAGCGCCCGCGCAAAAGAGCCATGGGTGCGGGAGCTGGTCCAAGGATCATAACGTCTTTGATATCAGGGCGAGAGCCACCGATTGCGCGCGCGGCTTCTTTGGCTTCGGCTTCGTCTTCAGAGGAAACGATTATCGCCGCCCACCGACCGAAGGGCGGCGCACCGGCATGACGGCGTGCTTCTGTTTCCGCTTCGTAAAACGCATCGCGATCGCCGGCTGCCAAAGCCGCGATTACGGGTGCTTCAGGATGGCGGGTTTGGATGAACACAACGCCGGGTTTGCTGCCGCGACCTGCGCGTCCAGCCACTTGGGCAATTTGCTGGTAGGTGCGCTCGGCAGCGCGCAGGTCACCGCCCTCGAGACCAAGGTCAGCATCGATCACCCCAACCAGAGTCAGTTCGGGGAAGTGAAATCCTTTCGTGACGAGCTGCGTACCGACAATAACGTCGATTTCCCTGGCTTCGGCTTGTGCGACAAATTCAGCGGCCTTCTCGGCTGAATTGAGTGTATCCGATGTGGCCACAGCGATGCGCGCCTCGGGCAGGATTTCGGCCACCTCGTCGGCAATACGTTCAACCCCAGGACCGCAAGCTACCAAGCAATCGGGTTCGCCGCATTCGGGGCAAGTATCGGGCGGATCGGTTTCATGTCCGCAATGATGACAGGCAAGCCGCCGGGTAAAGCGGTGCTCGACCAGCCAAGCGCTGCAATTGGGACATTCGAAACGGAACCCGCAATTGCGACATAATGTGAGCGGAGCGTAACCTCGCCGATTGAGGAACAGCAGCGACTGCTCGCTTTTCTCGAGCCGGTCTTTGAGCGCCTCGACAAGTTCGGGCGCGATCCAGCGCCCGCGTTCCGGCTTATGCTCGGTCAGATCGATTGTTTCGATAGCGGGTAATTGCGCGCCTCCGAAACGGCTCGGCAGTTCAAGCCGTTCGTAAATTCCGCTTTCGGCCATTTGCAGGCTTTCCAGTGCCGGTGTCGCGCTTGCTAGGATGATCGGAAATTGCTCGAAACGTGCACGCATAACTGCGACATCGCGTGCATTGTAGCGCACGCCATCACCTTGTTTGAAGCTGATCTCATGCGCTTCGTCGACGACTATCAATCCAAGGTTGGCGTAGGGAAGGAACAAGGCGGATCGCGCACCGACCACCACTTGCGCCTCGCCGCTTGCAATTGCACGCCATGCGCGGCGTCGTTCGGTCGACTTCAGTGAGGAATGCCATACAATCGGCGGCGCACCGAAGCGTGTTTCAAACCGGCGCAGGAAGGCTTCGGTCAGTGCGATTTCCGGGAGCAGTACGAGAACCTGCTTGTCGCTGCGCAACGCCAATGCCACCGGTTCAAAATAGGTCTCGGTCTTGCCCGAACCGGTCACGCCATCGAGCAGGAAGGGCACGAATTCCTCCGCCTCGACGGCCTCAGCCAATTGCGCCGATACCGCTTGCTGTTCGCTGCTGAGTTGAACCGTCGCATGACCGGCATCTGCGCGGGGGTAGGGGCGGTCGATATCGACGCTCACTGGCTCCAACACGCCTTGCCCGACCAGCCCGCGCAGCACGCCATCGCTGACTCCAGCTATCTCGGCCAACTCGCGGATCGTCGCCTGCTCGCCTTCGAGCAGCTCCATCGCAATCTCACGTTGCGATGTCATTCGCTCGGGCAAGCCCCCGGTCAGCCGGTATTCGGTCATGGTTGTCGGACCGCGGATCGCGCCGCCAGAAGATAATACCATTCGAGCGACGGAAACGAGCGGGGCACAATAATAGTCCGCTGTCCATTCGATCAGCCGCCGCAATTCTGCTTGCAAGGGCGGGATGGGCAGCACCTCTAGGATGGCGCGCAGCTTTGATTCCGGAACAGGATCGGTCGGCAGTCGCTCTTCTTCCCAAACGATGCCGATAATCTGGCGTGGGCCGAGCGGAGCGACTACGACTGATCCATGCTCGACCTGCATGTCCGCCGGGACTTTGTAGTCGAGCGGGCCCAGAGCGGCATTGAATATGATGAGACGGACGCGGTTCATGTTACACAGCCAATATGGGGCCTAAGCAAGCCCCGCGACAAGGTGAGGAGAACGGGAATGACCGATTTATTGAAGCAGACGACGGGACGCCGTGCATTTATCGCGGGGGTATCTGCAACCGGATTCGTCGGATTGTCGGGTTGTGCAGGAATTCCCGGTTTCGGTCTTACCGATGCGATCCGCCGGCTCTTGCTCTTGTCGAGCGAACGCGCCTTTGCACGTTTGACGGCCGATGGCGGTTTTTGGGATCAGCAGGTCGGCACGATCGGATTGCAGAATTTGCTTGGAACGCGCGGCAACATTCTGGCGGGCATTCTTACTTCGACATTGTTCAAGTCTCAGTTGGAGGACGCTTTCGCCGATCTCGCAATTGAAGGGGCCGAGCGGGCCGCGCCGCTGGTTGCCGATGCAGTTCGGATTGTCGGCATCCAAGCGGCCGAACAACTCGTGCGCGGCGGGCCGACCGC
>Ga0316202_10003091_pt1 | contig 10329 bp, 9 predicted proteins | sample 3monrhotite_MG_FD_204934 | JGI IMG/M metagenome (GOLD analysis project Ga0316202, IMG submission 204934) | Microbial mat bacterial communities from mineral coupon in-situ incubated in ocean water Damariscotta River, Maine, United States -... | ecosystem: Environmental > Aquatic > Marine >...
CACCTTAACGCAATCAGCTAATCGTCGTCAGTTAAAAGATGCTGAAGTATTATATGATTTATTAAAAAACGAATTAAGAAAAATTATTGAGCCCGTTTGCCAACCTTTAGAAATTCCCTCTGAAAATGGTCCTTATGTTATTTTAATGGTTGGTGTTAATGGCGTAGGAAAAACCACCACCATAGGTAAACTAGCAAAGCAATTTCAGGCTCAAGGCAAATCGGTAATGTTAGCGGCTGGTGATACTTTTCGCGCCGCAGCAGTAGAACAGTTACAAGTTTGGGGCGAACGTAATAATATTCCCGTGATAGCACAGCAGACAGGATCCGATAGTGCATCGGTAATTTTTGATGCCATTTCTTCAGCAAAAGCAAAAGGTGTTGACGTATTAATAGCAGATACAGCAGGACGATTACAAAACAAAAGCCACTTAATGGAAGAACTAAAAAAAGTGGTACGCGTAATGAAAAAGTTAGATGACTCAGCGCCACATGAAGTAATGTTAACCCTAGATGCTGGTACAGGACAAAACGCATTAAGCCAAGCAAAATTATTCACTGAAGCTGTAAATTTAACAGGCATCACCTTAACTAAACTCGATGGCACCGCTAAAGGTGGTGTAGTGTTTGCCGTTGCTGACAAATTTTCTATTCCTATCCGCTATTTAGGCGTAGGTGAAGGCATTGACGATTTACGCCCATTTAATGTTGATGACTTTATTGAAGCGTTATTTGATAAACACTAACAATTTCATAAATAATCTCCTCGCGTATTGCAAAGTTAAGTATTTATTTTATGATGGTTACATAATAGAAGAGTGACTACGGCTAATTAAGCTTTGGTTTTATTTTTTCAAAAACTTGGTTAATGTATACTCGTTCCTCTTAAAAAAACAGGTATAGTATAAAATAAGTGCTACCCGAAGGTTCAATCTGAAATTCAACAGACCCTATAAAAAGAACCAATAAATATGATCCGTTTTAATAATGTAAGCAAAACCTACCCTGGTGGATTTTTAGCGTTAAAACACGTTGATTTTGCATTGGCTGCTGGCGAAATGGCCTTTTTGACGGGACATTCAGGTGCTGGCAAAAGTACCTTATTAAAACTGATCAGCTTAATGGAAAAATCATCCACTGGGCAAATACTAATAAATAATACCGATTTAACACAAATTAAATATAAACAAATCCCCTATGTACGTCGTGGTATTGGCATGATATTCCAAAACCATAATTTACTTATGGATCGCACCATATATGACAACGTTGCCTTGCCATTAATTATTGAAGGTTATAATACCAAAGAAATTAACAAACGCGTAAAGGCTGCATTAGACAAAGTACATCTTGCCAATAAGCAGCGTTGTTACCCCAAAATGCTTTCCGGCGGTGAACAACAACGCGTTGGTATTGCTAGAGCTATTGTTAACAAACCCGCGATTATTTTAGCCGATGAGCCAACAGGGAATTTAGACCCAAAATTATCTCTTGATATTATCCGTTTATTTGAAGAATTAAACGCTCTTGGCACCACCATATTAATTGCTACCCACGATTTAGGGCTAATTGCTCGAATGAGATATAGAACCCTTACCTTAAAACAAGGTAACATGATCACCGACGGCTTATTAAAACCGGCGGCGATGGATAACGAGCATGTTTAATCCAAGCAACACCAATGTAAATGTGACTTTAATACAGCGCATATTAGCGCTACCAATGCGACATTTGCAGCAAGCCATTGGGAGTTTAGGTGATTTATGGCGAACCCCCGTTGCTTCAATCATGACCATATTAGTACTAGGTATTAGCTTAACATTGCCGACCACACTACATTTATTTGTTAAAAATGCCGAGAAAATCACCCAACAATGGCAATCGGCATCTGAAATCACCTTATTTTTAAACTTATCAACCACAGAAAAAAGCGCACAAAATTTATTACAAAAATTACGACTTTACCCAGAAATAGCCAAAGTTAGATACATTTCAGCAGAACAAGCACTTAGCGAATTCAAAGTGTTATCTGGTTTTGGACAAGCACTAAACTATATTGATAAAAATCCATTGCCTGCGACTATTTTAGTCACGCCAACTAAACGTGCAGGTCAAGCCGATATAGCAAAAAAATTGCTTGCCAAGCTTGAAAAACAACACGATGTTGCACAGGGAAAACTTGATTTAGAGTGGCTTACGCGTTTAGAAGCAATGGCAAAACTAATTCAAGATATTGTTATCAGCTTAGCTTTTTTACTGTGTTTATCGGTAGTGTTAATTATTGGCAACACAATTCGGTTAGCCATTTTAAATCAAAAAGATGCTATTGCAGTAATGAAACTGGTTGGCGCAACCGATCAGTTTATTCAACGCCCTTTTCTATATTCTGGCATGTGGTATGGCATATTTGGCGGTATTTTTGCGACGATAGCAGAAGCTGTATTAGCACAATATTTAACCACTGCAATAAATAAACTAACCGACCTTTATAACAGCAACTTTGTCTTACAAGGTTTAGCTTTCAGTGAAAGTTTATGGTTGATTTTATTTGCTATTATTTTAGGGTTGGTGGGCAGTTATGTATCTGTTCGTCAGCATATACGCCTGATTGAACCAACGACAGATTGACTTAACTTTTTACTAGTCATACCATGAATTCTATTAAATTTATTATTCATTTTGAAAGGTACTGACACCTTACAAGGTCTCATCTGTAGACTTGTTACATAATACAACAAATTAAAGCATGCCTTCGCTTTGTTTCCAAAGAAAAGCGTGCTAGTATCGCGAAGATTTAATGAAAGATGCAAATATAAAAAGGGGGTTTTTCATGAGTAAACCTATGCAAACAATGTCGTTAACAATCCCACAAAGTGGAAGTATAGAGTCGTATGTTCAATCGGCTTATAGCATTCCTATGTTAACTGCTGAGCGTGAACAAGAATTAGCAACTCGTTTATATAACGATGACGATTTGAATTCCGCGCAAGAATTAATCATGTCGCATTTACGTTTTGTTATTCATGTCGCCAAAGGTTATTCAGGTTACGGTTTACCTCAAGCAGATCTTATTCAAGAAGGTAATGTTGGTTTAATGAAAGCCGTTAAACGCTTCAACCCTGAAGTTGGTGTTCGTTTAGTCTCATTTGCTGTTCATTGGATAAAAGCTGAAATTCATGAATATGTGCTACGTAACTGGCGCATTGTTAAAGTGGCAACAACTAAAGCCCAACGTAAATTATTTTTTAATTTACGAAAAAATAAAAAACGCTTAGGCTGGTTTAGTCACGATGAAGTGAACAATGTTGCCGAAACTTTAGGCGTTAGCGTAAAAGATGTTATGGAGATGGAGTCTCGCTTAAGTAATCAAGATCAAGCTTTTGAATTATCTAGCGATGATGATGACAACAGCGTTGGAAGCTTTTCTCCCGCACAATATCTTGAAGATAAACAATCTGAACTAGCGACTCTAGTTGAAAATTCTAATTGGGAAGATCATGGCCAACGTCAATTGAGCGCGGCAATGATTAACTTGGATGAACGCAGTAAAGATATTATTCAAACACGCTGGTTAACTGATAACAAATCTACCTTACAAGAATTAGCAAATAAGTATCAAATTTCAGCTGAGCGCGTGAGACAATTAGAAAAAAATGCCCTTAATAAACTTAAAGGTGCGATGGTTAATTACTAATGCTCACCTTTAAATAAGAGCATTTATTAAAACCGACTATTTTAGTCGGTTTTTTTATATCTTATATAATTGCATTACTAATTTTTAACAAAAATATAACTAGCCAATTAAATCTTTTTTTTGGTAAACTGGCTGTATAAAAATAATACTAACAATTAGAAATGGATGCCTTGATGGAACCAAGGGAAAGCGGTAATAGCTTTAATAAGGTTACTAACATAACCAACAAGCAATTACCCAAAATAAAGTCGCTATTAAAAAAATATCGTCATGTTAAAACGATGCAATCAAGTTTGCTGCAATTATCAGAATTGGCGAGCAAAATTACTGATATGCAAAAATTTTATCCTGCATTAGAATCTGTGATTAATTCTTTATTTATCGCTGATAGTTTTTTTATTGTATTGGCTCAACAAAGCGACTCTTCGGCTTCTGAAAAATTAGCGCTTGCTTACAATCATAATCTGCAAGAGCGCGACATTTTTAATCGATTAACTCACCAAGATTGGCTAGAAAGCTTAACGGGCTTCGTATACAGCCAACAAAAACCAATGCACTGTAACGCCGCCAAAAGACATGATTTAGCGCAATCTAGCGATATAACTTTACATGGTTCAGTATGTGAAGATTGGCTTGGTGTACCATTAAAACGTGGTAAACAAATTATTGGTGTACTCGCTTTACAAAGTTATCAAAAACAAATTTTCACTCAAAATCATAGTGACTTATTAGAGTTTGTTGCCATCCATTTAGTTACCGCAATTGATCGCGTACAAAGCCGGGAATCATTAGAAAATAGTATCCAAAATCGTACTGAAAAATTACAAGAAGCGAATAAGAAACTACAACAAGAAATTTTTGAACGTCAAAAAGCAGAAAAATTACAAAGCACTTTATTAACTATTTCAGAAATCACCGCTAGTTCATCAAATTTAACGTCATTTTATCAAAAGTTACATCAAGAATTAAAACAACTTATTAATGCCAACAGTTTCTATGTTGCATTGTTAACCGAGAATAACAACGACATTGAATTTCCATTTTATGTTGATGAAGATACCACTATCTCTCAGTTTTTTAGTCAAAATAAAGGGTTAGTTCAATTAGTACTTGATATAGAAAAGCCCGTGTTAGTTAAAGATAACTCAGTTACTGTGCTAACAAATGATGACAAATTGTATAGTCAGCCGTTAAATTCTTCTTACCTCATTAATAATGTCATAATGCCCAAAACTTATATCGGTGTTCCTTTACATATTGATGGAAAAATTTCAGGTGTTTTAGCAGTTCAAGATTATAATCACGGTGATGCATATCAGTATTCTGAATTAAAATTGCTGCGCTTTATTAGCCAGCATATTGCTTCAGCAATTGAACGTAAAGCAGAACAAGTTAGGCGCGAAAGTGATAATGTAGAATTAGAAGCCTTAATTACTGAACGTACCAAAGCATTACAAGCAAGCAACTTGAATTTACGTATGCAAATTGAAGAACGCCGCAAAGCCGAAGCACGTTTGTATCACGATGCCCATCATGATGCATTAACAAAATTACCAAATAGAGCAATGCTTATCGACCGGGTAACATATGCCTTGCGTCACTTAAAACGCCATCCTAATCATAAATCTGCCGTATTATTTATCGATTTAGATCGTTTTAAAGTAATCAACGATACTTTAGGTCATCATATTGGTGATGTGTTTTTAATTGAAATTTCTCATCGCTTGAAAAAATGTATACGTGACAACGATATTTTAGCGCGATTAGGTGGTGATGAATTTGTTATTTTACTTGATTCTTTACAAGACCAAGACGATATTGAAGAAGTTGCAACGCGCATTACTATTGAAGTTGAAAAACCATTTAATTTAGATGGTCACACCGTTTATTCAAGTGCCAGCATTGGTATTAGTCATTGTCATAATCAGTATAAAAATGCCGATGAAATATTACGTGATGCTGACGCTGCAATGTATCAAGCGAAAAGTCTTGGCCGAGGTCGATACGTATTTTTTGATCGCAGCATGCGCGAACAATTACTCGCTAGTATGACGCTAGAACAAGAACTACGAGTGGCCATTAAACAACAACAATTTGAACTGCATTATCAAAGTATTTTAGATTTGTCTAAAACCTCTACTATTGGGTTTGAAGCTTTATTGCGCTGGAATCATCCAAAGAATGGGTTACTTACTCCAAGTCAATTCTTAACATTAGCTGAAGAAACAGGGATGATTTTAGAAATTGAAAATTGGGTGATTAAACAAGTTTGCCTACAATTAGAAATTTGGAAAGACGATAAACAATATAACAATACGTTTATCTCCGTTAATTTATCTGGCAGACATTTAAACCAAATTCATCAATTAAATGATGTAATGGGGTTGATTGAAAACAATACCAAACAACCAGAACGATTAATTATAGAATTTGACGAGCGAGCTTTTTGCCAGCAACCTGAACAGTCATTAAAAAGTTTGAAAAAGTTAAAAACATGTGGTGTGAAATTAGCATTAGATGATTATGGTGCGGGCATGTCCTCAATGAATTTTCTACATGATTATCCGTTTGAATTTATAAAATTAGATCGTAGTTTTATTCGATCGCTTAACAGTAGCGATAAAAATATTGCCCTAATAAAAGCGTTAAGTGCCTTGGGTGAAAAATTTGGTTATCGATTAGTCGCCGAGGGTATTGAGAGCAAAGAAATGCTTGCTAAAGTGCAAGCTGCTGGTTGCGAATTTGGTCAAGGTTACTTTATTAATCACCCAACAAAAATCAATAACACATTAATAGGTAATACTATTACAAACTGTGCCTAGTTAATGGTGTTGAAGGCTATTTTTTTTGAAAATAGCCTTCAACACGCAACGCTATTCCAGGATTAGTACTAAAACCATCCTCTTTTGCCCATTCGACAAAAGGCTCTACTTCAAAAAATAACCAACGTTTTAGTGCATTAAAACGGTATCGGTAACTCAATGTATATTTATCGATAAAACTCCCTTTATCACTATCATGTTTACCATGGGTAACTAAGCCAAAAACTGCCGCTTTTTGATTGCCTAGTTGCATTAAATAATAAAGTCCGTATTTCCATTTTTGACCTTTAAATGATTCTGACGCTCTAATACTATAATTAATTCGATATTGATTGCTGTGATTAATTTGATAATCATATTCCAACAATAACCTTGCCCCCAAACCATCACCGATAAAATAATATAGTGCCGGTTCTATTTTAACACCATGAATATCATTCCATGTAAAACGACGCTTATGGCGCAAGCGAACAAATAAGTCGCCCGCAGAAAAACCAATACGACTATCTGTATATTTATCTTCGTCTTTATTGTTAATATATCTTAACGCCGCACTAAAAGATTCTTGAGTAAATACTTGTTTTGAATCAAAAGCTTCCAGTGGTAAATCAGTCAACGTGTCATCACTGTCATCAGAAAATATTACATCAACTCTATTTTGTAAGTTTGGTAATGTTAATTTAACGCGAAAACGCGTTTCTATCGCTGAAAAATCGGTTCTTTTAGGGAGCCAACCCAAACGAATTCGTGCACTTGTTTTCGGCACTTTTTGTTCATGGTCGTTAACTGAAAAAAAACTATCGAACCAAAAAGCCGATTGATACACTGAATCACTAATCTGCTTATGAATAATATTGGCCCAATCATCCTCTGAGTTATTTTGTGAAAATAGAGCCTTATTTTTTACTGATGGGTTAGGAAGAATTGCTTCTATTTTTTTTTGCTCTATTTTTTGTTTTGTCTGCGCAGAAGATAACGATGATTGAGCTTGGGTAGTGAAAGTAAAAAATAACAGTAAAAAAATAAAAAAATGCAAAACTGATGACATTATTTTTTTCCCTCAAAATTGTTTTATCTCAAATAAAGTAGCGCTAAATAGTGCTTTTTGTAAGCGAAACCTTATAATACCTAATATAAGAATTATAGGAGAAATTTATGGGTAATATTAGTATTTGGCAACTTTTAATTGTTGCTGTGATTGTAGTTTTATTATTTGGCACTAAAAAATTACGTGGTGTTGGCAGTGATTTAGGTAGCGCCATTAAAGGCTTCAAAAAAGCAGTAAGTGAAGATAGTGATCAAACCACCTCTTCTCTAGATGATAAAACAACCAACACTGCGGAAAAAACAACAAGCGATGTTGAAAAAAAATCTGCCGAGAAAGAACAGGCTTAATGCATGTTTGATATCGGCTTTTGGGAAATCGTCCTAATTTCAATTATAGGTTTAGTTGTATTAGGACCCGAACGTTTACCCGTAGCAATTCGAACTGTACGTGGTTGGATCTCAGGCGCTCGCCAATTTAGCAATAATGTAAAAACAGAATTACAAGAAGAATTACGTATTCATGAACTGCATAATAATTTAAAGCAAGCAGAGCAACAGAATATGGAAAATTTGAGTGCTGAGGTTTCTAGTTCAGTAAAATCTTTACAAGAAGCTGCTGCAATGGTCACACGTCCATATCAAACAAAAAAAAATCCTGAGAGCTCTGTAGCTACCACACAAAGTGATCCTCCAACTCCCGAGACACTACCACCAAACAACTCAAACACAACAGATCAAAAGCCAACTGAATGACAGCATCTAACCAATCATATACTTTATTTGATCACTTACTAGAATTACGCTCGCGCTTATTACGTATTGTGCTAAGCGTCGTTATTATCTTTTCTTCGTTAATTGCCTTTGCTCAAGATATTTATCAATATTTGGCACAACCATTATTGGCAACTATGCCCATTGGTTCACAAATGATTGCTACCGATGTTGCATCTCCTTTTTTTGCTCCGTTTAAATTAACTTTAGTGTTATCGTTTTTCTTGGCTATGCCTTTTATTTTATATCAAATATGGGGCTTTGTAGCGCCGGGATTGTATCGTAAAGAAAAACGCTTAATTGCTCCCTTAATGTTTGGTAGTACTGCATTATTTTATGCGGGTATCGCCTTTGCTTATTTTGGTGTATTCCCTATTGTTTTTGCCTTCTTTGCATCAGTGGCACCAGAGGGTGTAACTATAGCTACCGACATTACTAGCTATTTGGATTTTGTCCTCAAATTGTTTTTCGCTTTTGGTGCCGCTTTTGAAATTCCAGTTGCCATTGTATTAATGTGTTGGACTGGTGTTACAACGCCTGATAGTTTACGAACAAAACGTCCTTACGTTGTCGTAGGCGCTTTTGTATTAGGTATGTTATTAACACCGCCAGATATTATTTCACAAACCTTACTTGCCGTACCTATGTTGTTACTTTTTGAAGTAGGTATTATTGTTGCTTCTTTTTATGCCCGCAATCGTAGTAATGATGAGGAAGAATCTAACGAGGAGGAAGCTTAATGCTTAACATTAAAAACAACCTGATAATATTTTGGGCTGTATTCACATTATTAAACCTAACCGCTTTAACAAATAAATCTTTTGCCGGTAGCAATAATTTAGCACTATTAAAATGTGCCAAAGAAAACAACAAAGTAAAACGACTCTCTTGCTTCGATACCTTGGTTGTACAAATCAAACTTAAAGTTAATAGCCAACTAGCCGATAAAACAGTACTTGATTCTACCGATTCAATCATAGCGAATAAAAATGATATAGTAACAAGCGTACCATCAATTAAGCCTCAACAATCAAGTGAGTTTGGGCAAGAACATAAATTAAAAAAACAAGAGCTAATAACCAAACAAGTCGAATTTACAGTGAAATCAGCTAAACTGAGTCTACGTAAAAACTGGCGTCTTGTTTTTGAAAATGGTCAAGTTTGGCATGCGACAGAAAGTAATAGCACGGTAAAATTTAAAGTGGGTAACATTGTAATAATTAAACGTGGTTTATTTAACTCTTTTTCTATGAGAAAAAAGGATAGTAAGCGTAGCGTACATGCTAAAAGAATAAAATAAATTCATTACATTACTTAAACAATAAATTAAAAATAACGATAAAAAATTGTGATTGATATTGGTGTAAATTTAACTAATCCCCGCTTTTCTGATGATCTTGAGCAAGTGCTCATGCGTGCAAAAAAATCGGGAGTTAACAAACTTTTAATTACCGGAACCAGTATTGCTGAAAGTCAGCAAGCTGTTAACTTGTGTAAAAAAAATCCTGGAATGTTATTCTCTACAGCAGGAGTTCACCCTCATGATGCCGATAATATTACTACAGATTTCATTACCCAATTATCGGCATTAGCCACAAAGCAAAGTGTTAAAGCCATTGGTGAATGTGGTTTAGATTTCAACCGTAATTTTTCTACTCCTGAAAATCAAATAACTGTTTTTAACGCACAAATAAATCTTGCTGCACAGCTTAATATGCCATTGTTTTTACATCAACGAGACGCCTTTGATCTATGGTTCGATTTATTGACACCTTTTTTTGACAGAGTTCCGGCAATGGTTGCTCATTGCTTTACCGGTAACAAAGAACAATTACAGCAATGCTTACAAGCCGGGATGTATATTGGTATAACCGGTTGGATTTGTGATGAACGTCGAGGCGAAACATTACGTGATTTAATACAAGACATTCCATTAAATCGCTTACTTTTAGAAACAGATGCACCTTACTTATTACCTAGGAACATAAAACCTAGA
>Ga0316202_10003092_pt1 | contig 10327 bp, 11 predicted proteins | sample 3monrhotite_MG_FD_204934 | JGI IMG/M metagenome (GOLD analysis project Ga0316202, IMG submission 204934) | Microbial mat bacterial communities from mineral coupon in-situ incubated in ocean water Damariscotta River, Maine, United States -... | ecosystem: Environmental > Aquatic > Marine >...
TGAAGAGACAGCATCAATTAAGTTCGTTCCATTCAACACATTTATGATGGGTGCGTGATGAGTTACGCTAGAGGCAAATATGCTTTTGGTTACTGCGATAAGACAGGGTTCAGATATCCTTTAGCAGACCTTGTGCCTGAGTTTAACAATGGCGTGAAGACTGGATTTCTGGTTGGGCGTGATGTTGTTGATCCAGATCAGCCACAAAACTTCTTGGGCAGAGTTAAAATAAATGATCCTCAGTCTTTGAGGAACCCAAGACCAGACACATCTTTAGAAGAGAGTCGGGGTCTGTTTGGGTGGCAACCTGTTTGGAATGATCTTCAGTATATACAAGCAGATGTCGGAACTGTTACTATCAGCATAACGTAGGAGATAGATATGCCAAAGGTTGGAAATAAAGAGTTCTCATATACTAAGAAGGGTATGGCTGCGGCAAAGAAAGCAGCTAAAGATACTGATCAAGAAGTTCAGTACAAAATGGGCGGTGGTTACATGATGCGTAACAAACCTATTGCCATGCGCGAGGGTGGCAGCTTAAAGATGGTGAAGAACGAAAGCGGCGATAGCGTCCCTTTCTACGCTGCTGATGGCGAAGGTAAAATGGCCTACGGCGGTAAAGTAAAAAAGATGCGTGATGGTGGCGGTATGTGCCGTGGCATGGGCGCAGCCACCAAGGGTGGCAAATTTAAAATGGCATAAGGAAAAGTTCAAATGAACTATTCAGAACTGACGCAAGCCATCAAAGACTATACGGAGAACACAGAGAGTACCTTTGTGACCAATATCCCTAACTTTGTGCGTCAGGCTGAAGAGCGGATCTTTAGGGATATCACTATTCCAGAGCTACGCAGAAACGTCACAGGGAATGTAAATGCTGGTAATAAATATGTTGCGAGGCCTGATGACTTTTTGGCTACGTTCTCTTTAGCCATTATTAATGGTACAACGTACACTTACCTTTTAGACAAAGAGGTAAACTTTGTGCGGGAAGCATACCCTGATACCACGGTGCAGGGATTGCCACAGTATTACGCAATATTTGATGGGGATACCGCTACAGGTCATGGCAACTTTTTGCTAGGTCCTACGCCTGATGCTGCATATAACTTAGAGTTACATTACTATTATGATCCACCTTCTATTGTGACTGCGGGTACATCTTGGCTTGGCGACAATGCGGAGGCGACATTGCTTTACGGATCTCTTATAGAAGCGTATACGTTTATGAAGGGCGAAGGTGATATGGTTCAGTTGTATAATGAAAGATATTCATCAGCCCTTATAAATATGGCTACCTTGGGTGCCAAGTTGAGAACTGATACATACAGGCAACCTGCCGCGTAGGAGATAAAGTATGTCAATAATTCAAACAACATGTACGTCTTTTAAGCTTCAGCTTTTACAGGCAGACCATGATTTTGATGCACATACGTTCAAGATAGCTTTGTATTCTAGCACGGCATCTTTGGGTGCGGATACGACTGCTTATAGTACAGCAAACGAAATAACCAATACAACTGGAACGGCATACACTGCGGGGGGCAAGCCGTTGACAGTGACATCTACATTTCCAAAGACCTCTGGCACTACCGCTATTGTGGACTTTGATAATATTTCATGGACTGACGCAAGCTTTACAGCAAGGGGGGCGCTGATCTATAACGCGAGTGCTTCCAATAAAGCGGTTGCTGTGTTAGACTTTGGAAGCGACAGGGTTGCTAGTGATAGTACCTTTGAAATACAATTCCCCGTAGCGGATGCCACATCTGCTATAATTCGCATAGCATGATAGGAGTTATCTAAATGGCGAGCTTTAACAAAGTAAACGATTTTGTGGTAAACGCAGTCCACAATATGGATCTAGCAAGCGACCAGCTTGCGGTGGCCCTAACAAATACTGCGCCGGGAAGTGAATCAAGCAACCCAACCGCAGATGGTAACGGGATTGTTGGTAATCTCACGCAGATTAGCTACAGCAATTGTTCTTCTCGCAACCTAACTACAAGCTCATCATCCCAGTCTGGCGGTGTGTATAAGCTGGTTGTAGCAGATCTTACGCTCACTGCCTCTGGTACTGTTGGCCCATTCCGTTACATCTATATCTTTGATGATACGGTTACTTCTCCAGCGGATCCACTCATTGGGTACTATGATTATGGCACCTCATTGACGCTGAACAACGGTGATACGTTCACCTTGGACTTCAGCCCAAGCAACGGTGTCATTCAACTAACATAAGGCAGTATCATGGCGAAGCTCTTTAACAGAGCCAAGATGACAACCAGTACCACGGGTACTGGCACAATCACACTTGGCAGTGCGTCTACGGGGTTTCAGAGTTTCGCAGATGCTGGGGTTAGTAACGGTGACGTAGTACAGTACGTCATCGAAGAACTTTCTAACTTTGAAATAGGAACTGGTACATATACCGCTTCTGGCACAACCCTTACAAGGACTGTGCAGGAGAGTTCAAACTCAGATAACGCCATCAGCCTCGCGGGGAATGCTGTTGTCTTTATCAGTGCGGTAGCCAGTGACCTAAATATCTTGCAGAACGCAGGGTCTACCAAGGTTGCAGCTACATCTTCTGGTGCTACGGTTACAGGTAATATAGTTGTATCGGGCACCGTAGATGGGCGTGATATCGCAACTGATGGTACAAAGTTAGATACTGTAGAAACAAATGCTGACGTTACTGACACTGCAAATGTGGGATCTTCTCTCACAGGGTTTGCTACGGGCACAGACGCGGTTTCTTCTGACCTTATTCCTGTCTACGATGTAACAGCTTCTGCTTGGGAAAAGCAGACTATCGCTAATGCAGCGTTGCAGGGTCCGACTGGACCTACTGGCCCCACGGGACCAACTGGCCCGACAGGGCCAAACGGACCAACTGGTCCCAATGGACCCCAAGGTCAAAAGGGCCAAAAGGGTGAGGTTGGTTCAACGGGTCCGACAGGGCCTACAGGTGGTACTGGCCCAACTGGTCCCACTGGTCAAAAGGGGCAGAAGGGCGAGGTAGGTAACACGGGTGGTACAGGCCCCACAGGATCGACAGGTCCAACGGGTCAAAAGGGACAAAAAGGTGAAGTAGGTAATACAGGTGGAACTGGTCCTACTGGCCCTACTGGCCCTACAGGAAGCACTGGCGGTACAGGCCCGACTGGTCCACAGGGACAAAAAGGACAGAAGGGTCAAAAAGGACAGACGGGTTCTACTGGCCCAACGGGTAACACGGGTCCAACAGGGCCAACGGGATCTCAAGGCCCCACAGGATCGACAGGTCCAACGGGTCAAAAGGGTCAGAAGGGTGAGGTTGGTAGCACAGGTGGAACAGGGCCTACTGGGCCTACTGGGCCTACTGGTTCTACGGGAGGCACAGGACCACAGGGACAAAAAGGCCAAAAGGGAGAAGTGGGTTCTACAGGCGGTACAGGACCAACAGGCCCGACAGGTCAAAAGGGTCAAAAGGGTGAAGTTGGTGGTACTGGTGGTACGGGACCAACAGGGCCTACTGGGCAAAAGGGTCAAAAGGGTCAAAAAGGACAGACTGGTTCTACTGGCCCGACAGGTGGAACGGGGCCGACTGGTCCAACTGGACCTACAGGCCCTGCGGGTCCAAATAACGTAACCGATATATATCTTGCTAATGCTATCTATCACACGGGCGACACTGACACTTATATGCAGTTTCACGCTGCAAACCAGTGGCGCGTTGTTGCTGCGGGAACGGAACGCCTAGAGGTAAACAGTGGTACGATCACGGCTAACGGCACGTTTAATAATACCTCTGATGAACGGTTGAAAGAAAACATAAGGCCCATTAAGAACGCATTAGAAGATGTTTGTGCTTTGCAAGGCGTTACCTTTGATTGGAAAGATACCGGCGCATATGGGCAAGGATTTATAGCTCAACAAGTTGAGCCTGTTATGCCAGAGATTATATCTACCAATAAAGATGATGGCATGAAAAGCGTGAATTATGTTGGCTTGATCGGGTATTTAGTAGAGGCAATCAAAGAAATTAAAATTAAGATAAGCTAATAGTGAAAGGGCACGAAGATGGCTATTCAAATAGGCGGCACAACAGTCGTAAATGACAGTAGGCAATTGCAGAATATTTCTGGTGTTGATGCAACGACTAAAGGTAATCTTCCTTATGTTCAAGATGTAGTTTCCACTACAACTACCTATACGCCAAGCCTCACGAACCAAACTATTGATGACAAGATAAGCTTATCAACAAGCACAGTTGCATGTCACTCAGTAAGCAAAACAACGTCAACAAGTACGACTAAAGTTGTGCTGGATACTACTATGCCAACTTTTTCCAACCAAGATGTTCTAAAAATTACTTCCGACGCGACTACATCAAATGGCGTCACGACAGGCGGGTATTTAGGTGGGTATTACAGAGTATGGCTTGAAGTGTCGGGCAATAATATTTTCAGCATCCTCTCACGAGGTTCTTTTGCCGCAAGTGCCACAACTGTTACAGATGCTATGAACCTTGAGCAAAACTTATCCATTCGTATTGATAGTACTGTTTCTGTTAGTACTTATGGCACTTGTCCCCCTGCGCTACCTCTTATAAGTGGGGGAAAGCTTTTAATAGAATTTTATAACTATCCACAATCAAGTGTTTCAGGTAATGGCTATTATACTTATAATGACATAGATTTCTCTATTAACGTGCTTAGTAACGTAAGCCAAACTTTTTTTGACTTAGGCATCTTGTAGGAGGAATTAAGCATGACAGACACTACAGAATTTCTCAGAGGTGTAGCCTTAGCTGCTAGACAAGAGCGTCTTAAAGAAACTGACCATTGGGGTTTAGCTGATTATCCAGCGACAGCTGAACAGTTGGCTTACAGACAAGCGTTGCGAGATATGCCGACAGAGCAGCCAAATTATCCCAATGAAGTAACTTGGCCGACTAAACCATCGTAGATTTATCTTGGGAGGGATAATGCGGCAAAATTGGCAGATGTGGTCAGGGGGTCTGTCTGAGGAAGACACCTCAACCATCTTGGTTGAGGCCTCAAAACTTAACACGCAGGCAGCGACAACCTTTAACAACGCTGACACAAGCGTAAGATCGAGCGATGTTGCTTGGTTGAGCGGCAATGACGCTGTTCAAGATATCCTTTGGAAATATGTTAAGGCTGCAAACGAAAACGCCTTTCATTTCCAAGTAGAGAATATATGTGACATTCAATTTACAGAATATCACGCTACTAAAGGTGGTCATTACGATTGGCATATAGATGTAAACTGGAATGGTAACGAGGCGCGAGATAGAAAGTTAAGCGTTACAGTCCAGCTTTCAGACACAAGCGAATATGAGGGCGGCGGCTTTGAGTTTATAGAATGTCAAACGCCAGATGCTTCTTCCCGTCTCAAGGGAACTGTTCTAGTTTTCCCTAGCTATTTGCAACATAGAGTTTTGCCTATCACAAGCGGCACAAGGAAAAGCCTTGTTGCGTGGTTTGAAGGCCCAAGGTGGCGATAGTATACCAGATTTCTCTGCATGGATCTGCGTATGATGCACGGGGGAAAGACTGGAGTACCGTAGAGGAAGAGACTGGCTGTGTTAGAAATACACAGTGGCGTGATCCAATACTCAACAGGCCCCTGTTAGTTACAGAGTTTGGTTGCGCTGTTAGCCATCTTAGGGTTTGGGAAAAGATAGCCGCTTCTAATCGCAATGGAATAATCCTTGAAGAAGATGCGGTTTACGACAGCATTGACCCAAGTGCTGTAGACGCCCTATTGAAAGAGCATGACAGCGTTTGGTTGGGATACCGCCTTAATACTCTTGGCTATTGGTATAATTGTCATGCTTACGCTCTTAGACCAGAAACCGCCAAGAGATTGATAGAAGGCTACAAGGATGCTATTATCCCTGTAGATGAGTGGGTGCCTGCCAAACTAAAAGTTCAATCGAACTTTTTCTTTACACCAGAGGTGGTTAAGCAGATACCTAGAGAAGTTAGACCAAGCACGATTGAGGGGGAATCAATGCAGGTACATGTACTTACAGTTGGAACAGATCAAAGTAAAATGTGGGCTTTGGAGCAATCTGCAAAAGCGCACGGGATAACGTACTTAAATTTGGGTCGTCAAGTAATTTGGTCTGGTGGCACAATGGAAGCCCAAGGTGGCGGTCAAAAGATTAATCTTGTACGCAACCACCTTGAATCCCTGCATGATGGGGATGTGGTTCTATTTGTGGATGGGTATGATGTTATTATAAACGATACACTGCCTACTATCCTAGAGAGATATGAGGACATGGGTGCGGATATCATATTCGCAGCGGAAAAAAATTGTTGGCCCGATGCGACGATGTCTTCACAATTTCCTTTGTCAACAATCTATAGGTACTTAAACAGCGGCGCGTACATAGGTAAAGTGAGTACGCTCAAAGAGTTTCTTAACGAGGCAGTGCCCAATGATTCCGACGACCAACTATGGATGCAGAAAAAGTTTCTATCATCTGACTGGCAATCTACGGCTTCTGCCAATTTAGATTACGAAGGCTACATCTTTCAATGTGATGACGACATTGAGATTATCAATGGTCAACTATCAAACGGCATGTGCTGCCCATGTATCTACCACGGCAACGGTGGAGATGACGCAAAGGTAAGGTTTAAAAATCTTGCAGATAAATTTGGTTATGTAGAAGAGGCAGAGGTATTATCTCCTGTATATCATAAGGGCCTTGAGTACGAAGAGGTCGCGTCAGAGATACTGGTGACGGACTTTATGTCAGAGGCTCAGTGCCAGCGATACATCGAAGCATCAGAAAGCCTTGGTAGGTGGGGTGAGCTTGATGGTGATAAGTTTCCAGCGCAAGAAATAAGGCTTAAAGAATTAGGACTATGGGACGAGATATCAGAGCAATGGGCAGATAAGCTTAGTAAGATATGCGAGAAGCATTGGCACCCAGAGGCGTACCTTGGATTGCGAGACGCATTTACCATGCGTTATTCTATGGATACACAGACAGAATTAGGGCTGCATACAGACGCATCTTTGTTTACGGGTAGTGTAAAGCTTAATGATAATTACGCTGGAGCGGAGCTTGTTTTCCCCAGACAAGAGTTTACAAACAAGAATGTAAAAGTTGGACAGTGCATTTTGTTTCCATCTATGGTAACACATGGACATAAGGTTCTGCCTTTGCGTGGGGGAAAGAAGTATAGCTTGACCATGTGGACCTGTCGATATGAGGGTGACTCAAACTAAAAACAATGTTAGTTTCTTGCTATGTTAGGTTACAGCCCCATAGCAGGTTCTGCACTCGCGTCTTCTGGACATGAGATTATTATTGTTAGCCTAGATCATGGATCTTTTGCAGCAACAGGACAGGCGGTTGGAACTACAATAGCCCTCAGTGATGGCTTTGGAACGGGTAGCTTTGCTACAACGGGTCCGACAATAAACATTGATGTTACTAATCGTGTAACCTTGGATGCAGGATCTTTCTCTGTAACAGGGCAAGATGTTGGAATTGGCCTTAACGAAGTTCTAGATCACGGCAGCTTCTCTGCAACAGGACAAGCAGTAACGTTTGATTTAGGCTTTGGACTTCCCGGCGGTGCGGAAGTAGGATCTTTTTCTCTTACAGGTCAAGCCTTCTCTCCTGCACTAGATGTAAGTGCAATCTTAGATCAGGGCAGCTTTGCTATAACAGGTCAGGCCGCGTCTGGTCTTGTAGGTGAAATCTTTGAAACTGGTGGTTTCAACCTAACAGGGCAAACATCTGACCTTAAAAAAGCAATGCGACTGACTGCGGATCACGGTAGCTTTGCGGCCTCTGGTCAGGCAATAGACTTTGGTGTGCAGGTAAGTGCTATACTGGATCAGGGTTCCTTTGCGCTTACAATGCAGAATGTGGACACCAAGGTGTCAAGGGTTCTTGGCTTTGGTTCTTTTGCATTAACAGGCCAAGATACGGGCACTGTAATTGCCTTGCGGGAACAGCCCGACAGGGGATCCTTTGCGGTCACAGGGCAGACGGTAAATACACCGATTGCAATGCGTGAAGAGTTAGCAAACGGTAGCTTTGCGGCAAACGGACAAAACTTAAACTTCCAAAAATCTATGAACGCAGAGGCTGGCAGCTTTGCGCTGACAGGATTCACTGCGACCAAAAAAGTAAGCGAAGCAATGGATCACGGTTCATTTGCGCTTACGGGTCAGGTGATAAACTTTAAGAAGACCGCTAATCTTGAAGCGGGCAGCTTTACACTTACGGGTCAGGATCTGACCACAAGGTTTGCTGGAAGCGTTGCATTGGATCAAGGATCTATTGCCCTTACAGGTCAAGCAGCAACATTTAAAGCTCAAAGGTTACTTTCAACAGATGCGGGGTCGTTCTCGCTTACAGGACAAGATGTTGGACTTGGCATTGCGTTTAGTGTTGCGTTGGATGCAGGTTCTTTCTCCCTAACAGGCTTCAATGCAAACGTTAAATTCACAGAAGCTTTAGATGTTGGGCAGTTCAGTGTTGCTGGACAGGATGTTACAATGAAGCTAGGAGAGGCCGTAGAGGGAGTTTCAATAACCGTATTCATTGGGGGCGCTGCTGTTTACGGTTTAATACTACCCGATCAAGACCCAAATTGGGCTACAGTTACACCCGCACAAGATCCACAATGGACACTTGTTGCTTAAAAACGGAATAAAAAGTATATTAAGTGCAATTGAACTTTTTAGATAGGCGCTCAGATGGCTACATATACAGACGCAAATGGCGTTAAACTAATAACCACAGGTGATGAGGCTGGAACGTGGGGTTCTAGTACAAACGTCAACCTTCAAATATTAGATCGTGCAGCAAACGGTTTTGAGTCCATTGCTCTAAGCTCAACCAGTTACACTCTTGCCCTATCGGCACAACCTTCTTCTGCGGAAAACGGGCACTACAAAGCTATAAAGTTTACGGGCACTCCCGGCGGTACATGTACTGTTACCTTGGCGCAAAATGATAAAGCCAGAATGTATATGTTGCTGAACTCGACAAACCAAGCGTTGATTATAACGCAGGGGTCTGGTGGAAATGTTACTCTTGAGGTTGGTAAAGGAGCTATCGTTCTTGCAGATGGTGCAGGATCTGGTGCGGCAGTAACCGATTTTACCGCTGCGGTGCAGAACGTAACGGACCTATCTAGCCCATTTAATGTTGGTGCTACTAGCGTCACCACTTCTGGTGCGGAGCTAAACTTGCTGGACGGTTCAGCGGCGGGCACTATCGCTAACAGTAAAGCCGTAATTTACGGATCATCTGGCGAGGTAAACGCCACCACGTTACAGATAGCGGGCACATCTATCACAGCTACGGCTGCGGAACTAAATTATGTGGACGGTGTTACGTCTGCAATCCAAACCCAGATTGACGCAAAGCAACCTCTTGGGACTGTAATTGTAACAGTAGCAAATCCCGGTGCTGGCAATAGATATTATATAGATGGATCTTTACAACAGACGGTTGAGATAAAACCTTCTGTTACATACAGGTTTGATCAATCAGATAGCTCCAATAGTGGGCACCCTTTGCGTTTCAGTACAACTTCAGACGGGACTCATGGCGGGGGCAGTGAGTTTACAACAGGTGTTACAACGGCGGGCACACCGGGAAGTGCGGGGTCTTACACGCAGGTCAAGCTGGAGCAAGATGCTCCTATTGTACTATATTATTATTGTTCTGTTCATTCTGGTATGGGCGGCAAGGCTGTGGTCCGTATGTCAGATCTTACTGCAAGTCGTGCTTTGATATCTGATTCTGATGGAGATATTGCAGTATCAGGGGTAACGACAACTGAACTCGATATCTTAGATGGACTTACTGCTTCTACGGCAGAACTTAATATCATGGATGGAGTTACTGCCACCACGACAGAGCTTAACTATGTCGATGGTGTAACCTCCGCTGTTCAAACGCAGATTGATAGTAAACAGGCAACAATAACGGGCGCTGCCACAACCATTGATGATGCGGATCTTACAGCCAGTAGGGCAGTTATATCTAATGCAAGCGGGAAGGTTGCGGTATCTGGCGTAACGACGACTGAGCTTGATATCCTAGATGGGCTTACTGCTACAACGGCAGAACTTAATATTATGGACGGGGTTACTGCTACAACGGCAGAGCTTAACATTATGGATGGGGTTACTGCCACCACGGCAGAACTCAATTACGTTGATGGCGTAACTTCTGCTATCCAGACACAAATTGATAGCAAACAGGCAACTATTACAGGAGCCGCAACCACCATTGATGACACTGACCTTACAGCAAGCCGTGCGGTTATAT
>Ga0316202_10003093_pt1 | contig 10320 bp, 8 predicted proteins | sample 3monrhotite_MG_FD_204934 | JGI IMG/M metagenome (GOLD analysis project Ga0316202, IMG submission 204934) | Microbial mat bacterial communities from mineral coupon in-situ incubated in ocean water Damariscotta River, Maine, United States -... | ecosystem: Environmental > Aquatic > Marine >...
CGCTATCTCTGTTCGGCCTATCTTACGTAGGACTCGACCAATGAATCTGCTTACAGGTACTCCGATAGTCTTAACTATCTTGCCCCATACGCTAGATTTAGCGTCTTTACCTTGTCTGTATGCCATCTCATTGGCCCATCCAGATACAATAGGTGCTAGTAATTTAGTCATCCAGTAGCCTCTACCTTTAGTCAGTATGCGCTCGGCTAGTGGTGTTGATATCCAGAAGTATCCACGTCGGGTATCGTCATCTATATGCTCTTGACAGTACTCGAAGTCTCCCTTAAGCACTTCATCACTGATGTACCCAAGCTTCCAGAACGCTACACATAGGATAGACTTACCGCCGCCCCCACCTGATGACTCCGGAGGTGGCTTCTCTGCCTCAATCCGCTGGATCTCTTCCATTTCTAGGTTGTGTCTACGAGCTTCCTCTAGGTTAGACTCGGTTAGTAGCTCTTGACGTATACCTGTTCGTTCAGCAACACCCTGTGCTACGAAGGACTCTTCTGTCTGTAGTCGACCGAAGACTTCCCTGCTGTTTGCATCTAGGTTAATTAGCTGACGGCGGAGTGTATCTTCTTGGATACCTGCACGCAGTTCCTCTAATCTTCGCTGTAGTAGGTCTGATTCTTCACGCTGCTTACCAATCATAGCTTCTTCAGCGGATAAGTTCTGCTGACGGCCGGCTAGACGGTCTTTAGTTAGTTGGTCTCTAGAAGATAGGTTAGCTAGGTTGATGTCTCTCTCTAGTCCTCCTCTAGCATCAATGGATGTCTGTATAGCATCGTTGACCATAGCGTTGTTCATTCGTATGTTGGCCGTGTTCGAAGCTCCTCGTACCTGACGTAGTCCTGACTGCATCTGGCTTTGGATCTCTGAAGTGCCTTTCTCTCTTAACGCTCTGTTAATATCCGAATCAGGGTTCTCTTTCTCTTTAATGAGTCGAACCATTTCATCATCCATGAACTGAGCTTCTGCTCTACGTTTAGCTAGCATCTCAGGGTTCTCTGTACGAAGCCCCTGAATTAGTTCTTCACGCTGACGAATCAGGTCTAGGATCTCAGGATCTTGTTCTGTCTGTACTCTACCTAGTGAACCTTCTCCGAAGATCTCTTGACCTCTTTCGCGACCAATCTCTCTATCGGCATCCTGCTCCTTACGGGACTGCTCCAGTCGGTTCATGTAAAGTAGTTGTAGCTTGTCGGCCTCGGGGTCTCCGGTAGGCGTAATGCCCATAGCTTCTAGTTGCGAGCCTACGGCACCGCTTCCTCCGCCTAATCCTTCGATACCGGTTATATTACCACCTTCGTCGGTTACGAAGCCTAGCTGTCTAAGGTATTCGTCTCTGTTAACAGTGATACCGTTCTTTCCGTGACTTCCATCATATATGCGGAAGATAGCTTCACCTTGGGTATTGGTAGTACCTCCGGTGTGGTCGATAGTAGTTGGTGCTTCCCAGGGTGCCGGTGGTGGATCTTCTCCAGCCTCAGGATTCTCAACAGGCACTACACCTGCATCCACCTCTTCCTCTTCTGGTACGTTTACATCTTCTGGCATATTATTCTCCAAAGAATATTACGGTGACCGTTACAGCCGATCCACCATTGTTGATTAAATAGACATAGTCTCCTGTCCATGTACTAGTACCCTTAGTTACCTGTCCTGCGCCTGTCTGGCTCAGTATTAGGTAGTACTTAGGTACCTTGCTCATGGGGAGTCTGTTGATTATTTGGACCTCTTCTCCTGCTCCTATCTCCTGATCTTCTAAGGTGAAGCCGGCGAAGTTGTCGTTAAATGTTAGCTGGGTTAGCCCGAAGACTAACTCCATCATAGAAGGATGATTACTGAACTTCATTATTGACGTACCTCCGAGGTGTACGAATAACTTTCTAAAGTCCATCCGCTGATCAGTACCTGCTCATTTAAGGTGTCGTTTGCGAGCTTTAGCCCTATAGCACGTCTTGTGCTGCGAGGTAATGGCAATACGACCTGTCTATCATCATCAAAGAACGATGCTGTGAAGGTACTCTCTTCTGTTGTGTGATTAAAGTCTCTGAACGTAGTAACCGTAACATCTCCCGAAGGGGTGAAGTTTAGTTGTGATCCAGATCTGAAACTGTCGAGTGCTAGGTTGTTGTACACTTTACGGATAGAGGGCGAGTTCCCAAAGTCCCACTGAGGGCGATAGTTGAAGTCCACTGGCGACACGTGGTCGGCGTAGTCTATCTCGCTTCGGGTACTGTTAAACCTGTATAAAGTGTTGGTGCCTGTAGAGCCTCTACCATTAAACCATGGTACGGCTTCGGTTATGCCATCATCGAAGGTTACAAGACCGCCGGCACAATCCATATTAGACCATATATACCACTGGCCAGCATCCATATCGTAAACATACACTCTGCTATTTGAAGTTGCATACTTATATTCTCCTGTTTGAGCCTCTTCTGGTAGGAACAGCAGGTATTTCTTCTCGTCGGCCCAAACCGACGCTGTTGCTCTCTTCCAGTATTTTCTGTGGGCTTTGTTAGAGTCAATACGGAACACCGGATCAATCTGAGGAGAAGTAGGTACTACCTTGTACCCGCTGCCACCTGGCTCAATTCGGTATACACCTTTCTTACTCAAGAAGAACAGAGTGTTGTCTATGGAATGTATAGTATGGTGGGCTACACATCCTACGTTCTCTGAGAGTAAGTCGACTCGAATTTGGTCGAGCGCTAGGTTACCCTCTACTACATGGATCTGATCTTCCGTGAAGATGAAGAGGTTAGTTCCTAGAACTCCTAGTCCTGATACGCCACCACCGCTCTGCTTACTGATCTCGAATACGTTGATCCCAGGGAAGTTTTCAGGACTCCCTACATCTGCGAATTCGGAGTAGTATATAGAGCTCGGTGAAGCCGGATCTCCGGACATAATTAGCTGATTCCTCCAAGTAGTCATATACTTGCTCTTAGGTGGAACTTCAGGAGTCTTAAATGGTGTGGTCATTAGTATGTTTAGATCGTTATCCGCTTTGGTATCGTTATGTACCTGGGACGAATCGAAGGAATTGTTTGGTAGTTCTTCTACCAGATAGTATAGTGTCCCCCCTGCCTTGGTGCGATACAGCGCCAGTCTGAGGTTATTGGACATGATTGCATTATCCGCCACTTGCAGGGCGGTGTCAGACTCTACGGTTACGGTAGTGCTACTGATAGCGCTGACTTCTTTCGTAACATAGGTATCTGTAACTATATCATAGAAGTATGCTTCGTCTCCGACCTGGAAGGTGTGTGCTCCTCCAGCTCCGTCATCTACAGTCAGACGCTCTAACCCTCCGCCAAGACTAGATGAGGTCTGTGCCCCTACAGCCATAGCACCGTTAGTGTTAAAGCCTGAGGCAGCGTCTATATTGGTCATAGTGACGTCTATAGCATACGGCCCTGCGGAGTTATCTAAGGTGTCAGATATGGTGCTGTGTGCCCCTTCAATGACGTTACCGACCTTATCTATCTGTATGTATGTTAGGATATACTTATATGATCCACTCATACCTGGGGATGCTGTGCCTGTGTCCAGGGCTATGGAAGGTATCTGACCTCCCGGCATTCCTGCTCGGTATAGGTTTTGTGAGTCGTACTTCAGCATGTCGTCGTAACCATCGGTGATATATAGCACACCATCGGTTGAGACTGTTGAAGGGTTCTCGAAGTCTGATTCTAGTTTGCGTGTTTCTAGCTGCGATAGTAGTGTATCGAGAGGAGCAGTGATATCTGACCAGTCGCCAAACCCAATATCTAAGGGAGAGCCGGTGATAGCTTCTGCGTTTTGAAAGTCCAGCGAGACAGCTACGGCCGTTGTGGAGCCTGATGCTACTGATGCCGAGAAATCTGTCACCGCCGATACTGTGGTTGCGAGATCGCTTACTGTTATAGGTGAGGCTTCTGTACCATCACCTAGAGATGTTGTTAATACTGATGATCCATCTACTGTTAGGACAAGCTTAATATCGCTATCAGTAGTAGCGCTAATAGTGACGCTAGCGACACCTGTCCCTGAGTAGGTAATTTCGAACGTTCCATTGGTCCACTCTTTTGGTGAGGCGGAGAGGCCAATAAGGGTATCTGTTTCAGTACCACCTAAGGTAGCTGGCGATCCCCAGGGCTCTGTTCCCCACAATAAGGTTCCCCATCCGTCAATATCGATACTTGTCGGGGTGAATTTCTTGTACACAGACAGGCCGAAACCTACGTCATTCTCATGCTTGATAGCAAAACCTTTACGTTTGCCGAGGTGTCCCGCGGCGAACATATCAAAGTTAAGGCCATCAACAGCTTCCTTGACGTTTCTAATGGTGTCCGGTAGTTTCAAGTTTACGCCACCTGGCGCATAGACTGCTTGTGTTATATATCTTGCCATTAATACTGACCCCAATCATCTAAAGATCTAAACGGATTTATTTCCGATATCGGTTGCAGATCCGCATGGATGTCAGCAAAGACATCTACTATTTGGTCTGTTAATTCTCTGAGTTTTTGCGCTGCGGCAGAGGCTCCGGGGTGACCCTCTAGTTCCATTATAGCATGTTTTGCATATTCTAGCAAGAAAGATTCGCAAAAATCTGGAAAATCTGGGTGTGTAGTGGACCTTGATCCTACTACTACATAGTTACCCACTGCAGCAAGCTCTGTTGCCAGGGGTGTAAAGGTGTCTAGAGTGATTATTCTAGTGGTACTATCGTATGCAGTCACTGGGATATTAGCCATCTGTACCACGCCGTCTTTGTCGACTAGTGTGATATACTCTGGGTCGTTGTCCCCACCGAAAGCTAGCACCATCTGAGCGTCTGTCCCGCTGGTGAGTGTTATAGATGTTGGAGCTGATCCGCTATCTACGGCACTTACTTTTCCTCTGCGAACATCGGATCGGGCCTTCTTTTCCTCATATGTGACTCTTATCCCCGCTGTCAGGTTAGAACTAGGGACAGGACTAATGAGTATCTGGTTGTTGAACAGTACGTATTCACTAGGTACTCCGGAGTACTGACCGCCCCTTTCATGTATAGGGCTTCGCTTTAGTTTAGTATAGTCGCGGTCTCCTGTACCATATTTGTACTCTATGGAGATAATGTTGGACCCTAGGAAAGCATCTAACGGTAAGTCGTATGCCTCCTGGTTGGCCACTATATCTATAGTGTCTGTCTTGATGTATAGCTCTGGTGCCGCTCTATATATCAGACCATGCAAGACGTGCTCTCCCTCGTTGAAGAAGTCTATTATGGTCTGAGTCTGTAGGCCCAGCTGCTGTGATAATATTGCAGAATCTGTAAAGGACTGATTGTGCGTGTAACGGCGCAACCTATCTGCAAGTCTATTTAACCGGTCCATGTGGGCTCCTATTATAGTCTTTTACGATTTAACAGGGAGTGTCTAAATCCCTCTACTAGACGGCCTAGTGCAGCCTGTTGCATGTTGGCCTTTTGACCCATGACATTAAGCTGGTTACGCTCTGCGTCGTGGACAGCGGACATGGAATTGTCGGCTCTCTGTGTCGCTGCGTTTAGTTTGGCATTCTGGTGTGAAACCATGGCACCTGTGTTATCCACTTTCTGTCCGCCGCCACCTAGGGCTCCTGCTAGACCTATAACACCTTTGAATATGCTTCCGAAAATCATATCTCGTAGCTCCTTTTAGCTTTACGTTTAATTATAACTTCTTCCAAATTGCCTCTTAGGGGCAAGATTACTACTGTGCGACACTCTCGGATCAACTCCTGGAAGTGCTCCCGTAGTATATGTTTATTCCTAGTTTCGGCGATTACATCGACGTTCTGTTCGAAACGATCGAAGGCCTTATCTAATCTCGCATGGGATTCCTTACGTACCTCTCGGATAATCTTAAGGATCTCGCTAGATCGGTCCTCAGTGCCTAGTAGAGACATTCTGTCCCGCTTTAGCCCTGTCCACCACTGTTTTATTCTACTCCAAAGGCTCATCGTCTTCCTCTTCAATTTCAGGTTCTTCTACCTCGATCTCAGGCTCTGGCGCGGGCTGTTCTTCTACATTAGCCGCGTCTTCTTCTTCCATCACTCGAAGTAGCTCATCCGTCTCTTCGTCAGATAGACCATCCATAAAGGTATCGAGCTCAGCATCGTCCATCTCACTGGTCATCTGCCTGATCTCTTGAGATGCGCTAAGTTGTTCAGGTGCTTCCGGCATGTTCGGTACTGGACCTTCCGGTGCAGGCACTTCGCCCTGCTGCTGGATCTGGTCTAGTTTGGCATCCTGCTCTGGCAGGTTAGGTAGTACAGGTTGGCCCTGCTCTACTGGCATTTCCTTTTTAGGAGGTGTTGCCATCGCTTGCCCTTCCTGAGGTTTATCTTCTCTAGGTAAGTTAGGTAGTACAGGTTTACCCTCAGTTTGAACCGGCTGTTTCGTAGCCTTGGATGGTCTTTTACCGCCTTTGCCGCCCTTCTGGCCGCCTTTGCCGCCTTTCTTACCTCCCTTCATCAGACCCTGGATCACGTTCATGATCTTCTTAAGTCTCTGATCTGGAGGTATGCGCTTACCTGAAGGGGCTCCTCCCCCTCCAATATTCATTCTAATCGGCTTTGAGCCGCCTTTAATAGGGATAAACCCTCGGAATTGGTTGTCCATTAAAATACACCTCCACCGCCCATGGAAGCACCACCAAAGTCACCATATCCGCCGCCACCACCGAAGTAGTCGTCGTCTTCGAACACGTCATCCTGGAAGTTTTCGTCTATGCCGTCCTGAGAAGCGAAGTCTTGTATGGCTTGGTTTAGCCCCTCATCTCCCATCTGACCAAACTGCTCTTGCTGCAGTGCTTGCTCTTGCTGTAGGTTTACGAACTCTTCCATAGCTTGTGGATCTTGCTCCTGGAGAGTCTCTAGTTGTTGTTCCATATCAGGTGCTTGCTGTGGCGCCTGGAATGCCTGCTGAGGTTGGAATGCCTCGTTCTGCTGTGATACTTGCTCTGGCGCAATTGCTCCTGGAGGAGGCGCTGCGTCTTGCTGGACAAGTCGGTTAAGATCTAGCACTGGCTGACCCGTAACTGGGTTAGTCGCTGCACTTTGTGGCTGCTGAGCACCGATCTCTTGGAAAGGCTGTTGCTCTGGAGCGGGCTGCCCTTGCTGAGCTGCATCACCTTGCTGAGCCTGTTGAGCTGCCTGTGTCTTGTTGAGTTCTCCCATCCTGAAGCTTTCAGGTGATTCGTCTCTCGCTAGACCTGCCTGCTCTCCTGAGATAGCCTGCTGATCAACTGGGACTTCTGGTCTGTTTTCTGAATCTGTTGTAAAACTCTCTATAGGAGCACCTTTACTGATTGCTTCGTCTATAGCCGCTGCCTTTTCCGGGCCTCCTTCAAGACCGGCTTGTTTGACTGCATCAATGTGCTGTTTAGTAGGGTGGGGTTTACCACATCTACCACAGTTGCCTTTCTTCTTATCTTTACCTTGTTGCTGGCCTTTCTTCTTGCGCTGCTCTCCACGAATGATAGCATTAGGTGCTTTACCACCTATCTTACCTCGTAGTAGAGGTGAACCGCCTTCCAAAGACTCGAACCGGGGGACTCCGAGGGAGTCTATAGCGTTATCTAATGGGTTCATAGTAACCTGACGTTTGTAGTGTTAATCTGACTTATCACGCCGTATGCAGGAGCTGTAAAGACACTGTCTCTAACATTCCATATGTCCACATCTGTAAGGACCGGCGCTGTGAGTATTATTCCTGAGCATGGGTTATGTCCCCAAGCATTGAATTGAATCTTGTTGGTGAGTCCTCCGGCAGGGAATACCTGCAGATTGAGGTTGGCACCATGTAATGTGTTGCAGTACAGCGTGAATGTGTTGCATCCGAAGATGAAGCAATTAGACAGGTTCATGTCTCTTATCCCGCTGGGAGATGAGTCGACACGATCTACCCCGTCGAGGGCTATACCGATTGACCAGGAGCTACCTGACCAGGCCGTCACTAGGATGTTCTCCAGACTGCTGTAGTCCGGGGAGTCCATAGTGGCTAAAGCTTTGAAGTTGATAGCCATACCTCCTGCTCCTGCAGGGCTAGCAGTGACTATACCAAAGTCTCGGAGTACATGACCAAACCCAGAGTTGATGCGGAGGAAGTCCCCGACATGCTCTCTTATGAATACGGTATGTGAGAGACTGACCCCTTGTATATGTTTGACCTTGGTCACGGGGTCCATCTGAGTTTTAAATGTGTAGTTACCCTTGGGAACGAACAGACACACATCATCTCCTTGGAGAAATGCGTTCAGTATTGGTCCGTTATCAAAGGTATCGTCATCAGGAATCATCCCGATATCTAGTGCGTTAATAGGCATTATTGAGCTCCTATAGCTAATACTTTAAGGTCTGATACGTCTACAAATGCGTGTAGGTGGTTCAGACATTGGACCCTTGTTTGACCGGCTGTTTTAAAGCCTGCACCTGGTCCGGCGGTGATTGAGTGGTATGTATTACTGTTAGCCAAATCTACGAAGTCAGTGTTAGCGAAGTCAGTGTCCCAAGTTACGGTATAGTCCCCGGTGCCGTTGTCGGTTACGGAGGTTACGTTGTATGAGTCGTTGATAGCAATCGTACCAGTTCCATCCATGGTACACCAGCCCTTGACTATGGCTTCTTCCGGAGCATCACTAATGCCTGCTTCGGCCAAGGTGTTATTAATCCAAGCCGAACCGTTCCACTTAAGAACTTCTCCACTGGCTATACTAGTTATGGTTACATCTGTGATATCCGCTACTGCAGCGATAGCATTGAGTGCTGCGAGTGATCCAGAGTCCGAGATATCAGAGAGTGTGTGGGTGTGGCTAGCTGCTGCTAGGCCGGCCTCCGCTATCGTGTTGTTGATCCAAGCTGACCCGTTCCATTTCAGTAGTTCTCCACTGGCGATTGAGCTGATCGTTACATCTGTAATGTCGGATACCGCTGCTACAGCGTTCAATGCTGCAAGTGAGCCAGAGTCCGAGATATCAGAGAGTGTATGGCTATGGCTAGCTGCTGCTAGGCCTGCCTCTGCTATCGTGTTGTTGATCCAAGCTGACCCGTTCCATTTCAGTAGTTCTCCACTGGCGATTGAGCTGATCGTTACATCTGTAATGTCGGATACCGCTGCTACAGCGTTCAATGCTGCAAGTGAGCCAGAGTCCGAGATATCAGAGAGTGTATGGCTATGGCTAGCTGCTGCCAAGCCCGCTTCGGCTATTGTATTGTTAATCCAGGCCGAACCATTCCATTTCAGTAGTTCTCCACTGGCGATCGAGCTGATCGTTACATCCGTGATATCTGACACGGCGGCAACAGCGTTTAGTGCTGCAAGTGATCCAGAGTCCGAGATATCAGAGAGTGTGTGACTGTGGCTAGCTGCTGCTATACCGGCTTCTGCTATCGTGTTGTTGATCCAAGCTGAACCATTCCATTTCAGTAATTCTCCGCTGGCGATAGAGCTGATCGTTACATCTGTAATGTCGCTTACGGCAGCAACAGCATTTAGTGCTGCTAGTGAACCTGAATCGGTGATATCTGACAGCGTATGTGTATGACTATCTGCGGCTATCCCCGCTTCTGCTAGGGTATTGTTGATCCAAGCTGACCCGCTCCACTTCAGGAGCTCTCCGCTGGCCACGGTAGTGATAGTTACGTTAGTTATGTCATCTATGTCTGCTACAGCGTTCAATGCTGCGAGAGAACCTGAGTCGGTAATGTCTGACAGCGTGTGCGTATGACTAGCTGCTGCGATGCCCGCTTCGGCTAAGGTATTATTAATCCAAGCTGATCCACTCCACTTGAGTAGTTCCCCACTGGCCACTGTAGTGATAGTTACGTTAGTTATGTCGTCTATGTCGGCGACTGCGTTTAATGCGGCTAATGAGCCGGAATCTGTTATATCTGATAGTGTATGGTTATGGCTGGCGGCCGCTAGACCTGCTTCAGCTATTGTATTGTTTATCCAAGCCGAGCCGTTCCACTTAAGCAACTCCCCGCTGGCTATTGTAGTTATGGTAACGTCAGTGATATCTGATACGGCTGCTACAGCGTTTAATGCTGCGAGTGAGCCAGAGTCCGAGATATCAGAGAGTGTATGGCCGTGTCCTGTAGCCGATATGCCGGCCTCTGCTAGCGTTTGGTTCTCCCAGACACCCGTACCCCCATTATACTGCAATAGCTCGTTATCGGCTATGCTAGTAATGGTGACGTCGTCTAGATCGTTAGCGTTGACTGTGCCTAAATCTATGTCTATCTCGTCGTTGCCTGTATCATCCGCTACTGTTATCTTTGCAGATGCAGCGTTGATGTTCT
>Ga0316202_10003094_pt1 | contig 10316 bp, 15 predicted proteins | sample 3monrhotite_MG_FD_204934 | JGI IMG/M metagenome (GOLD analysis project Ga0316202, IMG submission 204934) | Microbial mat bacterial communities from mineral coupon in-situ incubated in ocean water Damariscotta River, Maine, United States -... | ecosystem: Environmental > Aquatic > Marine >...
ATATATAGCCGTATTAATGATGGGCTAGGATATGTTTGACCTAGTTTGTTGTCCATTTTTTCGTACCTTTTTTTATTTACTATTGTCTTATATAATTATTAGTCTTATATATGCAACCATAAAGTTGCACAATGGAGACTTTTTTATGGAAAATATTTTAACAACTGAGGAAATAGTAAGGCGTTTAGATGGGCGTGTTCTTGCTAAAGTCATAAGGGATGTAGGCATTTCTAAGCATACTGTTTACCGCATTATGAAAGGTGAGGATGTATATTATTCTACAGTTAAAAAACTATCCGATTACCTAATTGAAAAGGAAAAACCCACAGTGAGGTAATACTGTGGGCTTCCCAAAAAGGTACGTTTTGTGCATAATGTCAAAACCAATGAAATATGCAAGGTCAACATAAACGATCTTGCCCAACAAGAAAAGGGTAAAAAAATTGTCAAATTTAGTAAGTAATTTAGTCCAAACAAAACGGATTGGTTCTACTACTCAAAAAGCAATCCTAATGTATATGGCAGACAAGGCTAGTGATGATGGCAGTGGTATCTGGGTTAGCAAAAAGAATATGGCTGCTGATTTGGAGATGGCTATTAGAACGCTTCAGACAAACATGAGAGATATGGTTTCTTCAGGTTTATTAACTGAGGCTGGACAGAAAAAGTGTAAAACTGGATACACTGTAGACTATTCTCTTAACCTAGAACGTATTGGAACACTTGAGAACACTAGAGAACCCCATGCAATAGCTGCACCCCTGCATCAGATGCACCCCTACCCCCGCAGCAAATGCACCCCTACCCCTGCATCTGCTGCACCCAAACCATCCTTAGAACCATCCATTAAACCTAATATAAGTGTTAGGACTATTTTATGTGAATGGTTAGTAGAAGAAAATTCAGCAGATAGTTTTATTAAATATCGGAAGGGAATTAAAAAAGAGCTTACAGAAACAGCAGCAAAAAGATTAGCTGAGAAGTTAAGATATATTTTTGTTGGTGGTGGAACGCCAGAAGATGCCTTGGCAATGTGTGAAGAAAAAGGGTGGCAATCTATAGAACCTGATTGGTATTTTAATACACTTTTTGGTAAAGATAGTTTAGAATACAAGAAGGCTATGGAAAGAATATTAGAAGTTAAAAAAGGTATAAACTAATGAATTATGGTTATCGTATAAATTTAATTAAAAAAGAACTAGAAAACTTATTAAGTAGCTATTCTATTCCTATGCACTTACGCCACGATGAAGATGTAAAAGCAAAAGAAATAGAGATAATTTCTAAAGCATTAAATCAATTGTTTCCTAATGAGTGTAACCAAGAGGTTATATCTGGAGCATTTGAACGTGCTGAATTAAAAATAAAAGCTGCACATATGTCCAGGTCATGGCCTAAAGCATCAGATATTGCCACAGCGATTAAAGCAAGCATTGCAAGTGATAGTGACGCTTCTAGTGTCTCTGCAACCTGGTATCCTGATCCAAAGGTAATTAACGCCAACAGAATTAAACGTGGTGAGCCAGTAAGTGAATTTTATATCAATGGTAAACTAGGTGAAGAATTAATAAATGATGGCTTAATAACTGAGCATGATCTACAGCCATACAAAGAATACTTAGCCGTAGAAAAAATAAACAGAATATGATAATAGCAAACAACACATTTTTGTGTTACTCTACATTGGGGCGATACTGCTTCATAATCCTCCCAATGTGAGGTTGCCTCAACTGCCCCTATGTGATCTGCTCCGTAGGGGCTTTTCTTTTTGCAAATATAGAATATAATACCATATATAGACGCACCCAAGTATGGACGGACTAAATGAGTACAAAAGAAGAACGAAAATCTAAGATAGAAGGTTCAGGTAGAAAAAAAGGCACAACTAATAAAGTGCCTAAATTATTAAAGGACGCAATCTTAGAAGCAGCAGAACGTGCTGGACAAACAATAGTAGATGCAAGGTATTCTGAGCCAGAAAACGCAGATCAAAGATTTGTAGAGCAAGCTAAAAAAGAAGGTATGGTTCATTACCTAGAACATCAGGCAATGGAAAACCCTCAAAGCTTCTTAACGCTAATGGGTAAAGTATTACCAATGCAAGTTACTGGTAGTGGTAGCCAAGGTGAGCATGAGTTTGTCATCAAATGGAAACAATAGAGATAAACTACAAGCCACGTTCACAAGCTAAAGACTTTCACAGCCGTACAGAAAGATTTGCTGTATTAGTAGCTCACAGACGATTTGGTAAGACTGTAGCAGCTATAAACGATCTAATTAAGTCATGCTTTGAAATAGACCTTCCTAACGTCAGGGTGGCTTATATTGCGCCATATCTCTCACAAGCAAAGGCAGTAGCTTGGGATTATGCGTTAGAATACACAAGAGATATACCGCACATAAAAGTAAACCATAGCGAACTTAGGATAGATTTCCCTAATGGAGCTAGATTTAGATTATTTGGTGGAGATAATTATAATGCTATTCGTGGATTATTTTTTGACCATGTATGTATTGATGAATTTGCTGACTTCCCTGCATCAGCCTATCCTACAGTTATTAGGCCAGCTACAGTAGACCGTAAGGGTAAGATAACCATTATTGGTACGCCTAAAGGCAAGAATGAATTTTGGGAGATGTATGAGTACGCTAAGAGCCACAAAGATTGGTGGTGTAAAATGTTTAAAGCTTCTGACACAGACATATTAGACAAGGATGAGTTAAAAGAAGCTAAAGCAGCAATGGGCGAAGATCGCTATGAGCAAGAATTTGAATGTAGTTTTGAGGCTGCTATTCAGGGCGCATATTACGCAATGGAGATGAAAACAGCTACCCAGGATAAACGTATTACAAAAGTGCCATATGATCCTAGTGTTGGTGTAACAGTCTCTTGGGATTTAGGAATAGGCGATAGTACGTCATTATGGTTTGCTCAATTTGTAGGGCAAGAAGTAAGAATAATAGACTTTTATGAAATGTCAGGTGTTGGTTTAGACCACTATGCAAAGGTGCTAGATGAAAAGGGTTATCACTACAAAGAGCATATATTACCGCATGATGTAAAAGTTAAAGAGCTTGGTACAGGTAAAAGCAGATTAGAAACATTAGACGCTCTAGGTGTTAACAACATATCTATAGCTCCTAAACTATCTATAGATGATGGAATACAATCAGCACGTTCTATGCTTAATCGTTGTTGGTTTGATGAAGAAAAGTGTGGGCGTGGCATAGAAGCATTACGGCAATATCGCAGAGAATTTGACGAAAAAAACAAATCATGGCGTGGTAGACCATTGCATGATTGGACATCACATGCAGCCGATAGTTTTAGATATATGTCTGTTGGACGTAAGGAAGTGCAAGAATGGGGCGAGCCCATAAAAAGAAATTTGCGTGGAATAGCTTAGTGTGATAAGGTGCATCAAAACTTGCGGAGAACCTTATGTTACCTTTTGTACAACCTACTGACGCTTATGGACAAATTAGCGATAACTTCCTACCAGAAACAGATTATGTTGATGCCAGAGTATTAGCAGCAAATACAGCAGAGAGTATTGCAGTTCCTGCTGGTGCAAAGTTTTGTACTCTTACAGCAGATGGAGAGTTTTACTTTAACACTAGAGCAGCAGCCGCTAAACCAGCAGCAGATATAAGTAATGGTTCTGCATCTCGCGTTGGTGATCCGAATGGAACTAATATCATCGTTACACCAGCAGATAACATTAGTGTTATTGCTACAGGCGTTAGAATTGTAACTGCTACGTTCTGGGGGGGATAATGGCAAAGCGTGGACTTTATTCCAACATAGCAGATAAAAAGGCTCGCATTAAAGCTGGTAGTGGCGAGAAAATGCGTAAGAAGGGTGCAAAAGGTGCGCCTACTGATAAAGCATTTAAACAAGCTGAAAAGACAGCTAAGAAACCAAAAAAGAAAAAGGGGAAAAAATAATGCCAGGATATGGACATAAAGGCGGTATGAAAAAAGGTGGCAAGAAAAAAGGCGGTAAGAAAAAGTAATGGGCTTGCTTGATGATTTGTCTATGGGTCTTGGATTAAAAGACCGTGACGAAGATTACTATGATAGAACAGCAAAAACATTAGGCAGAACGCAAGGTGGTGCGCGAGAAGCGCAATACAGGCAATCTAGTGGTTTTGGTGAGCCAGGGCGTCAAGGATTGCTTTCTGGCTCTAGTATGGGCAAATACCGTGATATGAACGATATGTTTGACGGTGGTGGCCCTATGGCACGTGGTGGGCGTTATGAGGGTGGTGGTCTAATTAGTTTCTTAGCAAACCTTGCAAATGCAGTAGCTGGTCGTGACATGGGTCAAACGGTTGGATATGGCGCACCTATGGAAGCAACTATAAAACCTAAACCCAGAGTAATGCCTACATCAACTTATGATGCGGAACGGATGATGGAAATTAATGATCCTATGGGAAGCTCTTTGTTTGCAAGAAGCGATAACCCTTCAGTTTCAGCAATGGGTTATGGAACAGCAAATGCACCAGCAAATAAGGTTGCAGATGTAGCATCAGCTTTAAACACTGCAAAAACAACAGCAGCGCAAGATGAATTGCTTTCTATGGCACAAAATTTAGTAGCGTCTGAAAACCCAACGTATAACAGCACGATGCCAAGAGAAGAAAAAATGGCAAGAGTGCAGCAAAAATATAATGAATTAGCAATATCTCTAGGTATGTAATGCCAAAAGAAAAAGACCCTAGATTAAAACGTGCTGGTGTAGAGGGCTTCAATAAACCAAGACGTACTCCCAAGCATAAAACCAAATCACACGTTGTTGTGGCAAAAGAAGGTGAAAAGGTGAAAACAATACGATTTGGTCAACAGGGTGTATCAGGTGACAAAGGTGATACAGCAAGATCAAGAAGCTTTAAAAAAAGACACGCCAGTAATATTGCTAAAGGCAAAATGTCAGCAGCATATTGGGCAAACAGGGTTAAGTGGTAATGGATACTTTTGAGCTAAGAAACCATTATGCAGACCTAACAGGCGATGTGGAAAACGCATTTAAAAGTAATGAAAGTGACCAAGAAGGTTTTTTTTACAGCGATGAAACAATCCGTAGAGCAATAGACAGCATAGAAAACGCAAACAGATTATCTGATATGCCAATGATTACAGAAGCAATAGGGCAATACGGCCCACGCGCTGGTGTAGGAATAGGTCAAATGGGTGCGATGTTTAATCCACAATTAGCTTACAACAATGTTACCAATGACATGAATGATGCAAAATTAGCGTTTAAAGAAGGTGATTATGGTACTTCTTTGAGGTCTTTAGGCAACGCTGGTATGCAAGGTATGTCTGTAAATAGATTGCGTAGAGAAGGTGCAGCAAGAGGTTTGTTTGATTTTCTAAAGAGTATATTTTAGTGGCTGAAAGTATATTTGATTTCTTTACAAGGGAAGCTGGGCAGAAAAGGCGCAGAGCATTAGATGATGCAGTCGGTGGTTTATTAGAGTATTTAACACCGCCAAACCTACGTCCAGCAGCAGAATTTGCAGCCCAAGTAAATCCAATACAAGGTATGTCAGATAGCATGGCGGCAAGTGGCGTTGTGTTTGACCCAGAGCAAACAGCAGAGGCTAGGAAACGTGCTGCGTTAGATATGGGTATGGAGATGGCATTTGCTCTTACCCCTGCTGCATTGGCTGCTAGAGGCTATCTCACACCTGTTCAGGGCGTTATGGAAGGGCTGTTAGGTGGCTCACCAGCGCAAAAGGCAATTACAGACGATTTAGTAGAAAGATTTACGCAACCTGGTGAAGTTCCTGTTATGGGCAGTGGTTTGGGTGGCGCATATGAAATGATTGGTTCTGACTTGCGAAAAAATATGGGTAACGAGCCATCATCTAGAGAAATTACAGGTCAAAATTTTGAGGGTAAAGGCGCAAATTTTTCTAATATGAAAGGGCAACGATCTAGTATTATAGATGACCATTATAGTAGAGGTTTATTGTCAACAGAAATGACACCGCCAGTGCCAATAACTTACAATGATTTAGCTGGTAAAACTATTATGGGATTAGTGGGTGATCCGACAGCTAGAAAAACAGTTACGCAAATAGGGGATTTACGTTTGGAAAATCCAGTAGACGTTCAAGCTGGTGCAGAATTTATGGATATTTACGGTTATGCATCTGCAAGGTCTGCAATGTCAGCGCAATTGCAAGAAGCTGCAAGCAGTGACGATGCGTTTTTTACTTTTCTAAATATGGCTGAAAAGTCAGGTGATTTTGCAAAACATACAGGTGAAGCTGTTGGTGAAGCTTTTAGGGCTGCTATGACAAGTAATAGTAACCCAATACTCCGTGACAAAATACCAATGATAAACGAAAAGATTAGAAAAATTGGCGTACCTAAAAGTGAAAAAGTTGTAGATAGTAACGGTAACGAAATATTATTACCAAGTGGTAATCCAAAAACAAAAAACTATACGGTCTATCCGTTTGAAAATTTTAAATCTGTAGAAGACCCAAATTACATGGCAGAATATATTGCAAGTATTCCAACAGGATCAGAACGTGCAGCATTTATAAAAGGCTTAGATAAGGATGCATTACAAAAAGCTGGTGTGCCTAACATCGGTCAAATTAGAGTTGCGTTGGCTAATCCAGATTTAATTGGTAGGGACTTTTTAAGTGCAGGGTATCGTGGATTTTACCCAGATTATGATAAAGGGTTAATGGATACGACAGATGATATTCATAGAACTTATGACACATATGTAGAAAAAGTTGGGCCTTCATATACTTTAGATCAAGGCGGTGGCGGTGTGCCAGCTAATTTATTGTTTGTAGATAAAGCAGAAAAACAACGTGCAAAAGGCACTGGCGGTTTATTAGTTCCTACTTCTCCTGATTATAAACAATACGAGATGTCACCGGAAGCATCCAAACAATTTATGGATGATCGTGCAGTAGAAATAGCTGATACATTTGTAGAAATAGAAAAAAGATTTGGTCGCGGTGCAGCATTGAGATATGGACATGAACTTCTTTCAGGTGGCAGAATTAGTGGAAGTATGATAGATAGTGCTAGAAAAGCTAACGCACCAGGAATTTACTAGGAGCTAATAATGGCAATAACAACTTACGCAGAGCTTAAAACAGCCGTAGCTAATTGGCTTAACCGCGATGATTTAACTGCTGTTATTCCTGATTTTATTTCACTAGCAGAAACAGACATAAATCGTAAGTTAAGACATTACAAAATGATTGAACGTATGGATGCAACATTAGATAGTCGTTATGTGCAAGTTCCTAACGGTTGGTTGGAAACAATGCGGTTTAATATTACTAATTCTTCTACGGTAAAATTAGACTATATTGGCCCTGAAGATATGCTGCAAAAACGTGAACAGAATAGTGATGCAGTAGGTGTTCCACAGTTTTATTCTCAGATTGGTGATGCAATAGAAGTATTTCCTACACCATCAGGTGAGTTTCCAATGCAGCTTGCTTTTTTTGAAAGAATACCATCACTGAGTGATACCACGACATTTAACTGGTTATTGCAAGATGAACCAGATTTATATTTATATGGCACGTTGATGCAATCAGCACCATATTTATTAGATGATGCACGAACACAGACTTGGGGCGCTTTATATACGAACGCTCTAAATTCTTTGCAAGTTGCATCAGATGACACACGTTATGGTGGTTCTGGTCGTAGAATTATCATATCTAGTTATTAATATAAAAATGGTGTATAATGCACTTAATCAAATCTTACGGAGTTTAATATGTCTTTAACAAACGCTTTTGAGACACATACCTTACAATATTTATTAACTGCTGGTAGCATTACAAGGCCGACAGCATGGTATGTTGGTTTATTTACTGCTGATCCTACTGATACAGGTTCATTATCAAATGAAATATCAGGAAATGGATATGCGAGGGCAACAGTAGCTTTTAGTGTTACTAATGATTTAGCTACAAATTCGTCTGCTGTAGAATTTGCAGCGGCATCAGGTGGTAACTGGGGTACGATAACACACATTGGAGTTATTGATGCGTCAACAAGCGGTAATATGATAATTCACTCTGCTTTAACTACAGCTAAAGCAATAAATGATGGTGATGTTTTTCGGATACCAACAGGTGACTTAGATATAACGGCTGCATAATGGCTTTACGATCAACATATAATTCTGGAGTTTACAATTCTGGATTGTATGGAGAGCCTGAAACTACTCAGGGCGCTGCTTCTACAGCAATAGCTTTAAGTGCAACTTCAGCGGCTGTTATTGTTGTAACAGGAGCATCAACAGCATCCATAACTCTTACATCATCAAATCCAACTAGCATTAGGGTAGCTGATGGTAGTGCAAATATTAGCTTGCAAGGTATCGCAAGTGTTAGTGCCGTTAAATATGAGGTAATATCTGGATTTAGACCAGGGTATGGTTTAAATACTTTTGGTTCTTTTATTTATGGTGAAAACAGAGATATCAATGATGGTGCTGTAAATACAACTGTAACGATTACAGCTACAGCAAGCGGTAAAGTAACAAGAAATTTTGCTTCTAATACAGCAATTACTTTAACAACAACAGCGCAAGGATTTCTGTCAAATGTAGGCGCATCAAATGCAAGTATTTCAATTTCAACAAATATAGAGTATAACAGGGTAAGATTGTTTTCTAGTGCAACAAGTTTTACGTTTACATCTAATTCTTCAGCAAGATTTAAATGGTTAGATGTAGTTGACCCAAGCACAACGTGGACAGATGCCGATTATTTAGAGAGGGCCGCATAAAATGCCAGCAAACACAACAACATATAGTTTTCAAAAACCAACTGTAGGCGGTGATGAAGATGCCTGGGGTGGATATTTAAATGGGAATTGGGATAAAACTGATGACCTTTTAGATGGTACAACGCCAGTAACAGGGATAGATATTAACTCTGGTACAATAGATAACGTAATTATTGGTGGAGCAACTGCTGCTGCTGGTACGTTTACAACTATAAATGGTACAGTAATTACTGGTACAACACTTAATTTATCAACAGGTCTTGCGGCTAATTTAAGTACAAACGGTTTTGATATTGTTACAACGTCTAACGCAGATTTAGACTTAGCGCCTAATGGCACTGGTAAAGTTGTTGTCAAAGGCAATACAAATGCAGCTAAAATTGTATTAAATTGTGAAGCTAATTCACATGGTGTAACGGTAGCTAGTCCACCTCATAGTGCAAACGCAACGTATGAAGTTGCACTACCAAACGCATTAGGAACTTCTAATAATAGCTCTATAATAACCAGTGACGCAAACGGTGATGTTACCCTCGCAGCAGAGTTAAAGGCTACTAGCTACAATGAAACATATGTAGCATTAACGGCTGGTTCTAGTGTAACGGTAGATTGTGAAACAGGAAATGTTTTTGCTTTAAGCACTAACCAAAACACAACTTTTGTTTTTAGTAATCCACCAGCAAGTGGTACAGCGTTTGGGTTTGTTTTAAAACTTACGGCTGGTGGTACTCATACAATTACTTGGCCTGGAAGTGTAGATTGGGCTGGTGGTAGTGCGCCAGATGCGCCAGCAAGTGGAGAAACGGATGTACTTGTATTCTTTTCTTATGATGGGGGAACTACATGGTACGGAAATTTGGCAATTGATGCTGCTTCATAAGGATTAAAATTTATGTCAACGTGGAAACGAACAGCATTAGGATCGGGTGGGGCAGAGTCTGCTAGAAATGTGCTTGAATGCGTTGGAACGCAGTCTGGGTATTCGTGGTATTACATCAACCCATTAAATCTAATTACCACAAAAAAATCTGGTAATTTCTTTTTGTATTATGAAAGCAGACCATCAGTACCGCAAGGGCAAAAAAGAGTTGCTGGTTTTGATCCGTACCTAAACGTGTTGTATACTGGCGAACCATATATTTCATTTAATCAAAATCAAGAAAGATCATCTTACGGTGGGCCACAAATGAGTGACGCATCATTAGATAATATAAATGATGATATTATTTGTACTAGCGCAAACTACTCAGGCCAAGAAAAAATGGTCTGGATTAAAAATACTGGCACTCCTACTGGTGGGTATAATTATTACGAACACAGCATAAGCACCACTTATTACAATACTAATACTGCGTGGTCAGGGGTTACAGATTTTAGGTCGCATATCATTGGCGATCAGTGTTTTACATGGAGAAATGGCCCTAATGGATGTGCGTATATGCGATACAGATGGCCTAGTTCTGGACAAACAACTTGGTATAATTCAAGCGATATTCAAGGCATAAATCCAGGTAAACAAAAGACCA